>Ga0210406_10000066_pt1 | contig 164765 bp, 139 predicted proteins | sample IncBWC30MmetaG_FD_155454 | JGI IMG/M metagenome (GOLD analysis project Ga0210406, IMG submission 155454) | Forest soil microbial communities from Barre Woods Harvard Forest LTER site, Petersham, Massachusetts, United States - Inc-BW-C-30-M | ecosystem: Environmental > Terrestrial > Soil >... | reverse complement strand
TTGAAGGTGACAGCTGCTGTCTTACAAAGGACCCAATCGATCGACCTCGCGATTTGCGTGCCTACTGAGTTCGGCATAAACCTCCACCCTCACTTTCAAAGATGCAAACCCTAAAAGGTTCGCGGAACTGCCTCTGACGCGGATGACACTAAGGCTGACTCTAGAACGTTAGTTTTGATGCTTTTCGGCCTCTTTAAACTACCCCCAGAGGCCAGTTTTTACCGTAACACGTCCAGCGTTACGGGCCTAAGTCTTTCGGCACCAGCAGTTTGCCAGACGTCCAGTGGCCAGGCTAGGAAGTTGCATTGAACGGGGAAAAACAGGGGTTGAAAGGGGATTAAGAGCATTAAACGGGGATTGGCTCGAACCGGGTAAGGGGTAATGAATAGGGCGCAAAAGGACGAAAATTTCCCGATTCTGGAAGCGCGCCGCCACTGCCCTTCCAGACTCCGCTATTCGTTTAGATTGGGCCGGAGTACTGCGATCGCGAAGTGACAGAAGTTCGCCGCGCCTTCATCCAGCTGCAGCCAGCGCACCACGCAGTGCTCGCTCAGATATTTTGTTACGCGTGTTTCAGCAATTCCAAGATGCTCGGCGAGCAGCGCCTTCAGATTTGTATTCCCGCGCCGCGACATTCCCGTGCGCGCCAGGCTGCCGATCGCGATTCGTAACGTATCGCAAGCTTCGACGTAATAATAGGTCGTCATGTCGTCGTCGGTTAGGACGAACACGCCGGGACCCGCGGGGGCATGAGCTGCCTCATCAAGCTTTACAGCGGGACACGTCAGCAGCCGTCGCAGCTGCATCTCCAGCAGCGATAAACGCGACGCCAACCCAGGGTCGCCGAAACGCCCTTTAACCCCTGGAGCGCCACTTTCTGGAACTTGCTCAACCGGAATGCGCGGAATCGCGCGACTGTCGACCACCCGTGGTGGAAGAATCTCAGCGGCCGCCGCTTTCGCTGGCTCTTCTGCCACCCGCGAACGCGAGGCTGCTGGCCTAGACGCAGCACGAGTCTCACTCGACGTTTGCGGCGAAGTCGCTTTGCGGCGATTGCGGCCGCCACGACGTCCACGACGCCGATGTCTCTTGTCGGCGCTGGCCTTTGAATCGTCGGTTGACGCCGGAGCTGGCGCCTCTTCCGTGCCCGCCGCGACCAGTGACTCAAAAGCAGTAGCAGTCTGTTCGAGTGGAACGGTCGGCTCGGGAATTAAAATAGCAACTGACTCCGCGGTGGCGTCGGCTCTTGCACTCTGCGTGGCAGGAATTTCAAGCGCCGGTTCGGAATCAGGCGGCAACTCGCCGCCCATTCGAACCACCGCTTCGCGTGCCTTCGTTTTCCAATCGCCGCGACGAAACTTGCTCTCCGAGGTCAAGTACCACTGCAGCGCCTTCGCCGTGTCTTTGGCTATTTCAAAATGACGGCCAAGTTCGAACGCGACCATCGCGTCGTTGGTTTTTTCATAGAGCAAGAGAAGCTGTCCAGCAGGGTCTCTGCTGCCACGAGCGCGTCGAATCCGTGCCGTAATCTGTTTCCAATCCGCCATAAGGGTGCGGGCTGTACTTGCAGCCTGCCGAGAATAAAGTTGCGGGCTGTACTTGCAGCGCGCCGAGAATAAAGTTGCGGGCTGTCCTTACAACCCGCCAGGTTTTTGTCAACGCATTGTAACAGCGACAGGCCTCGCGCTACCAGCAAAGGAAATGGTAACAATTGGAAATATCACACACTTGGTATACGAATAGCGTTGACGCTTACGAATGTCGTGGGTATTCTCTTACCAGCCCTCCGGGAGGGGAAATGCTTCGCCCAAGAGCAGTGCTTGCGGTGGTGATGGCGTATACACTGTTTCTAATGCCGGTCAATGGCGCGACGCCCGCGGCGATTGGCACAATCACGTCGGCAACCGGCGCGCACGTTGGCGCTGCTTCTGCGTCTTCTGGTTCCACCGTTTTTGGCGGCGATCACCTCAGCACCGAAAAATTTGGCAGCCTTCAAGTACGCGCAGGAGCCGCTCGGTTCATGCTGTCCAGCGCCAGCGCCGCTGCTGTGGACGTTAGCGCTGGCATTCCTTCCGCCACATTGTTAGCCGGCACGGTTGTGTTTTCTACTGCCAATGCAAGAGCGTTTCTGTTGCACGCGTCCAAGGCGGAGATTCGTCCCCAGACCGATCAACCCACCGTTGCCCAAGTGAGTTATATTAACGAAAAGGAACTACAGGTTCGCAGCAACCGCGGTTCCCTGGCCATCACGGTTGAGGGCGAAACCCAGATCGTCCCCGAAGCCATGGCCTACCGCGTGATTCTCGATCCCGAATCCTACTACGCCGCGGAAAATGCGCAGGGCCCGCGCGGCGTGGGCGCGCGCCAGGGCGGACCACCACTCAAGGCCGGCAAAAGCCACTTCCTGCTGGTCGCTATCATTGTGACCGGCATCGCAACCGGTGTCGCTCTTTACGAAGCCCTGCAAAGTCCCGACGCGCCGCACTAATATCGCAAATCCTGTAAGTTCGCGCGAGCTATTAGCTCGTTGAAATCACATTTGGCAAGTGCTGTCATCCCGACCGCAGTAGCCTGGCCTTTCTTGCCTTCGTTTTTGCCAACGCCGGGCTGCGCAGCAGAACGATCTCGCCTTGATTTCAACTTTGCTACCGACATCCAGTTCAGGAGAACTCCCAGCGTGCCCTTATTAAAAAACCACATCGCCCTCGTCACCGGCGCCAGTCGCGGCATCGGCAAAGCCATCGCTCTTGCCCTCGCCGAAGCCGGCGCCGACGTCGCGATAAACTATCTTCAGCAAGCCGAGGCCGCGCAATCCGTCGCCGCCGAGATCCAAAAAATGGGCTGCCGCTCGATCGTAGTCCGGGCCGACGTGTCCGAATCCGCTCAAGTCGATCGCCTCTTCGGCGAAGTTGAAAAAAATCTCGGTGCTGTGGATATTCTCGTGAACAACGCGGGCATCGCCAGCGCACTCTCTCCATCGCAAGTCACTGAGGCCGACTGGCAGGAAACGATTCGCGTTAATCTCACTTCCGTCTTTTTTGTTACCCAGCGCGCCCTTCCCGCCATGCGTGAAAAGCAGCGAGGCCGCATCATTAATCTTTCTTCCGTAGCCGCTCAATATGGTGGCATTGTCGGCCCGCACTATTCCGCTTCCAAGGCCGGCATCCTCGGCCTAACCCGTTCCTATGCTTCTTTCCTCGCAAAGGAGGGCATCACCGTCAATGCCATCGCTCCGGCCTTAATCGAAACCGACATGATCGCCAGCCTGCGAGCGCTTACTCCAGACCGCCTCCCGATGGGACATTTCGGCTCAGTGGACGAAGTCGCGCGCGTAGCTGTCATGCTCGCCGAAAGCGGCTTCATCACCGGACAAACCATCAATCCCAACGGCGGCCTCTACTTCACCTGATTTCATTCTTCGTCCTGGCGGTCTCCGCGTCTCCGCGTCCTCCGTGCTCCTCTTGCCGGCCACGAATTTGCTATAATCGTTCATCTACAAAAAAGGAACCGAGCATGCCCATCTACGAATACGTCTGCGATGATTGCAACTCTCAATTCGAAAAAATCGTCATCAATCGCCAGCAGGAAATCTCCTGCCCCAAGTGTTCCAGCAAAAAAGCCACGATCCAGCTCTCCGTCTTCAGCTCTACAGTCGCCGGCGGCTCGGCAAAATCCTCCGGCCCCTCCAGCGGAGGCGGCGGAAGCTGCTGCGGCGGCGGTTGCGGCTGCCACTAAGTCGTTGCGCCAGGCTTCAGCTCGGCTTTGGAGTGCGGCAGTCGGAGCTGCCACTTTGCCTTTTTCTCCAAACCTCATGCCGTTCGCGCTAAGCTTCTGCCATGTCAATCACCTCTTCGGAACAGCTTGATAAACTACGCGCCTGCGGCAAAATCGTCGCGAAGGCTCTCCGAGCCATGGCTGCACGAGTCGCGCCGGGCATTTCAACTTTGCAATTAGCCGACGCTGGCGCACAAATCCTCGCTGCGCATGGCGCTCGCCCTTCTCCTCCCCTGGTTTACAATTTCCCCGGTGACGTATGTATCAGCGTGAACGATGAAGTGGTTCACGGCATTCCCGGCAATCGCATCATTCAGCCTGGCGACCTCGTAAAATTAGATCTAACGGCCGAAAAGGACGGCTATCACACGGACTCTGCCGTCACTGTAGAAGTTCCTCCGTCCAGCCAGGTTTCGCGCCAACTCACGCGTTGTGCTGAACGCGCCTTCCGCCACGCGCTTGTCGTTGCGCGCCCAGGCAATCGCACCAAAGATATTGGCCGAGCCGTTGAACGTGAAGTCCGCCGCTGCGGATTCCAGGTCGTTCGCGAACTTGGCGGGCATGGCATCGGCCGAACCATTCACGAGCCGCCATCCGTTCCCAATTTCGCCGATCCCTTGGCTCACCACGTTCTCACCGAGGGCCTCGTCATCACCATCGAGCCCATTATCGTCGCCGAATCCGGCCGCGTGGCTGTTGATCGCGATGGCTGGACTGTTTGCACTACGGACCACTCCCTGGCAGCTCATTATGAACACACCCTGGTCATCACTCGCGGCGAACCTGTCCTCCTCACGATCTGATTCCCACGATCCCCGCCCGTTCACACATTCCTGTATACTCCACGCGATACCTGCAAGGAGGTACCCTTCATGTCCGCCTCCGCCGTAACCACTCGCGATCAAAACAAACAACTCGTCATCCGCTGGTTCGAAGAAGTCTGGAACCAAGGCAACCGCGATACCATCGCGGAGCTCTTTGCTCCCGACGGCGTAATCTACGATGGCGATCGGATTATTCGCGGACCCGCCGAATTCGAACAATTCTATGACCGCCTGCGCGCCGTTTTCTCCAATTTCAAAATCTCGCCGGTTCTCGCCCTCGCCGAAGGCGATCTGGCATGCGTTCACTGGTTTTCCGAATGTAAACACATCGCCACCGGCAAAATCGCGCAGATCACCGGTACCTCTATCGTCCGTATCAAGGAGGGCCGTTTCGTCGAAGCATGGCAAAACTGGGACGCCGCTGGCCTCTCCGCCCAGCTCTCTGACCAGCCACCCCAGCCTCTATTCTAAAAACAGGTTTTGATCAAAAGAACGAAATTTGGCTACGAGAACTTGGGATTTTCCTCTTGAGTAGATGTCCCGTCGTTACCCAGCCTGCTCGCTTCAAGCCCTAACCTCTTCAGAATCATGCCCTTATCCAATTTGCATCTCTAAATTTTTTGTCTTGATACTCTTCATTTTTCCATAGTTCCAGCACTCTGTGTTTTCATGCACTTAGGGACAGAGGTGGGAGGGGGGAGGAGGGGGGAGGAGGGGGGAGGGGGGCTGAAATCAGTTCCGACCGACGATCGCAACACTAGCGGGTTGTCGCATGCTCTTAGTTTTCTAACGTAGTACCGGGTTTTAGCCCGGCTCTTTCTTTTCTCCGAAAAAACCTAAGACTTATTTACCTCCATGACTCAACTGCTCACCACGCACCGCTCACCACTCACTAACCACGCGAATACCGCACCACATTCTCCGGCACCGCAATCCCAGCCTGCAACCTGACGTCCGCAATCGGCGCCGCGGGCACAATCGGCAATGGCAGCACGCCAGCCCAAATCGGGAGCTCATAATCCGCTTCATCATCGATCGGACCGCCCGTGCGCACCTTCGCCGAAACCTCTTCAATCGGGAGCGCCAGCACCGTAGTGCCCTTCAATTCCTGCTCGGTCGGCCAGCGAATCTGGTCCCACCGCCCTTTCATAATGTGCTCGGTAAACAAACGCAACGCTTCCATTTTTTCCGCCGGCTCGCTCACCAGCCGCGCCGTCCCCAGCATCACCACCGAGCGGTAATTCGCCGAATGATGAAACGCCGACCGCGCCAGCACCAGCCCATCCAGCAGCGTGACCGTAACGCAAACCGGAATGCCTTCACTCAAAGTTCGCAACATTCTACTTGCGGCGGACCCGTGCAAATATAAAGTCTCGCCCGCGCGCCCAAAATTAGTAGGAATCACATAAGGCTGCCCGTCCACCACAAACCCCACATGGCAAACAAACGCCTCATCCAGAATCCTAAAAACCGTCTCGCGGTCATAAGCCCCGCGCTTCGGCAACCGCTTCACTTGCGTCCGTTCCGTAGGGGTAAATGTGCTCATGCGTTTACGTTATCTTTCGTTTTGCAACCGAGCAAGAGCCAATCTGGCATTACTCGGCCTCTTGCATCCGGCATTCCGGGCAAGGCGAGGTTCTCTCTTCGATGCGTGCGTCACTTCGGACGACTCGGCACCGCGGGTTTGGGTTCTCCCCGAACCACGCGAAACCCAACATATTCCGGCGCAGGCGTGCAACTCGCCTTCGCATCGGCGGGACAATCCGCGCTCCCACCCATCACTTTGCCTGTGCCGTCGCGCGTCAGCACCCACTCGGCCACGTTTCCGCCCAGATCATAAATCGGCTCCTCATCATCCTTGCCTTGGCCATGAAAACTTCCGACCTCTCTCAGAAGCGGAGCCGCGCCATTCAACTTCTTCGCAGCTTCACGCAACCGCGCCGCATCCTCCGGATTCGGAGCATACCCGGCCCAGTAGTCGAGCGTGTTCTCACCATCGCGATGCTCATACAATTCCTTCACTTCGTCTTCATACGGAATGCGCCACGTCTGCCCGGTTATGCGACTGAGCCAGGCTGCGTAGGCTTTCGCTTGTTCGAGAGCGACACCACTGACGGGGAAGTTGAACTCGCCTCTGGAACCGTCGGGTAAGCTTCGCGGCTCGATGAACGTGTCTTCAGTGTGAGCGGAGTCGGCCTTTGGCGGCACACCTTTGAGACTTTGGTACTGCCAAACTGTAACCTCGAACCGCCCGATCTCGAGATCGCCACGTTTGACGACTTCGGGAACAATAGCCATCCCGCCATCCTTCCCTGTGAGCTTCGTACCGTAGAAATTCTCAGATCCCGCGGCATTTTTCCGACGCAGCGAATCTTCGAGCGGGGAGCCTTTTTTCACGGCGTCGTTGGCTGGTTTTTCGGCCTTGAAAAAATACTTATCAAACCACGCGACTTCCTCTTCGACTTTGCGCATCTGATGAGTCAGTTTACGCGGGCCGTGCGGTTCGCCCGGAAAAACCACAAACTTTACCGGCACCTTGTCGTAATACTGCAGCGCGCGAAAAAATGACCAGCTCTGCGCTGGAGGTACCTGGTTATCCGCCGTGCCGTGGAAAATCAGCACCGGCGCTTTCACTTTGTCCATCTTGAAAAACGGCGATTTGCGAATGTACAACTGCGGATCTTCCATAGGCGATTTTCCGAAATAATACGAATCGAAGGAATCGCCAAATACCACGTTGCCCCAATCGCTGATCCATTCCACATCGCCAGCGCCAACGCTCGCGACTTTGTAGCGTTCTGGATAGGTAGTGATCAAACTGATCGACAAAATCGATCCGTTCGACCAGCCCAGTGTGGCGATTCTATCCGGATCGACAAATCCTTTCGCGATCAGATAATCCACGCCGGCATTGATGTCCGGCGTTTCCAGGTCATAATATTTTCCGCAGCAGATCGATTCCACCCACTTCAGTCCATAATTCCCGCTGCCGTGATAATTGGGCCGCAAAATAAACGCACCGCGCTGCGTCAATAAATTGACCGGATAAGCCCAATTGTCTTCCCACGAATCCCCATCATAACCTGTCGGACCGCCGTGAATCGCGGTGATCACCGGATATTTTTTGCCGGCCTCGTAACTCGTCGGATAATAGAGAATGCCTTCTACTTCTTCGTCGTTTGCGCCTTTCCAGCGAATCACTTCGGTTCTTGCGAAGTTGCGATTCTTCACCAGGCCTTCATTTAGTTTCGTCACCTGTACCGGAGAAATGATTTTTGTGCCTTCCAGTTGCGCGCGATAAATCTGCGGAAGCTTGCTCGCCGTCGAGTAGAAATAGACAATCGTCTTGCCGTCTTCACTCACCTCGAAGAATTGAATATTCTTCGCATGTTCGCCTTCGAGGCCCGATCGTTTCCAGCTGAAACCATCGCCGGACTTCGCCCGCGCGTAGCGCGCCGTTTCGTAACGAGCGCCCGCCGCAAGCCCCACGACAAATCCATCCTGCGTCGCCGCCAGATCCGACCCGATCCCGTTTTCCCAATCCAGGGGCACCTGCACGCTCTTTCCCGCCCCGAGATCGTAAAAATAAAGCTGTTCGATGGTCGCCGTCAGAAATTTTGCATGCGTGGAAAACGGCGCCCAGGCATAAAAACCGGAACTGTCCGGCAGCCATTCAAATCCTCTCGGCTGCACTCGCCCTTCCGTAAGAATCGTTTTCTCGGTTCCATCGCTCAGGTTGTGCAGAATGGTGACCGGCGGAACCTTCTGATCAAATGTGTAGTGCAGGCTCTTTTCGTGAATCGCGGCAACGTATTTTCCGTCCTTTGCCACCGACCAGTTGCCGATCCAATCGGTATTGTTGGTCAGCCGCGTAATTTTCTTGTCCTTGACGCTGATTTTATAAAGCCGCACCGGCGGCTCGTGTTCCGCGTCGTTCACCACTTCTGAATCATCCTTCTTGCGCTTCAGTTCCTGTTCATAAAGCGCCGGGTCTTCCTGCGCGCTGAAAATCATCGTGTCTTTATCAATCCAGTCAATGCGGCGCGGCGCGCGCGCAAGGTCGGTCAGCACCCACGGTTCGCCGCCATGCGCATTCATCAGCCAGATTTGCACGGGCGCGGTGTCCGGCTTGGCGCCAAACCGCGCGCGATTGCTCGTAAACGCGATCCACTGGCCGTCGGGCGACCACTGTGGCTGGCTGTTATTGTCGTTGCCTCGCGTCAGCGGAATTTCCTTGTTTTCGGTAAGGCTCGACAAAATTAAATTGGAGACGCGCGTATCTTTGTCCTTGTCGCCGGTGGATTTCACCCACACCAGCCATTTGGCATCGGGAGAAATCCGTGTTTGCGGAGCCGCCGACTCGGCGTAGATCACATCTTCCGCCTTCCACGGCTCTTTCTTGTCAGATTTGCTTTCGTCGGCGCGAGCCAATGGCAGCGCAGAAAATCCCAGCGCGCCGAAAATAAAAAATGCCGCAAACAGTGTGGTCAACCGTGTGATAGAAAGTCGCATCCGCCTGTCCTTTGCAGAATAAATCAATGCTAAATGAAATCGATCCGCAGCAGCGGAAAAGCATAGTCGAATTGACTGCAATTGGGAATGCGTTACTCTGTTGCGCGAGGAAAGTGGCGACCAATGGCTGCGACAAAACCAATCTTCAGAAAAGAAATATTTCAATTCTTCCGCGAGCTAGGCCGCAATAACAAAAAAGCGTGGATGGATGCGAACCGCGAGCGCTACCAGGAAACGGTGGTGCTCCCATTTCGCCGCCTGTGCGAAGAATTATCCCCGGCAGTCCTGAAGCTCGATTCGCGATTCGATACCATCCGACGACACGCTGGCAATTTTTCCCGAATCAACCGCGACATCCGTTTCGCAAAAGACAAAACGCCCTACCACCCGCACATGTATCTGAAGTTCGATGTTCCACTTCCGGGTGAAAGGAAGAGCGGGCAACTCTATACAGGAATTTCATCTGACGTCGTGACTGCCGGATTCCGCATTTACGCCGAGCCAAAACGCAAATTATCTTCAATCGCGCTGGTAGCTGAACCGGGAATCGCGAAAAATCCGAAATGGCTCGCACAACAGAAAAAACGCCTGAGCACCAAATACGAAAGCTACTGGTATGCCAGCGTAAAAGGCGAATGGACCAAACACCATGGCTGGCCCACCGCCGCGGACTGGCCAAGACTGCAAGGCTGGATCGTACGCAAAAAACTTTCATCCACTTCCGCGACCCGCGCTTCGTTCTGCACTGACGTCACAAAAATCTTCCGCGATTTATTGCCCCTCCTGAAATTCACTTCGCTTGGATAGAACCGCGGTGTAAACGAGGCAAAAAGCGTCAGAAGGGGAGGCTTTCGGCCCCGGCGTTGGATGCACCTGTTTGCCGGGGCCGAAAGATATGTGCGGAGTTTTGCGAGGTTCGTGGGCTTAGTCGCCTTGACGGGCGGCGTCTGCTTCTTGCGCCAGTTCGGTAAGAAGCTGGAAGAACTCTTTTGATTGACCAATGAAAAGACCGTCAGCCGTGAGCGCCTGCAGAGCGCCCATGGCGGCACCGTTTGTTTCCGTGGGCCGAATGATGGAGACGGCCGGGAAGGTTTTGTTCAGGAAAACGGTTGGCTCCGGCATGATCAAGTTGGTTTTGAAGTCCTCGGTCTGAAAGCGAGCCGCGCTCTGGACATCGAACACGACGTTGGACTTGTTGACCGGATCGGAAAAGGAGGCGTCGGGTGCATTCCCGGCTTTGTCGCTCCAGGTCTGGAAATGCATGATTTCTGTTCCGCCGATGGCGAGCAGGATGCGCAGCACTTCGGGGTGTGTGACGCGTTGCGCGAGCGACGGATACAGGCTCGAGCCGCCCTGCTCGATGGTGCCGAAGTGAAAACCCGCCGTGTTGGCGATGGTCTGCAGCTGCGTGGAGTTGCTGGTATCCCCATCCGTGCGGGGAATAGCAGTGTGCATGTTGACCGCCAGTGTGGGGATGGCCTGGGCAAATGTGTCGCCGAGGTCCGGATTCTGCGTGCGGCTGCGGTAGCGGGTCCACCAAGACGTGTCCACCGAAAGCTGAGTAAGGTTAGTAAGCCGGCCAAACTGGTTGGCGCCGGTCGCTTTGCTGCTGGGGAGAGTGCGGAATTGGTCGAGGCTGATGGTGTCCGCTCCCTTGGAAGCAAGATACGCGTTGATGAAGGTCTCGTGGGAAAGTTCGTCTTCGGTATTGTCATGAATGTACTGCGCCATGTCCGAGTCCAATTGGGAAACGGCAGTGGTATAAAGAGGATTGCCGCCGGTGGGCTGAGCAGGATAACCAGGAATTAGCTGGCTGGCCAGAGTTGAGACTTCGTTGTCCTGGACGCCCGCGAGCTCCTGATACTGCAACCAAAGGTCGCTCTCCAGGATTTCTGCTGCTGCCAGAAATCGAAGAATCGCGGCATCTCCTTTAGTGAGGCCTCCATTCTTTTCGCTCTTTTCGTCCCGTGCTAACGCGGAAGAGCTGCCGACCAAGAGACCTGCGCCCACCGTCACCGCACCTGCGACCATTCCTTTTTTCAGAAATGATCGGCGGTCGGTGCCTGTTCTTCCATCTTTCGATTCGGGATTCGCAGATGCAAATCCCATACTGGTTTCTTTCATGGTAACTCTCTCCTTTTTTATGGCGCGGCTAGCTTCCAGCCACACTTTGCGGCGGGACACTCGAGCACGTTCGAAGTGACTCGTAACCATGAGGGTAAGGAAATTCAGGAAACGCAGTGTCATGGCGTTATCTCAGATTTGTAGAACGTTTGTCGGATTTGTGTAATACGGGATGAAATGGCGAGAGAAATCGCTGAGACCCGTCCGACGAACATGGTAGTTGCGGGAAGTGGCAAATTGACGCTCCGCTGAGAGTCGCATACGATGCGGTGCGCGGCACGTTGCGCATATTGGGGGATGGAACTCGATGGCTCGACCAACTTTGCTGATCATTGCCGGAATTCTTGTGATGTTCACCGCGGCGCGCGGTAGCGCGCAGAAGCCGGAGGAAAAGCCGGCGGAAAAATCCGCCGAGAAGTCTGGCGACAAGTCAGACAAAGCGAAGGACGAAAAGAAGCCGGAAGAGAAAGTCGTTCAGACCAAGCACGCGATCAAGATTGGCGGGCAGGAAATAAAGTATACCGCGACGGCTGGAACCATTTTGCTGAAGCTGGAAGATGGTACGCCGAAAGCCAGCGTTTTTTACGTGGCGTACACCAGAGACGAGGTGAGCGATTCGGCGAAGCGACCGGTTACATTTACGTTTAATGGCGGGCCCGGGTCGGCATCGATTTGGCTGCACCTTGGCGCGTTTGGGCCGCGGCGCGTGGAAATGGGCGACGCGGGCGCTCTGCTGCCGCCGCCTTACAAGCTGGTCGACAACGAATATTCACTTCTGGATATGACCGATCTGGTTTTTATCGATCCGGTTTCGACCGGCTACAGCCGCGCTGTTCCCGGCGAAGCGCCGAAACAATTCCATGGTATCGAAGAAGACATCGAGTCGGTCGGTGATTTCATTCGCCTTTACGCGACGCGAAACAAGCGCTGGACTTCGCCGAAGTTTCTCGCGGGCGAAAGTTACGGCACCACGCGCGCGGCGGGCTTGTCCGGGTATTTGCAACAGCGCTACGGAATGTACCTGAATGGAATCATCCTGATTTCCTCGATCCTGAATTTTCAGACGGCGGAATTCGATACCGGCAACGATCTGCCGTACATCCTTTATTTGCCAACGTACACGGCAATCGCCTGGTATCACAAGAAATTATCGCCGGAGCTGCAAAGCGATTTGCATAAAGCGGTTGACGAGTCGCGCAACTTCGCCGCGCACGAATACGCGGACGCGCTAATGGGCGGAGACACTTTGCCGGCATCGCGACGCGTTGAAATCGCGCAAAAGCTTTCGCGGCTGACCGGACTTTCCGCCGAGTACATCGAACGCAGCAATTTACGCATCGAAATTCAGCGTTTCGACAAGGAACTCTTGCGCGACCAGCGCCGCACCGTGGGGCGCCTGGATGGCCGCTTTATTGGCATCGATGAGGATTCGGCCGGCTCGCGCCCGGAGTACGATCCCAGCCTGGCGGCGATTGTGGGGCCATACACCGCGGCGTTTCACGATTATGTGCGCGGCGACCTGAAGTTCGAGAGCGATCTTTTTTATGAATATCTAACTGGCCGCGTGCAGCCGTGGAGCTACGAGTCCTACCAGAATAAATACGTGAATGTGGCGGAGACGCTGCGCCGCGCCATGACACAAAATCCGTTTTTGCGCGTTTTTGTTGGAAAAGGATATTACGATCTGGCGACGCCTTTTTTTGCCGCGGAATATACCTTCGACCATTTGAGTCTCGATGAATCGCTGCGCGCGCATCTCTCCGGCGGGTACTACGAAGCAGGCCACATGATGTACGTGCATCAGCCATCGCTGGCAAAACTCAAGCAGGATTTGTCGCAATTCATTCAAGCCAGCGTGGAGCAAAAATCCGCTGCGCAAAAAGGCGCAGCGAGATGAAACAGCTGCTGGCGATCGGCGCCTGGTCCGCGATCGCGACTGGAGGAGCCGTCGCGCTGGCCAAAATTGCCTTCTACCGCGGCGAAGCCATCAGCGCGACGTGGTTCGTGGTGGCGGCGATTTGTTGCTACCTGGTTGCGTACCGGCTGTACTCCGCTTTTATTTCCGCGAAGCTGTTGGCGCTCGACGACACCCGCGCCACCCCGGCCGAGCGTTTGGATGACGGCCGGGATTTTGTACCGACCAACAAATGGGTTTTGTTCGGACATCACTTTGCCGCTATCGCGGGGCCTGGTCCGCTGGTTGGGCCGACACTCGCCGCGCAATTTGGATATTTGCCGGGAACGCTGTGGCTGATTGCGGGCTGCGCGTTTGCCGGATGCGTGCAGGATTTTATCATTTTGTTTTGCTCAATCCGGCGTGATGGAAAAACGCTGGGCGAAATGGCGCGCGATGAAGTCAGCAAACGCGGCGGAGTCATCGCGCAGATCGCGGTGTTGGCGATCATGATCATTCTGCTCGGCGTGGTTGCGCTGGTGATCGTCAACGCTTTGAAATCGTCGCCATGGGCCACGTTCACGCTGGCTATGACCATTCCCATCGCGCTGTTGCTGGGAATGTATTTGCGTTACTTGCGGCCGGGCAGGGTGCTGGAAGCTTCGCTGATCGGTGTGGCGCTGGTGATGTTCGCAGTGGTCTCCGGGCGATGGGTCGCTGAATCGCCAAGCTGGGCGCATGCCTTTACGTTTGGAGGCGTGGCGCTGGCTTTTATTTTGATGGCCTACGGATTTGCTGCGTCCGCCTTGCCGGTGTGGCTGCTGCTGGCGCCGCGCGATTACTTGAGCGCTTTCATCAAAGCCGGCGCGATCTTTTCACTAGGGGCAGGAATTTTGATCGTGCGCCCGGAAGTACACATGCCCGCGTTGACAAAATTCGTGGATGGCAGCGGGCCGGTTTTTGCCGGAAAGATTTTTCCATTTTGTTTTATCACCATCGCGTGCGGAGCGATCAGCGGCTTCCACTCATTGATATCGAGCGGTACAACTCCAAAAATGATCCAGCGCGAAGGCCATGCCCGATTTATCGGTTACGGAGCGATGCTGCTGGAATCATTTGTAGGAGTGATGGCGATGGTTGCGGCGTGCGCTATGCCGCCCGGGGTTTATTTTGCGATCAATTCGCCTCCGGCGGTGGTTGGCGCGACTGCCGAAGCGGCGACCGCGACGATTTCCGGTTGGGGCTATGCAGTGAACCCGGCGACGATGAGTGCACTCGCGCATGCCGTCGGAGAACAAACATTATTCAATCGCACTGGCGGAGCGCCGTCACTTGCTGTTGGCATGGCGCAAATCTTTTCCAGCACCATCGGCGGCGAGCGGCTGCTCAGCATCTGGTATCACTTTGCCATTATGTTCGAAGCGCTGTTTATTTTGACGGTGCTCGATGCCGGAACGCGTGTGGGCAGGTTCATGGTGCAGGAATTGGGCAGCCGCGTTTGGAAACCGTTCGGCAGAACCAGCTGGCTGCCCGGAGTTTTACTTTCGAGCGCGTTGATCGTTGGCGCCTGGGGATATTTTCTGTATCAAGGCGTAATCGATCCGCTGGGTGGCATCAACTCGTTATGGCCGCTGTTTGGAATTTCGAACCAACTGCTGGCGGCGGTCGCGCTCGTCGTGGCCACGACGATCTTGCTGAAGATGGGCAGGCTTCGCTGGATCTGGGTGACGCTGGCGCCGATGACGTGGCTGGTGGTCATCACCATGACCGCTAGCTGGCAGAAAATCTTCGCGGCCAATCCGCGTATCGGATTTCTTTCCGCGGCGAACGCAATGGCCGCGCAAATCGCCGCGGGAAAAATTCCCGCCGCGAAAATTGCGGAGACGCAGCGACTCATCTTCAATCAACGGCTGGACGCCGTAGTAACTGCGGTACTCGCGATCATGATCCTGGTTTTGTTGGTGGAAGCGGTGGTGCAATGGACCACGCTCTTGGTCAGGAAACGAGAGCCATTATTGCACGAAAGCCCCTATGTGCGTACCGCGTGGATCGCGTCAGCGGAGGGCGACTGATGCCGATTTATTTTCACAACTCAAATATTCGCGCAAGGGTTCTACTGCTGCGAATCTGGCGCGGGATTCGCGAATGGTGTGGCGATGCAGCCTATGAGCAGTATCTGAGATCGCATGAGAGACACTTCTGTAGCGCCGTTGCCTTGACGCGCGAAGAATTTTATCTTTCGCAATTGCACAAGAAATATTCCCGCATCAGCCGCTGCTGCTGACCCGACTGAGGGCGTACGTCTTGCGTTCACCTACTTAGCGAATTACAATTTCGTGCAAAACAGGTCTGCTCCCCAGCGTGGATTCAGTATTTCTTGGACGGAGGCACCACTGTGGCTATCAACGAGCAAAAACTTCATGAATTATTGGGCAAGGGAATTGTAGATTTTGGCGCGACGTTTCACGCTGCGCTGATCGCCATCGGCGACAAGCTCGGTTTGTACAAGGGACTGGCGGCCGGAGGCCACCAGTCCTCCGCGGAGCTTGCGAGACGCTCGGGAACCACGGAACGCTACGTGCGCGAGTGGCTGTGCAGCCAGGCGGCAGGCGGCTACGTGAGCTACGATGCGGCCAGCGACAAATTTTATTTAACCGAAGAACAGGCGTTTGTGCTCGCGGACGACAATAGCCCGGCGTTCCTGCCCGGCGCATTTCAAGCGGCCCTGGGAGCAATTCAGGCCAAGGATCAGATCGAAGAGCGCTTCAAAACTGGCAAGGGAATGGGCTGGCACGAGCATCACGCAAATGTGTTTGTGGGTACAGAAAGATTTTTCCGCCCCGGCTACGCCGCGAATCTGGTCAGCGCATGGATTCCGTCGTTAGAAGAAGTGGATGCAAAACTCAAAGCGGGATCGCGCGTTGCCGACGTCGGCTGCGGGCTCGGCGCTTCGACCATTCTGATGGCCAAGCAGTATCCGAAGTCGGAGTTTGCGGGTTTCGATTATCACGACAAATCCATTGAAACGGCGAAGCAGCGCGCGAAAGACGCCGGCGTGTCCGATCGCATCGTGTTCGAAGTGGCGATGGCCAAAACGTATCCCGGACGCGACTATGACTTCGTGACTTTTTTCGATTGTTTGCATGACATGGGCGATCCCGCAGGAGCATCCGCACATGTGCACAGCAGCCTGAAAAAAGATGGCACATGGATGATCGTCGAACCTTTTGCCGGCGACAAAATCGAGGACAATTTGAATCCCATCGGGCGCGCTTTCTACGGAGCATCAACGCTTTTGTGCACGCCGGCGTCGCTTTCGCAGGAAGTAGGACTGGCTCTCGGAGCGCAAGCCGGTGAAAAACGGTTGCGCGACGTGGTAACGTCCGGCGGTTTCACGCGTTTCCGCCGGGCAACACAAACGCCCTTCAATCTGGTTTTTGAAGCGCGGCCATAGGAGAGAACCGGCGGCGCACGGCTGCGAAAAACCTAACGCGCTAAATCTCTTCTTCGTCTTCTGAAGTTTTCAGAATTGTGACTTTGTGCAGGATTTTCAGCCCCTGCGAACGAACGCCGGCAAGAATTTCCCGCCGGATATCGAACGGCAGCGACTCCGGAGCAAAAACGCCGGAATCTTCCCTGGGAAAATTCTTCACAAATTGCGCGGCGACGTGCGCGGTTGCAAACGCCACGGGTGTTGTGAAAAGTCCCCGCCGGCGGATGGTGTAGAGCGACGGAAAGAGCACGTCGCTACGAACGAGCACGTGCACATCTTCTTTAGAACCACGCTGGACACCGCGAACCAGAACGGCGGCGGCGAAGCGCGCGTTCTGCAGAACTCCCTGCCGGATTAATTTGGCAATCGCGCGAGGCGACGCTGTCTCCGGGAACCGCCGCCGCGCCATGCCGCGCGACTTGGAAAGTTTGCCCTGCTTGTGCCAGCGGCGCAGACGGTCAATTTCGTTGCCACCGATTTTCGCGTCCAGATCGCGCATCGGTATGAAGCGTGGCAGCGTGGCGATTTCGTCTTGCGCTGCCAACACGACTCGCGCGAAACCGACCGGGTCCATGAAGTGAAATCTCTCGAGCTCGGAAAAACGCTTCGCCAGCTTGAATCTTCCGCCACGGTAAACCCGCGGGTGTGAAACTGCTTCGTCAAACGATACTTCCGGCGACCATTGCGAGATGGGATCGTCGCTTTCGGCGCTCTCGTACAGGCGAATTTGCGCAAAGAAAACTTCATCGCACAGATCGGCCGCGCGCTTGACCAGCAGATTGGTAAGTCCCGGAGCCGCTCCGGCGTTGATCACTGCTGCGCGGTTTTTGTCCTCGAAGCGCTTGCTGTAGCGAAATTGTTCAGCGCGGAAGGGATCACGTGTGAGGTGCGAACTCAGGTCCAGATAGTGGGAGCGCAGTCGCAGCGCGGCCCGCAACACGATTTCATTGAAGACCGAAGCCGAAGCGTTGATCAGGAGTTGGCAGCCCTTTGCGGCGCGCACTATGCCGCGCAGGTTTCGCGCGTTCACCTGCGAAATGGCAATCAGGCTTTTTTTGCCTAGGAAACGGCGCGCTCGCTCCGGATCGCGGTCGCCGCACCAGACGTGATGGCCCTGCCGGTCAAGAAGTTGTGCAAGAAGCGAGCCAGTCGCCCCGGCTCCCAGGATAAAGATGCGCATGGCGTCGCAAAACTCTATCACAGACTGCCAGCGGCCTCCGACGCTCCGTTACCAGAGCAGCTTCAGCGCGAGCTGGACCTGGCGCGAGCTGGTGGAGGTACTGGTGATGGCGCCGGCCGTCCCGGACAGGCCGGTTGGATTGGCGGCGGTCGGCGGCGTGAAAACGATCAGGTTCGGCGTATTGAAGTTCGCGTGGTTCAGCAAATTGAAGATTTCGGCGCGAAACTGCAGATTCAACCGCTCGCGGATTTTGGTGTCTTTCAACACAGAAAAATCCCAAGTCGTAAGCCCCGGACCAATATAAGTATCTCGGCCTACGTTACCGTAGAAGCCGCTGGTGGCGGGTGGCGCGATAAACGCATTGGGATTAAACCATTGATTCGGATTGCCGACCACTACCGGGCCGGTGAAATTGGGATTCAGAAACGGCCGCACCGGATTGCGCGTATCGCCGTTGTTGGAAGGGTTATAGCTGAGCTGCGGTGTAAACGGAAATCCGGTTTGCGCGGTGATAATGCTCGCGAGAGACCAGCCGCTGATCGCTGCACTCAGAAAGCCGCTGCTGCCATTCGCAAAACGTTGTCCGCGGCCGAATGGCAATTGGTAAAGAACGTTGACGACGCCTACGTGTTCAACATTGAACGTCGCCAGCCCTTTGTCCGCGGCCAGATTCAGGGGATCGGAAACCAGCCCGGGAGCATTTCCCGCGGTGGTCTGATTCAGCGAATCTCCGTCGTCGAGAGTTCTTGCGAAAGTGTAAACGCCACGCAGCAAAAGGCCGTGACTGAAACGCCGCCGCAAATCCACTTGCAACGCATGATAGCTGCTTGTGCCTTCGGAGAACCAAGTCCAGGTATTGGCAATCGCGGGATTCGCTTTCGGCGTTCCAGCAGCAATGAAAAAAGATCCAGCCGGAACTGGAGCGCCCGCCAGTGGCGAGCCGGCTGGGAATCCCGTGGAAATTGTGACCGGCGGAGTCGCACTTGGATCCACAGTCGGATAAACCGCTGGGCAAGGCGATGCCGGGCAAATCACTGGCTGTGATTCGTTGGCATCTACGCCAATCAGTTCGTGATAACCGTGCGAACCCACATAACCAACGGTCAGCGAAGTATTCGGAGAAATTTCGCGATCGGCGCGCAAAGCCCACGAAATTAAAGTCGGAGTTCGCATGTCCGGTTGCACACCACCGGGAACCAGCTTGGCGTTGGCCCGGAGAGGAGCAGTGGGATCAATCGGCAAGCTACTTACTGCGAGGTTGGGGATGGTATAGACCGGGTTGAACGGCGCATTCTGATCGGCGCGATAGCCAAGCGCGTCCTGCAAGTCGTTATACATTCCGAAATTTGCGCGCAGCACGGTTTTATTGCCGAACGGACTCCACGCGACGCCAATGCGCGGCTGCGGCAAAAATTTCGCGTGGTTTTCCGTGAAGAAGGAACCGCCAATATGCGGATCGGTAGAAATGACGCCGTTGGTGAATGTGTAATTCGCAGCTCGGCCGTGCGCTTCGTTCCAACCGGTGGAGAATTCGTCGCGCAAGCCCAGCGAGAGTGTCAGCCTGGGACTGATGCGAAAAACATCCTCGGCGTAAAACGCTCCGAACAGCGAACGCCAATTTAGCGGCGTAGGTGCCGGGTCGTACAGGAACGAAGACGTGGTGCCTTGCAAAAAAGTGGCCAGGCTGGAGAAAGTGGCTTGTCCGTATTGGCTAAGCGCGATGTTTTCGTTGGACTGGAATTGCTGAAACCATGCGCCGAAACTGAGTTGGTGACGGCCTTTGCTGAGCGTGACGCGATCCTCATAAGTGTACAAATTGCGCGCAATGCTCAGATTGCTGCCGTTATTGCTGCCGGCCAGCCCGATGGACGCTTGCGGATTCGATGCGGCGCTGCCTCCCACAACCACTGCGCCGACTTGGTGCCCAACCAAAAATCCGGGTACACCCGCGGCCGGCGTTCCCGGAGTGGGTTCGCCATTGAAAAAATATCCAGCTCGCGAATAGCCGAAGCGCGCCAGGTTCAACAGTGTCGGCGAAAAGACGTGAGTTTCTTCGAGACTGAAAACCTGCGAGCGCAAATTCAGAATGTCTGTGCTGTAAGGATTTGCCGGCGTGGCGGTCACGTCACCGCCATCATCAACGGTATAGATTCCCGCGAGTGAATCTTTTCCGGAAAAATTATGATCGACGCGCACCGTCCCGAAATCTTCGCGAATGGTCTGCAGTGGGCTGCTGAATACTTCTGCAATTCCATCTGGATTCTTGGCCGTACTGAAATCAGGATCGCTTGCTGATGGGGTGATCCATAAATTCAACAAAGGCTGTACGCTCGGCGCGGCGTCTGCGCGCGACTGAAGGTCTGGTACGAACGCCGCGGAGGTCTGGTGCAGGTTTTGCCGCAAACCTTCGTAGTTGGCGAAGAAAAACGTTTTGTCGCGCTTGATCGGCCCGCCGAACGCTGCCCCGAACTGATTGCGCTGGAACGGCGGAGCGGAGTTCTGATCAAAGAAATTCTTCGCGTCCAGGGCGTTATTCCGCAAGAATTCGAAAGCGGAACCGTGCCATTGATTGCTGCCAGACTGGGTGGCAATGATCACCTGGCCGCCAGGGTGTTTGCCGAATTCCGCGCTGTAGTTGTCGCGCTGGATGTTGAATTCACGCACCGCTTCCACACCCAGCAGTTCACCGCTCGCTCCGCCCGGTTGCATGTTGTTTTCCGCCGCGCCGGTGTACTCGACTCCATTCAGCAAGAAAATGTTTTGCTGTGGACGATTGCCCGAAACTGAAAAATTGTTTGCGCTGCTGGAGTTCGAGATTCCTGTGCCGCCGGTTTTCTGCGACGTGAAATTCACGATTCCTGGGTTGAGCGGGAGTAAGAGATCGTAGCTGCGCCCGTTAAGCGGTAGATCCTTGATGGCTTGTTCGCCGACCAGGCCGCTGATGTCGTTTGTTGACACGCTCACGATCGGCGCATCGCTTCTTACCGTCAATTCTGACCTGATTGTGCCGACTTGTAGTTGCAGGTCAACGCTGGCTTCCTGTCCTACGACCAGACGCATGCCGCTGCGAACCGCGTCTTGAAAACCCGCCTTGGCAACGCGCACTTCATACTCGCCAACCGGCAGCGCCAGGACCAGGTATCTCCCTGAATCGTCCGTGACACTGCTGCGAATCGCGCCAGTCTCGATATTTTTTGCGCTAACCATTGCGCCAGGGACGGCTGCGCCGGAAGCGTCTGTAACGATGCCTTTTATGCTGCCAGATACTTGCGCACGCGCGGTCGGTAACAGCGCCGCCAGGAGCAGCATCAGCAGCGCCATGCGCCACGCCAAGGATGCGCTCGGTCGGACGCTCCTCGACAGCTCGAACTTTGCCGCAGTAATCAACAATCGCTGCAGATTCATCGTGAAATCCCCTGGTTGAAGTTCCTGCGAAGACACCCTAGCGGCTGCGGCCAGCCAGCATAAGCATTCATTCAATACGGTTCACTCCGTTAAGTCAATTCGACTTAATGCGTATTGAAGCTGTACGAATTTACGCGGATTACCCGCCCGGGAACCGTTGATGCGCATTTGCGGCGAACTGCCGGCAGGCGTAGACTTTGTTTGTAGCTCCGACCGGGGCGGCCTGCAGGGGAGACAACCGATGGCCAGCCCGGCGATCCCGGTCATTTGGGGATGAAGGGCTCAGGCGGAAACGCCGGGGCCTCCCGCACGCGACGCGGCAAAACGCTGCATCGTGCCAGCCGATCAAGATAAGGATCGACTGGATTGGAAAGGAGCGCAGCGCCAGAAATATATTTTACTGGTGTGCGCCCGATTGCAATTCCAATCGGGCCTTTGCTTTTATAGGCGATCTAAGGCGTGACTCTGCAAGACAAATTCGGCCGGCAAATCACCGACTTGAGAATTTCGGTGACCGACCGCTGCAATTTCCGGTGCATTTATTGCCGATCGGCCGATCCGGAAAATTACCAGCAGCACGACAAGATTTTATCGTGGCCGGAACTCGAACGGCTGGGAAGCGTATTTCACGGTCTGGGCATTCAGAAGGTGCGCGTAACCGGAGGCGAGCCGCTGGTGCGGCCGGGGGTCGAAAATTTCATCGCGCGCATGTCTGAAACTGGTTTTCCCGATTTGTCGATGACAACCAACGGTCACCAGTTGGCCGCACATTGCGACCGCCTCATTGCGGCCGGGTTGAAGCGCATCAACATCAGTCTCGATTCCCTCGATCCGGCGAAATTTGAAAAAATTACCCGCACCAAAACTTTCTCCTCAGTGATGGCGGGAATCGACGCTGCGCAGAATTCGCGTCTGGGCCCGGCAAAGATCAATGCGGTGCTGGTGCGTGGTTTCAACGACGACGAAGTCGAAGCCTTCGCGGAGTTTGCCCGCGAACGCGGCGTGATCATGCGCTTTATCGAGTTCATGCCGCTGGATGCGGACCGTCACTGGTCGCGCGAGTTGCTGGTGCCCGCTTCCGAAATTCAGGCCCGAATTCATGCCCGCTGGCCGCTGGCGCAAATTCCCAACGAACCCAGCGAGACCGCGCGCAAATATCGTTTTGCCGACGGCGCGCCCGGCGAAATCGGCCTGATCGCGCCGGTGACACAGCCGTTTTGCGGACACTGCTCGCGCATTCGCCTGACCGCCGACGGAAAATTGCGTACGTGCCTTTTCAGCAAGGAAGATCATGATTTGCGGGGATTATTGCGGGAAAATGCCAGCGACGAGGACCTGGCAATCTATATTCGTTCGGTCGTCAACGAAAAAGAAAAAGGCCATCGCATCAACGAACCGGATTTCGTGGCGCCATCGCGCACCATGGTTTTTATCGGTGGCTAAACGGCTAGAATAATCATTAACCTCGGAACCGTGCAGTTCATCTAATCAGCAGCCAGACAAAAGGCCAGCGCACTCATCGCCACTACACCATGAGCAAACTCACCTCTGTCCTGAATCGAACCCAACTGATCGGAATCGAGCAACCGGAAACTTTGCGCCCGCCGGAAATCGAAAAAGGCGTGGGTTGCGATTTTGATAACTATTTGCTGGTGCCGGATGACTCGCTTGACGAGCGCATCGCCGCGGCAAAAGCCAAGCTCGGCAAAGACGTGGTGATTCTCGGCCATCACTACCAGCGCGACGAAGTCGTGAAGTTTGCCGATTTTCGCGGCGATTCCTTGAAGCTCTCGCAGCAAGCCGCCGAAGCCGATGCCAGGTACATCGTTTTTTGCGGTGTGCATTTCATGGCCGAGAGTGCGGACATTTTGCGCCGGGGCAATCAAATTGTTGTCTTGCCGGATTTGAGCGCCGGATGTTCCATGGCGGACATGGCCGACATCGGCCAAGTCGAAGCGTGTTGGAGCGAACTCGGCAGCGTCACCGACACCGGCAAAATGATTCCCATTACGTACATGAATTCCACCGCGGCGATTAAATCATTCACTGGCGAACGCGGCGGTTCCGTTTGCACCAGTTCGAATGCCGCTGCGGTGATGAAATGGGCGTTCGAACGCGGCGAAAAAGTTTTGTTCCTTCCGGACGAGCACCTCGGACGCAACACTGCCTACCGCATGGACATTCCACTGGACGAAATGATCGTCTGGGATCCTTACGAAGAACTCGGCGGCAACACGCCGAAAGCGATTGCCCAAGCGCGCGTGATTTTGTGGAAAGGGTATTGTTCCGTGCACCAGCGGTTCACGCCGCAACAAATCGGCAAAGTGCGCCGCGAAAATCCCGGCATTCGCGTGATTGTTCATCCCGAATGTAGGTTTGAAGTGGTGCAGGCCGCGGACGAAATCGGCTCGACCGAAGGCATCATCCGCGCCGTCAAGGCCGCTCCGCCTGGATCGAAATGGGCGGTGGGTACCGAAATTCACATGGTGAATCGCCTGAGCAAAGAATTGAAAGATCGCCAGGTGATGTCACTCGATTCGAGCGTTTGCGTTTGCACCACCATGTTCAGAATCACGCCCGTGCATCTGCTGTGGGCGCTTGCGAATCTTGGCGCGGGGAAAGTTGTCAACCAGGTTTCTGTGGACGAGCGTACACGAAAATTCGCGCGCGCGGCACTCGACCGCATGCTTTCTTTGCGCTAGCCTTACAAACAGTCCCCCATTCCGTCCGCCAGGGGAAAACATGGCCGATCAAGACGACGAACTTCCGCAAGACGATACGCCGGAGCCAGAGCAACGGTTGTTTACTCTGACTGAAGCTGAGCGCGCGCGCCGGGAACTGGAACCGTTTCTGGTGGAAGCGATGGAGTGCCGCAAAAAGCTTTCCGGCCTGGACAACGATCTTTCCGCGGTCGCGGCGCGCATCATGATGATGGGCGGAGTCATTGTGCCGTACGAGGCGCTGGCCAAACTGCGCCGCGAACACACACGGCTGGCGGAAAGTTTCAAGAGTTCTCTGGACCGTATTCTGGAAACCGGTTGCGTGATCAAGGATCTGGACGTCGGCCTCTTGGATTTTCCTTCCATCATCGACAACGAAGAAGTTTATCTTTGCTGGAAGCTGGGCGAAGACCGCATTCGTTACTATCACCGCCAGGACGAAGGATTCGCCGGGCGCAAACCCATCGACCCGCGTGATCCCGGCACCGGCGACACCGTGCAATAAAATTCGCGCTGCGACGAATCCGAAAATAATCTGTTTTCCACTTAAGCGAGCACATTCTTGACAGAACATTCTTCGAACCGCTTGCAAAACTCAGCCAGTCCATATCTTCGTTCCGCGGCGCACCAGCCGATTGACTGGCACGAGTGGAACGACGAGGCGTTCGCGCGCGCCGAAGCTGAGGACAAGCCGATTCTGCTCGACATCGGCGCGGTGTGGTGCCACTGGTGCCATGTCATCGATCGCGAGAGCTACGAAAACGCCGCCATTTCCAAAATCATCAACGAAAATTTCATTGCGATTAAAGTCGATCGTGATGAGCGGCCGGACGTAGATTCGCGTTACCAGTCCGCGATCAGCGCCATTTCCGGGCAAGGCGGCTGGCCGCTGACCGGATTTTTGCTGCCCGATGGCAAACCATTTTTCGGCGGAACGTATTTCCCACCGGAAGATCAGATGGGCCGGCCGGGATTTCGCCGCGTACTGCTCGCAGTAGCCGACTCTTTCAAAAATAAGCGCCCAGATCTGATTCGCGCGGCGGATTCGCTGTCCGACGCCGTCGCGCAAGCCGAAACGTTTACCGGAGCTCACGGCGCGTTCGACGCCGCCGTGGTGGACTCGCAAATAAGTTCACTCACGCAGCTTTTCGATATTCGCAACGGTGGCTTCGGCAAAGCTCCAAAATTTCCCCACTGTTCGTCGCTCGATCTGATTCTCGAGCAGCATCAACAGCTTGCGGCGCGCGGCGACGATGCCGGAAAGCATCTGCTGGCGATGGCCGAAACCTCTCTGGAAAAAATGGCGCACGGCGGCATGTACGACCAACTTGCCGGCGGATTTCACCGCTACTCCGTCGATGAAAGATGGCTGGTGCCGCATTTCGAAAAAATGTCTTACGACAATTCCGAACTGCTGAAAAATTATCTGCATGGTTGGCAAGTCACGCAGAATCCGCTCTTAAGAGAAACCGCTCAAGGCATCATCACCTGGGTGAATGAAGTTTTGTCCGATCAGCATCACGGCGGATTTTACGCGAGCCAGGACGCCGATTATTCTCTCGACGATGACGGCGATTACTTCACCTGGACACTGCAGGAATTGCACGCCGCTCTATTGTCGGACGAAGCGCGCGTAATGGAGTTGTACTACGACGTGGAAGCGCACGGCGAAATGCACCATAACCCGGCAAAAAACGTTTTGTGGGCGGCTCGAGAACCGCAAGACATCGCCGCGCAACTCGCCATCGAAGAATCCGTGGTGCGGCTGACGATTGCACGCGCGAAGGGAAAAATGCTGGCTGCGCGCTTGCCTCGGCCCACGCCCTATGTGGACAAAACGCTTTACGCCAGTTGGAACGCTATGTTCGTTTCGGCATACCTGGAAGCCGCGCGCGTTTTGCAGGATTCGCTTGGTCTGAGCTGCCGCGCGTTCGCTCTAAAAACGATAGACCGCATGCTAGCCGAAGCCTGGTCCGAAGAAAAAGGATTTGCGCACCGTATCGGCGGACCGTCTCTGGATGGCTCCCTCGACGATCAGGTCTTCGGTGTGCTCGCGCTGCTCGACAGCTACGAAGCGACGCTCGATGGAAAATATTTTCGCGCCGCGCAACGCTGCATGGATATCGCCATGGAAAAATACGGCGACACCGAACGCGGCGGATTTTTCGATCGCTCATCCGACGCTCCGCCCATGGGTGGACTGGAAGTTCGGCGCAAACCATTTCAGGATTCGCCTACGCCTGGCGCAAATTCAGTTGGGGCAATCGCGCTGATTCGCATGCACTCTTTCACCAACGAATCGAAATATCGGGAGCGGGCACAGAAAACGATGGAAGCCTTTGCCGGAATTGCCCCGCAGTACGGTATGTTCGCCGCGACCTACGGACTGGCCGCGATACTCTTCGCAAACCATCCTTCGCAGGTTGTAATCCTGGGACCGGCCAACGATGCCGCTGCAAAATCGCTCGAAGCCGAGGCAAACTCCATCTTCCGGCTCGGCAAATCGGTCATGCGAATTTTCCCGGGTACGACGCCTGCTTCGTTGCCGCTCGCCCTGCGCGAAACCATTCCCCATCTGCCAGCAGACAAAGCAATAGCGCTGGTGTGCTCCGGCAATGCCTGTTTTCCGCCCGCCAGTAATCGCGAACAACTCGAGGTACTTTTAATCGGCAAGCCAGCGTCGGCCACTGCTAACTAGCTCCGCGCGTATCAGGAAAAAAGGAGCCGAAGGAGACCAGCTCCTTCGCCTTCACAAACCGGGCGTTTTTCGAAATATTATTTCTTCGGCCGCGATTCTGGCGGCACCAGTCCGTTGTTGCGGTAATACACCACCAACTGTCCGTAGTGCTCGCCCGAATGTTCGATAAGGCCGTAAGCCAGATCACCGTAGCTCGTCATCCGCGGTCCACCGGCATTGATCGGCGTCATCAATGCGGCATCTCCCTTGGCCTTCAGCACATCCGCCCCATCCGCCACGCACTTTTTTACGAAAGCCACGACTTGTGCTTTCGTCTTCAAGTCATCGCGCTTTGGATCATCGGAATACCGGGGCTTGTTTCCTTGCGCTAAATCCGTGAAGTAATACATCGAAGCGGAGACGTGTATCAGATTCGCGGCAAACGTCCGCGAATCGGGATTTGGTTTGTATTCGTACTTGTCTTCAGGAAAATCTTCCGCCATAGCGATCAGTTTGCGTCCAACGTCATTCCACTGTTCGATGATCGCCGCCGATGGGCTCAAAGCCGGTTTCGGCGGATCTTTCGGTTTATTGGTGTCCGTTTGTGCGACCACAGGCATCGCCGCCAGAAACGCCACCGCACACAATCCCGCTAATAATTTGATTCGATTCATCTTTCTCTCCTCAGATGTCCCGATCTGCGCAGGAATCCACTTCGAACCCCACTGCGGGACAGATGCATGCTTCGACGGCTGCCCGCCTTGAATGTAAGCCATATTGACGGTACCTCCGCCGCCAGCATCTTACTCACAGTAACTACCAGGCGCACGTCCAAATTGGCTAAAACTCGGTTCAAGCGAGGCGCGTGCTAAACTAAAGGGAGTTCGCTGGAGGCTAGGTCGAGTGCAGCTTTCCTGGTTCGCTCTGCGTACCACAATCACGTTGTCTTTCCTTCTGGTGCTATTCCTCTCGCAGCGCTTCTGGCATCGTTCGCTCTGGCGTTGGAGCAATCGCTGGGGCATACGGCCGGTGCGAATCGGAATTCGCTTCCTGTACATGGTCGGACTACTCCTGATCATCATCAGTCTGGTGGACTCGCTTCAGAATGGTCACGGCAATATCATTCCTCGCGGCACTTTTCTGAATGTACTGGCTGGGCTTTGGTTCTTCAGCGCTTTCTTTGCATATCTGGCGGTGAAATGCGTTCACGGACTGGAACGCGTCTGGCGATTCTTCAAAACGCCGAACCAGCCGGCTCCGGCAGCTGGCGATGATGAACCACCCGTCGATCCTGGCCGGCGCTACTTCTTCAAAACCGCCACCGCCGCGGCCGGCGCAGCGCCTTTCCTCGGTGCGATGTATGGCTTCGCGGCGGAACGCCTGAACTATCAGGTTCATCGCGTGGAAATTCCAATTTCCAATCTCCCCGCCGCTTTCGATGGCATGACCATCGTTCAGCTCAGCGACATTCACATGAGCGGCTACATGCCACGCTCGCAAGTCCGCCGCGCCGTAGATATGGCCAACGACCTTGGCGCGAATCTTGCCGTAGTCACCGGAGACTTCATCACCGGCGCCGGCGATCCGATCGAGGAGTGTATCGAAGAAATCCGCCGCCTGTCCGCTCCGCTGGGCATTTACGGGTGCAATGGCAATCACGAAATCTACGCGGACGCCGAGGATCGCGCTCAGGAATTATTTGCGCAGCAGGGAATGAAGCTGTTGCGGCAGGAAAACGCGCCGCTTACTTTCAACGGCGCGCAGCTGAATCTGATCGGTGTCGACTATCAGCGTGAACGCGCTCCCGGCGGGCGCAGAGTTTCCACATTGATCAGCATCGAGCCGCTGATCCGCAAAGATATTCCTAATATTTTGCTTTCGCACAATCCCAACAGTTTCAACCGCGCCGCGGAATTGGGCGTTGAACTCTCTCTTGCCGGCCATACCCATGGCGGCCAGATTCAAGTCGAGATTCTCGATCACCGCCTAAGCCCGGCTCGTTTCATCACCGACTACGTCGCCGGTCTGTACTTGCGGCCGCTTTTCACTCCGGCCAAGACCGTCGCGTCGCAAAAATTCCTGCATGCCAGCGCGCTGCAAGGTCCGCATTCGGCAATTTATGTGAATCGCGGACTCGGCACTGTCGGCGCTCCGGTCCGTCTCGGCGTGCCGCCAGAAATTTCGCTGCTCACTCTCCGCCGCTCCTGACGCTAAGATTCGCACGCTTCTTTTTCCATGGTCATTCTATTGATGGGCACAACCGGAGCGGGAAAAACCACAGTCGGTAAATTGCTTGCGGCCCGGCTGCGCTGGACTTTTCTCGATGCCGATGATTTTCACCCGCCCGCCAACATCGCAAAAATGAAGCAAGGCATTCCGCTCACCGACGCGGACCGGTTTCCCTGGCTGGAAAAAATTCATGGCGAACTTCTCCGCTTCACGAAATCACGAGAGCATGTCGTCTTGGCCTGCTCCGCCTTAAAGCAGTCCTACCGCGACCAACTCTCCGTCGCGCTCGACATGCGCATCGTCTATCTCCGTGGAACCTACGAAGTCATGCGCCGCCACATCGAATCGCGGCACGGCCACTTCGCCGGAGAAGCCATCCTCGCCGGACAATTCGCCGACTTGGAAGAGCCGAAGAACGCTCTGATTCTCGACGTTTCGCATCCCCCGGAAGAACTCGTCGCCGAGATCATCGCGAAGCTGCATCTCGCCGAAGCGCCGCCGCTTGTGTGATCCAGTCGCCTCGGGATGCCACGCTTCGAACATTAGCTCGTTCTCAATCCAGCAGATGCCACCTTCGTTATCACGATGAAGAGCATCCGACATCCTGCAACTTCCATCCAATAATTGTGTTATACAGAGTGGCATCTCCGGAACAGGTCCGGGCGCCAGAGGACACCTAATGGATAACGCACTGAAAACAGTGGATTTAACTCAGCCACGGAAAGCTAATTCTCCGCGTACGGCCCGCTGGATTTCGCTCTTCGCCGTCGCGGCTTGGTTCACTTTTGTCGCCTCCCCGCGCGCCTTTGCGCAGGATTCGGCAAACTCCGATCAACAGCAAGCGCAGCCTCAAGATGAGCAGAACGCGCCGCCCCCGCAACAGGACCAGCGCCGCGTGATCTCGCGCGACAACATCCCGCAAAAGAATCAGGACGCGCAAGTTGCACCGGATCAGAATCAGAACCAGAATCCCAATGGTGACGCTGGCCCGCAACAGCGCAATCGTCGCCCCTATCCGCGCCGGCAAGTGGTTGGCGATGTTCCGGGAACGATTACGATTCCGGCTGGTAAGGTCATTTTTATCCGTCTCAATGAGCCTCTATCGAGCGATCACAGCCATGCTGGCGAAGGCTTCACCGCGACCTTAGATCAACCCATCGTTGTGAACGGTTGGGTCGTCGCACGCCGCGGCGAAACAGTCGTCGGCACGGTCACGTCAGCTAAGAAAGCTGGACGCGTCAAAGGCGTTTCGCAGCTGGGCCTTGAACTTACCGACCTCACCGTCGTTGACGGCCAACAACTTCCGCTGGCCACGGAGCTTTGGAATGGTTCCGCCGGCACGTCGCACGGAGCTGACGCCGCCACCATCGCTGGTACGACTGGAGTCGGCACCATCATCGGCGCCGCGGCCAGTGGCGGCGAAGGCGCCGGCATCGGAGCAGGCGCTGGCGCGGTCGCGGGTATCGCAGCTGTCCTCCTTACCCGCGGCAAGCCGACCGTACTCGGTCCGGAAGCCCGTTTGAGCTTCCGCATCCAAGAGCCGGTCGTCATCTCCACGGAAAACAGCCGTCAGGCCTTTCAGCAGGTCGGTTCGGATGAGTACAACGCTGGGCGCTCGCCTCGCCAGCGTCAGAATGGATATGCGGGCGGTTACCCAGTTGCTTATCCGCCATATTACGCAGGTTGCAGCCCCTATTGGGGTTGCGGGCCTTACTATCCCTATTATGGCTATGGCTTCTATGGGCCTTCAGTAGGCATCTTCTACGGCGGCTATTGGGGTGGCGGATTCGGTCACCACGGCTTCGGCCATGGCGGTTTCCATCGCTAAAATCTGTTTTCCTCCAGAACCAATGCAAAGGTGCTGATAGCCGTGGATGGGCAACCATCCACGGCCGTCTTTTCCCCGCACCCAGAGGGCCAGGAACGCAGACCATTCATTCAAAGACGATTCTGGGTGCCGCATACGTAGGTTTCGCGTGTGGTTTAGAGCGAACTTCATGCGCATCGTGCAGGATACAGACAAAAGCCCTCGTCGCCAAAATCTTTCAGTAGACCGCCTCCTTGTTTTGCGGCAAACTCTCGTGTCCCCGCCGCCGTAGGTTTGGAGCTGCCATGGATGAATCCTCCTACCTCGATAAAGTCGCGCGTTCGCTGGCCAGCCCGGAAGCTTCCGACGACTCCACCCTCACCACGCGCCTCGACCGCTGGCTCGCCGGCCTGGTCCATCGCCGCGGCAGCGACTTGCTTCTCGTAGCAGGCGCCCCGCCCTGCATCCGCGTGGACGGCGAAGTCCGTAAAATTTCCTCCAACGTTCTCGATGGCGCGGAAATCGAAGAGTCGGTGCTCCCCGCGCTTTCCTCTCACGCTCTCGATCGTTTCCGCGAAACCAGCATCGCCGATTCCTCCTATCGCATAGAAGGACTCGGTCGCTTCCGCATCAATCTGCATCGCGAACGTTCCCGCGCCGCCGCTGCTATTCGCGCGTTGCCCAACAAAGTTCCTTCACTCAAGGAACTTCACCTCCCGCCGACCGTGGAAAATCTGGCAAGGATTCCACGCGGCCTGGTGCTTCTCGGCGGCGCGGCTGGCTCCGGTAAATCCACCACCATGGCCGCGCTGATCAATGACATCAATCACCGCGAAGCCCGCCACATCGTAATCATCGAAGATCCCATCGAGTATGAGCACCAGCACATTCGCAGCGTGATCGAACAAGTCGAAATCGGGACTGATGCGCCGGATTTTCCCACTGCCTTGCGCGCCGCCCTGCGTCAGGCTCCGGACATCATCGTGGTGGGCGAAATGCGCGATCCGGAAACCATGCGCATCGCCGTTGCCGCAGCGGAGACTGGCCACCTCGTTCTCTCCACGCTGCACACGGTGGATGTGGCATCCACCATCTCGCGCATCTCCGATTCATTTCCGCTCGAACGGCAAAACTCCATTCGCCAGGAACTGGCCATGGCTCTCGCCGCGGTCCACACGCAAATTCTTCTCCCCAGAAAAGGTGGCGGACGTATCCCCGCCGCTGAACTCCTCATGGTCGGCTACGGTGCGCGCCACCACGTCCGCAAAAACGCACTGCAACATCTGCACCAGGAGATCTCCCTTACAAAAAAGAAAGGATCCTTCACCCTCGAAGAATCCCTGGTCCACCTCATCCACTCCAATCAAATCGATCGCGAAGACGCCCAGCTCTGCTCTATTCACCCCGACGACTTGGACATCCTCCTAAAATCCTCGGTCGCCTCAGCCTAAAGCGCGGTCCCACATCGTGTCTTGTACGCAGGCGTCGTAGTGTGAGCGCGTAGTGCCGGGCTTCATCTGGCGGTTTTTCGTGCTCGGGCAGTTTGTGAAATCGTTTATCAGCGGTCCGCGACAAGACGATCACCGGTTGTGTCAGCGGCCACGGCCTTTCCGAACTCTACGCCGTTCTTACCCGCGCGCCCTTTAGGCCACCCATCTATCCCCTGGAAGCATGGAAAATCATTTCGGCGAACGTTATTCCTAATTTTGAAATGATTCATCTGACGCCGGAGATGTACCGCGAGACGGTAGAATCCTGCGCCAATCATGGCTGGCTCGGCGGACGCCTTTACGACGCACTGCACCTGTCCTGCGCCAGGCACGCCGCTTGCGAGCGCATCTACACCTTGAATGTTCGCCACTTTCAGCAGTTCGCGCCGGACCTAGCCGATCGCATCGGCGCTCCATCCAGTTTCCTCTGACCGGTTCTGATTCTTTATGTAGCGGCGGGTTTATCCCGCCGTCCTTCGGTTCCTCGGAGTCGCACAAGCTTCTCTGAACGCAAACCAAGTCAATCCCGCTTCAAACTTCGATAATGAAACGACCACATCGCCAGCAGCAGGACCACCAGCGCATAATCCACGCCATACGTCAGCGTTATTAAATGTTCCGCCCAACCCGTTTGCCGCAACGTCGCCTGCTTAATATTCAAAAACCGGTGTTCCGACAAAAATTGCGTCGACGGCAACAGGTAATACAAGCCGGTGCTCAGCCACCGCAACGCGGCCTTGGTCATAGGCTCGTCGCCCGGCACCACCAGCATCGCTCCCAGTCCCAGCAGCAAAGTAAACACCCAGCTCAACACCGGATGCGCCAGCGTCGCCACAGCCATCGCAATGGCCGCGTAAATCGCGTATCTCACCATCGGATACGTCAGCAGTATCCACGAAGCCGCCAATACTCGTTGCCCGCCCATCCATGCCAGCAAATAACTCAGTCCGAACATCATTACCACGTAGCAGGCCATCAGCAGCAGCACGCCCAGATATTTCCCCAGCAAGAATTCCCACCGTTTCACGGGCCGCGCCATCACCGCCAGAATCGTTCCGCTTTTCATCTCCGTCGACACTGCGTCCGCCGCGGCCCACGCCGCCAGTAAACTTCCCGCGCCGCTTACCATGTACATAATCGCCGAGACCACTCCCAGCACGTAGGTTTGCATTCCTTCCATATTCGAAACCGTGGTGCGCGCCCGCAACGTCAACAATGGAGTCATCATCATCAGGATCACGCACACAAACAGCGCGCCAAAAACAATCAGCAATTTGTCGCGCAGAAAAATTCCAAACGTGCTGGTGGCGATTGTGCGCAAGATCGTCCGCAGTTTCACGCCGCGTCCCCTTTTCCCACCAGTTTCATGTACAAATCCTCGAGCGACCCTTTCACCGGATTCATCCGCAGCACATCGCTCCCGGCCAGCCATAGCCGTTCCACAATTTCCCGTTTGCGCGCTCCGCTGGCGACAATACTCACACTAGGGACACTCACGCTCTGCCCACCCACATTCGCAGCGATAACGCGTTTCACTGTCGCGCCCCACTCGTGCAGCTCCGCCTCCAATTCCTCCGTCAACGTATTCGCAACAATTTCCACCTGATCGCCCGTCTCCAGCAGCGTGTTCATCGTCCCCGCGCGTATAACGCGCCCGCGATCGATGATCACCGCCTGATCGCAGACTTGCTCCACTTCCGACAACAGATGCGAACTCAGAAAAATTGTTTTCCCCGCCGCCTTCAAACTCAAAATCACGTCGCGCACTTCTTTCCGTCCCGATGGATCGAGCCCCGATGTCGGCTCATCCAGAATCAACAATTCCGGATCGCCCAGCAGCGACTGCGCAATCCCCAGCCTCTGCACCATCCCGCGCGAATACCGCCCGATTTTCAGCTTTCCATAACTGCTCAGTCCCACTTTCGCAATCAGGTCCGATATCAGCGTAGCCGCATTTTCTTCCGCCAGGCCCGCCAGCTTGGCGTGAAACCGCAGCAGCTTCTCCGCGTTCAGGTGTTTATAAAACGCAAAATTTTCCGGCACGAACCCGATGCGCTTTTTCGCGCGGACATCTCCCGGCGCGAATCCCAACACACGAATCCGTCCCCAGTCCGCATACAAAAATCCCATCAGAATGCTGATGCTGGTCGTTTTTCCGGCGCCGTTCGGTCCCAGGAACGCGCAAACCTCTCCCTCCGCCACGCTGAACGACACCCGGGAAAGCGCCGCCACCTGCTGCCCGCCCAGCCGTCTGCGATAAGTTTTGGTGACTTTCTGGAATTCCAGCGCCGGCACGGTCATTTCGTCTCTCCGGCATCTTCCATTCCCGTATACTTCAGCCCCAATTCGCTCATCAGCTGGATCTGCATGGCTTGTTCCAGGCCGGCGTGCGCGTGAACGATCTTTCCATCCTTTTCGATCACGAACAGGGTGGGGATTCCTTCCACGGAATACGCGTCAGCGGTCTTGCTTTGCGGATCGAACAAAACCGGGAAGGGAAGTTTCTCCGCTTCCGCATATTGTTCCGCGTCAGCTTTGTTTTCGTCGATGCTGATCGCCAGAATTTCGAAATTCGCGTCGGCCTTGTGATACCGCTTATAGAATTCCCGCAGCTCCGGCAATTCCACCTTGCACGGCCCGCACCAGCTCGCCCAGTAACTCACTACCACGGTTTTCTTGCCGCGATAATCCGCCAGCGAAACCGTATCGCCACTCAACGCCGGCAGCGTAAACTCCGGCGCGCTCTTCGAAATCATCGCCGACGCCGAAGTCCGTTCGAGGACACTCTGCTCCAGCCGCTTGACCCGCCAAGTAATAAAAATCGTGAACAACGCGAGCAGCGCGATCGCCACCGCCTGCCAGGTTTTCAGTTTGATGGGCGGCCGCCCCCGCTCCTGCGAAGCTCCTCCGCCCGAGCCCGCTCCGCCACCAGGAATCGACTCCAAGCCAGCCGCACGAATTTCCTCGGCAGACACCACAACCGGTCCACTCCCGCCCACAGCCGTCGGGAGCGGCGCCACGCTCGAAGCCGGATCGCCGGCAGAATCGCCGCCTAATTCCTCGCCCTCCTGCCGATCCATCTCCTCATTCGCCATAGGCAGGCGAGTATATCCCGTCTGTCAACATTCCCAACGAACAGATAGCGGGGCAACATCTGCCCCGCTCTGTCGCTCCAGCGTTCTCAGAAGGTTTTAATCATCATCGCGGGGAGCGAGAACGCGTTCAGCGTCGCTTGTGACTGCTACTCCCGGATCCGTTACAACGGCGTGGATCGTATCGCCGGAATGGCTTACTAGGATTGCCAGATGGAGGGGCGCCTGACCTTCGTTCATGAGGGTCATGGTGCCTGTGCAATTCGAGTTCACAGTGTAGGTACCGGTGCCGGGGCGCCACACCAGCGGAATATTGCCGTTCAGGGCGACCGCATCCACCTGGGTCAGGTTGCCGTTGCCGTCAAACGTAGTCTTGGCAATACCATCGACCAGGAGCGGCCCGTTGGGAGTGAAGATTTGTCCGTGGACGGTAAAGGCGTAGCTTCCCTTAATGGTTGAATTATTGCAGCTGGCACTGGCGGTCACGGTTGACGACAAAGCCAGGGCCAGGAGCAACAGAACAAAACACACGCGGAATTTCATGGTGCCTCCAGATTTTGTGGTGTGGCGTTGGGCCTCACCCAGATTTGCGGCCTATCGTGCAGTTTGGAGATACAACACACAATGGAGAGCACCTGTACATTCTCTGTAGGACGCGTATGTAAACCGCCCGCGAGGTTGTAAAATGACACAACTTTCCCGCGATGGAGCACCATGGCTTCCGAAAGAATCCTGCTGGGTCCATTCGTTCTAGATGTGAGCCGCTACGAACTGACTTGCGCTGGAAAGCCGGTGCGCATGGAACGCATCCCGATGGACCTGTTGATCCTTTTGGTCCGCGAAAATGGAAGATTGGTGAGCCGCGATGAAATTATCGAACGCCTGTGGGGCAAAGATATTTTCTTCGACACCGACAACAGCATCAACACTGCAATCCGAAAAATCCGCCGCGCTCTTGGCGAAGACCCGGAGAAACCCCGGTACATCGAGACAGTGCAGGGTAAGGGGTACCGCTTCAAGAGCAGGACAGATCGCGCCACTGGAATTACGTCACCACTCGAGGAGGCCGAAAGGCCGCGCATCATGCTGGCCGTGCTTCCCTTCGAAAACCTGAGCGGCGATCCGGGGCAGGAATATTTTAGCGATGGCTTGACCGAGGAAACCATCATGCGCTTAGGGAAAATGTCCCCCCAGCGCTTGGGCGTGATCGCGCGTACTTCCTCCATGGCCTATAAGCGGACGGACAAGTCCGTTTTCCAAATTGGTCAGGAACTTGGTGTGGACTACGTGCTCGAGGGCAGCGTACGTCGCGAGGCGGACCGCATGCGGGTTACCGCGCAGTTGATCCGCGTGCGTGACCAGATTCATCTGTGGGCGGAAAATTTCGACCGTCCGTCGCAGAGTATCCTCGACATTCACGGCGAGGTCGGCGCGGCCATCGCTGCTCACGTGCAACTTGAGCTGCCCCCTGAAGGCGAGCGGCGCCTCCGCAGCCAGCGGCCCGCGAACCGGGAAGCCTACGATCACTATCTTCACGGACGCTATCACTGGGCAAGACTCACGCCGCCTGAATTGCTCAAGGCAACTGAGTATTTTCGCAAGGCAACGCATTGCGATCCAGAATACGCGTTGGCATATTCAGGGCTGGCAGACTCACTGTCAGCGGCGATTACGAGCGAAATACCTGCGAAGGACGTTTTTCCGGAGGCGAAAGCCGCCGTTGCTCGTGCACTTGCGCTAGATCCCGGGTCTGCGGAAGCTCACAATGCTGACGCAACCATCAAGTTTTGGTTTGACTGGGATTTTGACGGAGCCGAGGCGGCCGCGCGAAAAGCGATCAGCCTGAATTCGAATTATTTCCTGGCCCATCTTTATCTGGCTCATGTCCTTTCGAATGTCGGAAGACATGAGGAAGCCTTGCAGACGATCGAGCAGGCGCGGGTGCTCGATCCCTTTTCGCTAATCACGAATACCATGTATGGCCAGTTTCTCTACCATGCGGGACAATTCGAGGCATCCATTCAGCAATTTCGTGTAACGCTCGACATGGAAGGGCGCTTCTGGATCGCGCACATCTGCTTAGCGAAATCCTACGAACAACAAGGCATGTACAGCGAGGCGTTAGCGGCTTGTGATGCGGCCTGGGAGTTTTCCGGAGGTAACTCGGAGGCATTGTCATTAGCGGGCTATGTCCATGCGGTTTCGGGGGAAAAAGCAAACGCAGAGGCCAAGATTCAACAACTGTTGGAACAAAAGGCAAAGCGCTATGTTCCTCCATACAGCGTTGCCCTTGTGTTTGCAGGATTGGGCGAGACAGAAACCGCGCTGCAATGGCTAGAGCAGGCGTTTGAGGATCGTGACGTGCATATGCCCTTTCTGCTCGACCACAAGTGGAAGCGATTGCAATCAGACGAGCACTTCCGGCAGATATTGTCACGCGTCGGGTTCTCCATTTCGAATGGAGGACGGTAGCTAGGCATACGCGTATAGCGCGTTACACGAGGTCATGGTTCCCGCCCTGACCGGGAAGTCGGGCTTATCAGGCTCGCTACCCATTTCCGGTAACGCAGGCGTTCCCGCCTCCTATCATCACGAGTTCCCATTTTTCTCATGGCTGTTGCAGTTCAGTTCATGCGGCGGAGGTCCGGGCTTTTCTCGTCTCGACAACGTTGTGCGTTGAGGCCGCGGATGAGAACAGAGGTATGAGACCCTCGGCCAATGTTGGGTGAGTCAGAACCGCATCGCGCAGCCCGGTGTAGGGCAGTCCTGCGATCATCGCAACCTGGACGGCGGCTAGGATCTCCCCCGCACCGACAGCGAAAGCGGTGAACCCGAGGATACGATCGCTATCAGCCTCCACCAGGGCCTTCACGAACCCGCGGGTCTCTGAAAGCGTGCGTGCACGCAGGTTGCTTTCCATTGGGACTTTAAACAGGCGATACGCTATCCCTTGAGCCTCAGCTTCTGTTTCACTCAGTCCGATACGAGCAAGCTCGGGGTCGGTAAACAAACAATAGGGAACTTGCCTGCCCGTGGTCACACGGTTGCCGCCGGTCAAATTGGCATGGACTACGCGGAAATCGTCGACGCTGATGTGTGTGAACTGCGGGCTACCCGCAACCTCGCCGATCGCCCACACTCCCGGCGCTGTCGTCTGCAGCCGCTCGTTGACCTTGATGTATCCACGGTCGGTCAGTTCAACACCGGCTAACTCCAATCCGAGTCCCTCGGTGTTGGGAACGCGCCCTGTCGCGACAAGCAGGTGAGTACATGTCAGCGTCTTATCGGTTCCATTCTGTTCGAACACAATGGTCACCGAGTCTCCCGATTTTCCAGACACGCGTGTGATGCGCGCATTCAGATGAACGTCGATGCCCTCGTCGTCAAGCAAGCGGTTAAGAGCCACACACACGTCTTGGTCTTCTTTGGACATCAATCGTCCATTGCGATCAATCACCGTCACTTTGCTGCCGAATCGCCGCATACCCTGGGACATCTCCACTCCGACGTAACCCCCACCCACAACAACCAACTGTTCGGGAATTTCATCGAGTTCAAGAGCCTCGATATGCGTGAGCGGCTGTGCTTCTGCAAGGCCAGGAATTGTCTCCAGCGCGGCCCGTGTGCCCGTACTTACGATCACGTTCGCGCCCTGCAGTTGACGTGTGGTCCCATCGGCCAGTGTGACTTCCACGGTTCTCGGAGCTAGGAACCGCCCGGTGCCCAAAATGAACTCGGCTCCCGTGTTCTTGTAATTTTCCATATACATGTCGTTCAGGCCGCGCACCATCCTGCGCTTGCGTTCGCGCACGCCCGCCATGTTGATCGCGAAACCGTCGTGGGTGATGCCGAATTCCTTGCTTCGGCGAAAGTAGTCCACAACTTTCGCACTATGGATAATGTTCTTGCTGGGAAGGCACGCAATATTAGGGCAAGAGCCGCCAATATACTTGCGATCGACGACTGCGACGCGCTTGCCTTCGCCGGCGAACGTCCACGCGGCGATTGTCGATCCCGTGCCGCCACCGAGAATCACCAGATCAAGTTCTTCCAGCTGTGTCATCATGTGGATTTTCCTTTCCGAGCGACAGGTTGAGCAAAAACGTCTAGTCTTCCGAACGCAGAATGCACTTCTTTAAATAACCGTGCGACATCTGCGGCCTTGGACACGTCGGCCCAGACCGCGATGGCCTTGCCTGCGTTGTCGCAAATCGCCAGAGCGAGCCGCAGGGCGCCCTGCCGGTTGCGAGGAATCGTTCACGGCCACGCGCTCGCCCGCAGTTCCCAAGGCCGTTGCCATCCCAGCCCCTGTGCTTTTCGAGGCGCCCGTCACTATTGACGTTCTCTCGAGACAGCCTGCTCATCATTCACCATGGTTCTTGGCCTGACGCCCCGTACGCCCGAGCGTCCCTCGCTGTGAATTGCGTCTCGCGCGTATGACAATCTCGATGGATGCTCCTTATGCTAAAAGAGCGTCTTGAAACAGCGCGTCAACTCTTCAATTTTGCATCCTGAACGAACCGCCGGCAAGAACGAAGCCGCCCGCGCGGCGGACGCTACGCGTGAGGTGAGGGAGCGGTGGTTGCCAGTCGGCTGAGATAAGTTTGGGTCACAAGGAGGCCGATTGGGAAAAGAAGTCGCCCAGCTTCACGCCAATTGGGATGGACTCTTCAAATAACGGTCTACGATCGCGTCGGCTGCACGGTAAGTAAGAGCCAAAAGAGTAAGAGTAGGATGTGCCGACGGATTCTGCGGAAACGTCGATGCACCCAAGACAAACAGGTTCGGGACTTGCCAATGCTGCAAGTACGAGTTGACTACAGAACGGTCGGGAGAGCTCCCCATGATGGTTCCTCCCTGAATGTGAGTGAACTGGTAACGGTTGGCGTCGTAGTTTTTCAAGCCCGGGAATGAACTAACTTCCTTCGCTCCCATCGCGCGGGCAAGTTCGAGTGCTTTGGGAGTCACAAACTCCACCATCTTCCGTTCGTTCTCCCCCCAGTTGATTGTGAACCGCAGCAGTGGGTCACCGAAGCGGTCTTTGTACGTAGGGTCGAGATCCATGTAGTTGCCTTTATAGGCGAGATGCTCCCCCGAAAAACCGATGGAGCCAGTTCGGTCGTAATACTCGAGGGCTGCTTTCTTCCAGCCCGATCCCCAACCAGCTTTCACACTCGATGGAAGTATGCCGAAATTCGCGATAGGCCGGTAGCCCATGCTCATAGCCACCAGGTGTCCTCCACGCAGAAAAGGAAGTCCGCTGTGATCGAATAAGTCTCCATCAAAATCACTGATGCAGACACCAGCAGCACCAGAGCCCATAAACCGATTCAAAGGCTTCTCGAAGAACGCGGTTGCCGCGCCAATAGACACTTGGTGAGTGAGGTTTCGCCCCACCGTTCCTTTTCCGCTCTGGGCGTTGTAAGGCTCTCCAATCCCGGAGAGGAGTAACAGGCGGGTATTGTTGAGAGTCCATGAAGCCAGGAAAACCAATTCCGCCGGTTGAAAAACCTCTTCCCCTTTATCGTCGAAATACGAAACACCCTGTGCTCTTTTCCCGCCGCCGGCGGTGCCATAGATCACGTGGCGGACCGACGCTCCGCTGCGAATGGAAATATTTTTCCGCTCCTGGATGAGTGGCAAAAGAGTGTTGGTGGGCTGCGCCTTAGCGCCAACCATGCAACCGAAGCGTTCGCAAAATCCGCAATAGAGGCAGGCAGAACGCGAGATTCCGTCGGGGTTGGTGTATGGTTTGCTCAAGTTGGCGGCTGGATTCGGATACGGATGGTATCCGAGCGCCTTTGCGGCGTCGCCGAAGAGGGCAGAAAAATAAGGAATCTTGGTGGGTGGTGTCGGGTACTCAGCACTCCGCCAGCCTTCGAAGATATTTCCGCCGACGATCTTTTTTCCCCTGATGTTGCCCGCTTTCCCTGAGATCCCCAGCATGTGCTCTGCGCGCGTGTAGTATGGCTCCACTTCATCGTAGGTGACGCCCCAGTCTTGAATGGAGTGATCCGCAGGCAGCCGCTTGGCGCCATACTTCTCCACAGTTCGTGAAAACAATTCAAAACAATCCGGCAGGAAGCGGGGACTTATCCCATTCCAGTGTTCGCCTGCGCCACCGACGCCGGTGCCGGGAAGAAAAGACCCGTACTGTCGCATGGGCAAAGCCCGCTGGGTGGAATCGTGCCGAACCGTGACTGTCTCGAGGGAGAGATCCTGCATCATGTGAACGCGTACCGCGTAATCCAACTCATCCATCGTGCCGGGGTAGTCGGCCGACCCGCGATGCTTTCCGCGTTCCAGTACGACCACCGAAAGACCGGAACGAGAACCAAGTTCCTTGGCCATGAGCAAGCCAGTCCAGCCGCCGCCTACGATTACTGCATCCACCGCGGGCAAGGTCTTCATTCCTCGTCCTCGCTCAGGCGAAAGTTGTTGCCCTCCGGCGTCTCTCGCAAGCTGACCGGTTTGGGGCGAAATGCCTCACCAAAGTGTTTATCAACGTCAGCATAGTTGCTCATCCGCGGTCCCGGGTATCCGATCAGCTGCCAACCGACCATATCAATATTTCCGCCGTGGACAGGATCGCAGAACATGCCCTCGATGGTGTTCCGGCGCAGGAGTGAGAAAAACAGAGTGGTCTCGATTTGTTTCAGCTTGTTGTCCTGTTCAGCCGGTGGTAATTCATCGAAGCCCTTCAAGTCTTTCAATCGCTCGCGATAAACCTGCCGAGGTGTTGCTTTGCCCTGGTAGCCGAATTCGGCCTGGGTGTTCTCTTCGAATGGTTCCTGAGTGTACCGATAGCGATCCCGTCCCCAAGGCCCGGCTAATTGTCGGTCGATGTAGACCGCAACCCCGGCTTCCTGCGCTCCCAGACCGGCTTCGTCGCTCGGAAAGATTCGTGAGGCCGCGGCTGCGACAATCAGGGCTTCCGGCTGAGTGAAGAATCGAAGCGGGATACGAACCGATTGTTCGGTTTGCGCGAAGAATCGAAGAGGTTTGCGATCCAGGGAGTAGACGAGCATACCGCCAATGCTTGTCGCAGACAGGGTGAGGAACTCACGGCGTCGCATGGTGCCAGAGCATACCAGGACATGCCTGGTCCTGAAAGGGGAGGACAATCTGCCTATCCCGCGTTCGCAAGGAGATCGATACGGCTACAAGTGCAATCGCCTGTTGACGACAGTTGGAAATCACTTTGCCAGAATCTTCAGCAAGATCGCATCCGCTACCTGCCTCACGTATTGCGCTAGCGCAACCCGGAAGTGGTCGGGCCCCACCATCGCGAGATGAGTGCTGGGCTTCTCGCCAGCGGTTGGTTTATATGTAATTATGATGTTATAATGTCTTGATGCTTACAGCTTTTCACAAATTATTTTATGGATGCCTTGCCCGTGGGATCTGGAATGCGGCGGGATGAGAGACTCGCTGCGCCGCAGCGGCCATCTTTCCGAGAAGCGCTACGTTTCTGGTGCAAGCTGGGGTGGATCAGCTTCGGCGGTACAGCGGCTCACATTGCGGTAATGCACGACGAGTTGGTCGAGAAGAAACGGTGGATCAGCAACCAAAGATTCCTCCATGCCCTGAGCCATTGCATGATCCTTCCCGGCCCGGAAGCACAACAGCTTGCGATCTACATCGGCTGGAAACTGCATGGCAAGCGGGGCGGCATTGTTGCCGGGACACTCTTCGTTCTGCCTTCGATGTTTGTTCTGCTGGCACTGAGCGTGGTTTATGTCAGGTTTGGTGGCTTGCCGTGGATTGCTGCGATGTTCAATGGGTTAAAGCCCGTCGTCATCGCTCTGGTGATCGTTGCCCTGCACCGACTCGCCAAAAGAGCCCTGCGCGGGCATGTGCAATGTGCGGTTGCGGTTGCTGCGTTTGCAGCGATTTTCTTTTTTGATGTCTCGCTGCTCGTAGTGATGTTTGCCGCCGTTGTTCTTGGGATCGTCCTGGGGATGTTGCGGCCTGGCCTGCTCCAGCACGCTCGAGAAGCAACCGCTGGAGACGATGAAGAAAACTACTACATCCACCGCGATTCGAGGGCGCCGGAACCTATTCCTCTACTAAAGCGTGCTCTGAAGGTGGCTGCGAGCGCGCTCTTTCTCTGGTTTCTGCCGTTGCCGTTCTTCTACATTCTTGTCGGTGACTTCCACTTCTGGCGAGGCCTCGCACTATTCTTCACCAAAACCGCCTTCGTAACCGTCGGCGGCTCGTACACGGTGATTCCTTACGTAGCGAAGATTACGGTATCGAAGCTCCACTGGCTGACGAAGTCCCAAATGACGGACGGTTTCGCGCTGGCGGAGACGACTCCGGGACCTCTGATTATGGTGGTTGCTTTTGTCGGCTTCATAGCTGCGTACAACCACTTCCACGGCTCATTGTGGATGGGAACTATGGGTCTTCTGGCGACGAGCTTTTATACGTTTCTTCCATGCTTCCTCTTTGTGTTCGCCGGTGCACCGCTGGTCGAACAAACCCAAGACAAGCCCATGATCGGAGGCGTCCTGGAGTTGATCACCGCAGTCGTGGTCGGCGCAATCCTGGACCTGACGCTTTTTCTAGGGAAAGCGGTGGTCTTCCCATCAGGAGTCGTGGTTCTCAAGCATCTCAATGGGACCTCTCTGGCCTGGGCGATGCTGTCGCTTCTCCTGCTCCAGAGATGCAAACTGAAGATCGTTCCCCTGATACTGCTGGGCATGGCGTTCGGTTCGCTCCGCTATTTTCTCGGCTTGTGAACCAATGGAGGGAATTCCCGATGCTAGCGCAAACCGGAAGTCATGCCGGCTGAAGCCGCGGTTTCTGGCAGCACGTGAGTTGCAGGCGTTTCGGTGGTAACCAAATCCACAAAACACTAAGGGCGCTTGGCCTACGTTCCTATCTCCAGATTTTCTCTTGTGCGCTCTGTCACTCTATGGCAATCCTTCCCGTCGGTTGCCGCAACTCCCACCCGATGCCATAATTCGTGTTTACGAGCGACACGGATCTTTGCCCGCCACCAAACCGTCCGATCAGTGCGCTCTCTCTGGGGGATTTATGGCACTGCGTGACGCATGGATTGAAAAACGCGAAAACGATCAAGCCGCCGCGAACGGTACTCGTAATATGTCGCAGATGCATCTGGCGCGCAAAGGCTTTCTGACCGAAGAAATGTTCTTCGTCGCCAAGCGTGAAAAAATCGAGCCCGAACTGGTACGCAGCGAAATTGCCCGCGGCCGCGCCATTATTCCCGCCAACATTCATCACCGCAATTTGCAGCCGATGGGCATCGGCATCGCGTTCAACTGCAAAATCAATGCGAACATCGGAAATTCCGCCACCACTTCCAACATCGACGAAGAATTGAAGAAGCTGCACCACTCCGTGCACTACGGCGCGGACACGGTGATGGATCTGTCGACCGGCGGCGACATTCCCACCATTCGCAAAACCATCATTGACGCGTCGCCCGTTCCGGTCGGCACCGTTCCCGTGTACGAAGCAATTTCCCGCGTGCGCCGCCCCGAAGATCTCACCATGGACTTGATGCTCGAAGTCATCGAAGAACAAGCCGAGCAAGGCGTCGACTACATGACCATTCACGCCGGCGTTTTGCGCCAGCACGTTCCGCTGGTCCGTAAACGAATCACTGGTATCGTCAGCCGCGGCGGCTCCTTGATGGCGCATTGGATGGAGCATCACAAACAACAAAATTTTCTTTACGAACGCTTCGACGAAATCTGCAAAATTTTCAAGAAACACGATGTGAGTTTTTCTCTCGGCGACGGACTGCGCCCCGGCTCGATTGCCGATGCCAGCGACGAAGCGCAATTCGCTGAACTGAAAGTTCTTGGCGAACTCACCAAGAAAGCCTGGGAACACGATGTACAAGTCATGATCGAAGGTCCCGGCCACATCCCACTGGACAAAATCAAAGAGCAAGTCGACAAGGAAATGGAGTGGTGCCACGAAGCGCCGTTCTACACGCTCGGCCCGCTGGTCACCGACATCGCTCCCGGATACGACCACATCACCAGCGCCATCGGCGCCGCGATGATCGGCTGGCACGGCGCGTCCATGCTCTGCTATGTCACGCCGAAAGAACATCTCGGCCTGCCCAATGAAGACGACGTGAAGCAAGGTGTCATCGCCTACAAAATTGCCGCGCATGCCGCCGATGTGGCACGCCACCGTCCCGGCGCACGCGATCGCGATGACGCGCTCAGCTACGCGCGCTTCCTCTTCGACTGGAACAAACAGTTTGAACTTTCGCTCGATCCCGAAACCGCCCGCGCCATGCACGACGAATCGCTCCCCGACGATTTCTACAAGGAAGCAAAATTTTGCTCCATGTGCGGGCCAAAATTCTGCAGCATGAATATCACGCAGCTGGCCGAAGCCGAATCCGGCAAAGACCAAGCCGAACGCAAACAGAAATTCGCCGAACTGCTCGTAAAGGTACAAGGAGCATAAGAAATTACGAATGCCGTTCCAGCCTTAGCGGCTCCGGCTACCGGGATCCGGATCCCGCAGAGTGCAGTATCGGGCGATGGTGGTTGATTGCTTTTCCCTGCGGTGCTGATCGGATTAGTGTTGTATCTAACGAGGCCAAGCCGACCGGCGCAAGATCACCGAAGACTGCGAAGGCGGTCAGTGAAGGCGGAACTTTTAGCCGCGCTCTTCGTATTCTTTATAGAGAGCTGCAGAACCAGTTTCCACGAGCGCTCGCAAAGGAGTCAGCAACATGTTTAGTCTCCTGTTTGCAGTAGTCCTGTATTTTCTGCCGGCGATCATTGGCAGAGACAAATCTGAGGCCACCGGTATTTTCCTTCTGAATCTTTTTCTGGGCTGGACGTTGATCGGATGGGTCGCGGCATTGATCTGGGCCATCGCCTCGGACCGCCCGCATTATGTGCATTATGTTCCTGCGAGCGCAGGGCGCTTCTGCTCGCAGTGCGGTGTGCTAAGCCCGGCCGGCGCCGATTTCTGCGGAGCCTGCGGCCGCACCGTTTAGATTTTTTACCCGCTCACGCAGAACTCACGTGCGCTCGCCTACTTTCGCAAGAAAGTTGTAACCGATGCGACAACGCCGGATGTTATTTCCGCTTCGTACATATCCGCAATTCGCTACAGTCGCAGTCAGGGTTTGTCCTTACAAACTCGGACATGGAAAAAGATCGCAGCCCTCCGCCGCCCCACGGAAAAATCTGCGCGAAAGTTCATTTCCGATACTTTGCATATGACTGTGCTCGCGCAGAAATATGAAGTGCTGGTAGTGGACGACTCCCCCATTTACCGCAAACTTCTAGAGGACATGCTGTCCCGGCCGGAATATTCGGTCTCCTTCGCCTGCAACGGCAGCGAAGCTCTGCGCCTTCAGTGCGAAAAAATGCCGGACATCATCATCACCGACTGGATCATGCCGCATTTCTCCGGCCTGGAATTATGCGAACGCGTACGAGCAGACAAATCAGCGCCGTACACCTACATCATTCTGATGACCAGCAATACCGAAAAGAGCGGCGTGGTAAAGGGTTTGGAAGCGGGCGCGGACGACTACCTGGTCAAACCATTTGACGCCAGCGAAATGCTGGCGCGCATCGGCGTAGGCCGGCGGATTATTGATTTACATCGCCAGTTGGAGCAGAAGAGCGCGCTATTGCAGGAAGTGGCGAGCACCGACGTCCTTACCGGCCTGCCGAATCGCCGTGCGATTGAAGAATGGGCCGAAAAACAGTTGAATGGCGCGGCCCGGCATGGATTTCCGGTATGGGTGGTGCTTGGTGATCTCGATTCGTTCAAGGAAATTAACGATACCTTCGGGCACGAAGCCGGCGATACGGTGTTGCGAACCTTTGCGGATACCTTAAGAAACCTTACACGCATTTCGGATATGTGCGGACGGCTGGGCGGCGACGAATTTCTGATTGTGATTTCCCACGTGAGCGCCGTGAATCTCGAACTGGCGATCAACCGGTTTCGCGAACTGTTTTGCTCGCTGTCGTTTCCGTTTGCCGGACAGAGCGTAAGCATTTCGGCGACGTTCGGTGTTGCAGGCAGCGAGAGCGGCAATCTGAAGGATTTCAATGCTTTAGTACGCAAAGCGGACGAAATGCTTTACGAAGCGAAACGCGCCGGGCGAAATTGCTTGCACATTGCCAAGCTGGACTGAATCTGCTCTCGCTGTTCGAGCCATCGATGACGCTGCAATCGAACCGAGATCGCTGCGCTCGGAATGACGAGCGCTGCTGTTGTCGGTTATACTGCCCAGGAAAAGCAGAAGGAAGAGCGCGTTTTGCCAAGCAATCCTATTTTGGGGGAAGAATGGCGTTCGAACGAGTGGCGAGCATGGGCGAAATTCCGGCCGGATCGATCAGGGAAGTGCAGGTTCTAGGACAGGCGATCGCGCTGGCGAATGTGGCCGGGACGGTGTATGCCATCAGCGGGACCTGTTTGCACCGAGGCGGGCCGCTGGGGCAAGGTCAACTGGAGGGCAAGGTGGTGACTTGCCCGTGGCATGGCTGGCAATTTGATGTGACAACGGGAAAAGCCGTCGAAAATCCCAACGCTGCAGTGGGATGCTACGCGGTGGAAGTTCGCGGCGAGGAAGTGTTTGTGAGCCTCGCGTGATACTGGCAACTATCAGAAAATAAGCAAGTTAGACTTGAAGCCGCGCTGATTCGAATGGCGGGCAGTACTTTTTCCACTAAAATTCCTGTAACCCTCACATTTTGTTTGGTTTTGCAATCTCTGCCGTGTATAGTACCGCCGAACCAAAGCCGAAAGCGGGGTTTGCAAGTACAAATCCTGGCACCCGGGTTCGATGACCACTCCCACAGCGACTCGCCATTACTGGATCTTCACCGTAGACCCGCACCACTACCACTGGGACACCCTGTTTGTGAAGGGCAAGGAAATGTGGCACGGTGCCGGTTCGAAGCCGGACGCGGTTCGCGCGCTGAAACAGGTGCGCAAGGGCGACCGGGTATTGTGTTATCACTCGGCGCCGGAGCGGTCGTTCTATTCGATCGCGGAAGTGTCGCGCGATCCGTATCCTGACCCGCACGATTCGGAAGGCAAAAACCTGGTGGCAGACCTGCGGGCGTTCGAAAAACTGCCGCGGCAAGTGACGCTGGCGGAGTTGCGTTCGAACAAGACGCTGCGGAAGGTGAAATTCCTGAAAAATGTGCGGCTGATCGTTTCGCCCATCAGCGACGCGGAGTATGTGGAAATCCTGAAAATGGCAGGAATCGTCGCGACGCCCGGAATACCGCTCCCGTAAGAAAGTTTAAGAGTTCAAGGGTGCAAAAGTTCAAAGGTTCGCAGAGTCCAGGAAGCACAATCAAAGCCTAAAATTAGATCGCATACTGCGGGTTGAAGCTGCTTATGGGTGAGATGATGGCCGACTTTGTTCGCACGATTGGCAAGTTAGGCGCGCTGATTGGCGCGTGTGCGTTGGCGGCGGCCAACGCCGCGGCGCAAAAACCGCAGCTTGAAGAAATTGCCAGCGGCAAGACGCGGGTGATCGACCTCAGTTATGCGTTGAACGACAAGCTGGTGGCCTGGCCGGGCGATGCCAAGGCGTTCGAAGCGAAAGCAAACGCGACGGTTGAAAAGAATGGTTACTTCACGCGCAGTTTCTGGATGCTGGAGCACTACGGAACGCACATGGATGCCCCGGCGCATTTTCCTCCTGGAAAGACAACGCTCGACAAGATTCCCGTGGAGAGATTTTTTGGTCCGGCGGTGATTCTGGACGTGCGAAGCGAGGGTGAGCGCAATCCTGACTATCAACTGACGGTGAAGCGAATCGAAGCGTGGGAAGAGAAGCACGGGAAGATTCCGGCGGGAGCGATTGTGGTTTTGCGGACCGGATGGTCATCGCGGTGGCCGGATGTTGTGAGATATCGCAATCAGGATGCCAACGGGATGATGCACTTCCCGGGATTTTCCGTGGAAGCGGCGAAATTTTTACTGGAGCGGAAAATCAGCGGATTAGGATGCGACACGTTGAGCATCGACCCGGGGAATTCGCCGGATTTTCCTGTGCATCGCACGGTGCTGGGCGCGGAAGTGTTTCAATTGGAGAATTTGGCGGATTTGCAGGATTTGCCGGAGGCGGGGGCGTTTTTGATTGCGGCACCGATTAAGCTGGAGGGCGGATCGGGAGGGCCGGTGCGGGTGTTGGGGCTGGTGGCCAACCAGTGAGTCGTTCGGGCAGCGACGAAGTGAGTTTGTCGTGCGGGGTTTTGGCAAGAGGTTTGTGTCGCGCCTACGGCACTCTCATTGACGCGCACGGGTGAACCCAGCGCTTCCGCGCGCGGCTAACTTCTATCGCGCCTCTGGCGCTGCTTAGGAAAGACGGCCGCCCCGAAAGGCAAGGCCGGAGTACAACGGGCAAAGAGAAGTAGAGCGGGATGGCCACCTGAAGGTGGCCGCTACAACGGCAAGTACAAGAGCCGCTCGGCGAGGAAGATCGTATTGGGTAGAACATTTCTTGGAGTTTATACGTCTGAATAGCTGGGAAGGTCCCTGAGGGTGGTTCCATGAACAAGTTGAGGGTAGGGCTGCGTGGATTGCTGGTGATAACTCTGCTTGCGACGTCGTCGGTGGTGGTCCTGGGACAAAACGAAGCACAACAGTTTCCGGTCGCTAGCAAAACACTGAAAAACGGGATGAAAGTGCTGGTCGAGACCGATCACAGCATCCCGAACATCGCGCTATACATTTTCTACAAAATCGGATCGCGGAACGAGCATCCCGGCACCACCGGGCTTTCGCATTTTTTCGAGCACATGATGTTCAACGGCGCGAAGAAATACGGTCCGGGCGATCTGGACAAGGCGATGGAAGCGAACGGAGCTTCGAACAACGCGTACACGACGGAGAACGTCACGGTGTATCAAGACTGGTTTCCACGGTCCGCGCTGGACTTGATTTTCGATATCGAAGCGGACCGCATTCAATATTTGAGTTTCGATCCGAAAAAGATCGCTTCCGAGCGGGAAGTAGTGGCCTCCGAACGGCGCACCAGCGTGGACGCAAATAACGGCGGAATCCTGGACGAGCAACTAAAAGCGACTTCGTTCATCGCGCATCCTTACCAGTGGCCGGTGATTGGCTGGATGAGCGACATCGAGCACTGGACGATCGATGATCTGAAGCATCACTTCGAAATGGGCTACGCGCCGAACAACGCGACGATGGTGGTGGTGGGCGACGTGACGCCGGAAGAAATTTTCCAGCTGTGCGAAAAATATATCGAGCCAATTCCGCAACACGCGCCGCCACCGCCAGTGACCACGGTGGAACCGGAACAAATGGGCGAGCGCCGCCTGATCGTTCATAAGCCGGCAGAGTTGCCGCTGTTGATGATTGGTTACCACGTTCCGCAAACCAACAGTCCGGATTTTTACGCGTTGAATGTTCTGCGGACGGTGCTGGTGCAGGGAGAAAGTTCGCGGATGTATCAAAGGCTGGTGGACCAGGATCAGATCGCGCTGGATGTGAGCGCCTCGCAAGCGCCGGCATTCGATCCGACACTGACGGTTTTCGCAGCGCAGCCAAAGCAGGGAGTTGATCCGCAGAAATGCGAAGCGGCGATGTATGACGAGCTGGATAAAGTGAAGAAAACGCCGATCAGCGACGTGGAACTGGAGAAAGCGAAAAATATCCGGCTGGTGGAGTTCTACCACCAGATGAGAACGATCAACGGCCGCGGGAACACCATCGGAACGTACGAAGTGTTCTTCGGCGACTACCACAAGCTTTTTGACGCGGCGAAAAACTATGCAGCGGTGAGCAAAGAGGATGTGCAGCGAGTAGCGCAAAAATATTTTGGCGCAAACAACCGCACGGTGGCGACGCTGATTCCAGACAACGCGGAACCAGGGAGCGCAAAACAATGAACGGGAAAATAAAAAGCCTGCGCTTTTTTGTGAGTAGCCTTTTGCTGTTGGGATCTGCCTGGGTTTCCAGCGCGCAGACGCTGAAGCTGCCAGCGCATGAAAAAATTGTCCTGAAAAATGGATTGACGCTGCTGTTGATGGAGAAACACGGTGTGCCGATTGTGGATTTCGCGGCGATTGTGAAAGGCGGCTCGGTTGCGGACCCCACGGGCCAGGAGGGCCTGGCGTCAGTGACCGCCGGACTGCTGCGCAAAGGCACGACCAAGCGAAGCGCGCAGCAATTCGCGGCAGACCTGGATTTCATCGGCGCGGAATTTGGCGCGGATGCCAGCGCGGATTACTCGGCGATATCGAGCGAGTTTTTGGCGAAGGACGTGGACAAAGGACTGGATCTTTTTTCCGATGCGCTGCTGCATCCGGCGTTCGCGCAAGCGGAAGTGGATAAATTGCTGGCGCAGGAAATCGACGGAATCAAAGCGGCGAAGGACGAAGCGCAATCGGTGGCGCTGAGTTATTACTACGGCTATCTTTTCAGCAAGCATCCGTACGGCCGGCCCGGAGGAGGGGACGAGCTTTCCCTGACGCGCATCAAGCGCGACGCGATTGCGAAGTTTTATGAAACGAATTACGCACCCGGTAACACGATTCTTGCGATAGCCGGAGAATTCAACTCCGAGCAGATGCGCGCAAGAATCGAGCAGGCTTTGGGAAGCTGGACGGCGAAGCCGGGTTCATTGCCGGCCGTCCCGGCGCCGATGCCAGTGAAAGGCAGGAAACTTTTGCTGGTCGACAAGCCGGATTCAACGCAGACCTTTTTTGTGTTTGGAAATGTGGGGACAGCGGAAAACGATCCGGACCGGGTAGCGATCCGCGTGGTGAACACGATTTTTGGCGGGCGGTTTACATCGCAATTGAATGAGGCTTTACGCGTGGAATCGGGACTGACTTACGGAGCGGCGGCATTTTTCGATTCACGAAAAGAGCCGGGAGCGTTTGCGATTTACAGTTACACGAAAAATGAGTCAACGGTTCAGGCCATCGATTTAGCTGTACAGGTGCTGGGGAAATTGCATCAGGACGGCGTAACGGCGGAGCAGCTTGCTTCGGCCAAGTCCTACATCAAGGGACAGTTTCCGCCTTCGATTGAAACTTCCGAACAACTCGCGAAGCGAATCGCGGCCGATGAGTTTTACGGGCTGGGCGACGACGAAATCAACAAACTGGAGGAGCGCATCGATGCGGTAACGCCAGAAATCGCGAAGCAGGTGATCGCAAGGCATTTTCCGGAAGACAATCTGGTTTTTATGTTGATTGGAAAAGCGGCGGAGATTGGCGCGGGCGTGAAGAAATATGCGGCGCAGCAGGATTCGCGGAAGATTAGCGAGCCGGGGTTTTGGCCGGGGGCGAAGTGAAAGGGCAGAGACCAGAGATCAGGGACCAGTGAAGAGGAAGATCAGTGGCGGGGCTCGTTCTGGGTTGATTCACGGACGCAAGAAATAGGAACGAAATTCGGTAACTACTGCCTAAAGAGCTGGAGGAATGGATGCGGATTCGATTGGCCCTTTTGCTTGGCTGCTTGTTGGTGTGTTCGGGGATGGCGATGGCGGCGGAGGATGCGCCGCTGCTGGCGACCGAGCCTACGATAAACAAAGCTGAAATTGTGTTTGTGTACGGTGGCTATTTGTGGAGTGTGCCTCGTGGGGGCGGCGAAGCGCGGCAGTTGACTACTGGAGGGCACGAATCGAGCCCGGCATTTTCGCCGGACGGAGAGTGGGTTGCATTCGCCGGAGAATATGATGGCAATCGCGACGTGTACCTGATGCGTGCGGGCGGCGGCGAGCCAAAGCGGTTGACGTGGCATCCGGCGCAGGACGTGCCCGTGGGATGGACGCGCGATGGAAAGCGGATTCTGTTTGTTTCGACGCGCGACGCTTATGCGGACATCACGCGTTTGTACACCGTGCCGGCGGAAGGCGGAGTGGTGGAAACGTTGCCGATGTGGCGGGCTCTGGAGGGAACGTATTCGCCGGACGGTTCGGAACTTGCGTACGTGCCGAACTTACAGTGGCAGCGAGCGTGGAAGCGTTATCGGGGCGGACAGACGACTCCAGTCTATATCGTTCGATTGAGCGATTTGGTTTTGCAGAAAGTGCCGCGCGAGAATTCCAATGATTCAAGCCCTGTGTGGGTGGGAGACACGGTCTATTTTCTGTCCGACCGGAATGGACCGGTCACGATTTTTTCTTACGACACGAAAACCAAGCAAGTAAAGCAAGTGCTAGAGAATCAGAGTCTCGATTTGAAGTCACTGTCGGCGGGACCGGACTCGCTCGTGTACGAACAATTCGGCGGAATTTATGTATACGACCTGAAATCCGGACAAGCGAAACACGTGGGCATTCGCGTTGCGGGAGATTTGCCGGCGACACGCGCGCATTGGGAAAAAGTCGCGGACAAAATCGAGAATGCGGAGATTTCGCCGACGGGGGCGCGCGCAGCGTTCGAAGCGCACGGAGAAATTCTGACGGTGCCGGCGGAAAAAGGCGACATCCGGAATTTGACGCGGACGCCGAGTGTGGCGGATCGCGATCCGGCCTGGTCTCCAGACGGAAAATGGATCGCATTTTTTTCCGATGAGTCGGGGGAGTACGCGCTGCACCTGGTCGATCAATCCGGATTAGGCACGGTGAAGAAGATTTCGCTGGGAAATCCGCCATCGTATTTCTACGGCGCAACGTGGTCGCCGGACAGCAAGAAAATCGCGTTCACCGACAAGCGCATGAACTTGTGGTATCTGGACATCGACAAAGACGGCTCGATGAAAAAGGTGGACACGGATTTGTACGAAGACCCGACCTACGCGCTGGACCCGGCTTGGTCGCCAGATAGCAAGTGGCTGACGTATTCGCGGTTTCTGCCGAGCCATTTCCGCGCAGCGTTTGTGTATTCGATCGATTCTGGACAGGTTTCGCAGGCAACGGACGGATTGAGCGACGTGCGTTTTCCGGTCTTTGACAAGAACGGAAAATACATTTATTTCGGGGCGAGCACGGATTTCGGGCTGTCCGCGGGGTGGCTGGACCTGACGAGCTACCAGCATCCGGTTTCGCGAAATGTTTATGCGGTAGTGCTGAAGAAAGGCGAGCCTTCGCCGGTAGACCCGGAAAGCGACGATGAAAAAATCGGGCCGGCAAAGCCGGATGAAAAATCCAAAAATGCAGACGAGGACAAGGATTCCAGCAAAGGCAAGGAAGCCGATAAGAAAAAGGATAAGAAAGAAGTAAAGAAAGAGGAGAGCAAAGACGAGAAGAAGGATGAGAAAAAAGAGGAACCGGTAAAGGTGACCATTGATCTCGATGGAATCGGGCAAAGGATCGTGTCGTTGCCGATCAAAGCAGCGAATTACGTCGGATTGATGCCGGGCAAAGCAGGTGTGCTGTACGTGACGGAAACTCCGGCAATATCACCGCCTGGTCCAGCGCAACTAACAGTGAGCAAGTTTGATCTCTCCACACGCAAAACCGAGCCGTTCCTGAATGGAGTGAGCGGATACACGATTTCCGCGAATGGGGAAAAAGTGCTGTACCGACAAGGGCCGGCGGCCTGGTTCATCGCGGCAACGTCAGCAGCGCCGAAAGCTGGCGAAGGCGCGCTGAAGATGGACGATTTCGAGGTATACGTCGAACCACGCGCGGAGTGGAATCAGATGTACCGTGAGGTCTGGCGTATCCAGCGGGACTTTTTCTACGATCCACACCTGCACGGTCTGAATCTGCCGGCAGCGGAGGAAAAATATGCGCCATTCGTGCAGGCTGCCGGTGGCCGCGCCGACATCAATCACCTGTTTGAGGAAATGCTGGGTGAACTTAGTGTCGGCCACATGTTTGTCGGGGGCGGCGATATTCCGAAGGCGCCGGAAGTCAAGGGCGGCTTGCTGGGCGCGGATTACAAAATCGAAAACGGCCGTTACCGCTTCGCCAGAATTTACAACGGTGAAAACTGGAATCCGGAGTTGCGCGCTCCGTTGACACAACCCGGAGTCGATGTGAAGACCGGGAACTATTTGATCGAAGTGAATGGCGTCGACGTGCGGCCGCCCGATGACGTGTATAAGTACTTCGAAAACACGGCCGGAAAGCAGATCAAAATTAAGGTGAGTGCATCTCCGGACGGCAAGGACGCCCGCGAAGTAACGGTCGTTCCGCTGGGCGACGACTTTCCGCTGCGCAACCGGGCGTGGGAAGAGGATAACCGGCGCAAAGTGGATGAACTGAGCGGCGGAAAACTGGCGTACGTGCATGTGCCGGACACGTCGACCGGCGGATATTTGAACTTCAACCGGTTTTATTTTGCGCAAATCGGCAAACAAGGCGCCGTGATTGACGAGCGTTACAATCACGGCGGGTCCATCGCGGATTACATTATCGATCTGCTCGAACGGCCGCTGCGCAACTGCGCAATCTCGCGCGAAGGAGAGAAATTTTGCTCTCCGCTGGCGCAGATTTACGGACCGAAAACGATGATCATCAACGAGATGAGCGGATCGGGTGGCGACGCGCTGCCGTGGATGTTCAAGCAAGACAAGATCGGGCCGCTGGTGGGCACGCGGACTTGGGGCGGCTTGGTGGGTATTTATAAGTATCCGCCGCTGCTGGATGGCGGAGGAGTCACTTCGCCGCGCGTGGCCATTTATGGACTGCGTGGCGACTGGGAAGTGGAGAATCACGGCATCTCTCCAAATATTGAGGTGGAGAATGATCCGGCGTCTGTCGCGGCGGGTCATGATGCGCAATTAGAGAAAGCAGTTCAAGTGACGCTGGAAGCATTGAAAGAACATCCGGTGGTGGTGCCGGATCATCCGCCTTATCCGGATTATCAGAAGAAGCAGTAGTCAGGGATCAGAGACCAGTGAAAGCCTCGGCGCGCGTGAGAGTTTTGTTACGCGATCTGAGATTGTGGACGGAGAGGACTGAGGCGCGGCCGGGTCCGGTTGCGCCTTTCGTTTCCGAGCGAGAGAAAGTGAATGCCGGAACTTCCGGAAGTAGAGACCCTTGCGCGCGGGCTACAAGAGTCGGTGGCGGGACGGCGAATCTTGTCTGTGACGCTGCGCAAAACTGACTTTATTGATGATCCGGTGGCGATTGAACGGGAATTGCCGGGACGGCGGATTGCGCGGGTGGAGCGATTCGGAAAATTCATGCTGCTGCAGCTGGCGAACAAGAATGACGCGCTGGGCGCGGCTGCAGATAGCGCGGCGGCGGATCGCAATGGAACTCCGAACGCAGCGATTCAAGAGGCGCTGCTGGTGCATCTGGGGATGACGGGGAATCTTGCGCCGCATCACGCGGAGCAGCCACTGGCAAAGCACACGCATGTGACGTTCGTACTGGATGATGGAAGAGAACTGCGGTACACGGATCCGCGGCGATTTGGGAGGATGGCGTATCTCGCGGGAGAAACGCTGACGACGGAACTGTTGCGGTTCGGCGCGGAGCCGCTGCTGGTCACGGCCGAAGAATTTGCGCGCCGGGTTCGAAGCAGCCGCGCGCGGATCAAGACGCTGCTGCTCGATCAGCGAGTGTTGCGGGGAGTCGGGAATATTTATGCGGACGAAAGTTTGTGGAGCGCGCGGATACATCCGGCGAGGGCAGGCGGTAGCCTGAAGCTCGAAGAAGTGGAAGCTCTGCTACGCGCTTTGCAGAGAATTTTGCGCAAGGCGATACAGATGCGCGGATCGTCGATTTCTGATTTTGTTGACGCTGACGGAGTGGAGGGAGATTATCAGCAGCACCATAAGGTGTACGGGCGTGAAGGGGAGAAATGTTTTCGCTGCGGGGCGACGATTAAGAGAATCATTGTGGCTGGACGGAGCAGCCATTTTTGCCCTGTCTGCCAGCGGGCGCCGAGACGGAAAAGCGGCAGCGGGGTTGCCGCGGTCGAAATGCGGACGCCGCGTGGGGCGAGGGTCGAGAAAAAGAAGGCGAAACGCAAAATGCGGTTGCGTACGTCGAAGGGATAGTTCCTGTTTTTGCGTCAATACGTGGACGGCGTAGCGGTGTGGGATGGGCCGGAAAAGCGGCAGCAGGGCTGCCGCACTCCAAAAAGTGAGGGTTCTGATGCGTTCTAGCCGAGTGGTGGTTGGGTTATGCGTAGTGATGCTGGCGGGAGCCGCGCTTCGGGGATTGGCGATGGCAGCCGAGGACGATAGCAGCGATTTTGCGGCGGCGGATGCGCAGATTTTGAACGAGGTGCGCGAGCACAGCGAGGCTATGGAGAATCTGGAATATCTTTCCGACAACATTGGCGCGCGGCTGACAGGATCGCCGCAGCTCAAGGCTGCGAATGATTGGACCGCGGAGCAGATGAAAAAGTATGGGTTGGCGAACGTGCATCTGGAGCCATGGACGATCGCACATTCATGGACGCGGGGCACTGCGACGGCGCGAATCGTGGCGCCGGCGGAACATCCATTGACGATTGCGGCGGCGGGATGGTCGCCGGGCACGCCCGGCGTGGTACGCGGACGGGTGGTGTATTTCGATGCGAAAACCAAGCCAGAGTTTGAAAAATTTCGCGGGAAGCTAAAAGGCGCGGTGGTGATTTACCAGGAGCCAGCAGCGCTTTCGCCGCCGAAGCCGGAAGACGCGAACGCTGAATATGCACGAGCGATGCAGGCGCCGCCACCGATCAAGGGGCAGCCTGCGCCGCCATCTCCGTTTGCGGCGTTTGTGGAAGCGGCACGGGCACGGAATGATTTTTTCAAGCAGGAAGGCGTGGCAGCGGTGTTGCGTGATTCGAACAAACCGCACGGGCTATTGAATATGACGGGCGTGGGCGGAGAAAAATTTGATATTGGGGCCATCCCTTCGGCGTTTATTACCGGTGAAGGTTATCGGATGATTTGGCGCCTGCTGAAGCACGGTCCGGTGACGATTGAGATGGAAATGACGAATACACTGGGCAACAAGCCGGTGGAGGTTTACAACACGGTGGGCGAAATTCGCGGAAGCGAAAAACCGGATGAAGTGGTGATCCTGGGCGCGCATCTGGATTCTTGGGATCTGGGAACGGGTTCGACGGATAACGGCACGGGTTCGATGGCGGTGCTGGAAGCCGCGCGAACACTGGTGAAATTGAACTTGAAAGCAAAGCGCACCATTCGGTTTGTGTTGTTTACAGGCGAGGAAGAAGGATTGGTCGGTTCGAAGCGATACGTGGAAGCGCATAAGAATGATCTGGAAAAAATTTCCGCCGTGCTCGTGCACGACACGGGAACGGGCAGAGTGCTGACGCTGGGGCTGCACGACAATTATCAGGATAGGGAAATTGTGGATCAGGTGCTGGCGCCACTGAAGGAGTTGAAGTTGCTGGAACCAAGCATGATGCGGTCGTTTGGCACGGACCATGCTTCATTTGATGATGCGGGTGTACCGGGATTCTGGTGCATACAAAACGGGGCGGAGTATACCAAGACGCACCACAGCCAGTCCGACACGTTCGACAAGGCGTGGAAAGACGGTTTGGATCAGGGGGCACAAGTGCTGGCGGCATGGGCGTACAACACTGCGCAATTGCCGTCGATGCTGCCGCGGCGGCCGCTACCCTATCGACCCTCCGAAGCGGTCGCGAAAGCCGAAGCGGCTCAGCCCGACCCGGTGGCGGAAATGGACGCGAAAGTGATTGGGCAGGTGAAAGCGGACCAGGAACAGTTACAGGCGGACTTGTCTTATCTGGCCGATCGCATCGGCCCACGGCTGACGGGCTCGGCGCAATTGGAACAGGCGAGCCACTGGACCATGGAGCAATTTAAAGCCTTGGGACTGGAGAATGCGCACCTGGAGCCGTGGACGATTGCGAATAGCTGGACGCGCGGCCCTGCCATGGGCAGGGTGATTCAGCCGACCGAGCACGTGTTGACGTTGGCGGCGGCGGGATGGTCGCCGAGCACAAACGGAGCGGTGCGCGGCGCGGTGGTTGGCGTCGGCATACAAAAACTGGATGACTTGCAAAAATATCACGGGAAGTTAAAGGGCGCGATGGTGTTGATGGACCGCCCCGGGGAAACCGAAGGCCCTTCGAATCCGATGCTGACGCCGTTTGCCGAGAGCAATCTGCCGTTGGATCATCCGAAAAACATGGCGTTGGCGGATTTCCGCGGCCGGCGCCAGATGTTGGCGGACGAAGCGAAGTTCTTGAAAGAGGAAGGCGCGGCGGCGGTGCTGCTCGTGTCCGAGAAATGGTACGGGCTGCTGAACATGGGAACAGGATTTTCCCGCGAGTATCAACCGGGGACGCTGCCTGCGGCTTACATGACGCGAGAGAACGCCACGCTGTTGTGGAGATTGTTGGATGCGGGCCCGGTGGAAGCGGAAGTCAATATTCAGGCAAGCTTCAGCGGGAAGCCGGTGACGGTGTACAACACGGTGGCGGAGATCAAGGGAAGTGAGAAGCCGGATGAGGTGGTGATCATTGGCGGGCATCTGGACTCCTGGGATTTGGGAACAGGCGCGACGGACAACGGAACGGGATCAATGGCGGTGCTGGCGGCGGCGCGGGCGCTGGTGAAATCGGGAGTGAAGCCGAAACGGACGATTCGCTTTGTGCTATTCACCGGAGAAGAACAGGGGCTCAATGGATCGAAAGCATATGTGGCGGCGCACAAGGATGAGTTGAGCAAAATTTCCGGAATGCTGATCCATGACACGGGAACGGGAAAAGTGCTGACGATCGGATTGATGCATAATTACGTGGCCCGCGAAACGATAGACCGGGTGCTCTATCCGCTTGCAAAGGACAACAGTATCGGGCTGGCGGAGCCGAGTCTGCGAACCGAGGGTGGAAGCGATCATGTACCGTTTGATGCCGAGGGCGTTCCGGCTTCGTGGTGCATACAGGAAGTGGCGAATTATGAGAAGGATCATCATTCGCAGGCCGATACGCTGGATCGCGTGAAGTGGGACGATCTGGCGGAGGGTGCGCAGGTGCTGGCAGTGTATGCATTGAACGTGGCGCAGTTGCCGGAGATGTTGCCGCGGAAGCCGGCGCCGAAAGCGAGTAAGTAATCAGTTTGCAGTAATCAGTGGATCGACGCAGCAGAGAGTTAAAAGGGTGCTGATCCTGTTGCAGCGGCGGCCCTGGGCAAACGACCAGGCTGGGGCGCAACATGTTGCGCCCCTACAACTGAGGTGCGATGCGAGTTGTGGCGCAGCGGGTGAGCCGCGCGAAAGTGTCGGTTGGCACCGACGTGAGGGGCGAGATTGGCGCGGGGTTGATGATTCTGCTGGGTGTTGGGCGAGAAGATACGGCGGAAATGGCGGCTGGGCTGGCGGAGAAAACGGCGAACTTGCGGATTTTCGAAGATGAGAATGGCAAGATGAATTTGTCGTTGCTGGAAGTGAAGGGTGCGGCGCTGGTGGTTTCGCAATTTACCTTGTATGGAGATGCGCGCGGAGGGCGGCGGCCGAGTTTTATTGCGGCGGCTCGGCCGGAACAGGCGAAGGCACTTTACGAGGAATTCTGCGCGGCGTTGTGGAAATTAGGCGTGCCAGTGGCGACGGGAACGTTTCAGGCGATGATGTCGGTGGAGCTGGTGAATGAAGGTCCGGTCACAATCCTCCTCGATTCCGAAAAAACGTTTTGAGAAGCCCCGGCGGACTTGCCGAGAATCCGCGTTTACGTCTTCTGCGGAAGTGTTGCGCGAATTAAACCGGCTCGCGAATCCAGAGGTCCGCGCAAGAATGTCGCATTTTGGAGTGCGCGTGCAGCAGGCCCATGGGATTTCCGCGCCAGTGCTTCACAAACTCGCGAAAGAGATAAGCAAGGACCACGAGTTGGCAAACCAGTTGTGGGCCTCGGAAATTCGCGAGGCAAGGATACTGGCGACGCTGATTGGCGAGCCGGAGAAAGTGACATCGAGCGAGATGGATCGTTGGGCGACAGCGTTCGACTCGTGGGATGTTGTGGATGCCGCGTGCTGTTACTTGTACGCGTCCACAAAGTTTGCCTGGAGGAAGGTATCCGAGTGGAGCGGTCGTCCCGAAGTGTTCGTCAAACGCGCGGGATTTTCGCTGGCGGCCTATTTGGCTTACAAAGACCGAAAGGCGCCGGACCAAAAGCTCGCCCTCTTTCTGCAAGTTATCGAACGGGAAAGCGACGATGACCGGCATTTTGTAAAGAAGGCGGTGAACTGGGCGCTGCGGAACATCGGAAAGCGGAACCTGAGGCTCAATCGAGAGGCAATCCGAGTCGCGGAAAAATTGCGCAATCGCGATTCTCGCGCGGCGAGATGGATTGCGTCGGATGCGTTGCGGGAGCTGCAGAGCGACGCGGTACAGCGGCGCCTGCGGCAAAAGAAGGCCGATCGATGAAGCCGGACGGATTGGAGAGAGTGAAAATCCGGCGTGCGCGCTCGAGCGATGCGGCGCGACTGGCGGAATTAAGCGGACAGCTCGGATATCCGGCTAGCCGCGCCGAGATTGCGCAACGAATGAAGCGAGTGCGGCCCGCGGCGCAACATGCAATTTTTGTGGCGGAGTCTGAATCTGGAGTGAGTGGCTGGCTGCATGTGAGCGTGACGCCGCTTCTGGAAGTGGCGTTGCGCGCAGAAGTGAACGGATTGGTCGTGGATGAAAATATGCGCAGCCTGGGAGCCGGCGCAAAGCTGCTGGCGGCTGCGGAGCGATGGGCGGCAGCTCGAGGCTGCAAGAGCATGTCGGTAAGGTCGAATGTGGTACGGGGGCGTGCGCACGCATTTTATCTGCGCAACGGATACGAGCATTACAAGACGCAGAAAGCGTTTTGCAAGGTTTTGTAGGTATTTGTCTTCGGATCGCTCCGGCCCGCCGCCCCCTTTTTAGTCCTTGCCGAGACAGGGCGCAGCCTGCCGCGCCCCTGCAGGAATTACTCTGCGTACGAGATTGGCAAAACATATCGCTACACGATAGAATCGTGCCATGAGTAAAAAGATCAGCTCGGCGGAATTTCGGGCGCTGGCGGAACTGCGCTACCGCATCAGGCTATTTTTGAAGGAAGGCGACGCAGCGGCGCGCGTGGCTGGATTGGAGCCACAGCAGTATTTGATGTTGCTGGCGATCCGGGGACTGGCGCCGGAGGTGCAGCCCAAAATTCAGACGTTTGCGGAGCGGCTGGCGCTGAAACATCACAGTGCGGTGGAGCTGGTGGACCGGTTGGAGCGGCGGGGGTTCGTGCGCAGGACGCGGAGCAAAGAGGATCGGCGGCAGGTGCTGGTTTCCCTGTTGCCGCGCGGCGAAAAGCTGCTGGAAAGAGTCGTGCAGCAGAGAATCGGCGAATTGCGAGCGAGTGGCAGGGAATTGGTGAAGGCAATCGATGCGCTGCTTCGCGACGGAAGAACTCGAAATAACACTGGACGGCTGCAAGACGCCCGCGCCGCGCGAGGGAAGCGGAGCGGTGAATGATGTTCTGGCGCTGTACCGGGTGCGTCCGCGTTAGGGCGCGGTGATGCGAAGAAAGCCGAGCGTGACGGACCATGAGCCGGTCGCGGTTCGGCTGCTCAGTTTTTGATTTCCCTGGCCAGGCACCCAGGTCAATTCCGGAGTTGGCGCATTCACAGTTTCAGTCTTAGTGGCCGCGCCGGCCGTCATTCATGTGTTTTCTGAAATTGTGCGCGATTTGATTGTCGTAAGCGGCTTCCGTAACTGTCTTTTCTATTTCCGCGCCCGAGAGAAATTTGAGGCTTGGTTTCAGCTCGGCCCTGGCATCAAACGCCAAGCTGGACGCTGGACGCGTCAGCTGGCCGTCAGCATCAGCGTTCATGCTATTCATGGTCCAGAGGCGCACCAGGAGTTGTTCCTGGTCTCTTTCGGGGCCGTGCCGCCAGCGTCTAATAAAGTTCATGGCGCAATTCGTCCTTCGATCGACGCTAAACCACCTAGACGTAAAGTGTGCGAACTCTAGATTTAGAACCATGCAGCGGCGGCGTCTACTGTACGGAGGGATAGAATTTCCGCTGGCCGGAAGAACAGGTGCTACTCATTGGCTGGCGGGCGGAGGCGCTTGGCGTCGGCGTAGGCTTGCTTTGCTTCGGCGGAGCGACCAGCTTTTTGCAGAGCGAGAGCCAAATTCGTGCGGAGGTCGGCGTCTTCGGGAGAAAGTTCCACTGCTTTAGCGAAAGCGTCCGACGCTTCGGCGTAACGGGCCATTTCGTAAAATGCGGTGGCCAAATTCGCCAGCGCTTTCAGGTTGCGTGGATCGGTTTGCAAAATGGCCTGAAACTCAGCGACTGCGGTAGCGCGGCGGTGCTGCAACAACAACGAAATCGCGTGATTTGTTTTGGCGTCAAGATAATTTGGCTTAGCGGCGAGCGCTTTGGAAAAACTTGCTTCGGCTTCGCCGAGATGCATCTCGGCCATTTGTAGCAATCCGGTGCTATTTAAGAGCTCGGGACTGTCCGGGTGAGCGACTAAGGAATCGGCGACCGGTCTGACTGCGTCGTGGGCTCGGCCAGTGTCCAGCATTAGACTGCCCCACAATGCGGTGGCCTCCGGAAAATCCGGCTTGGCGGCGAGAACTTCCGTGACCAAGGCTAACGCTTCCGCCTTTCGGTTTTCATCGGAGAGCGCGGTTGCGCGAGTGTAACTGCTCCACGCGTCTTCGCTTTTCGGCTTGCCTGCGACAGGACTAACCAGAGACTCGGCATCTTTTTTCTTCCCCAGCTTTACCAGACCAGCGCCCAGGCTTGCGGAAATTGCGGCATCGTCAGGAGCGAGTTGGTGAGCGCGTTCTAGGACATCCACAGATTCGGCAGTTTTGCCCAGGCGTTCGAGAGATGTTGCAAGATTGAACATAATTTCCGGATGGTCCGGCCGCAGGGCCAGACTTTTGCGAAAGGCAGCTACCGCTTCGTCCCACGAATTTTTCTTGGCCAGGGCATTTCCGAGCGCGGCGAACATGTCTCCGTCATCGGGGCTGACCGCAACGCCGCGTTCGAGGACTTTGAGGGCATCGTCGATGCGAGATTGAACCAGGAGGAGAGTGCCAAGATTAAGATAGGCGTCTGAGTTGCGCGGATCTTTCTGAATGGCAGTTAGGTAAGCCTGAATGGCTGGATTGGGTTGCTTGAGACCGTCCAGGATCAGACCTCGAGTGACGAAGAATTGCGCCGGAGCGTTACTGGGCGTTCCCAAGGCAGCAAATGCGCGATCTGCCGCGGAGCGAGCGTCTTCGAAATGATGGTCGCGGCAGTAAACAACGGCCAGATTGTTCCATGCCATGGCAACGTTTAATTTGTAGGTAACGCCTTGGGCAGCATGACTTTGCAACTGCTCATACAGAGGAAAAAGCTTCAAATACGTTTGCTCAGACTCTGCCAGAGATCCCTGATCACCAAGAGCCTGTGCAAGATTGAACAGAATCGCCGGATCGCCAGGTTGCAAGGCAGCTGCTTGGCGAAAATCCCTGATTGCACCATCCATGTCGCCCGCTTGGTATTTCTGTGAACCTGTTTGCGTCAGGCGAGCGGCAGCTGGCGTTTGCGCGCAGACTGCGCCAGAGACAAGGATTGCTAGGATAACGACTACAGCCGAACGCAAAAGAAGTTGAAGCCAGGACTGCAGCATGCTCGCACTCCAAGGGTGCTTTAGTTCGAAAAATCGCATGGCGAGCATAGCACGAGTATGTTCTTACCACGTGATATCGCGGGCATCGGCAGCAAAACCCGACCAGATTTGTTCTTAGTGGCGCGCCAGACCTATGCGGCGAAGTAAGTCTTGGAAGCGCGGTTCCGCGCGCAAAGAATCGAAAGCGGGTTCGGCGGCCAGTTCGGTCATGGCCAGAGATCGCTGCTGATAAGCTTTCTCGAGTGCATCGAAAGCATCGGACTTTCGTCCAAGCTGGGCGAGGAGAATGGCCGCCGCCTCCAGGGCCGCCGCCTGCGGATTCCGTTACCGGTTTCCACACCGAAGAGAAGGGCACGTATAAGGTCTATTCCGACTGCACCGGAACTTTCACGATTCACAATCCGGATTTTGCCGGCACCACGGTTGCAGGCGCCGTCATCACCGTAAAATTTGTACTAAGCAATGGCGGCCGGTCGATTCATACAGTCGTTACATCATTCCGCCGGGTGGAACTGTGCCGGCACCGGCGCTGATTCATTCGGAAGGTCATAAGTTGGGAATCGTCTTTCAAGATTAGGTTTGGCGGTCGCAAGCTCTGACAGAGCCGGACGGCCCAATGGGTTTTGGGTCGTCCAGCTGCTATAGAAATTAAATTCGATTTTGAGAATTACAAGCAGTCGAAGAAGTGGTAGGACGCGGAATCGCGCACCAGCTAAATGATGTCGTTACTCGGCTGTGCTGGCGTCGATCAGCCGGCGAACGGCGGAAATTCGATTGGCAGGAATACCAACGCGCTTTGCGTGTTCCTGGATGAGGGTTTCGTCTGGAGCCAGATAGACGCAGTAAACTTTATCGCCGGTGACATAGCTGTGTAGCCATTGAATCTCAGGCCCCAGACCGTGCAACACCTGTACCGACTTTTTAGAGAGCTCGCGGAGTTGAGCCTCGGACAGGTTTCCGGCTCCTGGAACGTCTCGTTCAATCACATATTTGGGCATGCCGATTCACCTTACGATGCGGCATGCTAGCATGCAAATGGGAGCGGCTTCAATGAAGCCTTGTGTCGATGCCGCGCCGGCCAGAAAAGAATGGGGGAAACGGGCTGCCATGGACCTTCGAGCACTGCAGAAGCCTCTGAAAGATCAATATCGGAATGATCCGACTGCCTCGCAGATCACATTGCGCGCGAAAGGGAGCCAGACGGACGTTCCGGTGTCCTGTTCAGTCGATCTGGGGCGCGCCATCTACAATGCTGAGGCTCACAAGGGCGTGGGGGGCGAGGGCGCTGGCGCGTGTTCTGGTGACCTGCTGCTTGGTGCGCTGGCGGCTTGCGCGCAGATCACCTGTCAGATGGTCGCAGCGGCGATGGCCGTGCCCACCGAGAAGATTGAAGTGACAGTGGAAGGAGAACTGGACCTGCGGGGAACGTTGGGGATAGCAAAAGATGTGCCGGTCGGGTTTACAGGTATTCGCCTGCATTTCAATGTGATCGCTCCCAATGCGACGGCGGACCAAGTCAGTGCTTTGCGGGAAAAAACGGAACAGTATTGTGTGGTGATGCAAACCCTCCTGCGGCCACCGAAGCTGCAAAGTGAATGGGCGGGTTAAAGCTGAATTTTGTATTGATCGGCCGAGTCACCAACCGTTGACTGGCCATGCCTGAGGAACGACTAATCTGACTTATCTGACTACGTTATCTACATAGCATCGGGCGCGAATCTGGTTTATGCTTGGCGCCGCGTAGTACCGGCCTTACGTTGCGCTATTTAAAACACTCAGTACATCTGTCTACGGTATCGGTGCTTACCTCGTCGAAGTGGAGGTGGACGTTGGTTCGGTGGACATCCGCAAGGAAGGATCGGCGTTTGATTTGCCGATGGCGTTGGGTTGACGGGATGTATGGGCAGTTTTTTGTGAAGCCGTTGAACAAAATGATGTTTCTGGGCGAGTTATCGCTGGACGAAACGGTGCGGTCCGTGCGCGGGGCATGGTTAGCGACGAGTTACTGGAGTTCCAGCGTAACGTGCTGGAAGTGATGCGGCAGCCGCTGGAGGATGGCTCGGTGACGATTGCGCGGGCCGCGGTATCGGTGACATTTCCTTCGCGCTTTATGCTGGCCACTGCAATGAACCCGTGCTCGCGTGAGTACTTTGGCGATCCCACGCGCGAGTGCCACTTCACGCCGCCGATGATCCAGCGTTATGTCTCTTGAAGGTGTCGCGGACGAATCGCCGATTTGGACGGGGCCGAGTCTGTCGAGCCGAAACGCTTGAGTGACGCAATCCGGTAACGGACACTGGAGCAACGATGCAGGATGGGTTAGGTGGAGACGTTAGGTAGACGCGTTACTTGGAGTTGATGCTCGCACTCCATTGACGCAATGCTGCGCAGTATGTTACCCATACATCGCCTGAAAATCGGACAGTTTTGAGGTCGGCCGACCAAATTCATGACGCAGGACAGCAAGCATCTGGAAGTTGTTCTTGATACGCAGGTAGAAAGCGTAAACCTGGCGGAGGAGATGTGTCTTAAGGTGGCGGAATCGGCCGGTTTTGATGAGGAGATGTGCTACCGCATCGGAATGAGCGTGCGCGAAGGCGTGATCAACGCCTTCCACTACGGCAACCAGGAGCGCCCGGAAAAGAAGATTCACTTGGCGGTCGATATTACGCCGGAGAAGTTGGTCATCCACGTGATGGATGAAGGCAAAGGATTCAAGCTGAGTGATGTGCCCGATCCACTGGCCGAAGAGAATATCCTGAGCACGTCGGGCCGTGGCATCTTCCTGATGCGCGCGTTTATGGACGAGTTTGATGTGGTACCAGGGACAACCGGCGGAGCGGAGATCGTGATGTCCAAGCGGCTTCCGGGGGCCGAAAACGGCAATTCGAACGGGCAGTCCGGCAATTCGGGCAGCGAGAACGACTCGCAAAAGGAAGCTTAAGTGTGCGCCATGTCGCTTCACGCTACGTATAGGGATTCAGGCTCAGTAACCGTTGTGGATATGGGCGGACGGATTGTTCTGGGTGATGGAAGCGCGCTGCTTCGCAAGACCATCGGCCAACTGCTGGCCGACGACCGCACCAAAATTCTGATTAATCTCGGCGACGTGAACTACATAGACAGCTCCGGTATCGGCGAATTGGTGCATGCGTACACTTCGGTAAAGACGCGCGGCGGGGAGTTGAAACTGCTGCATCTGACGAAAAAGGTCCGCGACCTACTGCAAATCACCAAGCTTTACACAGTGTTTGAAGTGTATTCCGACGAACCCACCGCGATACGCAGCTTTCTATAAGGCCAACCTTCCATCAATTTTGCAATGTTTCTGGACTGTCGCGCCGATTTGTGCCAGCATAGCGCCGCATTCAAGAAGGAAGTTTTCCACCGGCCCTGTGGACGCCCCGACGAGGTACGCCGAGCCAGTGAGAAAGCACCATTCCTGAGAGCGAATTTCAGAGCAGGGGAATGCCGTGAGCAAAGAGCAAGGTGTAGTGAAGTGGTTTAACGCATCGAAAGGTTTTGGGTTCATTCAACGCCAATCGGGCGAGGATGTATTCGTCCATTTTTCCGCCATTCAGAGCGACGGTTACAAGTCGCTGAATGAAGGACAAAAGGTCGAGTTCGAAGTCAAGCAGGGGCCGAAAGGTCTGCAGGCGGAGAACGTCGTTCCACAAGGGTAAGCACTCTATTTCTGCCATTTTGCAGGGAGATCATTTGGCCCCTCGCCAGAAGCGAGGGGCTTTTTGTGTGCCGCCCTTTCCAAGCAGCCGGCAAATCAGGCACGCTTATTGGCATGAACCATTCCTTATTGCCGAAAGCTGAAACCGCTTGGATCAGCGAACGGGGTCGTGCGCTGGGCTTTGATGGCTGCGGAGTTGCGCCCGCGGAGAAATTTCCCGAACTCGAGCACTTTTCCGACTGGCTCGATCGCGGCTATGCGGGAGAGATGAAGTATCTGCAAGACCCGCGCCGCCTGGACCCGCGCGTCCCTATGCCTGGAGTGCGCAGCCTCATCGTTTGCGCGCTGAACTACAATTCCGGGCTGCCTTATTCAACAGACGCTGAAAGCAACCAGGACAGCATCGGTACGCCGCGCGGCTGGATTTCGCGCTACGCGTGGGGCGACGATTACCACGAAGTGTTGTGGACCAAGCTGAACGCTCTTGCCGCGGAAATGCGCGGGCACTTTTCGCAGCCCTTCGAAGTGCGTGCTTACGCAGATACTGGGCCGGTACATGAACGGGCAGCCGCGAAATATGCAGGGCTCGGCTGGCTGGCCAAAAATACTTTGCTGATCAACCAGTCGCTCGGCTCGTGGTTTTTTCTAGGCGTGCTGTTTACCAGTCTTCCCTTGGCGCCGACTTGGGGCCGAGCGGGGGCTGCTCCGCCAGATCGCTGCGGAACGTGCCGAGCCTGCCTGGATGCTTGTCCGACGCAGGCGATCGTCGAGCCGTACGTGCTCGATGCCAGCCGCTGTATAGCGTATTTGACGATTGAACTTCGCGGCGCGATTCCGGAAGAATTTCGCGAGGCGATGGGTCGGCACATTTTTGGCTGCGATATCTGCCAGGATGTTTGCCCGTGGAACCGGAAATCGCCCGGAACTCAGTTGGCTGAGTTTAAGCCACGCGCGCTCGCGGCGCTCGATGACACGACGCGTGAGGAGACTCTGTTCTTGCCGGACTTGTTGAGGATTGCGAGTCTGACGCAGCAGCAATTTCGCGAATTGTTTCGCGGTAGTGCAATCAAGCGAACCAAATGGCAGGGCCTGGTGCGCAACGCTTGCATTGCCCTCGGCAATCAGAGCGTGCGACCAGGTTCGGATACGTACCGAGAAATTACCAGGACGCTGAAAAGCCTCTCGGGGTCCAGCGACGCCGTGATCGCTGAATCTGCCCGCTGGGCGCTCTTGCGCATCCAAGCACAAGGAAACGCTTGACTCCCCGGATTTTCTCCCGTCCGGAGTTGAGTGTAGGAAGCGCCGGGAAGTATAATTTGCGAGCATCACATCGGCCCGCCGCGCTGGAAAGTTCTTTATGAATCGCAGGAGCTTACTTGTAGCCGGAAGCATTGCCGGGGCCGCTCTGCTGGGAGCGGAAAAATTGGCCGTCAGTTTGCTGGCGGCCGACGGCCTCGAAAAATCCGATAAAAATTTCACACCGGAGGACTCAACCATGGCATTCACAGTGCCGCCTTTGCCGTACTCTTTTGACGCGCTCGAGCCGTACATTGACGCAAAAACGATGGAAATCCACCATGACAAGCATCACGGGGCTTATGTCACCAATGTGAATAAAGCCCTGGAAGGGCATCCGGACCTGCAAGCGAAATCCATCGACGATTTGATGAAGAACCTGGATGCGGTGCCCGAATCGATTCGCATGGCCGTTCGCAATAATGGCGGCGGACACTGGAATCATTCGCTGTTCTGGACATTGATGAAAAAAGGCGGCGGTGGCGAGCCCAAAGGGGATCTGGGTGCGGCGATTGCTTCGACCTTCGGATCGTTTTCCGCGTTCCAGGAAAAATTTGCCGCGGCAGGAATGGGCAGGTTCGGTTCGGGCTGGGCCTGGCTCGTTGTAAAGGACGGCAAGCTTGCTATTGATTCGACGCCGAACCAGGACACGCCGTATTTACTGGGCGTGGCGGGCGGCAAAACGGTGCTGGGCCTGGATGTCTGGGAGCATGCTTACTACCTGAAATATCAGAACGTTCGCGCGGAATATATCAAGCAGTGGTGGAACGTTGTGAATTGGGATAAGGCGGCCGAGTTGTACGGAGCAGCAAAGAGGTAAATTTCGAGTTTTAGCGGAAAATTAAAAGCCCGTGACTTTGTACGGGCTTTTTTTTTATCAGTGCCAAGTATGTACAGCAATTCTATTGCGCGACTGCTTCCCTCCCCGACAGCGACATCAGGGATGGCGAAGCCGGCCGGCGGTAGCTCATGATACGAGAAACGAACGGCCGCGCTTCCCGCGTAGCCACTGGTTGCTCCACGACCGGAATGCCGGAAGCAGGAAGCTGTGCCGCTTCGCGTACCAGTTCTATTCGGCCGCGAACCCGGAACTTCGCTAGCAGCGACGAAACATGAAATTTTACTGTGCGCTCGGACAAATTGAGCGAAGCAGCGATTTCCTTGTTTGCCAAGCTACGCACGACTCCGTTTAGAACTTCTTCTTCACGGCGCGTGAGCTTGACGTGCGATTTAACCGCGCGTCCCGCATCCAGGAGCTTCTGAGCTTTTTCCGTCAGATCCTCCAGGTGGCTTCGGTTCGCTTCGACTAAAACCACATAGTCCGAAGGAGTCTGGTTACGGACCATACAATGCATGGCCAGCAAACCTGCGGCTTGCTCGACAGGAAAGCGGCCTTGCTCGTCGGTTTCTACGTGAAAATGGGCGACCCCGGTATTCCTTTCATAGAAAAAATACTTTTCCCGAGCGGTCGCAAGCTGGGGGGAACGCACGGTATGCACCTGCGCACTTCTGCGGATCACTCTCACTTAAACCTCTCCGTTCGCAAGCCGGAATCGCTTCAGACCTGCCTTGAAAATGTAGTTGCACCTCGGTACGAGGCTAACGTTGAATTAAGCCAAATCGAGAACGGCACCTAAGCCGGGACCTAAGGGGTGGGTATCCAGGCATGAGCCCCAGGACGGTCGAGCCTAGACGTGAGAAGGAGTGCAAAACAAGTCCGTCTGCTCGCTAACCGAACTGGCGGTACAGAACTGCAAGTACATGACCATAATTGACCAAAACTAACGTACCAGAACTTCACAAAAACGGTAGAGTTATACACTGTTGTACCAGGTTCTCGGTAGAAGCGGCGGTAGGAATTGCATAGTCCGCGAAAATTTTCCATCCCGACTTGCGGAAATTTCTACACAGGATACAGATTTTTGAAACGCCCACGCCTGGTTTAGCGCCCGATAATATTGGTTTGTTGGGCTGATATCAGTTCGTAACGGATACCCCGCCAACGAATTTTTCTGCTGGTCGCCGAGGCCAGAAAATTTGCCGAATACAAATAAGGTATCCACACCCCGAGAAGCAAATGAACCCAGGATTGTTGTTGGGTTTGGGTCTTCAATGCCGGTAAGACTTCCTGCACTGCCATGATCCGAAACGCTCCGCGGATGGAAGCAAGCAGCAGTGGTAAGAACGTTAGAGCCGCGAACTGCATGGAAGGTCTTCCCGCGAAAAAATCCCCCAGCGTCAACACAATCCCTAACGCCATGGTCACGCAGAACAAGAGATGCGTTGCGCCTGCCATGGCCCACATTTTTGTGGAATATACGCGAGTAATCAGCATCTGGCGGTTGGTAAACTCCATCAGGCCCGCGAAATCCGTTTCGACGTAGGAGACCGTTAAACATTCGGGAAGAAAAACGATTGGCAGGCCGGCCTGGTGCAGTGCAGTGGTCATCGAATAATCGTCGCTAACCGAGTGTTGCCACTCGTCCAGCACGCCACTTTGTTCGAAGACGCTCTTGCGAATTGCCGTGCCCCCTCCCCAGCAGAAATTTTTCGCAGTGTCTTCGCCGAGCATGGTTAGGATCGGCGCATTCCACGCGGCCAGCAACAAACTCGGCAGGCTATTGTCGTTGGGAATCAGCCACCGCATCGTTGTGGTTGCGCCAATTCTGGAGTCCGTGAGCGGCGCGGTCAGGCGGCGCAGCCACGCGTGTCCGGGCCTGCCGTCGGAATCGGCGAAGACCAGAACCTCGAATTCTTCCGCCAATTGTTGAATTGCGGTCCGCAGATTGTGAACTTTCTCTCCGCAATCCTGCGGAGGCCCAGCGAAGATGACATGGCCCTTCCCGCGAGCTTGAGACGCCACACGTTTTACGATGCCTGCGGCCGGATCTGATTCCGCCGCTAGAATGAAAAACACTTCATAATTTTGATGATCGAATTCGCACAGCGCGGTCAAGTTTCGTTCGAGGCCCGGTTCTACTCCCTTGCACGGACACAGCACTGCGGTACGCGGCGAGTAAAAGCCGGGATCGGTTCCGGCGCGCCGCCGCACGTAGGAAAGCCATTTCGCGGCTTGGTACACCAGGTACAAACCAACCAGAACCTGCAGTACGCCGAGAAAAATGAACAAATTTTCCATGTCATCTGAGAATAACAAACACGACAGGCTCGCGCAGCAGCCTCGTGAACAGGTAGAATCGCAGCGGTTAATGGCAGCCGTGACACCAACCGGGCTGCTGCCGAGAGGAGAACTCAATGGCGGGACGAGTCGATTCATCCATGGTGACCACCGCGCTGGAGCTGCCGGGGCATCGTATCGTTCGCAACTTTGGAGTGGTGCGCGGGATTATCGTGAGATCGCGCAGTGTGATCGGCAATCTGGGCGCCGCGCTACAAACCATTGTAGGCGGCAACATTACGATTTTGACCAATCTTTGCGAGAAGACCCGCGAAGAAGCCTATGAATTGTTGCTCATGCATGCCGCGCAACATGGAGCAAATGCCGTGGTTTGTTTTCGCTACGACGCGACGGAAGTGATGCAGGGAGTGACGGAAGTTCTGGCGTATGGCACTGCGGTGCAGGTCGAGCCGAACTCCTGAGCTGCGACGCGCTACTTTGATTATTTTGTACGCAGAGCCGCATTCGTAACGTTCGCGGCGATGTCTTCCAGATTGGCCAGGGCGCGGCTTGCGGCCAGCCTGGCCTTTTCCAGAAACGCCGAGTCCAGCAAGAACGCGCAACGATCTACGAATGGATGATTGGCGGCTTCGTAAGGCTTGCGCGGACGGCGGGAAGCCGCTGCGCGCCGCAGCAAATCCTCATACATGCGCAGATCGGACTGAAAGTCCAACGCGTCGCCGGCATTCCAATTCTGTTGACGCGCCAGGGCAGAAAGAAATTTTCGGCGGAAGGTATCAGCGCCTTTGCGCGCTACCACGCGCTGTTTGCCCGAACTGGAAATGATTGTCTCGGTGGAGGCGACTTCCAAGGCCCGCACGCAAGCGGCCAGCAACGCTTCGCGCTGCAGAATCGCAAGCAAATCGCGGTACAGAGAAGCGTGAACCTGCAGTGCGTGGCGTCCGTTGTCCACCACATAGGAATCCACGAATCGCGGAATCACCCGCTCGCGAAGCAAAGTCTCGACCAGGTTCTGTGCCAGAACCGCGGACTCCTCCGCCGCCGGATTTTGCGCTCGAGCCATCTTCCTTGGCCATGTTAGCAGGAGTTCCGTCAATCTCGTTGCCATCACGCAGCTGGCAGCAATTTACCGGGTACCTCAGGCGCAAGACAGAATGGCCGCTTCGGAATCGGTCGAGTGCTCAATGCCCGGGGATAGATCCGCCGGGTACGAAGCGCTGGAAGATGTAAGCGTAGAGCATCACGATGGTCCCGACAATTGCGGCCAGAGAGACAGAATGCCAGAAGACGAAGCGGAAAATGCTGCCCTCGGAGCCGACCTGATTTGTGGCGGCAGTCGCGATGCAGATGGATTGCGCGTCGATCATTTTTCCCATGACGCCGCCGGCGCTGTTCGCCGCGCCCATCAGAATCGGACTGAGGTTCAACTGTTCAGCCGTAATGCGCTGCAATCCTCCGAAAAGAGCGTTCGATGATGTATCGCTCCCTGTGAGTGCTACGCCGAGCCACCCGATATAGGTTCCGAAAAAGGGAAACAGCCAGCCGGTCCGGGTGAACGCCAAACCTAAGACTGCGTCCATTCCCGAATATCGCGTGACATAGCCGAGACCCAGCATGCAGGACATGGCAACGATCGCAAAGCGCATGCGATACAAGGTCTTCCTAAAGATGCGGAAGAGTTCGCGCGGCTTTACACCCAGAATCGTTCCAGCCAACAGCGCCGCCAAAAAACACCCCGATCCAGTAGACGTCAGCCAGTTGAAGTCAAACTTGGCATTTTCCGCTCCAGCTTTCGCCACCACGGGCCGCGCGCGAAGCACCGCTTTGTGCAAGTAGGGTACGTCCCAGCCGCCCCTGCTGAACGCCGGCGTCGTGGCTTTGTTCATCGCGGTCTTGATGGTTGGCAGCCCCCAGCAAAGAACAAAAATGGAAAGGATCGCGAACGGCATCCAGGCTCGCATGACTTGTCCGGTCGTGTGGGTCATGGCCGTGTCGGTGGATGCAGCGCGATCCACGCTCCAATTGTCTCCCATGGTGTCGCGCACGCTGGTTTCTTGCACCGCGTTCGAATCGGAGCCGCGCTCCTCCGCGAACCGCCAGATTCGTTTCGGTCGCCAAAAGCGCAGAAAAAGTACCGTCACAATTAGGGAAAAAATTCCCGCTGCGATGTCCACCAGGTTGCTGTCCACATGGTTGGACCAGAAATACTGCATTCCCGCGAACGAAAATCCCACTACCAGGATCGCCGGCAGCACTTCAAACGTTTCTTCCCAACTGACCATGGTTCGAACCAGCCAGAAGGGAACGATCACCGCGGTGAACGGCAAAATCCTGCCAATCATTTTGTTCAAGTCGCCGTCCGAAAGCCCAGAAACCGCGGCCAACGTGTGCACAGGAGTGCCAATCGCGCCCCACGCAACGGGCGCGGTGTTCGCAATCAAATTCAAAACGGCCGCCTGGAACGGGCGGAATCCCAGTCCAATCATGAACGCCCCGGCAATGGCGACCGGCGCTCCAAATCCAGCAGATCCTTCGATGAACGCGCCGAAACAAAACGCTACCAACAGCAGTTGCAACCGCCGGTCCGGCGTAATCGCCGCCACCGATTCCTTCATGATTTCGAATTGGCCGGTCTCAACAGAAATATCATAGAGAAACACCGCAGCCACAACGATCCAGACGATCTTCAGGGCGCCAAATCCGACTCCGTAGAAAAAGCTAGCCGCTGCGAGCTTAGCGGGCATCCCAAAAACGAATGCGGCACACAGCAGCGCCGTAACCGCGCCGGCAATGGCACAGATATGCGGGCGAACCTTAAATCCCGCGAGCAGCCCCAGCAGCACCAGGATTGGAAGGGCCGCAACCAGGGTCGACAGCCACCAGTGGCCAAACGGATCGTAATTCTGCGTCCAAGTCACGGAAAACCTCGCAGGCTGCGGCTTTAACACCGCACGACGGGATCGTGTCTTTTGGAATCCTCCAACGGACGGTCCGAATTCCCCTGTATTCGGCGGTCCGCAGGCTGGAAACTAGCGTAGTGGAATTACTGTGCCCTGCAGGGAATGTCAAGGAAAACTGTGTCGCACTTCGGGAAGGATTGTAAATTCGCTTAGTCATCGGCAGGAGAAAAAGAAATGGCTCGCGTGGATTCGCGTATGACCAGTTCCGGCGCCACTCGGTGATGCGTGATGGTCCAGTCGCGCTTTTCTTGCGCGGCGTTGATGCCTTCCATGATGATGTTCACCGCTAGGTTGCCCATGGCCTCAAGCGGCTGACGAACTGTGGTTAGCGAAGGCGCTGACAGCGCGGACATGGCTACGTCATCGAATCCAATCACGGAACATTGCTCCGGCACTTTTATACCGGCCTTGGTAAGTGCGCGAATCGCTCCCAACGCGGTTAAGTCGTCGAACGCCAACAGCGCGGTGAATTTCCTCTTGCGCCGGAGCAGCTCTTCGGTAAACCGGACTCCGCCCTCGAAACTCGAATTGGGATCGAATTCTTCGTCGAGCTGCATCGCCAGGCTCTGGTCAATTTCCAATCCCACGGAATGCGCGAACTTTTGTACGCCTTTCCAGCGCGGGGCCGAATCGATCAGCGTTTTCGGTCCGCGGATAAACGCGATTTTGCGATGACCGAGTTTGTGCAAATGTTCCAGCGCCAGACGCCCGCCGGCTTCGTTGTCCACCATTACCGAGCTTACGGTATCGCCGGGAAATTCCCAGCCGATGGTCGCGGCGGGAATATTGCGTTTGGAGAAATCGGCGAGCAAGTGAATATCCACGAACAGCCAGTTGGCGACAACGATCAGCGCCTCCACGTGACGGTCCAACAGCATTTCCAGGTAGCGTTCGAACCTGTTCCGCTGGTTGTGCGAGTCCGCCATCAGAGGCAGATAGGAAGCTTGAAACAGCGAATTCTCAATGCCGCGCAGGATCGGCGTACAGAAAGGATCCGTGATGTCGAAAAACATCACGCCCACGCTGTTGGTTCGCTTGCTGCGCAGAAAACGCGCCATGGCATTGGGCCGGTAGCCCAGCTTGCGCGCCGACTCTTCGATTTTTTTCTTGGTGGCCGGCGCGATGTAGCGCGCCAGCGGCGCACTGTTCAAGACAATGGAAACCGTAGCCGGAGAAAAGCCGCTCAGGTTTGCGACGTCTCTCATCGTCACCGCATTGGACTTGCTGGATGAGCGCTTCACAAGATTGTTCGTCGGAGCATCATCCGGCATACCCTTGATCGATTGCAATGGCGCGCTTTTCACGACCCTCTACTCCGCTGGAACTTCAAACGACAATTGCTCGCGGAAGCCACGCGTCTTCCAGACTCCGAATGCAATGCCCAATGCCATCCATACGCTTCCCAGGATTTTAGCCGGCGCGCTTAGACTCCACCACAGCCCCAGACAAATGAAAAAGCCCAGAATCGGCGGAACGAAGTCAGCCAGCTTTTTCTCCGGTCCGCGCACAAAATAACGCATGAACGCCGCCGCGTTTACGCCCATGAATGCGATCAGCGCGCCAAAATTCAGCAGCTCAATACCACGCCCGTAAGTCAAAAAGAATGATCCGGAAAGAACGATCACCCCGATGAAGATCACGTTATTCCGGGGAATATGGTGTTTCGGGTCCACTTTGCCAAAGAAAGATTTCGGCAGAGCATTGCTTCTCCCCATTCCATACAGCAGTCGCGCTGCTCCAATCTGTGCTCCGAGACCCGACCCGAAATTGGCGATAAGGAGAGTCAACCCGACGATTTTGAACAGCGGAGCCCAAGTGAGCGCAGCGGCGTAAACGTATGCGGTGTCCTGGTCAGGAAACGGTCGGGAAGCCGGCCACACCAGCTGCGCCACGTAAACTTCCGCGGCGGAGAGCAGGCCAATGACCAGGCATGTTCCGACCGTGGCCAGCATGATATTTCGCTTCGGATTTTCCGCTTCCTCAGAAAGTGTGGAGATGGCGTCGAATCCGATGTAGGTCAGAACGGCCAGCGACGTACACCCGAACAAGCCGCCAACGGTGAACGTCTGAGGATCGTAGAACGGCCTGGTGAAAAACCCCGGATCGCTATGAGGATGACCAAGGATATAGCGAATCGCGGTAACGAAAACCACAACAACCACGCCGCTCATCGCCGCCGCCATGCCGGCATTTACGCGTGCCGAAGTCTTGATTCCCTGGAGATTCAAGACGGTAAACACCACCGCGAAGAATATCTTCCAGCCCCATACCGGGAGGCCCGGGGCGAATTCGTGCGCCTGGCCCGCGCACCAGATAGTGCAAATGAGCGGATTCACGATGTAATCCATCACCATACTCCATCCCGTGATGTATCCCGCGGATGGATGAATTTCTTGCGCGACGTAGGTAAAAGCCGAACCCGCGCTCGGGTAAACCCGGGCCATTCGTCCGTAGCTGATCGCCGTCGACAGCATCGCCACCATGGCGATCAGAATCGCCGTCACCACATGCCCGCGACCGCGATCGCTGAGGGCTCCAAAGGCAGACATCGGCGCCACCGGCTGCAGCACGATCACACCGTAAAGAATCAAGTCCCACAACGTCAGCGTTCGCCGCAGGCGCAGCGCTTCCCCGGTGACGGCAGTGCTCACCTGGATTTCCTCATATCGGGCATCCACTCCTCGCAATCCCATTCATTGAAACGATTTAATGCCGATGATTGTGCTGAATTTATCCGTCTCGTGCAACTCCATTCTGCCCTTTGTTCGTGGTCACTAGGACATTCTTCGGCTGTTCTCCGGGCCAGTTGCCAAGCGGGCAACATACAGTAAAATCAGCAAGGTGCTTTGCCCTACAGCAGTCTAATTTAGTGGAAGCGCCCAACTCCCAGGTGGGCTGCTGTCTTTATGGGCGACGTACCTCTCAATTCGGAACGTTGGGAAGCCACTCCTGTCTTTTGGCACGTGGTGGCGTTGCTGCTCATCCTCCTGTTTGCGCTTTGGCTTCGTCCGATTCCACTCCAGGCCGACCCTTCTTTACAGGGCTACCTTCAGGTCGTAACCGGCGTGCTTGCCTTTGTCTTTTCCGCCGTCACCCTGGTTCGCTTTCAGGGCACCCAGGACCGTATTTCGCTGATCTTGGGCGCCGGATTCCTGTTGTCAGGAGCGGTTCTGGCCGGCTCCAGCGTGCTCTTTTTCCAACTGCCTGCTGAACAGCAACTGCAAATTCACTGGGCGCCGGTCGCGCTGTGGGTAGGGCGCATGATTCTCGCCCTCTTGCTCGTAGTTGCCCTGTTGGTTGAGCATTTTCTGCCCCGGTCTCGCCAGCCTAAGGCCGAAATCGCCGGCGCCTTGCTGACGGTCATGGCCCTGACTTATCTGGTGACGGTCGCGCTCCGCAGGCTGCCTACGGAAGTTTCTCCCCATCCCGGTGCTTTTATTCCTTCGCCGCAGCAACTGTTTCCGGGCGTGCTCTTTCTGATCGCCGTCATTTGGTATCGTCGCCGCTTGAACAACGTCTTTACCGCCTTTGACCGCTCGATCTACGTTGCTGCCTGGATGAATTTTGCCGCGCAGTTGGCGGGCTCTCAGTCGCAACGCTTGTTGGACGCTCCCTTTGTGGTGGCGCAGGGATTCAGCGTCATGGGTTATGCCATTGCGCTGGGCGGCGCTTTGCTGGATAACGCACGGCTGTTCGAACAGGTTCACCATCTCGCCGTCAGTGATCCGCTGACCGGTTTGGCCAACTATCGCCGCCTTCTGGATGAACTGGAAAGCGAGACCGAACGCACCAATCGCAGCAACCGGCCTTTTTCCGTTTTGCTTTTGGATCTCGACGGCCTCAAGAAGATTAACGACACTTATGGCCACCTGGTTGGCAGCCGTGCCCTGTGCCGCGTTGCGGACATCCTGCGGATTCATTGCCGCTCGATTGATACCGCCGCCCGCTATGGCGGCGACGAATTTGCTCTGGTGCTGCCCGAGACGGAAGAAACGGAAGCGGAAAGCGTGGCCAGCCGCATCCGCCACGTCATGGAAATGGATCCGGAAAAGCCGCCGCTCTCTGCCAGCATCGGAATCAGCGTTTATCGCGGGCACGGCGAGCGCATCGAGAAACTACTGTCGGAAGCGGACGCCCATCTCTATCAGGAAAAAGCAAAACGCGGCCGCCGCACCGCTGCAGTCTCGCGCCGTCGTCACCCCCGCCCCGGTTCGACGTAGGCCTTCCTCGGGCGCGGCTATTACTTTGCGCCTGGCACAAACGGCGCCAATTGCGCCGATATTTTGGCCTTGTCGCCTACCACGACGATGGTCATCTGATCCGGCTTAATGTATTCCGCGGTTTGCTTCTGCACGTCCGCGGGAGTCACCGCGTTGATTTTCTGTATGTACGTTTTCAGGTAATCTTCGCCCAAACCCTGGAAATCGACGTACCGCAACTGCCCAATCAGCGCGCTGCGTGACGAATTCTGGATGACAAATAATCCCGACATGTAGCGCTGAATTCCCTTCAACTCGGCATCGCCGGGAGCTTCCTTCGAAAGACGGTCGATTTCGCCGAAAATTTCCTTCAGCGAAGGACCGGTGAATTGCGTGGTTACATCCGCTGACTCCACCCAATAGGCGTCGTGATAACGGCGCGAAATCTCGCTTCTAGGCGAATATGTGTAGCCCTTCTGTTCGCGAATGTTGGAGGTGATGCGCGAGCCGAACGAGCCGCCGAGCAGGGAATTGGTGACCGCCAGCGGAACGGCATCAGGACTGGTTGGATCTGGAACCGGCAGCCCCACCAGCAACACGGATTGTGCTGCGCCTGGACGATCGGTCAGATCGAGAGCGTGCTGCGGTTTCACTTTTGGAGCGTGAATCAAAGCCTCCGGGCCCTTGCTCCATGCGGCAAAGGCGGTAGCCACAGCCTTTTTCATTTCGCCGCCATCAAAGCGCCCCGCAACGTACAAGTGCGCGCGCGCCGCGCCAAAGTTCCCCTGGTAATATTTTTGATGTCTAGAACCGTCGCCCGCTTTATGCTCTCTTCGGTCGGGAACACCGTTCCGTACGGATGATCGCCATAGAGAATCTTTCGGAACCGTTCGAGCGCCATACTTTGTGGAACGGACTTGGCAATGGAAAGTTGCCGCAACGCATCGTTCTTCAAACGTGGCAGTTCCGAGTCCGGGAATAGCGGATGTTCCGCGACATCGGCCAGCAGCGCTGCCGCTCGCGGTCCGAACTCACTCAGTACATCCGTATCTATGGCGCTTTCGTCCACGCCCACCGTGATCGTAATTGCGCCGCCCATGTTCGCGGAATCTTCCGCCACCTGTTTCGAGCTCTTGCTGGTCGTTCCTTCTTTCATCAATTTGCCGGTGAGATCGGCCAGTCCCGGCATGTCCGCCGGTTCGTTCAAGTTGCCGGTGCGCACCACCAGGCTCAATGTGACCTTTGGCAAATTGCCGTAAGGCACTAGCGTCACTTTCATCCCGTTTGGCAAGTCGTAGGTTTCGTGGGCCGGGACGGTGAATGGTCTAGGCGGGCCACCGGGTGGCGGCGTTTGCTTCTGCTGCGCGAAACAGGGAACTACGAATTGCGTGAAGGTTGCGGCGAACGCTGCGGTAACTGTTGCGATCGCTTTCATGTTCAGCCGAGGATTCATGTCCGCTCTCCTAATGTTTCGCCGGCGCCGCTGGCGCTTCGGCTGACTTGGTTTCCAACACCAGCACAGTGCGATTCTCTGGAGACAGATATTCCTGCGCCGTTTTCTGCACCAGCTGCGGCGTAACTTTTTCAAATTCAGAAACCAGCGTGTTGATTCGCGCGGGATTGTCATCGAACAGAGCAAAGCTTGCCAGCAGATCCGCCAGGCCAAATCCGCCAATCTCGCCCATATTGTCGTAAAGGTTTGAACGCAGCTTCACTCGCGCGCGATCGAGAGTCTCTCTGGTTACTGGTTTGTTCCGTAGAGTTTCGATCGGATCGTCCCACGCCTTGACAAGCGTGTCCGGCGAAGTCCCAGGATCGGTCTTGAAATCCGCCATGAATAGCATCGGACCTTTGTAATTGAACATGTTGCCCAGATAGTTGATTCCGCCTTCGACTTCCGCGGTTAATCCCTTCTTCTGCACCAACTCCTGATATTCCAGGCTGTCGTCGCCTTCAATCAGGATCTGGTCGATCAACCCCATGGCGTAATACTCCGGCGTGTTGCGTTCTGGCATGTGATAGGCGATGGCAATGGCCGGACGCTGCGCCAGCGCGTCCACCTTGCTGGCACGCTTTTCTTTTTCCTGCTTGGGTTCTGCCAGGCCGGGAATCGGGGGAAGTTGAGACGACTTGATTCCAGCAAAATATTTTTCCACCATCTGCCGCGCCTGCACCGGGTCGAAATCTCCCACGATCGCCAGTGCCGCGTTGTTTGGCGCGTAGTACGTTTTGAAGAACGACTGCACTTCCGGCAGTGTCGCCGCTTCGATGTCCTTCAGCTCGCCGTAAAAATTGTGTGCGTTATACCAGTTGGTGTTTGCATACTGCGGCATATCCAACCAGGGGAATCCGCCGTAGGGCGCGTTGATAACGGCTCCCTTCACTTCGTTGCCGACCACGCCCTGCTGGTTTTTCAAATTAACTTCGGTTACTGCAAGGCCGTTCATGCGGTCGGCTTCGGCCCACAGCGCCGTTTCCAGTTTGTTCGAAGGCAGCACTTCGAAATAATTTGTGAAGTCGAATCGTGTCGATCCGTTCAGGATGCCGCCATTCTGCTGCACCAGTTTGATGAACTCCATTTTTCCCAGGTTCTGCGAGCCTTGGAACATCATGTGTTCGAATAGGTGCGCGAACCCCGTGCGATCTTTCGGTTCGATCCGGAAGCCAATACGGTAATAGACCGCCACGCAAACCGTCGGCGCGGTGTGGTCCTGTGAAAGGACTACGCGCAATCCGTTGGGCAGCTTGTAGTACTCAACCGGCACTTTCAGCTCGACAGACTGCGGCGTAGCCCATGCGCCCTGCCAGCCCATCGCAAGCACAGCCGCGAAGATGGCCATCGACTGAATGCGGTTTCGAACGCGCAATGACATAACTCCTCCGTGTGACCTCACGCCAAAGCTCAATGGGGAAAGGAAACTGGCAACACACAACACATCTGGTAAAGACGCACGCCATCGGAATAAGTTTCGCTGAAAGCGACCTTCGCTAGAGAGCGGTTCGTCTTAGTAGACCGTGCGCCGTTGCACCGTCTCTTTTTTCTCAAATAAGAAGCGCTCTTCGGGTTCGGCCGCGTCAAGAATTTGGCCGGCCATATACTCGCCAACCGCCGGTCCGTGCTTAAAACCGTGCCCGGAACCGCCTCCAGCAAACCATACATTGCTTAACGTCGGATGCCGGTCGATCAAAAAATCGCCATTCGAAGTGTTTTCGTACTGGCAGACCCGCGTCTCCACAATCGGGGCATCCCCGAGGGCAGGGAACCGGTAGGCGACGTAACGCCGAATCTCGTCCACTTCTTCTGGTGTCACCATTCGCGACTGCGTGTCCGGATCGACCTGTTCACCGTGTTTGTCCAAGGCGATTTTCAACCCGCGGCTCTCCAGGTCCGGCATTCCGTAACACTCGTCATTTTTGATCAGCCATGTCGGCAACGCCGGTGCAGAAAATCGCTGGTCTCCGCCCGGGATACCAACATAAAAAACGCTTTGCCTCGTCGGGAAAATTCTGTCCCCCAAAATGTTCGGGAAAAGCTTCGCCAGCCACGCTCCACACGCAAACACAAATTGTTTTGCCGTAAATTGTTCTTCAGCGAGATTTTCTTCGGTGCGGCGCGCAATACTCTCGATCGCGCCATTCCCGCGCGGTTCCGCAATCGCCGCGAGCCTGAAATCAACTCCGATTCGAACCGCTTCTGCGACCACTGCCGCGACCGCGCGCCGCGCCATCAGCACGCCGCTCTCCGGCTCATAGATCCCGCTGGCAATTCCCTCAAGGTTGACTTGCGGATATCTGCGAACAATCCCGTCGCGTTCCAATTCCTCAAACTGCACGCCATTGCGTCTTAGAATTTCCTTCGTCGCCTGCAATTGCGAGTTGCCGGATTCCGCCAGCCACAACACTCCGGTCTTTCGAAACAACGCTTCGTTGCGCGTCGCCGCAAACAATTCCTTCCACTGAATCAACGACTGCCACGACCACTGCGTATAAATCTCATCCGCGCCATATCCCATTCGAATGATGCGCGATTCATCGCCAGAACTCGATCGCGAATGTCCCGGCCCGTAAGCATCCACCATCAGCACGCGCTTCCCGCGCCTGGCAGCATGCAGCGCCGTCCAAGCGCCAAACACTCCCGCGCCCACCACCGCTACATCGTAAATTTTCGCGCTGCTCATCGCGCAGTATCCTACCTCACGCGTGACGTTTTTTCTTGTCGTGGCCGGCCGTCAGACCGGTGTTTTCAGTTTGGGTCGCTGACTTAGGCGCGCTAACTGCAGTGTGTACCGCTCTTATTGTTTTTTTGGCCTGTTTTTCTGAAACCCGGTTCTGAAAATGTAGCGTCGCCCCTTCAGTCCGCATCGGTTGTTGGCTGCAAAAACGAACCGGTCTGAAGACCGGCCACTACGGCTTAAGATTCTTCGCGAACCCTGCCAATTTCTCGGCCCAATGCGCCAAACTCGTCAGCGATTCCGTATCCGTAGGATCCAGATGCAATGGCGTAATACTCACATCGCCCGCAAACACCGCGGCATAATCCGTGTCCGGCTCGATGTCCCTGTCAATCTTCTGCTCGAAAATCCAATAATAATTCCGCCCTTTCGGATCTTTTCCTTCGCTCAGCTGATTGCGCGTGATTTTCTTCGACTGCCGCGTGAACCGCACTCCGCCACTCCACGGTTCCGGCACATTTACATTCAACAAGACCTGATCCGGCAATCCCTCTTTCAAAATTATTTCCGCCAACGAACGCGCCATCCGCGCCGCTTTCGCAAAATTCTGTTCACTCTTCCGAGCGCACAGCGACATGGCCACCGCCGGAATGTGATGCAAAGCCGCTTCGCGCGCCGCGCCCACGGTTCCCGAGTAGTAGACGTTCTCTCCCATGTTCGCGCCGTGATTGATCCCGGAAATCACCAGGTCCGGCCGCTCCGGCAACAATTTGTGCAACGCCACAATCACCGCGTCCGCCGGAGTCCCTTCCACCGCCCAATGCCGCTCCCGCTTGGGATGTACGACAATAGGCCGCCGCAGGGTCAACGACTGCGCCGCCCCACTCTGCTCGGCAAAAGGCGCCGCAATGCTCACCGTGGCAAAATTCTCGAACGCCTCCGCCAATACGCGCAGTCCCTCCGCGCTATACCCATCGTCATTTGTCAGAAGAATATGCGGCATTATGGAAGGAAGGCTAAATTCGGAACCTCGAACGAAAGGAACAGCTAATCTCTCATTTTCTCTAAAGCAGGCCAAGACTGTGGAAATGTTTTTAAATCGGCCACCCAGAGGACAGCAAAGAAGGAAAAAATAACCGCAAGCCAAGCCTGAAAGCGCGGCTCGCTGCAAAGATCAGTTTTACTCTGAGCTGCACCTGAACCAAAGAGTGTCAACATTTAGCGCGAGTCTCCGAAAAGCAGTGGTCGGGGCGCCCGGATTTGAACCGGGGACCTCACGCACCCCAAGCGTGCGCGCTACCAGACTGCGCTACGCCCCGACGAACTCATATTCTATCGCGAATCAGCGCCGTTCGAGAAGCGTCAAGAAAGCGCGCAGCGAATCGCGCATATCCAGCAGCATTTTGCGATTCAAGAGCTGCGCCGCGCCATACCCAGGACCAATCGGCGCGCCGGTTTCGGAGTCCGTGCCCGCCGTACCACCTTCGCGCAAATGCCGACGCGCGCCCGCAATCGTAAATCCCTCATCGTAAAGCAGCCGCTTGATCTTTAAAATCAGGTCCACATCTTCCTGCCGGTAATATCGCCGCCCGTTCGAGCGCTTCTCCGGCTCCAGCATCGGAAATTCCGTCTCCCAATAACGCAGCACAAAGGCTTTCACGCCCGTCATCCGGCTGACTTCGCCGATGCGATACAGCCCGCTCTCCAGGTCCAATGAAGTTTGCGCTCCCGCGCCGTTGTTCGCCATAGTTCCAACCCGCCCACGTTGTCCGCCACGAATTCTAACAATTTACGCCGCGCAAATGTAGCAGCGGCTTTCCACCGCAGCTTTCTCTTTTTTCTTCCCTGCTCTTCGCCGTACTGGCGGCCGCAACCCGGTCGGGGGCCAATTTGAACTTTTCAGAGCGCGGCAGCCGAGCTGCCGCACAAAGATGGCGATCTGAAGATCGCCGCTACAAAATCCTTCATTCGTCTTTGTCGCTGCCGCCGCCGGGCTCGCGATCATTCCTCTTCCGCATTCGTTGCACCCACCGCACTGGCGTCCCAATAAATCCAAACGCCTCGCGCAACTGATTCTCCAGAAATCTCTGATACGCAAAATGCAGCGGTTGCTTCTGGTTTGTAAACATCAGAAACGTCGGCGGCGCCGTCTTCGCCTGCGTAATGTAGTAAATCCGGATCGGCCGGGCTTTCGGCAGCGTTCCACGCTGCAAATCAATCGTCTTCAGCCAGCGGTTCAATTCCGGCGTAGAAATTTTCTTTTTTCGTTCCGCCGCCACCTGATCGATAAGCGGAAAAAGCTTATCCGCGCGGTCTCCCGTTTTCGCCGACAAAAACACAATCGGAGAATAGCTCAAAAATCTCAGCTTCTTGCGAATCATTTCCTCGTACTCCGAAAGCAGCAGGCCCTTATCGATAATCTCCGTCGGCGGATTGCGATCTGCGATGCGCCGCGCTTTGCCCCGCGCCGATGTGCCTTCGCGGTTCGCCGCCGTCTGTGCAGCCGCAACCGCTAGGTCCCACTTATTCACTACTATGACCACGCTGCGCCCGGACTCCTCGGCGTACATCGCAATCGTGGCATCACCCTGCGTCACGCCCATTTCGCCGTCCACGATCAGCAGCGCTACGTCGGCGCGTTCCAGTCCGCGCTTGGCCATCACCACGCTCAATTTTTCCGCCACCAGATTGGTCTTGCCCTTGCGGCGAATTCCCGCCGTGTCAACAAAGCGGTAGTGCCGCCCGTCACGCATCACATCCGTATCAACCGAATCAATCGTCGTACCCGGAATCGGCGATACGATCGAACGCTCTTCCCCCGCCATCCGATTCAACAAAGTCGATTTGCCAACATTCGGCCGCCCGATAATCGCTATCTCGGTAATTTCTGGCGCAACCGAATCCTCTCGATGCACCGTATCTTGCGCTAACATCGCGTGCAGCGCATGGTCCAGCAAATCGTCCACGCCAGTTCCGTGCTCCGCCGCAATCGGAAAAATTTTCACGCCAAATTTGTGAAACTCAGCAGCCTGCGATTCCTGCCCGACCGCATCCACTTTATTCACCGCAATCACAAACGGTTTGCCCGTCCCGCGCAGCATTTGCGCCAATTCCTGATCGAGCGGAGTGATTCCCGCCTGGTTGTCCACCACTAGCACCAGCAACGCCGCTTTTTCGAACGCCACCCGTGCCTGTTTAAAAATTTCCGTGGGAATCAACGCTTTGTCGTCAGGAATAATTCCGCCGGTGTCCACAATCTCAATTGCTTTGCCGCGCCATTCCGCCTTGCCATAGATTCGGTCGCGCGTGATTCCGGGCTCGTTGGTCACAATCGAGCGCCGCGTCCCGGTCAGCCGATTGAACAAGGTAGACTTGCCCACATTGGGCCGCCCGACAATCACCAGCGATGGAAGTTTTTCTCTCATTCGAATAGACAGACCACTCCGGCGACTCAGCGAGACGCCGCATGTTCATGGGAATACCTAATTGTAACAGACGGGGCGCACACTCATTGCCGTCGCGGTGACGTGGACGAAGATCTTCGTTCTGCACCCTGCCCGAATCACTCAGCCCGTCATTCCGAAAGCAGTGAGGAATCTCTCTTCGATGTACTGGAGGCCGTCAACTTCAGCCGCGAGGCGCCCGTTATCGCGAAGGCGAAACATTCGCCGCAACCAACTGCGCCGCCGGCAAATCGAACGTACCCAGCCGCCCCGATGACGCATCGCGCAGCACCAGCCGAATGTGCTCAGTCTTGGCGGGCACTTCCGTTCGCACCGTCAATTGCACCGTATCGCTTCTCCCCACTTTCGCCTTCTCTACCACCACTTCCACCTCGCGCACGTGATATCTCAAAACGTGCCTGGAAGACGACATCTCGCTGGTCACCAATGTCACTTCCGACCGCTCATCGCCATTCGGCTGAGTCGTCCATGAAAGCGAATCCCGATTTACGGTCAGCAGCACACTCGCCGCGCCCGCAACGTTTTTCGATTTCTTGTCCGTTACCGGCCCGGACGCCAGCCGTTTGCCACTAGCGGTCATCAAAATTCCGTTAAACAACAGCGGGCTCGTCACCGCGCGCGAAATACTCCAATCGAGTTGCTCGCCGTTGTTCTCCACGCCATCCGCAAACGCGTAATACCCACGCTGCGTCCGCGCCTGCAGGTCCTGCCGCTCCACCGTGATTCGAATTTTGCGGAACTTCCCGTCCCAGTTTCGGTCCGTGGGATAGTAGCTCAACGTGTAGTAGCTGCTACCGTCGCGCGCCGCATTGGCGATCGCCACGTCAAGGTCGTTGCGGCTTCGGATCATGGCCCCGCCGCTCTCCGTCGCCACCGACTCCAGCACCAATTCAGCCGGCGCAAGTCCGGAGGGGCCAGTAATGCCCGCCGACAAGTTTCCACCCCCGATAACGGTGGCCTCGGCGATCTCTACGCCGCGCGGATCAATCGTATAAACCGTGGTCTGCGTCTGTTGCAGCCAGTTTGCCGTGTAGTGTATCCACTTCAGAAAACGATCGCGGTCCACGATACTCACGCCGGGGTCGGACAGCAGCGGATCTCCGTGGCCAATCCAGATCACGTTCTTACGTGCCTTGGTATCCGCGTTGGCCAGCGCGATCTCTCCCAACGCAATCATCGAAGCCAACAACCGGTCACTGGCGCCTTGCGTGCCTCCTGATTCCAGGTCATGCGGCGCCAACTCGATAAAATTCTTCTTCAGCAGCGCCAGCAGCGCATCGCGGTCCCGCGTCGGCCCGCCATACAATTCCAGCTTCCGTTTATTCAACAGATACAGCGTAGTGGTTTGCGCAAGAGTCGCGGGCTGAGCCTGCAGAAATTTCTGCAGTTTCTGAGTTGCAAACATCACGTCTTCGCCATGCACATTCAGTTCATCCAGCACCAGGATGGTACTCGGCTGCGCTCCGTTTTGCGTCGCCACCGCTGGCACCAGGTCCGGCGATACTTGTGCCCCTTCGATGGTGGCCGGCTGCGCCGCAGGCTCAAACGTAGCGATCTCTTGCACTTGCTCGTTCTCAAGGACTTTGAAGTCTTCTTTGCTCAAGTTCGTGACCGGACGCCCTTTTTTGTCGGTCACTACCACATTCAACACCACCAGATGAGTCGTCACCTTCAATGTTGGCGCGGCGGGGGTGGAACTAGGAGCTTGCCCAAACACAACCAACGGAAACAACAAACTGATGCCAGGCGCGAGAACGGACCTCATCCAGCTTCGTTTACTTTGCATAGAATTCATCAGAATCTACTATACCAATTGGACGCGCTATGCTCCCCTCCCGTTTCGCCCCCTGGCTGACCTGACCACCTCGCAGCTTCAATAGAAGCCTTGCCGCAAAAGAACTACGCCGTGATCGCTGGCTTGACGCCTTTGCGTTACGCGGACTAGTGTAAATGCACATTGTCCTCGTTTGAATTAGAGGAACTTGCCGGCGCAGCAATGGGGTGCCGCCAGGCAACGTTTTCGGGAAGTTTATAAAAACGCGAAGTTTTGAGGAGAGCTTGATGATGGTGTGCGTCCGCATCTGTAAATCTGCATTGTTGTTTGGTTTCGCCACGATTCTTTTGTCTTTCGCCAGCGCATCGAGCGCCCAGACCTTCCGGGGCACCATTCTGGGCACCGTCACCGATTCCAGCGGAGCCGCCATTGCCGGCGCAGCGGTCGCCGTCAAGAACGTCAACACGGGTCTTTCGCGCACCGTGCCCACAGGCGAAGACGGAACCTACTCCGTGCCTGAGCTTCCCATCGGCACCTATTCAGTCATCGTGGAAAAGGCCGGCTTTAAGCAGGGCGTGGTCAGTGGCCTCCAAGTTGAAGTCTCCAGCCAAGTGCGCGCCGACGTGGCGCTGCAGACCGGCGAAGTCTCTCAAAGAATCGAAGTCACCGGCGACGAATTGCCGCAAGTTGAATCCACCAGCAACGTCCTCGGTGGCATCGTCGAATCCAAAGTCGTCACCAACCTCCCGGTCAACGGCCGCGACTACCAAAAGCTGATCTTCCTGGTCCCCGGCGTTGCCGGTTCGCCAGACCAGATTACCGATTCTCCCGGATCCTTCGGCACTTTCTCGGTCAATGGGGCGCGCGGCCGCTCCAATAATTTCCTCCTCGATGGCACCGATATGAATGACGGCTACCGCAACGACCCCGCCATCAACGAAGCCGGCGTTTTCGGCACTCCAGCCACGATTCTTCCTCTCGAAGCCATTGCCGAACTTCGCGTACTCTCCAACTCCGAAGCGGAATATGGCCGCAGCGCCGGCGGCGTCATCAACATCGTCACCAAGAGCGGCACCAACGCCTTTCACGGCTCCGGCTTTGATTTTTTCCGCAACAACGCGCTCGACGCCCGCAACTATTTCAACGACACCACCCAGCAGCAAAATCCTTTTCACAACAATCAGTTCGGCGGCGCGCTCGGCGGGCCCATCTTTAAGGACAAAACTTTTTTCTTCATTGACTACGAAGGCGAACGCGAAAAAGGCGCTGAGAGCAGCACCGCCTGCGTGCCAACCCAGGGCGACATCAACCAGGCTATCGCCAACAACGGCGGTGCAGTGAATCCGGTCATTGCCAACTTGCTGGCCAAGAATCCCTGGCCCACGCCGACCACCAGCAACGATTGCTACAACACTGGAGGCAGCAACATCTCTCTCGCCACGCCCTTCTCTAATCGCGTGGATAGCGCGATTGTGAAGATCGACCACAGCTTCAACGCCAACAATCTGCTAACCGGCCGTTACTACATCGGTGACAGCGATCAAAGCTTCCCGCTCGCGCTCGTAGGCGGAGGATTGCTCCCCAACTACAACACTGCAACGCCTACTCGCGTGCAACTCGTTTCCATTTCCTACGTGACCACGATCACCCCCTCCATAACCAATGAAGCGCGCCTCGGCTGGAACCGTTTCGCCGAAGGTTTCTTTCCCGAAGACCGCAGCTTTGATCCCACTTCGATCGGCCTCAACACCGTCGCGCCGGGCACCCCCAACGCCAGCAAATTTAATTTCGGATTGCCAAAAATTTCCATCAGCGGACCGGGAAGCAGCATCGCTCCTCTTGGTTCCGATAATGGCGATCCTCGCCAACGTGTCGATACCAACTGGCACTACATCGACGGCATTTCATGGAAAGCGGGCAAACACGACATCAAGTTCGGTTATGAGTATCGCCGCACTTCCGTCTCGCAAATCTTTAATCGTGGATTCCGCGGCACCCTGAGCTTTGCCGACGCTTCCGATGGAAGTTCGACCGGCCTCGATCACTTCATTGCAGGCGTGCCTGATGGCGGCTCCCAGCGTCAAGGAAACACCGACCGCAACACTTTTGAAAACTCCTACGCCGCCTATTTCCAGGACAGCATTCATATGACCCGGAAATTCACCCTGAATTTCGGCCTGCGCTACGACTATTTCGGCATCGTTCAGGAAAAGCACGGCAATTTCAGCAACTTCGATCCCACCACAGGCGCTGACATCCTGGTTGGAAACGGCCGCCTCTACCAGCCCGACTACAACAACTGGGCGCCGCGCGTGAGCGCCGCCTGGGACGTCACAGGAAAAGGCAAGACCGTGTTGCGCGCGGGGTGGGGCGTTTTTTACGACGCCTTCTCGCAGGACATGTTCATGGGCCATCTTCCATTCAACAGCGGCTTCGATCCTGGCCCGGCATATACCGGCAACCCTTCGGCGCTTAATCCGATTTCCTCGGCCGGTTTATTTGGCGGCGCATTGAACACCGTCGATCCGGTTTACGGTCCCGCGTCGCTGATGAGCGACCGTTTTGGCGTGGATCAGCACATTCGCAGTCCCTACCTGGAAAACTACAACCTGAATCTCCAGCAGGAACTGACCCGCCACATGGTCGTTCAGATCGGATACGTCGGCTCGCAGGGACACAAACTGTTCCGATTTCGCGACCTTAACCAGCCCAGCTTGGCGCAAATTCAACAGTTCAATTATTCCGCCGGCAGTGGCTTTGACCCCGCGAAACCGGCGAATGACAACGTGCCAGGTTGTATCTGCTCGCCAGGCGCACTTCCGTTTCTTTCTGCCGGCACCTTTTTCAACTACGAAGAGAGTTCCGCGAATTCAAACTACAATTCCATGCAGGCCAGTTGGAGAATCAATGGATGGCACGGCCTGACCTCGACCTTGAACTACACCTGGTCGCATTCGATTGATGACGCCAGTGACGGCGAAGACTTTGTCCCCAATGCCGCTCAGCCGGACAACAGTGCCGCTCCCATCGGTTCGAACCGCGGCAATTCGAACTTCGACATCCGCAACCGCTTCACCTGGAACTTCATTTATGAATTCCCGAACATGAGTGGCAGTCTTCAGAAACTGAAAAATGGTTGGGGCGTGAATGGCATTGTCACCGTGCAATCGGGACAGCCGTTCCAGCTTAATTACAACTTTGAGGATGATTACAACGGCTCGGGCGAAGGCTTTGCCAGGCCCGATGTCGTTGGCCCAATTACCTATAATCGGAACGATCCCAATAACTTTCTGAACCTGACTTCTTTTGCGGTTCCATGCACTCTCGCGCAAGGAACCGGTGCCGGTAATTGCCAGCTGATTAACTCCTCGACCGGCGCCATCTGCACCGCTCAAGGCATTAGCGCCACATGCATTAACTCCATGCACTTTGGCAATGAAGGGCGAAACTCACTCATCGGACCGCATTTCCGGCAATTCGATTTCTCCATTTTCAAGAACACGGCGATTACCGAGCGACTGAAGATGGAACTGCGATTCGAAGCGTACAACCTCCTGAACCATCCCAATTTCGCTAACCCCTATCTTCCGGCCTTCATTGCCGACGCCGCTCCAAACGGCATCGGACCTGACGGCCGTTCCCTAAATAGCGTCTCGTCGACCGGGCAAGTCCAAGGATTGCACTTGACCGCCACGGGCGACGTCGGGATCGGGTATCCATTCCTGGGTAGCGGCGGACCGCGAACGCTTCAGATCGCGGCTAAATTCACTTTCTAAGCCTCACAACTAAGAGACAAGCGCTACCGACGGCCTCCAGGTTCTCTCTGCAGGCCGTTTCTGCATTCACTGCCGCACACCTTGCTGCCCCGAACTGAATCTTCCCAGAATCTGATAAAGTGTGGCCACACTGAAGGCCTCCCTTTCCAATCTGGCACTGCCCAGAAGCGGCCCATCCCAGTGTAATTTTTTCGGTTGCCTTGCGTACTAGTCTATGGACGTCCAGAAACCAGGCCGGATGAACGCGGCGGAAACAAGGGAGTCGGGCGCAATCGTCGCCCGGGCCAGGGCAGGGGATGCCGAGGCCTGGGGTGACTTGTACCGGGAATTCGCTCCGGCCATTTTCCGTTTCTGCCGCAGAGCTCTTCCGACCCGCGAAGACGCAGAAGACGCAACCATGGAAATTTTCATGAAGATTCGAGATAAGTTGGACCAATACGACGCCAACCGGCCTTTCTCCTCGTGGCTGTACAAAGTGGCCGCAAATCATTGCTGGGACATGCTCCGCCGACGCAAAATTCGCCAGGACAAGGAAACCGACGACCTGGAAACTCTGCCGCTCGAGCACCCCGACCCCAGTCAACTCGACCAATTGATCGAAAAGCGCACCAGCGAAGAAGTACGCAAAGCGCTGGACCAGCTGGGATCGCGCGCGCGCATGGCGCTGGTCTTGCGCTATTACTCGGACATGAGTTATGACGAAATTGCTGATTCGCTCGGTGTGCGCCGTGCCTTTGTCGGCGTGGTGCTGTTGCGGGCCCGGCATGAGCTGCGCCAGGCGCTCGAAGGTACGGGCGCGATGGCGGCGGGAGGTGCCCGATGAGCTCGATGAGTTCGCCGCCGAATGACCACGGACGCGAAGCTCAGGAACATCTCGACGAGATGACCTGCCTGCTGTACCTCGAACGGCAACTGGAACGCGCGCGTGCTCTCGAAGTGTCCGCGCATACGCAAAGCTGCGACCCGTGCCGTACTCTGATGCGCGCGATGGAACGCGAATCGCGCCTGCTCACCCGCGCCATGTTGGAAGAAGAAGAGCCATTGCCCGGGCGCATTGCGGCTTTCCAGGAGCGGGTGCACCGCTCCATGCAGTGGGTCTGGATGGTGGTGTTGGGACTCGCTGCCACCGCCGTTTACGCCATGTATACCGGTTACATCGAGCCGTGGGAACAACGCCTGGAACAAGCCGGGTTCGGCGGCACAAGTTTATTAAGCTTACTTATTTTTCAAGGCTCTTTTTGGAAGGGGTGGCAGTCGATGATTTCACTGGTGGAAATTTTGGCGCTCGTTACGCTGGGCGGTTTTGCGGTAATTGTGGCGCGCAAACGGTTTCGCCGCGGATCGGCTCTGGCTCTGGTGCTGACCGGTCTTTGCGCTGCAGCCATGGTGTCCGGTCCGCCCGCGGCGGCGACTGAAGTTCGAAAAGGACAAACTGCCGAAGTGCGCAAGGATGAAAACATCAAGGGCAACGTCTATCTGTCCGGCGAACGCGTGGAGGTGGAAGGTACCGTGGATGGCGACGTGTACGCCGCCGGCAAAGACATTGAAATCGATGGGCACGTTACCGGCGACCTGATCAGCGCGGGCCGCTCGGTTTGGATTCGCGGCCAGTTGGATGGGAACGTGCGGTCCGCTGGGAACAACCTCAATGTGATCGGTACCGTCGGCAAGAACATCAGTTTTTTCGGAGATACCATTCGAATCGATGAGAAGGGCGTCGTGAACGGCAGCGTCATGATGTTCGGCAGCGACATGAACATCGAGGGGCGGCTGGGACGCGACATACTTTTTATGGGTGATCGCATCGATCTCAACGGCGTAGTTGGTGGATCGATTGACGAGAAGGGCGCGGGGTTGGAGATTGGTTCGCGCGCGCAAGTTGACGGGCCAATTCGGTTTGAAGGCGAGAACGAAGCCATCGTTTCGAGTGGCGCAAAGCTGGCCTCGCCAGTTCAGTTCAAAAAGCACGTTCACAAGAAAGAAGAGTTCGGCCGGACTTCGGCATTTTGGACTTGCGTTTTACTTATTGCTTTTGCGTCCTATGGAATGGTGCTGTTCCTGGCGGTTCCGAATTTTGCGCAGGAGTCGGTGCAATCCGCGGAAAATATCGGAGCTTCGCTCGGACTTGGATTGTTGGTGTTTTTCGGCGTGCTGATCGGTTCGATTATCGCGATGTGCACGTTGATCGGATTGTTTGTTGGCTTCTCTTCTTTGTTTGTGTGGTTGATTGCGGTGTATGCGGCGCAGCCGGTGGTTGGCGCGCTGATCGGGCAGTGGATTCTCGGACGCAGCAAGGAAACCTGGCCACTGATCGGGCGAATGATGCTGGGCATATTCATTATTCGTATCGCGACGCTGCTGCCGCATATAGGCTGGCTCATAAAGCTGGGAGTCGTGCTGTGGGGACTTGGAGCGATTTCGCTGGCGCTGTACCGGCGTTATCAGCCGGCGATTCCGGCGCAAGCGCCGTATGTTCCGCCAAGTGCACCGCTTACTCCGTTGACGCCAGCCGGCGGCGCGGCGGCGGTTTGAGAAGCTAGCACGGATTATTTATTAATTGAGAGTAAGTAATTTTAAAATATAAAGACCAAGCCGAATCGAAAAATCGATTCGGCCTGGTCTTATTTGCAGCGGCTGAAATCTAGTGTGCGCGAACGCTCAGTACCGAGAATGACGGCGCGACTGGTGGACCGACGTACAGCGCAGTGGTGGAGAAAGTGCCCCCGGCGGCGATGCTCGTCAGGTTGGAAACGCCGTCGAGGCTGAGCCGCCCGCTGGTGGTCTGGAATTGCTGCCCTGTCGTTAAGCCGAAGAAGGGCGGAAAATTCGTGGCATTGAACACGGGAAGCGTTGCGGTACCAATGTCCGCTGTAAAGCGGGTGAAGCGCAGAGCAAGATTTTGCGAACTGGCGGTTCCCGGCGTGGCGCCGGCTTGCGCAGTGAATGCTGACACTGCAATCGCCACGGTCTGGCCGGGCAAAATGTCAGCCACGCTGGTGGAACCTGCGAAAGTGCTCCCCGTGGGAATCTGCAATCCCTTCGAGACGATCTGGAACGGATTTGGCGAGCTCAGCGTGACCACAATCTGGTCTCCGAGGTGCAGCTGTCCACTCAGCAGGCTGCCGCTGCTGGCGAAAACGCTGTCGGTGACCACCACAGTGAATTGGCCAGTCACGGAATTCGGAACGCCGGTGACGACCCCTTCCAAAAGATCTCCTGTGAAAACAGTGGCGGGGAACGGCTGATAAAAAACCAGAGTAAGAGTGCCGTCTGCGTTCAAAAGGGTATCCACGATTGCGATGGTATTCGCGTTCACGCAGGTGAAATCCTGGGCAAATCCCAATGTTGTGCAATCAGCGCTGAATTGCGTGGAAGAATTCGCTGTGGCGGTGATGTTGCCGCGGGTGGAAGTCTGGATGGTCAAAGTCGAGCCGCTTACGCTGCCGACCAAACCCATCACATCGTCCACGTGGGAAAGTTCACCCGAAGCAAGATCGGTTGTTGCTGAAGATGGCGGCAGAGCGGTTGCGCTGAATATGTTCGCGGCCCCGAGATTGACGGCAGTGACCGTTTGGCCGTTCAGCGTGAGAGCGTTTCCTATATTTGCGTTCAGCGCGATGCCGGACTGTTGATTTGCCGCAATCGAAAAATTGGTCGAGATCGTAGCTGTCCCCGCTGCTCCAGTCATTGACTGCAGCGTACCGGCAGCGCAGCCGGGGACACCGGGGTTTGCCTGCGTGCAGAAGGCGACGCGCGGCGCGGAAAAAGTGATCGCCATGTGAGTGTAGTTGCCGGCGGGAACCGAGACTTGCGCGGCCAGCAAAGTGGAATCACTGGTCACCCGGTTGAAGTCGGCGATGTACGCGCTGGAATTGAGCGAAACATTGACAGTGGCGCCGGTGGCGGGAGTCAAAGTGATCCCCGCGATGGTAGCAGTAAACGTTTGAATCGATAGTTGGGCGGTGGGACTGGGTGGAGTTGCGGTCAGTACCAGGGAAATGCTGGCGTTGCCGCCGCCGCAATTCACGGCGCAGCCGCCGCCGGGAACGCCGCTACACGATGCCAGGAATACACACGCAAGAACTAGAACTGTAGCTGCTGAAGTCTGGCGAATCATAGGAACACCCCACCTAGTCCAAGAATACGCTTCACCGGGGATATCTCAGCAGCGAAGCGACAAGCAACATTGCGCCAAACAACAACATCCCCGAGATAGAATTTAGCCGTGAAAGACTGGGCCAGGATCTAAATTTCAGAGTTTGAGTGTGCAACTGCTAAATCCAGGCGCCCAACCGGTGGGTTGAGGTGGGGCGGACTGCCTCATGCGTCTACCCCTCCCCGGTTTTCCTTAGGTATTCATTCTGAAGGAGTTGCGGGGACGTGTTTTCGTAAGTATGGGATCTAAAGGACTTCGGGGAAGGCAAGTGATTCGAACGGGAAAGCGACGGCGGGCAGTTACAGGCTCAGCAACCCCGTTATTCGTGGACCGCGTCCACGACGCCTTTGCCTACGCGAAACACGTGGCCGTCCGGGTGACGCAGGTGCATTTCGCGAACCTTCCATGGCATGTTGGTCGGCGGAAAAGTGACGTCTAAGCCAGCGGCCAGGCATTGCTTGTGGACTTCGTCGACATCATCCACCCAAACCGACATCCAGACACCCTTGTCGAGCGCTTCGTCTCCGTCTTCTTGAAATGTGGTGGTGTTTGCGCCTTTGCCGCGGCCGCCCTGCGCTCCGTGGCACAGGAAGATCTCACATTCACCGGAGCCTACCGCTCCGAAGGTTGGAGGCGCCCCCCAATCCCAACATTTCTTCCAGCCCCACTTGGCAAACCACGCGAAGGTTGCGGGCAAGTCGGAGACGTTCAAGACCGGTGTAATGGCTTTGACGTACATGAGGCAGAGGATAGCACGATCCATAATTCGACTGTCCGGTGGAGTTCGTCGGGGTCTTGCGATTGGAACTTGCGGGATTGGGAGAAGAAGGATTTCACCCGAGAGTCACAGAGAGGAAGAGAAAGAACGAGGAGAAACGATTTAAAGCAGAGAAGGAGAAGAGGTGGCGCAGAGGGTGCTGTGAGCCGCACGATGACAAAAAGCGCGGTGCCCAGCAATGATGTAGAGTGCCAAAGTCACGGCTCGGTGTTCTAGGTTTTGGACGTGATTTGCGCCGCTGCTGCTAACGCGCATCTCCAGCAGGAGATTACTTTCATGACGAACTCCATGGCTTGGCCTGCACTGCCACTTTCTGAATGGAAAGATACGTACGCGACTCTGCACATGTGGACGCAGATCGTTGGCAAGATCCGGCTGGCGCTCTGTCCGCCGATCAACCATTGCTGGGGGGTGGCGCTGTATGTGACATCGCGAGGACTAACGACGTCGCCGATGCCCCACAAGGATGGATCTTTTGAAATTACATTTGATTTCATCGCGCACTCGCTGGAGATCGCTACCAGCGGGGGCGAAATCAGAGCGTTCCGGCTGGAGCCGCGCACGGTGGTGCAATTCTATGCTGAGCTGATGGGCGCGCTACATTCACTGGGCATCGACGTGAAGGTGTGGCCGATGCCGGTGGAAGTGCCGCGGCCGGTGCGGTTCACTCTGGATGAGAGCCATGCATCGTATGATGCCGAGTATGCGCACAGGTTCTGGCGGGCTCTGGTTAGCGTGAACAATGTTTTTTGGGAATTTCGTTCGCGATTTATCGGGAAGAGTAGTCCGGTACATTTTTTCTGGGGCAGCTTTGATTTGGCGGTGACGCGGTTTTCTGGGAGGCCCGCGCCGGAGCGGTCTGGAGCCGAGGGCTTCATGAAAGACGCCTACTCGCACGAGGTAAACAGCGTGGGATTTTGGCCGGGCGATGGCGAGGTGATTAAGGACGCGGCGTTTTATACATACGCGGTGCCGGAGCCTTCGGGATTCAGGGATTATCGGGTGCGGCCGGAGAAGGCTTTTTATCTTGAGGAGAAGGGCGAATACTTTTTGCTGTACGACGATATGCGGTCGGCGGCAAATCCGGCGGAGACGTTGATGGAGTTTTGCCAGAGCACCTATGAAGCAGCGGCGATTGCTGGTAAGTGGGATCGGGTGAATCTGGAGCGCAAGATTGGGACGGCGACGAAGGCGGGGGCGCAATAATTAGGACTAGAGGAGTGGCCTCAAAAACCGAGGGCGGGGCACCCTCCGCGTTTTTTTTGAAATTTGTGAGCGCCAAAGCGATAGCGTTAGGTCAAATTCAATCAGCTTCAGGGAAGGGTGAAGGCGACCAGGGCGTCGCTCAGGGATTCTTCGGTGATCTTGGGGTGGCCGCCGGCGGCGATGACTACGAACTGTTTTCCGGAGGCGGAGCGGTAGGTCATGGGAGTGGCATGGCCGCTGGCGGGGAGCTGGGCTTTCCACAATTCTTTGCCGGTTTCAACGTCGAAGGCGCGGAGGAATGGATCGAAAGTCCCGGCGATGAAGACCAGGCCGCCCGCGGTGACGATGGGACCGCCGAGACTGAGTGATCCGGGCGGAATGGGCGGCTGCTTGCCGCCGAAATCCTGCATCGAGCCAAGCGGACCCTGCCAGCGGATTTTTCCTTCGACCATATCAACGGCGGACAACATGCCCCAGGGCGGCGCGATGCAGGGCATGTCCGACGGCGATTGGAGAAAGCGGCGGAACAGGCCGTAAGGCGTGCCAGCTTGCGGAGAATATTCGCCGTCCTCGGTGCGCGATTCGCGGCGCGTGTAATCAGCGCGCGGAATGAGCTTTATTTTTGCTACGAGATTGTTGGTGTTGACGACGATAAAACTGTGCTCCGGATCGAAAGCGTAACCGCTCCAGGTCATTCCGCCCAAGTTGCCGGGAACGGCGAGTGTGCCTTGCAGACTGGGCGGAGTAAAGATGCGTCCATTGCGGAGATTTTTGATCCAGCTGCGGCAGATTTCGCGGTCTTCCGAAGTGGGGCCCCACGCGCCGTCGGTGGGGATTTCTTGCGGAGAGAGTGGCGGCGGGGCGGTTGGGAAGGGTTGCGTGGGAGACGCGACTTCGCCGGGGACGTCGCTTTGCGGGACAGGGCGTTCTTCGACGGGGAAGACGGGCGCGCCTGAATCGCGATTGAGGACGTAGAGAAAACCCGTTTTGTTGCCTTGAATGACGACTGGAACATCCTGGCCGTTGTGGCGCAGAGTGGCGAGCAGCGGCGGCGCGGCGGTGTCGTAATCCCAGAGATCGTGATGGACGAGCTGGAAGCCCCAGGCGATTTTTCCGGTTTTGGCATGGAGGGCGACGACAGAGTTGGCCCACTTGTTGTCGCCGGGGCGGAGGGCGCCGTAATAGTCGGGGCTGGCGCTGCCGGTCGGAATGAAAATTAAATCACGCTGTAGGTCGACGGTCATGATGGACCAGGCGTTAGCGGCGCCGGTTTGCGGCTCGGTTATCTTGTGGCTAGAGGCTGTGCTGGCATCGGGGGGCGATGTTGGGATGGGATCCCAACTCCAGCGCGGCGCGCCGGAGCGCGCGTCGAAGGCCCGGACGACGCCTGCCGGCATCGCGGCGCGTTGATTGTCGTCGATGGCGGAACCGACGACGACGAGATCGTCGATCACAGTGGGCGGGGACGTCATGTGATACCAGCCGGGGCGATAGCCGGAGACATTGATGAGGCTGACTTGGCCAGTCTCGCCGAAGTCTGAGCAGGGCTTGCCGCTCGCAGCATCGAGTGAAATGAGGCGGGCATCTTGCGTAGATTCGTAGATGCGGCGGTGGCAGGGCTGGTTTGAGGTGCGAGTAGGATCAAGCCAGGTAGCCACACCGCGGTTGACGAGGCCGTCGCCATAATCGAGTGTTTGGTCGATCTTCGGATCGTAGGCCCAAAGTTGTTTGCCGGTTTCCGGATCGAGAGCGATGACTCGATTGAATGGAGTCGTGAGATACAGTGTGCCATCGACGAGAATCGGAGTGGCTTCGAAGCCGCTGCGTTTTTTGCCGCCGCTGCCGTCAGAAATGTCGCCGGTGTGAAAAACCCACGCGACTCTTAAGTTTGTGACATTTTCGCGATTGACTTGCCAGAGTGGCGAGTAGCGCATGCCGCCGGGATCGTTGCCGTAGTTGGGCCAGTCTGAGGCGGCGGGGGACTGGGCGTGGGTCGACAGGGAACTTGTTGCCCAAAGCAGGACAATAAGCCCGGGAATCATTCGCGCATATTTTGCGAGGCGCATGGGCTTGATATGTTCGATGACTTGTCTAGCAAAAGCAACCTCTCGGTGATGTACTTAGTAAGGCGTAAGGCACGCGTTCACCGAATCGCCCTGGAAGCGCGCTCGAGCCCGGTGTGCTATCGTTTTTTACTCCACACATATCACGCAAGGGTAAAGGCGGAAGAGTTTGGCAAAACGTGCGTCCAAAGTGGCGGGAAAACCGTCAAGAGAGTACGAGGAAGCCGCGGCGGGAGGTTTGCCGGAGCGGCGGTACGTTTCGTTTGATGAAGCGGAAGCGCCGGTTGCGGCTAAAAAGGCCAAGCTGGTCAGCGATGATCGCGGCCATTCCGGTGCGCCTGCGGCGATGCAGGTGGACATGCGGGAAGTTTTTGGACCGGGAGGATTGCTGGAACGGTCGATGATTGGCGGGTACGAGCACCGCGTGGCGCAATTGGAAATGGCGGAGATGGTGCACGATGCGTTTCAGACGCGGCATCACGCGATTGTGGAAGCGGGGACTGGAACGGGGAAAACGCTCGCGTATTTGCTGCCGGCGATTTGCAGTGGGCGGCGGGTGGTGATTTCTACGGCGACGAAATCGTTGCAGGAGCAGCTGTATCAAAAAGACATTCCGTTTTTGAAAAAACATTTTGCGCCGAACTTGAAAGTTGCGGTGATGAAGGGGCGCGCGAATTTTTTGTGTCGGTCGAAGCTGCACCAGATGGCCGATTCGCCGATGTTGAAGGGCATGGAAGAGTTGGACGCGTTCCGGCAAATGCGCGAGTGGGCGAAGTTGACGGAGACTGGCGATCGCGCGGAGCTGACATTCTTACCGGACGATTCGGATTTGTGGGCGCGGCTGGATGCGCGGCGGGATACCTGCACGGGGCAGAAGTGTTCGGACTTCAATGAATGTTTTGTGACGGCGATGCATGGCCGGGCGCGTCAAGCGGACATCATCATAGTCAACCATCATCTATTTTTTGCGGACCTGGCGCTGAAACACGACGACTTTGGCAGCATTCTGCCGGAGTATTCGGCGGTGGTGTTTGACGAGGCACACGAAATCGAGGATGTGGCGAGCGACTATTTCGGCAGGCAGATTTCGAATTACCGGTTCGAAGAGCTGGCGCGCGACGCGGACCAGAGTTTACGGATTCTGAAAATTGGGTCGCCGGCGTTGCTGCGGCGAACGCAGAGGCTCCGCGAACGCAGCCGTGCGTTTTTCGAGTCTTTTCCGCCACGCGATGGACGATTTCCTTTTTCGCGAGCCGAACGCGAAGCCTTCATCGAGCAGCATCATGAGGCGTACACCGGCCTGACCGATGCGTTGAAGAGCCTGGAGACGGAGTTTGCGGCGCTGACGCAAAAGCCGGAAGAATTGACGCGGCTGGGCAGGCGCAGCTTCGAATTGCGACAAGAGTTGAGTTTCCTGTTCGAATCGAACGAACGGAATTTTGTTTATTGGTACGAACGGCGGAATAAAGGCGTGTTTCTTGCGGCGACGCCGATTGACGTGAGCCAGATTCTGCGCGAGCGGTTGTTCGAACAGTTCGACACAGTGGTGCTGACTTCGGCGACGCTGACGGTGGGCAATCGCTTCGATTACATTCGGCAGCGGCTTGGGCTGGACAACGCGAAGGAGCGAACTCTGCCGCCGGAATTTCAGTATGGCGAGCAGGCGCTGTTTTATTTGCCGCAGCGCATGCCGGACGTTCGCGATGCGGGATTCGCTTCGCGCGCGGCGGACGAGATTCTGCGGCTGCTGGAATTGAGCGAGGGGCGCGCGTTCTGTTTGTTCACCAGCTACGCGCAGATGAAGGATTTGTACGAGCGGGTGAGCGTGCGTTCGCCGTATCCGCTGATGCTGCAGGGGACGGCGCCACGATCGGCTTTGTTGGAACGATTTAAGGTCACGCCGAATGCGGTGCTGTTTGCGACTGCGAGTTTCTGGCAGGGAGTGGACGTGCCGGGCGAGCAGCTTTCCTGCGTGATTGTGGATCGCTTGCCGTTTGCGGTGCCGAGCGACCCGATTGTGGCGGCGCGGGTGAACGCGTTGAATGAAGAAGGAAGAAATGCGTTCGCGGAATATCAAGTGCCGCAGGCGGTGCTGGCGCTGAAGCAGGGATTTGGGCGGTTGATTCGCGCCAAGACGGATCGCGGCGTGTTGTCGCTGCTGGATAACAGGATTCAGCGGATGGCGTATGGTAAAATTTTTATGGAGTCGCTGCCAAAGTATGCGACGACGAATGAGTTGGACGCGGTAGAGCGGTTTTTGGGGCCGGCGAAGGGCGTCTGATGCGGGGCGGCGGTAGGGGAATGGTTCAGATGAGAGAGTTCTGACTACGCGCCGTCGCTGAAAAAAGCGGCAGCTGGGTTGCCGCACTTCATAAAAGACGCTCGCGTGTGGGAAATAAAGGAAATTGAGCTGAATGTTTCAAGTTAATGTGGAAGAGACTTTCTCGTCGGGCCACGCACTCCGCGGATATCGCGGGAAGTGCGAGAACGTGCATGGGCACAATTATCGCGTGCAGGTGACGCTGGCGGGGCCGCAACTGGACAACATCGGGCTGCTGGTGGATTTTGCGGAGTTGAAGCGCGTGGTGCGGGGGATCATTGCCGGGCTCGATCATCAATTTTTGAATGACCTGGATGCGTTTAAGACGGTGAATCCGTCGGCTGAGAATTTGGCGAAATATTTTTATGACGAAACGCACCGGCAATTGACGACCTTGCCTGCAGGCGCGTCGATCACGGAAGTTACGGTCTGGGAGACAGATACGGCGAGCGCGCAATTTCGTCCGGAGAAAACGTAGCGATGAATCGCGGATTTCTAATCATCCTGATTCCGGCATTCCTGGTGGCGGCTGGCTACATTCTGATTTTCCAGTACATGGGCGTGGCGCCGGGATATGGGCGATTGGCGGGAGCGGTGATGGTTTTCTTTGGCGGAATCTGGTGGCTGGGGCGGCGCAACAAGAAGAAGACCGCTGCGACGGCGAAGAGCAACTGAAATTAGAAAATGGAAATTGGAAAATAGAGAATAAATAAGAAGCTTGCAGGGCGACAGACTGAAGCGAATCTGATGTTTATCACGGAAATATTCAAGTCAGTGCAGGGCGAAGGGACGCGCGCGGGCTTGCCCTGCACATTCGTGCGGCTGACGGGCTGCAATTTGCGATGTACGTGGTGCGACACGGCGTACGCGTTCCATGGCGGAAAAAAAATGAGCGTGGATGAGGTACTGGCGCGCGTGGATGAACTGTGCGGGCGCGCGGTGGAACAGTCTGGGGCTGCGGCGACCGTGCCGCTGGTGGAGTTGACGGGCGGCGAGCCGCTCTTGCAGGAAGAAATTTATCCGCTCTCGGAAGCGCTGCTCGCGCGGGGCTATACGGTAATGATTGAAACCAGCGGAGAACGATTTGTGGGCAGGTTGCCTGAAGATGTAATCAAGATTGTGGATGTGAAGTGTCCAGACTCCGGAGAAGCGGATACGTTTGATGCGCGAAATCTGGAAGCCGTAGATGCTAAAGACGAAATTAAGTTTGTGCTATCCACGAGACGGGATTACGAATTCGCGCGCGATTTTACGCGGGAGCATGCCCTGGCTACGCGGGTGAAGCAGGTGCTGTTTTCGCCGGCGTTTGCGGACCCGAACAGAAAGTGGCCGGGACTGGAGCCGCGGGAGCTGGTCGAATGGATTCTTGCGGATGGACTGCCGGTGCGGCTGGGATTGCAGTTGCACAAATTTATCTGGCATCCAGCGACGCAGGGAGTGTAAGCGATGGCAACGGCAGAGACACCTGGCGCGCAAAAAGCGGTGGTGCTGTTAAGCGGTGGAATGGATTCATGCGTTTGCGCGGCGATTGCGCGGCAAAAGCACGGCGCTGCAAACATCGCGCTGTTGCACGCAAGCTATGGGCAGCGTACGGAATCGCGCGAAGCACGGGCGTTCCGCGAAATCGCGGATTTTTATGCAGTCACGCAGCGGCTGATGGTGCGGCTGGATCACTTCCGAGCGATCGGCGGTTCGGCGCTGACGGATGTCAGCATTGCGGTGCCAGAAAACGAACTTGGCGCGACGGAATCGCACGGAAGCGAAATTCCGGTAACGTACGTTCCGTTTCGCAACGCGCATTTTCTATCCGTGGGAGTGAGCTGGGCGGAGGCCATTGGCGCGGGGACCATTTATATCGGAGCGGTAGCGGAGGATAGTTCTGGCTATCCCGACTGCCGGCCGGAATATTATCGAGTGTTTCAGGAGCTGATTCGTGTGGGGACAAAACCAGAAACGCAAATCGAAATTGTGACGCCGGTGATTCGCTTGAGGAAAAGCGAAATTATCCGCAAAGGCAGGGAACTGGGAGCGCCGTTGCATTTGACGTGGTCCTGCTATCAAAATGAAGAAGAGGCCTGCGGAGCTTGCGACAGCTGTTTGCTGCGCTTGCGGGCGTTTTCGGAAGCGGGAATCGCAGATCCTGTCCCGTACCGGCGTGCGGCTGCGGCGCAACGTTAGAGTTTGCGCCAGCGCTTGGAATTGTCGCTGGATAGGTGATAATAGGGCGCGCACATCGCGGAAAGCTTTGGTAAAAGCTTTTCTGCGGCCCTCAAGAAAAAATCACAAGGTGACGATCGGGCATCTGGTCATGGCAGGGGCTGAGGCAGTGCCAGTCAGGCAAAAGGAGAATCAGGCATGAAGAGATTCGCATACTCGTGGATATTCGCAGGTCTGGCGTTGGCCATATTGTTTGCGGCGTGGGCGCCTCGCGCTGCGGCGCAAGATAGCGCGATCGCCGGGCAGATTATGGACATCGCCGGAAAGCCTTGGGCCGACATTTCGGTGCAAATCGTAAGCGATCAGGGAGCCAAATCGGAGACCAAGACAGACAAGAATGGAAAATATTCGTTCAATAATATCCGCTCCGGGGAATACACGATCAGCGTTACTTTACCGGGGCAGAAGGATCCCTATGTTCCGGGGAAGGTGAAAGCAGGAGCCGGCCAGACTGTCCCGGTGGACTTGAATTTTAAGGACATCGTCGGCAAACAGGGCAAGGAATACGAAGCCGTCAAGCAAAAACAGGAAGAAGAGAAGCAAAAGTTTCAGGGAATGAAGGCGCACTTCGAAGCGGGCACCGCGGCTCTGGACCAGGCGAAGCAAGCAAAAGATGCCATGATGAAATCGCCGGCCGATCAGCGCGAAGCGTTGAAACCCAATGTGACCTCATTGAACGAAAAAGCCATCACCGAATTCGAAGCGGCGAAAGCCGCCGCACCCGAGAAAGATCCCAACCTGCAACTGATCATGGCGCGACTTGGCGACGCCTATGATGCGGCAGGACGTGCAGACGATGCAATTGCCGCCTACAAGCGCGCAATCGAATTGAAGCCGTCCTTCGCGTACTACAACAACCTCGGCGGGATTCAAGGCCGCGCCGGCAAAATTGACGATGCATCAGCGTCGTATCAGAAGGCGGCGGAACTCGATCCGGCGCAGGCGGCGCAGGCTTGGCGCAACTTCGGGATCACCATGTACAACGCGAATAAATACAAAGATGCGGTCGAGCCGTTGAAAAAAGCTACCGAACTCGATCCGAAAAACGCGCAGTCATGGTATCTGCTGGGCACGGTGCTGGTTGGCTCGATGGGATTCAAGAAAGTCGGCGATAAAGATGTTCCTGACGTTCAGCCGGGAACGGTCGAAGCTTACCAGCATGCAATCGATCTTGATCCCAACGGCCCTTGGGGCCAGCAAGCGAAGCAGGGGTTGGATATGCTCAACCAAATTGCTCCGGGAATTGCGACTAGCGTGACTACCAAGAAAAAGAAGTCCTGAAACCTGACGTAAAGGAGAAGAAAAAGGCCGGCGGACATATCGCCGGCCTTTTTTTTGCTGCGCCCGTCAGGGCGCACGCACTCGCCTCTCGGTAGGACTCATAGGGAAGAAGGTGAACTGGGTGCTGGATGCCGACATTCGTGATTTTTTCGGATCCATTTCACACGAACGGTTGGGCAAATTCATCGAGCACCGAATCGCCGACCGAAGAATACGGCGTGGACTTGCCCGGTGATATGTGGAAACGCGCGAATCAGCGATGAGAAAGCGTGCCGGTGATTTTTGTACGCTCCAGGGTCCAATAAAAGACCAGCATGGACACCGGAAGCAAGACCATGGCGAACAGCAGCAAGAGTTCGATGGCCGGAAGCAGTTGCGGCAGGCGAGCGCCAGCGAGGAGCGCCGCGCGCATAGCGTTCAACGCATGAGTCATGGGATTCAGCTTTGCCACGATTTGCAGCCAATCCGGAAGAATGGTCACGGGGAAAAGCATGCCGCCGGCAATACCCCATAAACCGATAAGCAGCCATTTCGCGGGATTGCCGCGTTTGAACAGCAATAGATAGCTGGCGGACAGAATGCCCAGCCCTGAAAAGGAAAGAAGCGAAGCCGCGAGCACGACGACGACACTGATCCAGTTTGCGTCGCCGAGCGGGAAATGGAACAGTAGCGCGCCCCAAATGAGATAGATCGCGATGCGCAGTGTGGTAATTAGAAACGGATATATCGCGGAGCCGGCCAGCATCAGGGGAAGCGAAGTCTGGCTGACGAGCAGATGCTCCAGAGTGCCGGAATCGCGGGCCTCGGTCAGGCTCTGGTCGAAGGTGTCCATTGCGACTCCGAGGTAGTCGAAGAAGACCCAGCCCACGAGGGCAAATGCGAAGTAGCTGCCGGACTGCGGCAAAGCGCTGCGCAGCTGCGGGCTATCCACAAATCGCGCGGCGTAAAAAAACATGGTAGCGCCGAACAAAGCCTGGATCACGTCCATGACGAACGGAATGCGATAGGTTCGCGCGACCATCAAGTCGCGCCAGAAATAGAGCCATAGTTCACGCCAACGGCTCACTGGGCCGGCTCCTCGTGGTGCAAGCGGTCGATATGGCCGGGGCCGCCAGGGTGGTCGAGGCGTTCGAACAACTCCGCGGAGCCAGTGAGTTGAAAGAATGCTTGTTCGAGATTGGCTGCTTTGGTGCGCGCGAGTAAACCGGCTACGGTATCGAATGCGGCGAGCTCGCCCTGATGGATCACCGCAACACGATGTGCAAGTTGCTCGATTTCCGAGAGCGCGTGAGAAGCGAAGAGCATAGATGTTTTTGCGCCGCGCAAAACTTCCGTGGAAAGAAAGCGCCGGAATTCAGCCGCGGCGATGGCGTCCAGGCTGCGCGTGGGTTCGTCGAGCAACAGCACCGTGGGCTTGTGGAGCAATGCGCGCGCCAGGCTCAGTCGCTGCGTGGTGCCCGAAGAAAGCGTACGCACTTGCTGATCCAGCGCGTCTGCAATATGAAATTTCTCGCCTAATTCCGCAACGCGCTTTTCTGCTTCGGCCCGGGTCAAATGATTAAGCTGACCGAAGAAAAAAAGATTTTGCCGTCCAGTCAACCGGGGGTAAAAACCCTGATCGCTTCCCGCGTGATAACCGAGCCTGCGGCGGACGGCGCGCGGATCTTTTGCCGTGTCGTGCCCGGAAACAAACGCTTGCCCTCGCGTGGGCAAGAGAAGCGTCGCTACAATTCTCAGAATGGTTGATTTTCCGGCGCCATTTGCGCCCAAAAGCGCAACCGCTTCACCTTCATTGACCTGGAAAGTCACGCCCTTGAGCGCCGGGCGGGTTGCGCGCTCGAACGGCTGAAGAAATGCGCGCATACCGCTGCGGGATGGCGCATAGAACTTTTGCAGGTCTTTCAGGACGATGGCGGCGGGCGGCGTGGCTTCCTGCATCGGGTTTTTATAGCGTTTCCAGCGCTCGAGTACAAGATGTGGGCATGCGCATTTGTGTCCGCGAACCCGTAGTCAATCAGGACTGGGAGAGGCTACAATACAGGGAAGGTGCGTACGGCGGAGTCGCAATCCTAAATGGTCTTGTCCAGCCCGACGGCTTCCCGGTCGAAGAAAGGTGTTAATTTTTCGCATGATTTCGTTCGCCGATCGCGTAACCATTCCCACCAATGTACTGATTCGCTTTCTCGATCAGGAATCGGTGTTGCTCAATCTGAACACCGAAAGATATTTCGGACTGGATTCGGTTGGCACACGCATGTGGCAACTGGTGACCTCCGCGCCGACGATTGCGGCCGCTTACTGCCAGCTGATTGAAGAATTTGACGTGGACCCGGAAACGCTGCGATCCAACTTATCCGATCTTCTGGATCATCTTGTCGAAAACGGTTTGATCGCCATGCAACCCGCCGATGTGGGCACGACTTCGGCGGTTTAGCGCGCTGCCGGGCCCCGCAAAAGGACTTTTCCTGCGGGCCGTGGTTCTGCTTCCTGTGATTACGGTAAGTTTGCGATTGCGCGGGTTTGGCCCCACAAAGCGATTGCTGCAGAAATTCATCCCGCCTGGGAAAAACAGCCCGCGAGTCGTGGCAGTTGGATTGTGCGCGTGGACGTCACGCATGGTGCTGGCCGCTGCTCGAAACTCTCCCATTCCTTCCACTTGCCTCGAGCGGTCCCTTTCGCTGTGGTGGCTGCTGGCGCGACAAGGTATAGCGGCGCAGTTCCGCATCGGCGTCCGCAAAGACGGCGAAAAGTTTACGGCGCACGCCTGGGTCGAACGCGAGGGCGTCGCGATCGGCGAGCCAGACGCGTCTCACTTGCATTACGCGGCCTTTGCGGAAGAACTGTCCGGAGAGCCTTCGTGAGCGGCTTTGCCGGAATCATTCGGCTTGAGTCCGGTGTCGAATCCGCTGCAGTGGACCGCCGGGCGATTGAGCAAATGGCGCACGCGATCGCGTTCCGCGGCCCTGACACGTTACAGCAAACTCTTCAACCCGGAGCTTCGTTTGCGTTTTCGTTACTGACGACCGGCCCCGCGCCCCAGGAATCTTCGCAACCCTGCACTCTGGATGGTGAAACCTGGTTTCTTGGCGACGCTCGCTGCGATGGGCGCGAAGAACTTAAGCAGCAACTTGAGCAACTGGGCCTGCAAATTACAGACGGCGCGACCAGCGAACAATTTGTTCTTCATGCCTTTTCTAAATTCGGCGAGGCCGGACTTCCCGAACTCCATGGTGATTTCAGCTTCGCGTTATGGAATCCCCGGCAGCGCAAAATCATCGCGTACCGAGACCTCACGGGACAGCGGCCCTTTTTTTATTCGAGTCAGAGTGGCGTTTTAGTTTTCAGCAATACCATGCAGGCGGTGCTTTCAACTTCTTCGGCTCCCCGCGAACTGGATGAAGAATTCATCGCCGATTTTCTGCTTGGCGACCCGTATCACAATCCGAGCCGGACGGTGTATCGGGATATCCGACGGCTTCCGCCGGGCCATGTTCTTGAATTCTCTATGACCGGACTCTTCGTACGGCGTATTGCCAACACGCCGGTTGAAGACGTCCTGGTTCTAAAACGCGACGAAGAATATGTCGAAGAGTTTCGGCGACTCTTTACGCAAGCCGTGCGCGATCAACTTCCTCCAATCGACACAACCATTCTCCTCAGTGGCGGGCTGGACTCGACGACTCTTGCGGCTTGCGCCGTATTCCTTCGGAAACAGGACTCGCCCGATCGCGATCTTAATCTTCGGGCCCTCTCAGTGGATTTCCAGCCCGTCTTCGATGACCGGGAGTCAGACCTCGCCTCGCGTCTTGCCCGGTCCCTCGGCATTCCTTGCCAAGTGGTGCATTCAGGGGAAGTGCTTCCCTTCGAGGGCTGGGAAGCCATGCCGGTGCCGTTCCCGGAGCCGACGCTTGATCCATATGCGAACCTCAGTCTTTCTTACCGTCGCCTGATGGCGCAGAATTCACGCGTCGCGCTCTCAGGCAGCGGCGGCGACGAAGTGTTGCGACTGCAAGCCTTGCCCTATTTACGCTTTCTTTACAGACGCAACGGTCCTCTTTCGGTGCTTTCTACCGTGGGCCGATACGTCATTTCCCAGCGCAAGCTTCCCGCGCTCGGCGCCGGTATTCGCAGTAGATTTCTACGCCTCTTCGGAAGGAAATCCACCAATCCGGGCTTCCCGCCCTGGCTCACGCCGGATTTTCAGCACCGCCTGGACCTGCGCAATCGCTGGCGTTCGTTGAATTCACGCATGCCATCGCAGCATCCATTCAATCCCAGAGCATACGCCTCGCTCAACGACCTGTCCGTCGCGAGCATGCTGGAGTTCTTCGATGCTACTTGGACTGGTTGCGCAATCGAATCTCGGAACCCTTTTTTGGACCGCCGATTGTCGCGATTCCTTCTGCGCGTTCCGCTGATTCCGTGGAGCATGGACAAATACCTGCTTCGCCGTTCCCAAATTGGCACCCTGCCCGACGAGATTCGCCTCAGGCGAAAAACGCCGGTAACCGTGGACGTTATGCTCCTGCACCTAGCATCCGGAAAATGGAACCCAGCGATTGTAGAATCGCCGGGGGAGCGCCTTCGCGAAGCTGCTAATTGTGAATTACTTGATAGTTATCTGCGACACGCTACCGATGATTCGCTGTATGTCCATTTACGTCCAATCGCACTGGCGCGCTGGTTAAAAAGCACGAATAGTCGTTGAAAACATTGGTTCAGTCCGGTACATTTCATGAGAGGTCTTTCATGAGCTCTTGTGCGGAACTGCCCAATAAGAAGATTTATCGGACGCCAACCCTCACTAAATACGGTGACCTCCTGGAAATGACCAAGTCGAACACCATGGCCGGCACCAAAGACGGAGGCCCGCACAGCGCCAAGACCGCCCTTTAGCGCAGACGCGGAGCTCCGCTTTATCCGTGCCCGCGTCGCAGAGATTCCCCTTCATTGACTCATCGAATTGCCCATCCCGCAATTTATGTCTTCCGTTTGAGCTCTGGCGGACGGTGCGTCTGAGAAGTTTAGGACCTAGACTGATAGCTAGAGATTTCTCGTCCAGCCAAACTCACTAGATGCGGCAGTCGGACTGATATGGCGAACGCGAACTCTCAAAAAGGGGCGAAAGATGGCCCACCGGATCAGCAAACTATCGAGGGACTGCTTAAGAGCGAAATCACGGTTTTCGCCTCCAGCATAGATTCCCGGAAAATCAATTTCCCCCATGGCCATACGTAGCGCTTCGACAGTTCCAGCCTGACACACGGAATCGCCTGCTGCAGGCTGCAGAATTATTTTACTACTCCAGTAGTTAATATCGCCTTATCATATTGAAATCCAGAATACTCCAGGACTGAAGCGGCGCTAGGTTGCTAGCGCACGCTATGCGTCTTCGAAATAAGCATCGATTCAAGAGAGTCGAGTGGGAGCGCTCCCACCCATGAAGCTGCCGGCGAAGTTGCAGACAAGAAGGTCTATCGGACGCTCAAGTTTCTTAAGCACGGAAGCCTGACGGAAATGACCGCTGCAAATCATCTCCGTGGATGAAAGACAGCGTGTCTTCGACCGCAAAGACAGGTTAGAATGTGCATGGTCGGCTATCCGCGCGCGCGATTTGTTGACCCCCGTGAAACAAACTTACCGCACTTACGGACTGACCCTCGAGTCGGACCTCCCCGTGACGGGTCTGCATTCGCTATCTTTGCATGCGCCTTCTCCTGATATCAGGCTGTTTTTCGCTGCGATCCCGACCTGGGCCGCCGAAGCTCTGCTGCTGCCAATCACGGCGGTTCGCGTTCGACCTTCTGCGCTGCTTCCGGGCGACGGTACCTTCACCGTTTCCGAATTTGCTGGCCGAAGATTCTTTCAACTTACGTATAGCGATGGTACTCGTTTTCTGATGGATTATGCCGCCACGCGCATTTGGGGCCAGCCCGGTCCGAAACTCTCTTACGACGATCTCTGCATCTATCTCCTGGGACCGGTAATGGGTTTTGTATTGCGCCAGCGCGGAACCGTGACTCTGCACGCCAGTTCTCTATCCTTTCACGGTCGTGCGGTGGCAGTGGTTGGAGAGGCCGGGGCGGGCAAATCGACCACCGCGGCAGCACTTGCGCTTCGTGGATGGCCCGTTTTGGGAGAGGACGTGTGCGCTCTCGCGGATTCGGGAGGACACTATCAAGTCCTTCCGGCGTATCCGCGGGTTTGTCTGTGGCCCGATTCGGTTGACTTTCTATTTTCTTCCCGCGATGCTTTGCCCTTGATGGTCGCCGGCTGGGAGAAGCGTTTTCTGTCATTGGACGGTTCGCGCGCGCAATTTGCTTCAAGTCCTGCGCCCCTAGCCGCGATATTTCTTCTCGACGAACGTTCTGATCTGGATTCGACGCCGTCGGTCAGGCCCATTTCGCAGCGTGAGTCGTTGCTGCGGCTGGTGCAGAACACCTACATGAACTGGTATCTTGACCGGCGACAGCGAGCGGAGGAGTTTGACGTCTTGACCAGGCTTATCGCATCGACCGAGTGCTTCCAAGTCATTCCAAGCAGCGATCCGGCGCGGTTGGGCGCACTCGCCGAGCTCATCGAGAGTCACACTCTCCGGCTCGCGGACCCTCGCGGCAACGCCGCTCTGGGAGCTGCTTCGAACCATGTATAGCCTCGAGCAGTTTGCGGCCATGTTTTCCGACAAGATTCGCATGGACGCGTATTGTGCTGCTATTGCGCAGTGTGTTCGGCCGAATGATGCCGTCATGGATCTGGGTTGCGGTCCCGGAGTTTTTGCGCTGCTGGCCTGCAAAGCTGGCGCGCGTCGTGTTTATGCGATCGACTTAAACGGGGTTGTGGACTTCGGCCGGCAGCTTGCCGCGGCCAACGGCTTCTCTGAAAAAATTATTTTTATGCGGGGGAATTCACGCCAGATCCATCTTCCCGAGCGCGTAAACGTGATCATTTCCGATATTCGCGGAGTTGTGCCGCTCTACGCGGACGCAGTGGATACTTTGACCGACGCGCGCGACCGGTTCCTGGCCCAGGGCGGTTGCTTGTTGCCGGCGCACGATACGCTCCTTGCCGCCGTGGTTCAACTTCCCACAGCCTACCAACAGCTCGCGGGCGCGTGGCGAGCGGTTCCTCAACTAGACCTGTCGAGCGGGCTTCCACTGGTGTTGAATACCGTTCAGCGGCACCACATCAAGCCTGATCAAGTGCTTTCCGAAGCGCGAGCCTGGCATGCTCTGGACTACGTAGCGGGAGCAAAGACCAATGCCGAGAGTCGAATCGAGTTGCCGATCGCAAGAACGGGTGTTGGGCATGGCCTCGGCATGTGGTTTCGAACGCGGCTAACCGGTGACATCGGTTATTCCACCGAACCACGCACGGAGGAAACCATTTACGGCCATCTTTTTCTGCCCTGGCTTGAGGCGGTTTCTCTACGCGAAGGAGAAATGTGTTGCGTTGAATTGCGTGCGCACCTTGTGGGCAAAGACTACATCTGGCAATGGGAAACCAGTCTTCCCGCCACCGCGGAACACGGCGAGATCCGCTTCGTGCAGTCCAGCTTTTACGGCAGTCTTTTTCCACCATCGGCTCTACAAAAACGGGCCACGGGATTTGTCCCAGTTCTTGACGAATCAGGCTTGGCGGAACGCTGGATACTGCAAGCCATCGACGGCAAACGGTCTCTCGAGGACATAGCAAGCCAAGCCGCGCGGCAGTTTCCCCACGTCTTTCGCCGCGTAGAGGATGCATTCAATCAGGCTGCTGAGATCGCTGAAAAATATTCGCGCTAGAATTGCTGCTCCGTTTTCTCGCGTACACTGAAGCCGGTTGGGAGACGACTCTTGCCGTCACCATCTCCATTTGGAAATAATTTTCAGTGCCGCGAGTGGCCACTACTGCTTGGCTGCTGCTCGCTACCGCGAAACCCGGCCAAAATCTCGGCGATGGTGGATGCGCTAAGCGACGCCGATTCCTTTATATGTCTCGCGCAGGCTCACGGTGTTCTCGGTCATTTCACGGCTATGCTCGTCGGTCTTCCCGGCTTGCAGGTTCCCTCTCCGTTTCTTGATTCGCTCCGAGTCCATCAACGCGCTCATCTCCTCTCTAATCTCTCTATGATCGCGGAACTATTTCGCATTCTGGAACTATTCCGGCAATCCCAAATCGAATGTGTCGTGGCAAAAGGCCCGGTACTCTCGCAGCGCGCTTATGGCGAACCTGCCCTACGCCAGTATGCGGATCTCGATCTACTACTTCGGCAGAAGGATATCCCACGCGCAGCTGAGATTCTTGTCGCTGCGGGCTGCGATTCTCGAATTCCCAACGAAGCGATTCGAAGCGGCAAAATTCCGGGCGAATACCGGTTCCGCGGACAGAACGGCAAAATTATTCTCGAACTACACACTGAACGCACCTTACGGTACTTTCCGTTGCCCTTGCCGATCGAGAAATACTTTCACAGCAAGACTTTAATGTCCCTCGACGGGCGTCCCGTTCCCGCTCTTTCGGCTGAGAACGAATTCATTCTTATCTCCGTCCACGGAGCCACTCATTTCTGGGAGCGTTTGATGTGGATCTCCGATATCGCTGCGATGGTGCACAACCACCCGGAACTTGACTGGAATTACATTAGGCAGTCTGCGGCTGAGGTCGGCGCCGAACGCATGGTTCGCGTTGCGTTGTTGCTGTCGGAACGGCTGCTGGGCGTGCGCGTTCCCGAGGCGATGAAAAATGATGTCGCGAGCGATTCTTCATGCTCGCGGCTCGTCGATAAGATTGAAAAATGGTTGCCATATGCAGGCAGCGCTGCTCCATCCATTGGCCAGCGCGCCTGGTTCCGCTTCAGGATTCGTGGGAATGCCTTTTCTGGCGCCGCCTATCTTGCCCGGCTCTCTTTTTCCACGACCGAAGATGACTGGGCACCCGAAGCCGGAGCGACATCGCCCTTGGCCGAGGGATTACGTCGCCCATTGCGTCTCGCTCGTAAGTATCGCCGCAATGCCGATTCATGAGCGATCCTTCGGTTTGCGCCGCGCTTGTGCGCCCTATTTTTGATCTTTCAGTTTCTTCAGGCGGTCAATCGCGTTTTGATTCTTGGGGTCGAGCTTGATCGATTTCTCATAATTCTCGATGGCCAGTTCCTTTTTTCCAGCGGCGGCGTACGCTTCACCCAGGCTGTCATATGCGTTCGAGGAATCGGGAAACTCCCCCACGTTTTTTTGAAAAATCCGGATTGCGTCATCGGTCTTGCCGTTCCCCAAAGAGTCATATCCCAGCGCGTTTAGCGCAAACTCCGGCGGACGATTCTTCGCGTCTCCCGGACTTTTCAGCTCATCATATTTCTGCAGCACTGCGTCCGTGCCTCCGAGCTTCGCTGTCAGCATCAGCTCAGCGAATGCTCCGCGCTTCTCGACGTACTTCCAACCGTAGTCCTTGGCGATACTGTGCAGCACCTCCGATGCCGCCAGGTTTCCGTTGTCCGAGTTAGCCATTAGCGCGGCGCCCTGCCCGGTGTCGTAATTCATCACCAGCAGCGCTTGAAAACCTTCATCCGCGCCGTTGTGATCGAACTCTCCCGGATGATCCTTGGTGAGTCCAAATCCGATGGCAAAATCTTTCGACTGCAGCGTCAACATTTCCTCGACGGTTTTTTGTGTCAGCACTTTGTTGGATTTGCCCTGCTTGGAAAGCGCAATCTCAATCGCGAATTTCGCCAGGTCCGTGGGCGTAGTCCACAATCCGGCCGCCGCCATTTCCGGGTACACGTGCCACTTTCCGTGTACGAGCTTTCCGTCCCCGCGGGCTCCGCCTGCGGTCAGCGCTGCGCGCGCTGCGGGAAGCGGCTGTTCGTAGCTGCTGTCGCTCATCCCAATTTTGTCCAGCACGGTTTCTTTCATCAGGGCAGGGAACTGTTTTCCGCTCACATCAATCATCAGTTGCTGCTCGATGGTGATGCCTCCGCCCGAATATCGCTCGTCGCTGCCGGGCACAAAGTCCACGCGGATAGGAGCAGTGTTCGCGGGTTTTTCTCCGTTAAAAATTTGCACCAGCGTGGGCACTTTCTCGTCCACGTCGTAACCGGGAAATCCATGCACCGTCAGCCCCGCGCTGTGGCTCGCCAAACGTCGCAGCGTAACTTTCTGTTCCTTGGTAAATTCGTTCTCCGGCACTTTCCAGCTCTTAAGTTTTTGATTTACGTCTTCGTCCAGCGAGAGTTTTCCTTCTTGTACCAGCGCCAGCATGCCCGCGGCAGCGACCGGCTTGCTGATCGATCCAGCCTGAAAAAGTGTTTTCGGAGTCACCGGTACCGCGCCGCCCGGTTCAGTCACTCCGTAAGATTTCACCCAAGCGATCTGGTAATCCTCGATCACCGCCACGCTCAGCCCCGGCACGTTATACAGCTTCATCAATTTTTCGATATCCAGCCGGACCGGTGCGTCACCCTTCTTAAGCTCAACCGGATCAATCGCGTTGCCGATTCGCCGAATCCGTAGTTCCGTGGCTTCTGCGGATTTTGCGTCGGACTTGACCGATGAAATACTTGTGTGGGCGGTATTTTGTGAAAATAACTGTGGAGTCGCGGCAGCCAGAGAAATCAGAACCAAGCCCGCGAGACAGCCTGCAATCAAAAAGTCGATTCGTTTCTTCATCAGTCCCCCTTCCCAACGCCCCTCATTGTCCGCCTCCACAGAGGAGCACACACCTTAACATCCGGTCCATCGCTAGGAACGACTGAACCTCCCGATTCGTTCCGTTGATCCGCGACGTATGCCTTTGCCACGCAGGAAATCCCCGTGCGTCCGCGGCACCCCTGCTGGCAAGCAAAAAGGCTTCCCTGATCATCAGGGAAGCCTTTTGGTTCCAACCCTTCTAATGCGATAGAGGGCGAGCTTAGATCTTCGTTCGCATTTCCATCTTGCGAACTCGCTGGCTCTTCATCGCTGGAACTCCAACGTCGAGCGTCAAAGCACTCTTGTTCCGCAGAACTCCAAGCTTCACGGTTTTTCCTTCGCCCGCCGCGGCCAGTTTCGAACGCAATTCCGCGACGTCGTGGACCCGTTCGCCGTTCAACGAAGTAATCACGTCCCCAGCCTTCACGCCGGCTTTTTCCGCAGCCGAGGCGGAATTGACGTCACGCACCAGAATGCCCTCGCCGTCCGGCGCTCCGAAATAGGCGCCCAACTGGCCGCTGATGTCTTCCGCATCGATGCCCAGTCGCGGACCGCCCGCCAGGAAATTGCCGCCGTCCCACTCAAGATTAGGCATTTCCGGCATAGGCGCGACTTCAGGCATCTGGAATTGAAACGCCTGCGGCATCGCGCTCATCCCGTTCATCCAGTGTTTGCGGCTCTCTTGCATTTTTCCAAGCGTCACATGCACTGTCTCGGGACGACCGTCTCTTGAAACCGTCAACTGCAGCGTGCGCCCGGCGGGAGTCTCGTGGATCATTCTCCGGAATTGCACGGTGCCCTCGACGCGTTGTCCGTTGATCTCCGTGATGACATCGCCGGCTTTCAAGCCAGCCTTCGCTGCCGGGCTGTCCTCAAGCACTTTCCCGATCACTACTCCTCGCTCCGCGGAGAGCTTCAGTTCCTTGGCTTTTTCAGCGGTCACTTCCTGCGTTTCAACTCCCAGCCAGCTTCCACCTTCTTCGTCGAACGCGAACGCCACGTTTCCATCGCCTTCGCCGTCCGGCCCGCTGACAACCACTCCACCCTGTGGCGTTTGCATAACTCTTACATGCGTTCTGACATTCGGCGGCACCGGAGCGGCTGGTGGCACCGCTTCCTGCCCGCCCTGCGGCGCGTCTTGAACGGACGTGGATCTACCCGGCAAGGCGATCAGTCCAAGGCTAAGCGCCGCCAGTCCGCCCGCCAGCAAAAGATTTTTTCTATTCATAATGTCCTCCCCTGAGCTTTTAGACGCGCGCGTTTTCAAACCGTATTTTCTAACCAGCGTATTTAAACCCCCTTTTTCAAACAGTCGTTCGCAACGCCACCACGCGGATGCCGCCATTGACCGTGTGCAGCTTGATCGGCGCTCCGCCTCGTCCCAGCTTTCCACGCATTTCGCGCGGTTTCAGCGTGCTTTGCATCTCAACCGGCAGTTCGGAAAGAAAATTTCCGTTTAAGCATCGCGCTTCCAGGTCCGCTTGCGAATTCGCCGGCAGCGCCAGCACCACCGAGCCATTGGTCGTTTCTGCCAGCGTTCCACCGACGCCGTGCACATGCGAAAGTTCCAGCCGAACATTTCCGTTCGTGGTACGCGCGTGCACCGTGCTGTCCGCTCCGTACACTTCAATGTTCCCGTTCACCGTGCGCAGGTCCTCCACCTCATCCACGCCCGCGACGCGCAGGGTCCCATTCACCGTCCCCAGATGCTCCAGTTTTGCTCCGTGTGGCACATGGATCGTGTATTCCACCGCTACTTCCACGCCTTCGTTCTGCGGATAGCGCGTGGCGACGGAGACTCCGCCCGCATTGGCGCTTACATCAATTGAAACCCGCTCCAGGTCGGACTCCTTGAGCTTCGCGGTCTTTACCGCGTGAACTTCAACTACATCCTTATCCCAACCCTGCACTTCCACGGTTCCATTCACGTTCTGCAAATCAAACGTGCCGCCCGGCTGCAGCGGATAGGACTGACTGAAGTCTTTGCTGATGGCAAAGCCAGGAACGGCTGCAACCGCCAGCGCCCACACCATCACCATCGCCGGAACGATCATCTTGCGAAGTTTCATAAACGCTCCCCTTCGAGGATTCATCGCGCGATTCAGTTTTGTGAGAACGCGCCATGCTTCCACCTTTTCCTGAAGAACAACCTGGACCCCGAACTCCTCACGTCTTTGCCGCTGGTAAAACTAACGCAAATGAAACTCAAACTTGACAGTTGAGATGACGTCAACGGGCTTTCCATCCATCTCCACCGGCTTGCCGCGCCATTGTTTCACCGCCGCAATCGCCGCGTCGGCCAATACCGTGTCGCCGTCCAGAAGTTTCTCTACTTCAATTCGCCCGTCCTGCTTGAGCCGGACTTGCAGCCGCACCACGCCTTCGATGCCCGCTTTGCGCGCCACTTCCGGATATCCTGGCGGCGGAGCCGATACCAAGCGTTTCAGAAAATCGTCTCCGTCTTCGCGCACGCCGCCCAGAAGATTTTTTTCGATGCGATCCACCCAGGTACCCGGCCACACGCTGTACTGCTCTGGCTGCGGCGCTGGATGAGGCGTCGGATTGAGCGATGGATACGCTTCCGGCCACTGCATCGCGCGAACCGGCACCGGCGTCATTGCTAAATCGCGCTCCATCCGCGCCTTCTGATCGCGCATCATCGCGTCCCACAGCGCCGGTTCCGATTCCAGGTATTGCAGCTTGATCTTTCCGCCTGTAGTTTTCAGCTTCAGGATTGGACCGCCGCCGTTCAGCGCTGCAACCGCTTTCATCGGCCCGTTCGATTGCGCGGACTTGGCAATTTGTAGAGCCAGCGCTGGATCAGCTTGAATGCGGTGCTCTCCGCCGTGCTCTACGATCGCTTCGATATTTGCCGCCAGATTTCGTGGAAGAAAAACAACGATGTCTCCTTCGCCGGAAATAAGCTGCGAAGCTCCGCTCAAGCTCACCGCCGCACTCTCTGCATGCGTTGCGGCACTTGTTACAACGCTCGACGACTCAGGATTGATCCACGCGGTAATTGTGCCGGAACCCGTTTCCGCCCTCACCGAACCCGAAACTCGCGTCAAACAAATACTGCCTCCGCTCGACTCAACATCCATTGGCCCGGAAACGTACATCACGCGAATTCCGCCACCGCCTGTTTGTGCATGCACCGACCCGCGCACTTCGCCGAAATCAATTTGTCCGCCGCCAGTCTTCACTGCCACGAAACTTCCGGCTTTGCCAACGGTAATGTTTCCGCCCTCCGTCGTCAGATCCGCCTTGCCGCCAATTCCGGCCGCGCGAATGTGGCCTCCGCCAGAATGCAAAATCGCTTCTCCTTGAATGTAGCCAGTGTTGATATGGCCACCCGCAGTGAATGCGTTCAACCCTCCCTCGGCACCTTCCACCTGAATATGTCCGCCCTCAGTCTGCAATTTCGCCCCGGCTCGCATGCCAGCGTGCGCATGCCGGTGTGACGCTTCCGACAGATTGGTCGAAAGCTTTCCGGTAACGATATTCCCGCCCTCGGTCGCCAGTGTCGCCGCGCCACCCACGTCGGACGTTAGAATGTCACCGGCTCCGGTGCTGACATCGAGGCCATAACTCGCCGGCACCATTACTTCGAAATGCACCCAGAATTGCGCGCCGTTCCCGCCGTGCGAAACTTGCTGCGGCAAATTGCCGGTGATTTCAATGCCAGACGGCGAACTCTGCGCGCTCAAAACGTAATGTTCCAGCAGTTGCGTGGCCTGCGGTTGGTGCGCATCGGTTTCTATATGCACGGAGTAGCGCACCACCGGCGCCGCTCCTCTTTCCAACGAGATAACGTGCACCGAGCCCAGATCCGTGTTCAAACGTAGCGTCAGGTTCTCGCCGGTTTCTACGACACCATTCAGATCTTTTGTAACGTGTCCGACAGGGATGGGTTCATTGCCTGCCGCCGGCGCTACGATGATCGCCGCGGGATCTTTTTCCGCAAAAGCGGATGACGACGCCAGTCCGGCAAGAATACACAACATTCCAGCGGCTCGCGCGACACTTAATATGGAAAAAGCCTTCATTTGCATTCCTGGCAAAGCCGATTCATTCGCCGGCGAAGCCCGCTGCGTTTTCCTGCGTAACCTGCTTTGATTTCCGAATCTCGTCCTGAAATTTCTTATTGCGCATCCGGCGGGCCGATCTGGCGCAGTGCTGCTGCGCTTCTCAGTCGGACGTAACGATTCGGATCGTGCCGTTGCAGATCTTGCAAAGCCCGCACCACGCGTTGCACTGACGGCTCTGCGCCGGGAAGCTCAACCGCAGGCGCATTTGGAGCGACCATTGGCATGTCGGAATCAGGAGGTTCTGGCGGTTCATTCGGCACAGCCGTTCTTGCGCTCGATTCAAGTTCCAACGATCGCACCAGCAAGTTCACCGCTTCCACACGGACTCCAGGATTGGCATCGCGATCCAGCGATTGCAGCAGCACATCGCGCACACCTTCGTCTCCGGCTACGTCGCGCAACGCTTCCAACGCCTTCATTCGCACCGCGGGATTCTGGTCATGGCGAACCGCATCCAGCAATGCGCTGCGAACTTCCATGTCGTGGATTCTCGATTTCAGCGCATCCAGGCAATCCAGCCGCACTCCGGCGTCAAACCGGTCGCTGTTCTTCACCACATACGTCAAAACGCGCCGCATATCCGAATCATCAACGTTCCCTGACAAAACCAGCGGCTGCTCGGCACGCAGTTGTACTTGAAAAGTTCCTGGCGCGGCATCCGTGGTGGGAGCGAAATTGATTCCGTAGACTGCCATCTTCGCTAGTTGCTCGTCGGAGACTTTCGGCGCTGCGGAAACCGTCATTGCCTTGCCGTTCAGGCGGGAATCATTAGTCGGCAGCCATTGCAACAATTGCACGCCGAGAATCGCGCCTGCTGCCAGAAGCCCGGCAGCGCTCCATCCCGGCCGCAGCGCCATCCACCGACGCACAAGCCCGAACGGCTGCCATCTTTCCGGTTCCGCTGGAACCGCCATCTCGTCCAGCGATTCCGCAAGCTCGCTGCGGCATTGCGCCAACAGCGTCCCGCTGCGATCCAATTCGTCCGCGGTTTGAGGAATGGTCGCAAGACATTCCTGAAGCGCGTCCTCTTCCGCAAGCAGCACACGGCAATCCGCGCAACTTTCCAGGTGCGTTTCGATGTTTGTCCGCTCTTCCGCGGTCAACTCGTCGCAGGCCAGAAAAACCAGCAGCGGTCCAACTTCCGAGCAGTTCATCTTGTGTTCGCTCGCGCTCATCGGAGCTCTCCCAGTTCCTGCCGCAGCTTTCGCGTCGCCCGGAAAAGAGAATTCTTCACGGTTTCTTCGGTCGTGCCCAGCACATCACCGATCGCGCGTAATTTTAATCCCTGATAGTGCTTCATCTCAAATACAACTCGTTCGCGCGGAGACAGCCGTTCCATCGCCTTCGTAATCCGCGTTCGAATTTCGTTTCCCATCAGCCGGCGTTCCGGGTCCAGCCCAGGCCGCAGTTCACGCTGAAATTCAAAAAAATCGCGCGAGCCTTCATCCTGACGGTTCAAATGTATTTCGGGAGCTTGATCCTCCGGGCGTGCTTGCCGCCGCCGCAGATGATCCAGGCACACGTTGGTGACGATGCGGTACAGCCAGGTATAAAAACTGCATTCGAAGCGGAAGCGGTGCAGATTGCGGTAAACCTTCAGGAAGGCTTCCTGGTAAACGTCCCGAGCGTCCTCCGGACGTTTCATTAAATTCATGGCTAGACGTAGCACGTCGCGGTCGAATCGGCGCACCAATTCCTCAAAAGCCGCGCGATTCCCGGCCTGTGCCTCGATGACGAGGGACCGTTCGTCAAGTTCCGACAAGGAGGTCACCGTGGCCAGTACGGCATCTGATCCGCCGGACCTGCCTGCGTTGTCAGCCAAAGCCAACGTCCAATGGGGAAGTGGCATATTCGCTTTCTCTTCGTATAAGGCCGTGCTATCCGTTCATTCTCTTATGGTTGCAAACAAACGGGGTCGTCAGCCAAACACGCAGCGCTGCGGTGTCATCCAATTTGGACGCACTTCCGCGCCTCAGGTAAGCAGCCACCTCTCTTATGACATACAACGAATGTCAGCGACTATTTGTTTCGCAGGCGCAAAGGCTTTCCAGCGTTGAGCGTGGCCAGCCTGGGGACCCAAATTTTGCACCAATTTCAATGCTTATCGGCTTTTCAACGTCGCTGAACTATCCTGTGGCTCGTTTTTTGCCGTAAGCCACGCTGCCAACGGCCAGATCAGCAGCATTCCTAACGCCGCCACGCACTCGATGCCTTGCACGTGGTAAAACTCGTCGGGTTGCGCAAGCATTTCCGCGCAACCTGATAGCAGCGCGGGAATTGCCAGCACCAGAAAATATCCCAGCAGATTCAACCGCGCCACTTTTGTTATTCCAAATACCATCAATGCTAGAAATACCGCGCCTCCAATCCACTGCTTCAAAAAGCCCGCCGAGTTTCCCCAGCCTGCCACCATTGCCAGTGACGCCAGCACAAAAAGCAGGCCACGTACGATCGGCGACTTGCAATGCGCGGCGATAAAGGCCGCTGCCACTGCGATCGCTCCCGTGAGCAACAATCCGCGCTGCACCGCGGCCGCCGAAATCGAAACTGCGGGCAGCACTGCGTCGAAATGGTCGCCAAATGATGGGTTGAGCGCTTGGTGCTGTGTCGGCCAGTGCGTGGATACCCAATCGGAAATACGCCTTAGCGCAATCAGAGCCGCCGTTCCGCCCGCTCCGATCAGCAACGCGTCGCGATAATAATTTTTTGTCATGCCGCTCCAACCCGGAAAATCGTTGTCTGGCAGCGCCTGGCGCAGAAAAAACCACGTCATCGCGAATAGCACCACGATCGCGCCTAAAAAGAAAAATGTTCCCACCAGAAAGCTGATGCCCAGTCCCCCGAGGAAGTTCTTCAGCGAGATCGCCGTCGGATATTGGGTAAACGCTTGTGCGATGCGGTTTCCGAACGCGAAAATCAGAATGAAAGCAACAACTTCGTACATTCCCCACAGCGCGAATCGCCGCCACGGAACTTCCTTCATCAAATCGGATTTGATTTCGCGCAAGAAAAAGACCAGTACCGTCCCGCCAAATCCGATCATCAATAACAGCGGCAAAAAGTTAAAAATTGTGCGCGTCACGGACTGCTGTTCACGCTGCCGCTTCCACTCATCAGGAATTTTTATGAACGAGCGGTAGCTGGTCGGCTCGTCGCCGACCACCAATAGCTGCATGCGTTCGAACGCGTGATTCGCGGGATCCGCAGCCGTTGCGCTCTGTGTCTGGTCGAGAGGCCGATTTTCCTGCCAGATCAGTTTGTGATCCAGCCGCTTTGGCTTTTTTTCCGACGTCGCCTCCACCAGCGTCCACTGCGACAAGTTGATATTTTTGCTCGTGCGCAAAAATTCCTGCGCCCTGGCTAGGGCATCCTCTTTCGTAAGCGACGCTCCAGGGGCCGCCTCTTCAACGTTGTGATGCACGCTATGCAGCGTCCCATCCGGCCGCAGCACCACCGAATATTCTTCCGTCTGGCTATCGCGGAAAAACCGTACGTGCCATAACGCGCCAGGCACTCGCTGATCATAAATCTCATTCAGCGCCGGTACGCCAATCTTCTCGCGCAGATATTCGTTGGCAGTGGCATCGGTCACATCCAAAAAGACGGTCGCTGTTTTATAACTCTTCGGATCCACTCCGAGCTGTTTCAGTATTTCTTCCGAACGCGCAGTGGCTTTTTTCGCGTCCACTTTTAGTTTCAGGTAATCACCCAGTCGCGCCGGCTTCAGCCTCCATGCCGCGACTCCACCCAACACCATACACACACAAAGAAAACCAATCATGCTGCTGGAAAGCGCGCGGTAGCTCCGCGCCACGACTGCGACCGGGTCGCCTGCTACTAACTCGCCTACGCGGGTTTCCGGTACTGGCAATGAGTCAGCGGCCCCTCCCGGCTCAACCGCACCATTCAACAAATCCGCGTCCTCTTCAAACGAGCCGCGCCGCAGCCGCGAATACGTCGCAATACCGAGCGGAATCAGCACCGCAAGTCCCACCAGTAGGCCGCTGATGCGGAAATACGGGCTGCTCGATCGAATCAGCAGCAATCCCACCAGCGATGCATCCACCGTGTAGTGCCACACCAGTGTCGCCAGAATTCCCCACCGCAAGAATACAATTCCAACTCCAATCCCAATCAGCCCGACTTCTAGTCCGCGAATGTATGGCGGCTCGTTAGGATATGCCGTATGCAAAAATCCCCATGAAAACGCCGGCAAGAGCACTGCGATCACATTCGACTTTGTCACTTTCTGCAAAAGGGGAATGGCAAACAGACGGAACAAAAATTCTTCGCTGGTCGCAGCCAGCAATCCGATGGCAATTCCGCCAATCCACGGAATCACCGTACTTACTGAATCCTCGTAGTTCACTTCCTGCGGCGCCCACGCTCCAAAATGATTCGCAATCAGATAAAATGCCACCAGGAATCCCATCTGCGCCGCCGCCAGCGATAATCCAACAATGCACGAGGAGAAAAATTCTTTGGTCCTTAACCCACGCCAGGTGAAAGCCTGCCGCAACCGCAAAAATTGTGGCTTCGCCGCGCGATAGAGCGGCTCGCCTCCCGGCAACACCAGCGTCACTGTCAGCGCCGACCCGATCCCAAACAGCAGCGCGCCCATCACCTGCTGTATCGCAAAACTTCCGTACGCGGAATTCGTATCGTATTGGTAGAGGTCCAGCGGCCAGTGATTTAATTGCATCGCCGTCAAAAACACCGCGACGATCGCTCCCAGCTGCAGCGCCAGCGCCCATCCAGTCTGTCCCTTGCGCGTCAGTTGTATCCCGATCCACAAACACGCGCCAAACAAAATTAGGTACGGAATCACGGCCACCTGGTTGTAAAAAATATTTGTCGAACGCAGGTGCTCGTAGTCCCGCTCCCATTGCTCCGGCACTTTCAGGGTTTCAGTGGCGCTACCAGTCTCGTTGCCGTGCAGCGCGATCTGCAATCGTTCGGGAGCATCCTTCGCGCGGAATCCGTGCCTTTCCCAAGTAAACGACCAATCCGTGCGGCTCGGTTTCTTCTCGCTGTTCGCTTCCTCGGAGAGAAAATCCCAGTCTGCTGCATTTTTGCCCAGCTTCGCCGTAAGAAAATCCTGCGCTGTTTTTTCCGCTTCCGCGCGGTTCGGCTCTGCTCCAGCCCTGGCTTCCGGCACCTTGTGTTGGTAGCCGGTAATATTTCCTTCCGGGCTTACTGCAACGCGAAACTCTTCTTCTTGATTCGGCCTGAAAAAACGTACATCCCAGTTCCAGACATTCACTTCGCTGGACATCATGCGGTTGGCTTCTTTCAGCCCAACCTCGCGCTCCAGATACGTTTTCGCGTTGTCGTTCACGCCGAAAACGATCACTGACCGGTACCCGGAGACATCCTGCCGCAGCGATTCCACAAAACTCTTCGCGCGCCTCAGCGCCTCTTCGCGCGGCACTTTAAAATTGACCGACGCTTCCGGGAACGCCTCAAAAAAATGCCGTTGCGCGTACCACAACCCCGCAATCCCGGCCAGCACCCACAAAATCAGAGCCCGTTTCTCGCGACCGCTCAATCGCACCGTAGCCACCCGAGCCTCCGCTCTTTATCCGCCGCTTCTAGCGCGCGTTCAACGAACACCCACTCTATTCATACGTACCTCTTCGGCGCAAGTAACCCTTCGCCCCCGTGTGTTTTTGGCCGCGCGATAGCTCGCTCGGCGCTCCTGCCCGCTCTTCTCCCATTTTCATCCTCTACAAATGCCGCACAGCGCCATGACGGACTGCGTTATGTTTTTCCGTGCCGGTGTTTTCTCTTTGACCCGCTCATCGGCGACAAAATCCTAATGTTATAATCTCTCAATGAACCATCGCCTCCGCTACGAAATCCGGGGCCTAGCTTACTGGGCGGAGTGCGCCAATCCTTTCCGCAATACCGTCACCGCGCGCCACTTGCCGCTTGGCCTGCGCATGCAAGGCTACAAACGCGATTGCGTCGGTCGCGGCCTCTACCGCCGCGGCGAACACGAACCCGGCTTAACAAAATATCTCCTCGACACTTATTCAAATTCTCCGGGCGGCACTTTCCTCGACGTCGGCGCCAACATCGGTTATTTCTCGTGCCTGCTCGGCAAACTTGCCGGTCCCACCGGACAAGTCGTCTCGGTCGAACCCGAACCGCAAAATCGCGAGCTCCTCCAAACCAATCTCCGCAACAACGGCCTCAGCAACGTCACCATTCACGCCTGCGCCGTAGGCGCGGAAGAAGGCACCGCCAAAATGGGCATCTACAAGCCTGCCAACCGCGGCCGCCACTCCCTGGTCGACCTCGAACCCTGTAAAAAATTCATCAACGTAGCCGTGCGCCGCCTCGACGATCTTCTGAAAGACTCAGCAATGAAATCCTGGACGCTCATGAAAATGGATGTCGAGGGATTCGAACCTTTCGCCTTTGCAGGCGGCGCGGAAACTCTGGCCCGCACTGAATCTCTCGCGCTCGAATACGCTCCTGCCTACTGGAAAAAATCCAACATCGAGCCCGCCGCCGTCTTCCAAACTCTTTCCGCCTACTTCTCCCGCATCGATCGCTTCTACGATCTCGACCTCCAGCCGATCTCCGCGGCCGAATGCGCCAAAAGCGAAATCACCCTGGACTTATTGCTGCGCCGCTAACGCACCGCACTCAACACCACTTTTGCAACATTTTTCGTGTAGGGGCGCAGCGCGCTGCGCCCTAGCTTGCCCAAGTCTTCGATGTCGACTGCCGTTCCGGACCTATGCAAATTCATTTGCTACTAGGGCGTCACGGTGCTATCGTACGCCCCACTAGGGTCCAACTGGGGCCATTCATCCCCAAAATCCTCTTGTTTTAAACGAAAAAAATTGCATTAGGGAGAATTCCATGAAGAGAATGATTTGCTTGTTATCTTTCGTAATGTTGTTCGCCGCCGTCTCAGCATGCTTTGCCGGGGACGACGCGAACATGGGTGCCTGGAAGCTTAACGAAGCTAAGTCGAAGTTCAGTCCAGGCGCTCCCAAAAATACATCCGTAGTCTATGAAGCGGCTGGCGACAGCGTGAAAGTCACCGTCGACGGTGTCGGCGCCGATGGCAAACCGTCGCACAGTGAATGGACCGGCAAATTCGACGGCAAAGACTATCCTCTAACCGGCGATCCGTCGGCCGACGCTCGTTCCTACAAGAAAATCGACGCCCGCACTCTCGAACTGACAAACAAGAAGGGCGGCAAGGCCGTAATGAGCGGAAAGATCACTGTCTCAGCCGACGGCAAGACCCGCACCGTCGAGGTGAGCGGCGCCGACGCCAGCGGAAAAAAAGTAACCAGCACCGCGGTTTACGACAAACAATAACGTCCGAGCTACGATCATCTCAGTGGGCCGCCTGTTCCACGGCCCATTTTTTCTGTCCAGGCGTGCGTGCCGAAGAGTACAGTCCATGTGCCCTATGCCGTACTAGACTCACAAAGTGCAAACCGGACACCTCCCATTGCCGAGACCAAACAGCGACGAGTTCATTGAAATCCGTACGGGCAAGTATTCCCTGAGTGAAGCTCGAGAGCTTGGCCTACAACTTGAATTGGAGGCACTAGCTGCTCAGATAACTTCGCCGCTCCCGGATGAGGTGGACCGGGACGCGATCAGTAAACTACTCGCAGACGCTCACCTTCGGTACTGGACCGCATAACAAATACGTTCCGTCCACGTATGCCCTACAACGGCTGCGTTTTGTACTTCCCGCCACTTCTCGGCTATAACTCCCCTTATGCCCGACGGCCTGCAGACCAACGTCCAGATGATCAAAGGTGTAGGCCCGCAGCGCGCCGAGCTCCTCGCCAAACGTGGCATCCACACACTCGAAGATCTCCTTGGCTACCTGCCGTTCCGCTACGAAGACCGCCTTCACTTTTCGCAAATTAGAGATATTCGTCCCAACAATATTTTCACTCTGCGCGTCCGCGTCGCCAGCGGTCAGGCTGTTCGCAGCATGCGTGGACGCGATGCTATCTATCATCTTCTCGTCCAGGACGATACCGGCTCGCTCCCTTGCAAATTTTTTCACGGCGGCTATCTCGAAGGCCGACTGAAACCCGGCCAGCTCCTGGTGCTTCATGGCAAAGCCGAAGTCGATCGCCTTCGCCCCGCACGCATTGAAATGATCAATCCGCAATTCGAATTCCTAAGCGGCGAAGGCCATGACTCCACCGAAGTCGGCCGCATCGTTCCCATCTACGAAGCTATCGGCACTTTCGGTACGCGCGCCATCCGCCGCGCTACCTACGCGGCGCTCCAACAAGTGGACGAGCATCTCCCCGATCTTCTCCCGGCTTCGCTTCGCGCCCGCTTGAAATTTCCTTCGCGCCGCGAGGCTATCATCTACACTCACTTCCCTCCTGCCGGAGAATCCGTTGACGCACTCAATCAATTCCGTTCACCCGCGCAGCAACGTCTCATCTTCGAAGAATTTTTCTTCTACCAACTGAGCCTCGCGCTCAATCGCAAACTCGCGCGCCAAGCCGATGCCATCGCGTTTCACCTTCGCGAAGACCGCATCCGTGAAGCCTTGAAAAAAATGCTCCCTTTCAAGCCCACTGCCGCGCAAAAGCGCGTTCTCGCCGAAATTGCCGCCGACCTGGAAAAGCCCGTGCCCATGAATCGTTTGCTGCAAGGCGATGTCGGCAGCGGCAAAACCATCGTCGCGCTCCAGGCCGCCGTCATCGCCATCGAAAACGGCTGCCAGGCCGCTCTGATGGCCCCCACCGAAATTCTTGCCGTTCAACATTTCCTTTCCGCTGGCCGCATTCTCGAAAAATCAGGCTACCAAGTCGAACTCCTCATCAGCGGAATAAAACCCGCCGAAAAAACAGCCACTCTCGAACGCATAGCGAATGGTAAAGCGCAACTCGTAGTCGGCACGCACGCCCTTATCGAAGACAACGTCGCCTTCGCGCGCCTCGGATTCGTCGCCATTGATGAACAGCACCGTTTCGGCGTCCTGCAACGAAAAAAGCTCATGGACAAAGCTGCCTCGCACGGCCATTCCCCTCACGTTCTGGTCCTCACCGCTACGCCGATTCCGCGCACTCTCTCGCTTACACTCTATGGAGATCTGGATGTCTCCGTACTCGATGAATTGCCGCCCGGGCGCACGCCCATCGAAACGCGCACTACCAGCGAACAGCATCTCGTTGGCGTATGGGAGTTTCTCAGGCGAGAAGTGGCAGCAGGCCATCAGGCCTATATCGTCTATCCGGTTATCGAAGAATCGAAACTCGAACTCAAAGCTGCCATCGAGGAATTCGAACGCCTCTCAAAACAGGTTTTTCCGAAACTCAAACTAGGCCTGCTCCATGGACGTTTATCCAGTGAAGAAAAAGAAGCCGTGATGCAATCGTTCCGCAAAAACGAAACGCAAATCCTTGTCTCTACCACCGTCATCGAAGTCGGTGTAGACGTCCCGAACGCAACCGTCATGGTCATCGAACACGCCGAACGCTTCGGCCTTTCCCAATTGCATCAATTGCGCGGGCGCATTGGACGCGGCGCGCAAAAATCACATTGCATCCTGGTAGCGCCATTTCGAATGAGCGAAGACGCCCGCGCACGCCTCGACACCATGGTTCGAACCGCCAACGGTTTCGAAATCGCTGAAACCGATCTCCAATTGCGCGGCCCGGGCGAATTTTTCGGCACCCGGCAATCCGGTGAAATGGGTTTCCACGTAGCCAATCCGCTTCGCGACCGCGATTTCTTGGAAACCGCCCGCAAAGAAGCTTTCGCCCTGGCCGAAGACTCGCAACGCGGCGAAGAGCTGGGGCAAACTCTGCGCGCTCTCCCCGCACAATGGCAGCGCCGCTACCATTTAGCGCAGATCGGCTGATTCGGTATGCGCATCATTGCCGGAAAATTTCGTTCAAGACAGCTCAAGTCGCTTAAGGGACTCGCGCTGCGTCCAACCAGCGACATGCTGCGCGAAACTCTCTTCAACATCCTCGGTCCCCGTGTCGAAGGCTCGCGTTTCCTGGACTTATTTGCAGGAACCGGAGCGATAGGAATCGAAGCCATCAGCCGCGGCGCCACTTCCGCAACCTTTGTCGAAAATCACCACGCAGCCGTCCGCCTGATCCGGCAGAATCTGGCCTCGCTGGAAATTAACATGGAAGCTAGAATCATCGCTTCCTCTGTAAATCTGGCCCTTGAAAAATTGCAAAAAGAACGACCCGCCGTCTTCGATTTCATCTTCCTCGATCCGCCCTACAGCAACGAAAAAGACTACGAAGCAACCTTCCGTTCTCTAGAAAACTCTTCGCTCATCGCAGAATCCACAATCGTAATCGCCGAACACCACAAGTCATTCGAAATACCCGCGGCCCTCGGCCAGTTCGAACCAGTCCGCGTCCTGCGCCAAGGCGACGCTGCCCTCTCGTTTTATCACCCATCAACCACCGAAAATAGCCCGAAATAAATCCGGTTCGGCACAACTCTCCTTGGCAAACGAACATCTATGTCCTATTCGAAGCGTGTGCCTGATTTCACCCACCCAATAATTGCGGCTGCCCAGCCGAAAAATACGCATAACGGGCTATAATGAAGAATCGCATGTCGGCGTTCGAATCAAATAATCCGTTCGATCTGCTGGGCCAGGCGCCCCCGCCTGTGCCCGCACTCGAACTCCATGGTTCGAACGAACCGCAGCTCGAACTAGGCTGGGGGCAATTCCACCAGGGCGTTGCCAGCAATTTCGCGGAATTATTCCGCCGCGCACGCCTCTCCAAGAATCTTCTTTCCGCAAGTTTTTTCAAGGACGTCTGGATCGAACGCCGCCTGCCGCGCCGCGCCATCTTCGCGGCTGCTCTTTGGCACATCGCATTTATCGCCATGCCTTCGCCACAAATTCCCGGGCCGAAAACAAATCCCGCCTTCGCCAACACGCAACTCACCTGGTCCGGACAAATCGAGGATTTTCCACTCCTTGAAATTCCCGCGGCAAAACCAAGAACGATTCCGCGCGCCGCGCAAAATAAGTCGGTTGCGCCGGAAGGCGCTGACGCATTCCATCCGCGGCAAAGAATTTTCACGGATCCGGTCCATCCCACGCATCCGCGGCAGACTTTGATAAATCCTGCTGCGCCGCCACTCGCGCCAAAATTTCTACCGCAACTTCCCAACGTTGTGCAGCTCGCACAATCGACCGCGCCGCCGCGTCCCCATCTCGAAATCAGCCAGGAAACTTTGAAGAAATTGCGCCCACGAGAGAAACACTTCAAAACCAATCCGAATGCGTCCGCTCCGGAAATGCAAATCAGCGAACAGCGTACGGAAGAATTAAATCTCGCGATGAACGACGCCGGACCGGAGCGCCCGAAATTGCAAATCAACGCCGGCGTTGCGCCGCGCGCTGCGCAAAGAAAACAGCAAGACTCGTCCGATGCGGCCCCCGAAGTCGCTACGCAACTCACTTCACCGAACGGTTCTGCGAAAACGCTGATTGCGCTTTCCGCAACGCCGGGTCCACCCGCTCCCGTCGCGCCGCCTCCGGGAAATCTCGCCGCCCGAGTGACGATTTCGCCGGAAGGGAAGAAGCCGGGCGTGCCCAGCGGAAATCCCGACGCGAAATCAAACGACAGTGGAAATGCTGGAGCAAACGCCGGAGGCGGAGTGGGAACGAGCTCGACTGGCGTGAGTATTTCCGGCGGATCTCCGCGCAGCGCGAATGTTACTTCTGGAATCGGCGCGGGGAAAATTGCGATGCCGTCCTCGCGTCCGCTTTATACGCGCGCGGAGGCGGACCGCGCAGCGCAAGATCCGGAAGTGCAAACTGGGCCTCCGAATTTTGCGTCCCTGGCTCCCGGAGCGAAGCCGGAAATTATCTTTGCGCGGCGGCGGGTTTATTCGATGAACGTGAACATGCCGAATTTGAACAGCGCGACGGGAAGCTGGATTCTGAATTTTGCGGAAATGCGTTCATCGCCGACCGGGCCGCAGGCAATAAGTTCAGACGAAATTGCTGAGCCGACGCCGCTGCATAAAGTAGATCCGAAATATCCGCCGACGCTGATGGCCGAGCACGTAGAAGGCGAAGTGATTTTGTACGCAGTGATTCGGCGCGATGGTTCGGTGGACGGCATTCAGGTAGTGCGCGGAATCGATCCGCTATTGGACGGCAATGCGGTGCGCGCGTTGGCGCAGTGGAAATTCCGCCCGGCGGAGCGGCAGGGCGAGCCGGTGAATCTGGAAGCGATTGTGCATATTCCATTTCGCGCGCCGGAGCGGCAGTAGAGTCGCGCGTAAGAAAACCAGAGAGATTTCTTCCAACAGGGTCGGAACCTTCAATCGCTGCGCTCGGAATGACGGCTGCGGATTGTTTTTCTCGTTTGTGACGCTTTGCCGCGCCCGTCAAGCCCCCCGGAAAAGAGTTTCGAGACACATCTAAGAAGTTCCCTCAGCTAGTTTTACCAGCGTAAACAGTGCGTGATTTACGGGCACGGGAATTTTTAATTCGCGGCCGCGACGTACGATGAAACCGTTCAGCGAATCAATTTCGGTTTTCTTGCCGCGCATCATGTCTTGCGAAGTGGAGCTGCGGGTAGCGGCCATGGATTCGGCGACTTTGTAAGCGCCCGCCAAGGCAGCCTTCGGATCTTCGAGTCCGGCAGGTTGCACGCCACTGGCTTTTGCGACGGCCAGCACTTCGTAAACCGTGGCTTCGAGGAGTTGTTTTGCGTCGACGCTGGTGAGAATTTCGCCGTAAGTTACTTTGCCGAGCGCAGATAGCGCGTTGAGCGCGCAATTCCAAACCAACTTTGTCCAGAGTTCACCGATCAAATTTTCCGAAATGCGGCAAGGAACCTTGGCGCGCGCGAACACAGCGGCGACGCGTTCGGTGATTTCGTTCTGTGGACCGAGAACCAAATCGCCACGGCCAACATGTTTTACGGTTCCGGCAGCCGGAACGGAAGCAGCGACATAAACGGCGGCGGGCAAAGCTTTCAAGCCAGAGGCGGCTGCGATTTGTTCGGCGTTGTCTACTCCATTTTGCATGCTGATGATGACGGCATCTTCCGAGAGTACATTTGCAAGTGCGTGGGCGGTCTCCGCGGTATTGATGGACTTGATGCAAAATAAAACAATCTCGGCACCGCGAGCTGCTGCAAGATCGGCTGAGGCTTCGACTTTCACGCGCTCCTGAAACTGAACGGCATCGAGAAACAATCCGTTCTGTTTGACCGCGTCAACGAAGGCCGGACGTCCTATGAAAATCACAGGAGCGCCGGCGCGGGCAAGCATTCCGCCGAAGTAACCGCCGACCGCGCCCGCTCCCACTACTGCAATCTTCGGCCATTCGCCTGCGCTCATTTCGCCCTCGTTGGTTTTGGAGCCGCGGTGTTATTCTACAACGAGAGCGTTATTCATATCGGGAGTCGTGCGGGTTGGCCGGTTGCGGTATGCAGTTTAGCGATTGCAGAGCCGCGAAGATGCCTTGTCTAAGCGCTATGGAACCGCAACAAGGTTCAGCGGAAGTTGGGGTTGCTCGGACGCCGGCCTGTTTCGGCTGGCGGGTACCCCCCGCCCTCTTTTACCGTCATTGTCAATAAGATTATAGTATTGCGACGTTACGTTCGAACGGCCAGACGGCGTCATCCTTCGAGGGGCTTCGCGCTCCGGCGCGCTGGCATTCAGGTTGTGAACCCATCGCGGGCTTCCCAAATTGGCTCTTGCGGGCAGGGCGAAGTATCAAAAGATGGATAGAGTGTGGAGGCTCAATTCGTCGGGGGAAAAGCGGCAGCGGGGCTGCCGCACTCCATAGAAGAGAGGCGGAGCAATGGCGACGGCGACTAGCACGATTCTGGATTGGCGGAATGAGTGGAATGAGTTTGAGGGCGTGACGTATTTGAATTTGGCGGGGCAGAGTCCGGTGCCCAAGGCGGCGATTAAGGCTTTGCAGAATGCGATTGAGTGGAAGAAGGCTCCGCACCAGCTACCTGATGCGGCGTTTTTTGATGCGCCGAAGCGGGTGCGGGCTTTGATTGCGAAATTGATTGGCGCGGAGGCGGACGAGATTGCGCTGACTTCGGGAGCGAGCCCGGGGATGGCGGCGGTCGCTTATGGAATGCGGTGGCAACCGGGCGATGAGGTAGTCACGGCGAGCGGCGAGTTTCCGCTGCAATATGCGACGTGGAAGCCTATGGAGGAGCGCGAGGGAATTGTAGTGAAGGTGGTGAAACCGCACAGTGAATTTCATACTAGCGACGATTTTATTGCGGCGCTGGCGCCGAAGACGCGACTGGTTTCGGTGAGCATGGTGCGGTTTGATAACGCAACGATGATTGATGCTGCGACGCTGGCGGCGGCTTGCCATGCGCAAGGTGCGTTGTTGTTGCTGGATGTGAGCCAGTGCTGCGGCGCGGTGCCAATGGACGTGAAGGCGATGGGCGTGGATTTTCTGGTGTGCGCGGGATACAAGTGGCAGCTGGGACCGTTTGGAACGGGATTTTTCTGGGCAAAGCACGAGCATATCGCGAAGATGCGGCCGGGACCGTTTTACTGGATGGCGGCGGAGGGCGTGGACAATTTTGCGGCGCTGGCGACGGCGCCACCGAGACCGGCGCAAGCGGCTCGGCGATGGGACGCAGCGGAGACGGCCAACTTTTACAACCTGGCGGCGTTGGAAGCGGGTCTGGAGCTGGTGCTGCGCGCGGGGGCCGAGATGGTGATGGAGCACAATCACAAATTGATTGAGCTGCTGTTTTCGCGGCTGCCGGCGGATCGCTGCGTGGTGGCGAGTCCGAGGGAGCGGGCGCGGCGCGGGCCTTATGGATGTTTTCAGGCGCGGACGCCAGAAAAGACCAAAGAGCTGTACGACAAGCTGCGCAGCGAAAACGTGATTACGAGTTTGCGCGAAGGGAAGATTCGCGTATCACCGTATTTGTATAACAACGAGCGGGACATTGATCGGGTGATTGCTGTGATTACGGCTTGAAAGAGAAAGAGAAAGAGAAAGAGAAAAGAGACGCTGAGGACGCGGAGATTCGCGGAAAAGACGGAGCGGGCCAGCGTCGGCGGCGCCCGGCGCGGACAACGGCCGCTACCAGAGCAAGCCGTCGGATGGCCGAGTGAAGAAAGACGGGCACGATTTATCGCACCCTGCACGGAGGCATCGCTAGGTTTAGGTAATAGCCGAGTGGGTTAGTACGCGTAGGCCTTGAGGAAGACGAAAACTACTACGCCGGTGATGGAAACGTAGAGCCAGATGGGGAAGGTGAAGCGCGCGATTCTGCGATGCATCGGGAATCGGCCGGTCAGCGAGAAAAAGAAGGTGGTCAGCACCATCGGCAGAGCGACGATGGAAAGGATGATGTGGCTGGCTAAAATGGTAAGGTACAGCGTGCGCACCGGGCCGTGGCCGGGGAAAATCGTGTCGCCGTGCAGTGCGTGGTTGGCGATGTAGCTCGCGAGAAAGGCGGAAGAGAACGCGAAGGCCAGCAGCATGCTCGTGCGATGCGCTTCTTTGTTGCGGTGTTTGATGAAATACAATCCGACGCACAGCGCAATGGCGCACAATCCATTTAGAAGCGCGTTGAGAGCCGGCAGAAACGTCCAGCGTCCGGCGAAGTCAGCCGAAGCATGATGGAAGTAGACCAGCCAGAGCAGGAATAACACGGCGAAGCTGCTGACTACGATGATCGCGCCCACGATCGGGCGCGGGCTAATTTGAGCCTGTTCCATGGTGACAATTAAATCACAAAAATCCATCGGGAAATCGTATAGAGGCACCGCGCAACGGACGTCGGCCGCGCGCAAGGAGGAGACTGCTGTGTTGGGGGTAGTTGGATCAATGTAAGAGCGGCAGAACCGGCACCACCGACATGGGAAGCTACTTGGGATCGTCTGGCAAGAAGTGCAAAGTCTTGGCGATTTTCTCGCGAGCCTCTTCGCTACTGGCAGGACCGAGGTGGAGGAGCGAAACGTAGTAACCGTGTCAAGAAAAACCACGATAGATTCCGCCTTCCGACCCTGTTTTGAGTTTTCGCGCGAGCTTTTGGCTTAACACTTCGTAGCCATCAGTGGTTTCGGTGGTTTTCTTGCCGTCAGAGTGGAAGCCGCCACCATCGCTGGCGCCCTGATGGCCGATCTCAGGCGTTTACGAGACTCGCGTAAGTTTCTATCTTGGCCGGAATTGGCAACCTTCATCAGTGCTACGCTGTCTTGAAGCCCTGATTCTTCGAGGTATCATCTGACTTCCCATGCCAAAGGATTTGCTTGCGCGACTCGCGGGAGGAGACCGGCGGACGATTGGCCACGCGGATGAAGTAGCGGCGGCGGTGTCGAAGAATCCGCGGCTGTTTTCTGCACTGATGGTGGGGCTGTGGTCGGCGGATCCTGTGGTACGAATGCGCGCCGCGGATGCAGCAGAAAAGGTCACGCGGGAAAAACGCGAGTTGCTGCAGCCGTATAAGAAGGAACTGCTTGGATTAATGGCGGAAGCGGATCAGCAAGAATTGCGCTGGCATCTTGCGGCGATAGTCCCGCGCCTTGTGCTGACGGCAAAGGAGCGGCAAATTACGGCGTCTTCGCTGAACACGTATCTGGCAGATCGCAGCTCGATTGTGAGGACGTTCGCTCTACAGGGTCTGGCCGATTTGGCAGAAAACGACGCTGATATGCGGGCCGCAGTGATGGAATTGTTGCGCGAAGCAACGCGAAGTGGCACGGCGGCGATGAAGGCACGCAGTCGCAAGCTGCTCCTGCGCCTGGAACGCTTGTGAAGTTTTCGTGCGAGCGTTGGACGAGAGTTTTGAGGTGAGATATTAGCAGCATGCGCGGGCTCATGACTGCTTTCAGATAGAAAGCACAAACAACTCTTGAAATCTGACTGCAGATGTTTCGCTGCCCTGCCGAATTATGCGGAGCAGAAGCGAAGAAAGAGGTACCGGGGCTACCGCACTCCAAAGACTAAAAGTGAGAGCGGAGTTCGCGGAAGGCTGGGAGGATGACCAGTTTGCCGGAGCCGGCCATGACCGGTTCGTGTTCCATGTGCCAGGTGTGCTGGTGCGGGATGTAGACGGCGTTGAGGCCGACTTTCATGGCCGGATTGATGTCGCTGCGCGGACTGTTGCCAATCATCCAGCCCTGGCTCTTGACGATTTTGTGTTTGTTGACGAGGCCAGTGTAGGTTACGGTGTCTTTTTCGGGGACGATTTCGATGGCTTCGAAAAAACCTTGCAGGCCGGAGCGCTGAACCTTTGCTGACTGTTCGGCAGGCTCGCCCTTAGTGAAAAGAATCAGACGATGGCGCTCGGTGAGATAGGCGAGCGTTTCCGGGACGCCATCGAGAATTTGCGGCGGAGTGCTTTCGAGTTCGACGACACGAGTGTGGATTTCCGCCAGCGTTTCACGCTTGGCCATCTGGTCGGCAAGTTTCAAATACGTTTCTTCGAGAGAGCGGCCGAAGCTGCGCACGCCGTATCCGTACTGGCGAATGTTTTTGCTTTCGGTTTCGTTGAGGATGTGACGGATGTAGGCGCGTGCGTAGCCGCAGGGTTCGACCAGGGTGATGAAATCTTCGATGAGCTTTTCGAAGAAGACATTGTTTTCCCACAGGGTGTCGTCGGCGTCGATCATCAGAGTGTGGCGTCGCATCTAGCGGTCTGTCCAATCAGGGAATTTTCCGAACTGAGTCACAAAATATCAGTGTAGCAGGCGAAGGGAATCTTCCGCGATATCCGCTGCGGCGTTGGGGCGGGCCAATTGGGCCGCGGCCTTGCGCATTTTCTCCATGCGGGCGGGATCGTCCAGGAGTCTGGCGATTTTCCAGGCGGCTGCGGGAGGATTGTTGCAGCGAATGGCAGCGCCTGCTTCGAGCAGATGATCGGCGTTGCGAAATTCCTGGCCGGGAATGGGTTCGACGAGCGCCATGGGGAGATGGCGGGCGAGGGCTTCGGAAGTGGTGAGGCCGCCGGCTTTGCCGACGAGGAGATCGGCGGCGGCCATGTACTGATCCACTTGCTTGGTGAAGCCGACTGGGACGAGGCGCGCAGAACCATCTGGCAGAGTGCCTGCTGCGCGAGCATTTTCATCGAGGCGTTTTTTCATTTTTTCGGATTTGCCGGCGATGGCGACCAGTTGCCATGGTTTTTGTAGGGCGAGGAGATCGCGGACGAGTTGTTCGAGTGGGCCGATACCGTAGCCGCCGGCGGCGAGAAGAACGACAGGAGATTTCCTATCGAGGTTCAATGTGGAGCGGGCGGCGGCGCGATCCAGCGGAACGGCAAAGAGTGGATCGATGGGAATGCCAGTAACGCGAACAATTTCGCGCGGCACGCCGATGCCCGCGAGATATTCGGCGGATTCCTGCAAGGCGACGTAGTAGCGTCCAACCGTGCGGCACAGCCACATCGCATGCACATCGTAGTCGGTGACGACGATGGCGTTTTTGGTGCGGAGGTTCTTTTTTGCGATGAGCCAGGCGATGATTTCCGCGGGAAGAAAATGCGTAGCGACGCACAGGTCGGGCTGGACGCGTTTGAGAAGCCGGATCATGGGCTGAGAATTCAGGCGATCGAGCGTGAGGCGGCGGCGCGGATGCTGCCAGGGCCGGTCGGTGCGGTCGTAGACGACACCCATTAAATCAGGAACGCGGCGCACGAGGGAGATGTAGCTTTTGTCGTAGGCGCGCTGGAAAAGTTTGCTGACGTAAGCGATGGCGTCGATGTGCTCTACATGGCAATCGCCGCGCGCGCTGAAGGCTTTTTCCAGCGCCTGAGCCGCGCGCACGTGGCCGGCTCCGGAGGAGGCGGAGAGCAAAAGTACGCGAGGTTTTTGAGTCATACTGCGTGGCAGGCTACGAGATAGTCGAAGTTGTGAGCGAAGAGCAGATTCCTGCCTTCGCCCGCCTCCGCGGGCAGCCTCAGAATGACAATCTCGCAAGAAGAAATCATGCTGGCTTCCTGGTGCTAGTGGCGAGCTTTTCCAGAATTCCCTGAGCGATTTTTTGCGATTCGCCGAAGCGTGCGAGGTAATCCTGGAATTGGTGGTTGATGGATTTGGCGTCTTCGACGCCCAGCTGGTGACGGAGGATCATGTCGCGAAGCTTGACGGGATGCGGGAGTAGGGCGTCTTCCTGCAATTCTTCGAGAGCGGTAGCGGCATCGTAGTGGTACATGGAGTCTCCTGCGGAAAACGAGTCGGGATGATTGTACTCATTTGCGGAGTAGGAAGGAACGTAGTGGGGAAAAGAAGATGGAGCTGAACGAAAGTCGTGTTGCGCTCACGACGGTGGTTAGGCGGCGTGGAGAAATTCGTAGCGGTCGATTTTTGCGGCGAAGCCCATGCGGCCGTTTTGAGTCGGCTCTATGCGCACTACTTTACCGTGGCAGCGGATGTTGACGTCGCCGGAGCGAGTGACTTGTTGGGGTAGTGTGATGACAAACTCGATGGCGCTGCCTAATTTGAACTGGGCCGCGGCAAGAAAATAAAGTCCACGATAACTGACGTCGCGGGTCTGTGCCGTAAGCTCGGGAGAATTCGAATCGCGCGGCAGAAGCCGCATCGGCAAAGTCATGTTGAATCGGCGAGCTTCGCGGCGGTCGGCTCCGTCGGGCATGGCACTCCTGGCTGCTGCAAAACTGCAAAACCGTACCATCGGTGTGTGGGCGACCGCAATGCTAAATTGCAGCAATTTAGCTCTAGTACCTTCGTTACCGTGGTTACGAGGATCCACACGTGTTTCCGACTGCCTTGCGGTAGCGGGAATAAAGATAGAACTAGTACGAAAACTTGCCGGCATAGTCAATCCGGGAATATACTCCGCAAAGCCCCGGCCCACCTGCAATAAGAACGCGTGCCTGCAATGCAGCGCCGCCTACATCCCCGTGTACGACTCCGGCTTCCCGCGAGGCTCAGATGGTCTGCGCCCTTAGGTCAACGAACGGACCAATGCGAAACAGTGAATGTATCCAAGGGCGGGTTGCTGTTGGCCTGCAACCAAGCTCACGGTGTGGGCCATCCGTTATGGGTGACCATTCCGTTCGATGCGCAAGCCGCGGGGGTGCAGCCGGAAACGGTGGCGCGAGTGGTGCGGTGTTGGCCGGCAGACGAAGAAAAGTTGCCACATTGGAACGTGGCCATGCGTTTCGAAGCAGCTGCGCATGCACGGACGCGGGGGAATGGCAGCCGTGCGGCAGAAAAAAGTCAGAACGGAACTGGAAATAATATTTCTTTGCCGATTCGCGTGCGGCCGCAGAATGTGCCCTGGCACGAAGACACGATGACCTTGGAAGTCTCGCACGACAAATTGAAATTCGTGACGAATCGCGAATACACTTTTGGGCAACGGCTGCTGGTATCGTTTGACGCCGGTGGTGAAGCGCCGTGGATCGGCGATGGAGAATGGGAAACTCAGGTGACCGGAATCGAAATGGAAGCGGGAAACGAAACGCTTTGCGTCACAGTACGGAAAAAGAAGTCGTGACCAATCGAGGCGAAACACGCTTCTTGATTCATGTAGACTGTTTTGGCTGCCGATGAGCTCAACGCACGAATCGAAGAACATCTTTTTAGAAGGACCTGCCGGCAATCTTGAAGCGGTGCTGTGGACGCCACCGGCGACCGCTCCCAGAATGGCCGCGCTTGTATGCCACCCTCATCCGCTTTTTGGCGGCACCATGCACAACAAAGTTGTTTTTCAGGCCGCAAAAGCGCTGGATTCGCTGGGCATTGCGGTGTTGCGATTTAATTTTCGTGGCGCCGGATTGAGCGAAGGCGTTCATGACAAAGGCCGAGGGGAACTGGATGACGTGCGCGCGGCGCTGCAGTATTTGGCGGCGGAATTTCCGGGGACGCCATTGCTGGTTGCGGGTTTCAGTTTTGGATGCTGGGTTGGGCTACGCGCTGGTTGCGAAGACGCGCGAGTGGAAAAGCTGATCGGGATTGGCGCGCCGGTGAACAACTCGGATTTTTCGTACCTGGGGGAATGCGCCAAGCCGAAGCTCTTTGTGCATGGTTCGAACGATGAGCACGGCGCCGTGGAAAAAGTGCGAGAGATGGTGGCGTCGTTGCGGGGCGACAATAAACTGGTCGTTGTGGATGGTGTGGACCATTTTTTTGCTGGGAAGATTGAAGAGTTGGGGAAAGCGATTATCGGGTGGCTGAAGCCTGCGGCACGTAACGCCGTGAAAAGCTCCGCGCACGATTGATATCGGCAGCCTTTGCGACGCAACGTTGTATCCGCAGAGATATCAAGCAGAGGTTTAGAGCTGAGATCCTTGGCCCATCCTTTCAGATGAGCTCAGGATGAAATCACTCATGATTTAGTTTCGTCCGCAAGAAAAATTACGAGGAAGACTGGCCGCGCGAGAAGAGTTTGGAAAATTGGTCAATCGTTGCCGGCGGTACTTTGACCAGTTTTGCGTTTGCCTGGACATGCTCCTGACGCGACATTCCGACCAGGGCGGTTGTGATTCCAGGTGAGGAACGGACAAACTGCAGCGCGCGCTCGGCGTCGGATTCAAGTCCCAGCGCTTCCGCGACAAATCCGGGGAGATTGCTGGCCACCTGACCTTGCAAAAGAGAAGCGCTCGCAATCAGCGTGATGTCCAACTCTTCCGCCGCTTCCATGACGGTCATGGTTTTTCCGGCGACGGATTGATTGCCGAGGGTGAGCGCTTCAGTCATCCCCAGATTAAAAGGCAACTGCACAAAGCGGAAGTGATGATCTTCGCCGGCGATCCCTTTCGCAACCGCATCGAGTTCCGCGAGCTGCATGGAATCGCGAACACGAGCGTCCTGGCGGAAACCGTTCCAAGTGGCCACGCCGTAGAATTGTATTTTGCCGGTTCTTACCGCTGATTCCAGGTAATAGAAGGCTTCGCGGATGCGGCCGAGAAACTGCACCTTTGAAATCTCACCCAGTTGCGTTTCCGGATTGTGCAGGTAGAAGACATCAATGCGATTTACGCCAAGATTGGCCATGCTGCGCGAGATCTGATCTTGCAAAAAGCGCGGAGCGATGCAGTGGCTTCCGGCGGCGATGTCCTTAGCGGAAAAAATTCCGCGTTGAATATATTCCTGGAAAAAATATTGATTGGGATCGGACGGCATTTTGCCGTCGGGTGAGAGATAGCCGGCCTTGGTGCAAAGAACGAGCTGGTCGCGCGAATAGCCTTTAGCTTCGAGTTGCACCAGGGCGGCTCCGATGCTGCGTTCGCTGCGCTGAAAGCGATAATTGATCGCGGCGTCGGCGACGTTGATTCCGTTCTCGACGGCGCTCACGACGGCTGCGGTGTAGGCGGCATCGGTGCGTTCGTCAGGCTGGCCGAGATACGTTCCGATACCGATGGATGAAAGAACCAGGCCGTGGACTTCGCGAAAGTGTCCATCGGCGGCGCGGCTACGGAGGGACTCTGCGTAACGCCTGGTGCCTTCGGCTGTTGCTCCATCGCTCATGAGTTTTTTTCTCTTTCTTTGCCGGACTGAGGCAGATTGTCTTCGCTTGGCGCATTATTTTGTCCCGGCAAGCCGGGTTTCGCCTCGGGTGGCGCAAGCAGCCGCGCACAGGCCCGCATCATTCTCCGATAGGGCCAGGCATTTGCGCGAAAGAAAATTTCGCCCCAGCGGGGATTGCTGTAAAACCAGCGAGCGAGGAGCCAGAGATGATCGGACAAGTCGGCTTGCGAGATCGGCGAGGGAGCAGAGAGATTCCTCGCTTCGCTCGGAATGACGGAGTGAGGCGTAGGGGATTGGGCAGGGGACCGAGCAGCGGATTGATTGGTGGCTGCTTGATCTGGTTCGAGATGCCGACGCAGGAGCTGCTCGGCGGAGCGAGGATCGCCGGCCAGCGAAGCGAAGGATAGTTCGAAGGGCTCGACGATTGTTCCGGCCCGGACTTCATAGACGGCAATTGTCTGATCCGCTGCCCCGCGTTGAAGAATGATGGCATTGAGATCCTGCAAACGGCGGGGAAGTTCTGGCTGCCCGCGCAGAGCGTCATCAAGCTTGTCGAGTTTTTTGTGCAGTAGCGCAGCTTTTTCAAAATCCATTGCTTCACTGGATTGGTTGCGTTCGGCCTCGAGAGTTTCGCGCAGCGAAGCGCCGCCGGTTTCCAGAAAAGCCACCAGGCGCTGCACTTCCACGTCATATTCTTCTTTTGTGCATCCTGCAAAGCATGGAGCGAGACACATTTTCATTTCAGAGTAAATGCATCCGGGGAATTCCGGATCGCGGCGAATTTTAATCTGGCAGCGGCGCACCTTGAAAAGATCGAGCGCGCGTTCGGCAAAAGCGTCGGCGGCTTTGCGGGAAGGGAATGGTCCGTAGTAAACGCCGCCAGCAGGTTCGCCGTTCGGTGCGAGGGAAATTTTCCGTGTTGCGTAGCAACGAGGATACGCGTTGCGCAGATTGACTTTCAACACGGCTGGCGGGCGGATGCGCAACATTTCCTGGTAGCGCTCTGGAAAAAGCTTTTTGGCGTTCTGGTAGTAGGTGAAGGTTTGTTCGAATGCGGAGGCGGTCACTCGATAGCGAATTCTTTTTGTGAAATCGCGCAGGTTCAGGCGTTTGCTTGTGGAATCGAACGGGCCGAGAAGCCGTTCTAGGCGACGGCGCAGATCCTGAGTGCGGATGAGGAGCGGCTGGGCGGAAGAATGCCGCGGCTCGATCAGGCATACCGATGGAAGCGGTGGGAGCGCGGAGAGAAATTCTGCGTCCCGCGCCGGATCGAACTCAAGGCCTGAATCGAGACTTAGCACGAATTCAGGATACTACGCGGGAGAACATCACGAACGCAGCGCCCAGGAGGAGATGACCAGGCGCTGGATTTCGCTGGTGCCTTCGTAGATTTCGGTGATACGCGCGTCTCGATAGGCGCGCTCGACCGGATATTCGCGGCTGTAGCCGTTGCCGCCGTGAATTTGGATGGCTTTATGGGTGACGCGCGTGGCCATTTCGCTGGCGAAAAGTTTCGCCATGGCGGCGTCCATGCTGAAGCGAGCGCCGGTGTCTTGTTTCCACGCAGCTTTGCGAATCAGCAGACGCGCAGCATCGATTTCAGTGGATATGTCCGCCAGCATAAATTGAATGGTTTGAAACTCGGCGATGGGATGGCCGAAGGCGAGTCGTTCTTTGGAATATTTCAGCGCTGCCTCGAACGCGCCTTGCGCAATGCCTGCAGCCTGCGCGGCAATGCCTATCCGGCCACCGTCGAGTGTCGAGAGGGCTACCTTGTAGCCTTCGCCTTCGTTGCCGATGCGATTGGTTACCGGCACTTCGCAATCGCTAAACACCAGTTCGCTGCACGCGGTGGCGGTGATGCCGAGTTTTTTTTCTTCCTTGCCGACTTTAAATCCCGGTGTGCCTTTTTCCACCACTACTGCGGTGATTCCTTTTTCGCCCTTGGAGGGCTCCGTGTTTACGTAAACGATCGCGGCATCCGCGGCGCCGCCGTTTGTGATCCACGCTTTCGTGCCGTTCAGGATATAGCGGTCGTCTTTTCTTGCGGCTTTGGTTTGCAGAGCTGCGGCGTTTGATCCGGCTTGCGGCTCGGTCAGCGCGTAACAGCCGATTTTTTCGCCCCGCGCGAACGGCAAAAGCAATTTCTTTTTTTGTTCGTCGGTGCCGTAGCGGTGAATGGGATCGCAGTAAAGCGAATTCTGCACGGAGAGGATTACGCCGGTGGAAGCGCAGCAGCGGGAGATTTCTTCGATCACGATGCTGTAGGAAATGTGATCAAAGCCGGCGCCGCCTTCGTTTTCCGGAATGGCCACGCCCGTCAAGCCGAGCTCGGCGGCTTTGGCAAACAAGTCGCGCGGGAAATGCCCGGTTTCATCGAGCTCGCGAGCGCGCGGTTTTACTTCGGCTTCGGCGAATTCGCGAACGGTTTTTTGCAGCAACAATTGATCTTCGGTGAGTTGCAGATTCACGCTGACCCCGGAGAAGAGAGATTCTTCGCTGTGCCTGCCCGTTCAGGCAGGCTCGGAATGACGATGCTGCGTTGATATTGTAGCGCAGCGACGGCGAAATTCTTCCTCAGCGCTGCTGCGCCCCTACAAAACCGCGCTTCATGTGGTCGTTGGTTGCTCGGCGAAGGCTTCTTTGAACCGCTTATAGGCCGTGGCCAGCGATTCCGGATGCACGCGAGTTTCTGCCGTCACGGTCATAAAATTTGCATCGCCCACCCAGCGTGGCAAAGCATGCAGATGAAGATGGCCGGTTACGCCGGCGCCGGCCGCGCGGCCTAAATTCATTCCGTAGTTCATGCCGTCGGGCTTGTACAGCTTGTGCAGAATTTTTTCGACGCGCTGTGCCAGCTGCATCATTTCGTTCAGCGTGGCAGCATCGCACCGGGACAACTCCGCAACGTGCGCGTATGGCACGATCATTACGTGGCCGGAGGTGTAGGGATAAAGATTGAGTATGACGAAACAGGAAGCGCCGCGATAAACGATCAGCGTGACTTCATCATCGGTGCGCGCCGCAGCATCACAGAAAATACATTCCGGCTGTTTGCCGGCGATCGCTTCTCGGATGTATTGGTAGCGCCACGGCGTCCACAGAAAATCCATTGAGTGAGTATCCTCGCGAGGAAAAGCTTAAAACAAGGCAGGCAATTTGCATCGAACGGAAATTGCAAACTCAGGAGTGCGTCGAGTTGCCGGAACTGGCGCTGGCGGCTTCCGCAGCGGAAGTCATCGCGGCCGCTTCGTCACTATTCACAAAATCTTTCAGTTCCTTGCTGGGCTTGAAAAAGGGAATACGCTTGGCGGGCACTTCCACTTTCTCTCCGGTTTTCGGATTGCGTCCCACGCGGCCTTTGCGCTGCCGGGTACGAAAACTTCCGAACCCGCGAATCTCGATCTTCTCGCCTTTTTGAATAGCTTCGATGATGCTGTCGAAAATGGTTTCGACGATGGTCTCGGACTCCTTGCGCGGAAGTTCGGTGACCTTCAGCACTTCTTCGATCAAATCGGCTTTCGTCAACGTCGGTTGCTTGGTCATCGTGGCCACGCCTCACTCAATAGTCCCTAGATGATACGCCGCAGACCCATGACAGGGAAGGGCTTACGGGAAGCTCGGTAATAAAGGTTGCACACTTCCTATCACTAAACTGGCCCGCAGGTAAAACAAAAAATTAGGGGCCAGTCGACTGCGACCGGCCCCTGTGGAAACGAACGAGATTTAACGTGAAGAAAGTTTTTGTTTCAGCACGTCGCCGATGGTCGCAGTCGAAGAAGTTTTCGTCGTCGAGCGGTACTGCGCAATTTCCTGGCGCTCGACCTGCTTGACTGCGGCTTTGTAGCTGAGCGCGATTTTGCGCGACTCCGGGCTGATCTTGATGATTTTGAAGTCGTACTCCTTGCCCGGTTCAAGTGGACCAGCGCTCTTCAGCGGGCCGGTGGCGGTGCGGTTCATGCCGGTGCCATCGTCGCCGCGGCGGCGATCGGTGATTTCCGTGTTGTGGCACAGGCCCTCGATATTTTCGCCGAGTTCGACGAAAGCGCCGAACATGGCGATGCGCGAAACTTTGCCCTTCACGATTTCGCCGACACGATGCTGTTTGAACCAGTCGCCCCAGATATCGTTTACCTGCTTCATCCCCAGGGAAACTCGGCGGTTGTCTTCATCCACGCGCAGGACCTTGGCGGTCACCGGTTCGCCCTTCTTGAAGACCTCGTGCGGATTCTTGATGCGCTCGGTCCAGCTGACATCGCTGACGTGCACCAGTCCGTCGAAGCCGTCCTCGATTTCGATAAACGCACCGAATTCAACGATGTTGCGGACCTTTCCAGTAACGATAGTGCCGACGGGATACTTGTCGGCTGTCAGGAGCCAGGGATCGGGCTGCGCCTGCTTCATACCGAGGGAGACGCGGCGGTCGCTGGGCTTGATGTCCAGCACGACGACGTCTACTTCTTCGCCGACCTTGACGATCTTTGAAGGGTTCACGGACTTTTTCGCCCAGCTCATTTCCGTGGCGTGAACCAGGCCTTCGATGCCGGTCTCGAGTTCGACGAACGCGCCGTAATCCACTACGCCGACGACTTTGCCCTTGTACTTGCCGCCTGCGGGATATTTTTCCGCTGCGTTCACCCAGGGATCGGGCGAGAGTTGCTTCAGTCCGAGCGAGACGCGTTGCTTGTCCTTATCGAATTTCAGAATGATGACATCGAGTTCCTGATCCGGCTTCACCACGTCGGAAGGATGCTTGATGCGGCCCCAACTTAGATCGGTGAGGTGGAGCAGTCCGTCGATGCCGCCGAGATCCACGAACGCGCCGTATTCGGTGACGTTTTTCACGACGCCGCGCACGGTCTGACCTTCCGCCAGCGAGTTCATCAGTTCGCCGCGCTTGGCGTGCTGTTCCTCTTCCAGAATTGCGCGGCGGCTGACGACTACGTTGCCGCGGCGGCGATTTAATTTGGTGATGCGGACCTGAATTTCTTGTCCAGCCAGCGCATCGAGATTCGCGGTGGGACGCAGGTCGTACTGCGAGCCGGGAAGGAATGCGCGGACGCCGACGTCAACTACAACTCCGCCTTTGATGCGATCGACTACTTTGCCCGTGAGCGTGGTTTTATTTTTGTGGGCTTCATCGAGCTTCTCCCAGGTACGGCGGCGCAGCACTTTCTGGTACGAGACGATCACGTAGCCGTCTTTCTTCTCGCCGGTGCGCTGCACTTCAATGGTGGCGTTGGGATCGGGGCGGGGAATTTCCGTTTCGGAAAATTCCACGGCAGGGATCAGGCCTTCCATCTTTTGACCGATGTCCACCACGACGCCGTGTTCGGTGTACGCGATTACTTTTACTTCGATAATTTCGTTGCTGGCGGGCGATTCGTGTTGCTCGTCGTACTGGTCGAGCAGCTTGCTCATCTCCTCGGTACTGGCAGCTTCCTCGGCGGCAGCGGTGGCTTCGGCGTCGGTCGCGGATTGCGCGGCGTGGGCTTCAGCCTTGGCATGGACTTCTGCGGCTGCCGGTTGGTCGGCGGCGGGAGTTTCCGGCACAGAGTCCGACTGGGGGTCTTCCTCGGTTCGCTGCGACGGAGTTTCGTCGACTGCGCTGTTCTCCGGATTCGCCCGCGCTGGGGCTGCATGCCCCGGCGTTGCAGCTTGCTGCCGCTCCGCCGGATTTTCTTGCGAACCTGCTTGCGATGATGCCTGCGGTGTTTCCTGAGGTGCTGCTTGCGATTGCGATTCGTGGGCAGGCGCTGCTGCGGCTGCGGTCACTGGGTGGTCATGGTCGGAAAACATGGTTGTCGGCCTCCGGGATTTTTATCCCAAGTTTTGGATTCTGGCTGCCGCGCCGGGAATGAAATTGGGCGTGGACAAGCCAGCGTGTTCGAGATACTTCCTTGCGGACTCCCTGTTGGGGGACTGCCCCGATGGGTAATGCAAGGCTGCTGTTTCGCGTCTAGCAAGTGACCTTTGCGGTCACCTTATAGGGGAGGCGAGTGCGGCCACCCCAGACCGGATCGCGAACCAGCTCTAAAGGACTAGTGACCGTTTTTCGGCCACAGGACACATAGATGCCGCAGCCGATGTAAACGCTGCAACCGTGCAAGAATACAGGGCGAAACGGAGGCGTGTCAACGAAACCAACTGCGTCAGAACTCGGCGAAACGGCACCAACTGCCACGCTCGGTTCGCCGCTTCTACGCCTGTCCGATTTCAGCCAAAAACGGTTGAGCGAGTTTTGGTTCGCCCTTCCCATTTTGGCCGCGCATCCAACAATATTCTAGGGATTTCATGGAGAGAGGATCCGGCTGCCCGAACTCTAGGCGAAGCGAGTTGATCTCTTCAGCAGTCTGTTTAGGATCATCGGCTTCAGTCCAGACATAGTATCTCGCTAATTCGCAATAGTTGTTTTGGCCGAATAATCCCCAGTGCCCATTGGGCACATTCACGAAGAACAGCGATCCGCCGCGCTCTGAAATCGCGCTCAAGAGCTTCGCGTCCTTGCTCTTGGGCGTCGCAGCGCATGGCTATGCTCGGGCGCGGGTGGATTGGCGGATTTCGCGGCGGAAGTCGGGGGCGAAGACCTCTACGGTGCGGCACATTTCGTAGAGGCGGGAACGCATGCGGGCGCCGATGCGGTCGGCCAGGGAATCTTCTTTTACGACTTTCACGCTCTCGCCGCTGGGCAATCTCGGCGCAGGTCCAACCACGGGCGATTCGTCAAAATAATTTGTGCTGAGGATGGTTACGCGGCGTTCGTTGTAGCGGGCGTTCAAGACCAGGCCGATGATGTCGAGCACCCAGGCGGAAGGTTTGCTGGCGCCGAGATCGTCGAGGACAAGAATTTCGGTGTTGCGAATGGGTTCGAGGATTTTCATTTCGGTCGATTCGCTTTGCGGATTGTAGCTGGCCTGGATTTCTTTCAACAGTTCGCGGTAATCGCAGAAAATTCCTTGATGGCCACGGCGTAGCAATTCTTTTAGCGCGGCGACTGCCAGATGCGTTTTCCCTACGCCGGATGGGCCCATTAGCAGCAAACCCTTTTCGCTGGCACCGGGATAATTTTGCACAAAACCTGTGGTTTGTAGCTTGGCCTCCTTCAGCGATTTAGCGTGTTGAAGCGTTTGTCCGACATCGGTGCTGTAGCTTTCAAAGTCGCAATGTTCGTAGCGTTTGGGGATGCGCGCGCGGTCCATCACAAGGGACGCGCGTTCGCCCATGCTGCAATCGCAGGCTACGGCGAATTTTCCGGGGCCATCGGGGCGGGCGACGAGCTTCCAGCCGGTTCCCTGACAGCATTGGCAATTTTCTAGCGGCATTGTAGAACGAGCATACGGGTGCGAGAGGCGAACGGCAAGGTGTGCTCCATGTGGAACGCTGTGGAAGAAAAGAGAGGATTGCCACAGGGTCACAGAGGCACCGAGTTCGGAAAGAAAAAAGACTGAAGAGGAAGAAAAGGTTTTAACGCAGAAGAGAGCAGAGGCGTAGGGATCGCGGAGAAGGCTAAGAACGTAAGAAATTTCAACGGACGAAACGGGAGCGGGGGACTATGGCGTGGCGGGAAGGCTTTTCTTGCGAGACGTTGTTGGCTACACGGGAGAGTTCTTGCTGCACTACGCTGGCGAATTCGGACATTTGTTTTTCCATTTCCAGCATTTTTTCGCGCATGTTCAGGATGATTTCGATGCCGGCGAGGTTTACGCCCATGTCGCGGGTCAGCGTTAGGATCACGTCGAGGCGTTGCAAATCTTCGTCGGTGTAGAGGCGAGTGTTGCCTTCGGAGCGTGACGGCTTCAACAGACCGACGCGTTCATAGAGGCGCAGGGTTTGCGGATGCAATTTGTAGAGTTCGGCTACCGAGCTGATCATGTAGCCGGCTTTGGCGCGAGTTTTCCGTCTGGGCGACATTTTAGTTTTGCCAGAGGGCACGATAGATCGCGCCCTTACGTTCACACTCCAGCTTTCGCGAATAAATCCTTGCGCGGATCCTCAGGTGCTACGGTTTCCAATTCTTTCATAATGTTGCGGACGCGCTCGTCGGTTGGCTTGGGCACGACCACTTGAATTTCCACGTACTGGTCGCCGCGCGTGCCATTGCGTGCGCTCGGTACACCCTTTTCGCGGAGGCGCAGCGTGCTGCCGCTGTTGGTCCCCGGTGGAATTCTTACGATCGAGCGGCCATCGATTGTGGGCACTTCGACTTTTGCGCCCAGGGTGGCTTCGCTTACGGTGATGGGAACTTTGGTGTAGAGATCGTTGACGCGGCGTTCGAAGAACGGGTGGGGCCGCACTTCGACCAGCAGATACAGATCGCCAGCGGGAGCGCCCATGGTTCCAGCATTGCCTTTGCCCGGTACACGCACGCGGCCGCCGGAAGCTACGCCAGCCGGAATGCGCACGTCAATCGTTTCAGTACGGCGCATGCGGCCTTCGCCGCCGCAGGTTTTGCAAGCGGTGCGAAGTTTTCCCGTGCCGCCGCAGCGGTTGCAAGGAACGTTGAAACGCATTTTGCCTGCGGCCTGCTGAACCGTGCCGGTACCGTGGCAGGTCGGGCAGGTTTGCGGCGAGCCGATCGCGCCGGTACCGTGGCAGGTTTCGCAGGTGTCCAGACGGGTGATCTGCAATTTCTTAACCGCGCCGCGGACTGCATCCCAGAAATCAATTTCCAGCTTGTATTCAAGAGCGCTGCCCGGTTCGGCTTCTTCTTCAACACCCGCGCCGCCGCCGCGTCCGCCAAAAAACTGGCTAAAGAGGTCGCGGAAACTTGCTCCGCCTCCGCTGCCAGTGCCGCCGCTGCCACCACTGAAGTCGAAACCGTTGAAATCGAAATTTACATTGTTGTCGGCACCGGCTCCGCCCTGGCCGTAGTCACCGGTCGGAACATTCTCGCTGTAGAAGCCATACTGGTCGTACATTTGGCGTTTCTTACTGTCGGAGAGGACGTCGTAGGCTTCCTGCAATTGCTTGAATTTTTCTTCAGACGCTTTGTCTCCGGGATTGAGATCGGGATGGTATTTGCGCGCGAGTTTGCGGAAAGCGGCGCGAATATCCTTGGCCGAGGCTTTGCGCGAGACCCCCAGCAGTTCGTAATAGTCGGTTTTGGTTGAAGTCGGCATGTTCTATGTAACGGATAACAACAGAACCATAAATGTGCACTATAGCCGCTAGGAACTATAGTGCACGTTTTGTGGCGAACTTAGTTGGGCTGTTTTTTGTCGTCAACGTCGACGTATTCGGCGTCGATCACGTCGCCGGGCTGTTTTCCGGGCCCACCAGCCTGGCCCTGCGAACTGCCCGGGGCAGCCCCAGCACCGGCCGCGTTGGCAGCTTCGCCCTGCGGTGCAGCCTGCGCTGTTTTGTAAAGCGTTTCCGCCATTTTGTGCAGCGTGCGTTCCACGTTTTCGGTTGCCGTGCGGAGACGGGCGGTGTTGCCTTCACCGCCATCGCTCATGGCTTTCTTCGCTTCTTCAAGCGCTTCCTCCGCAGCCTTGACATCGGCTTCGGGCAGCTTGTCGCGATTTTCCTTAATCGTTTTTTCTGCCTGGTACACGATGCCGTCCAGACGGTTGCGCGCTTCGACTTCTTCCATGCGGCGGCGATCGTCTTCGGCGTGCGATTCGGCTTCGACGCGCATCTTTTCCGCTTCTTCCTTGGTCAGGCCGGTAGAAGACTGAATGGTGATTTTCTGTTCCTTGCCCGTAGCCTTGTCCTTGGCGGAAACGTTCAGGATGCCGTTGGCGTCGATATCGAAGGTCACTTCAATTTGCGGCACGCCGCGAGGAGCGGGCGGAATGCCATCGAGTTTGAAGGTCCCGAGTGAACGGTTGTCCTTGGCGAATTTGCGCTCACCTTGCATCACGTGGATTTCCACGCCGGACTGGTTATCCGAAGCGGTCGAGTACGTTTCGACCTTACGCGTCGGGATCGTGGTGTTGCGCGGGATCTGCACGGTCATCACGCCGCCCAGAGTCTCCACGCCCAGAGAAAGCGGCGTCACATCGAGCAGGAGGATGTCCTTTACTTCACCGCCAAGCACCGCGCCCTGAATGGCCGCGCCTACTGCCACGACTTCGTCCGGGTTCACGCCCTTGTGAGGCTCTTTGCCGCCGAAGAAGTTGCGGACCAGTTGCTGAACTTTCGGGATGCGTGTGGAACCGCCGACGAGCACGACTTCTTCGATGTTGCTCGGCGAGAGCTTCGCGTCTTCAAGAGCCTGCTGTACGGGCTTCATCGAGCGGTCGAGCAAGTCCGCCATCAATTGTTCCAGGCGGGTGCGAGTCAGCTTTTCCTGCAAATGGATCGGGCCACTGGCCCCCGCAGTGATAAAGGGAAGATTGATTTCCGTTTCCATCATTTGCGAAAGCTCGATCTTGGCCTTTTCTGCAGCTTCCTTCAGGCGCTGCAGGGCCATGCGGTCTTTGCTCAGGTCGATGTTGTTAGATTTCTTGAATTCGTCGATGAGCCAGTCCACGATGCGCTGGTCAATGTCGTCACCGCCTAGGTGCGTGTCGCCGTTGGTGGATTTCACTTCGACGACGCCGCTGCCGACTTCGAGAACAGAAATATCGAACGTGCCGCCGCCAAGGTCGTACACAGCGATGGTTTCGTCGGTTTTCTTTTCCAGGCCATATGCCAGCGCGGCCGCGGTCGGTTCGTTGATGATGCGGACGACTTCCATGCCCGCGATCTCGCCGGCTTGCTTGGTGGCCTGGCGTTGCGCGTCGTTGAAGTACGCGGGAACGGTGATGACCGCCTTGGTGACTTTTTCGCCGAGGAAATCTTCCGCTGCGTTCTTCAGCTTGGTCAAAATCATTGCGGAAATTTCGGGCGGGCTATAGATCTTGCCGGAAATCTCAATGCGGGCGTCATCGTGATCGCCCTTCACTACCTTATAAGGAACGCGCTTCATCTCCGTGCCGACTTCGTCGAAGCGGCGGCCCATGAAACGCTTGATCGAATACACCGTGTTTTCGGGATTCGTCACAGCCTGGCGCTTGGCTACCTGGCCGACGAGGCGCTCCCCCGTTTTTGTGATGGCCACCACTGATGGAGTGGTGCGAGCGCCTTCCTGATTGGGGATGACAACCGGCTCGCCGCCTTGCATCACTGCGACGACCGAGTTCGTGGTCCCCAAGTCAATACCGATGATCTTACTCATATTGAATCTCCCTCACTGGATAAGCCGAAATCTGCGAATCGAACGTTGCTTCCGGTCGGAGCCGGGCTTCAGAGCGTCTACCGGGAAGCGTCCTTCGTTGACCGGTTCGATGCAGGGACGAGTATAAAGGTTGAGTGTGCCAATGTCAAGGTTCTTGATGACGTCAGTATTATTATTGTTTTCAGTTGGTTACAGGAGGTCATTGCTCATGATTGTCGGCGATTGTTTCCTATCCAGAACAAACTTCTGGCGCGCCTTCGCATCCTATTGCCCGGCGTAGAGAAGGCGCCGCGGGCCGGTCTTGGAGTCAAATCCGAACCGGCCCGCTCTTTTTATGCCGCTTCTAAGGTAATATCATTCGACGCAGTTCGCAGCATCGCTTAAGGGGAGACTCTCGTGAAGCGGCGACACTTGGTAGTTGCGGCAATCGCTCTTGCGCTTGCAGGCGTGACATTGTCCTTCGGATTGGGTGTAAATCACGGTTTGGCGGTTCGGACCGGGGTCGACGATGGTAATCCCGCGGTCTTGACCAGCGTGGACCCGGAATCTGCCGCAGCTGTCAGTGTGCACCAGCCGGAAAGTACCACCAATGAAAAGGCTACCGCTAAGCCTCCGGCCAAATCTGCCTGGCCAAGTTCAACCGCTCGGTCGCGGCCTGCGCAACTTTCCGCGCAACAGGAAGTGGACCCTCATTGTGCGTTCGGCTCGAAGACGGCTCCCGTCACGATGGAAATTTATAGCGACTTCCAGTGCCCGGCGTGCAAGCAGCTTTTTAAGACTACCAACCAGCCGTTGATGGACAATTACGTTAACACCGGAAAGGTCTACCTGATCCATCGTGATTTTCCGTTGCCGATGCACGCCTATTCACGCGTGGCAGCGAGCTATGCGCGCGCCGCGGCGCACATCGGTAAATTCGACGCCGTGGAACAAGCGCTATTTCAGAATCAGGAAAAGTGGGAAGCGAACGGCGATGTCAAGGGGACCGTTGCAGCGGTGTTGAGCGCCGCAGACATGAAAAAAGTGCAAGCGCTGGTGGACGGAAAGACGCTTGAGCCTCTGATTGACAAGGACAAGCAAGCGGGCCAGGTGATTCCAGTGAACCAGACACCTACGACCGTGTTTCGCCATAAAGGCCAAACCTATCCGTACGCGGGCGTCATGAGTTATGACATCCTAAAAGGATTCCTGGACGACCTTCTTTCGCGCTAGCAACATGAGAGCAAATTCAGCATCGCCGAACCACCTACAGCGAATACCATGATGCAATCCAGTCCGCTCAATTTTCGTCGCTCGGTGATTTGGCTGGGCCGTATTGTGGTCGGGCTGATTTTCGTTTATGCCGGCTATTCCAAACTGTTTCTGCCCAATCAACATCTGTGGCCCTATTTCATCCTGAAGTTTTCGGTTTCGGCAAACCTGTCCACATTTGCATTTCAGGTGGAATCCTACAAGGTGCTGTCCGCCGCTGGATCCGCTTTCGTCGCGCATACATTGCCGTTCGTGGAGATGGTGCTGGGGTTGCTGCTATTGATTGGCTGGCGTTTCCGGGTGTGGGCCACGCTAGCGACAGCGATCCTGCTGGGGTTCTTGTGCCTGGTGACGCGTGCGTACTTGTTGCACATGGATATCAATTGCGGATGTTTCGGCGCGCCAGAGCCGCTCACGATTAAGACTGTGGTACGGGATGGCGCGCTCGTAGCGCTGGCGTTGTTGACGACCGTGTTTGCGTTCAAGGAAGCGCGCAAGCCGCATCCCTGGACAGCCAGCGAGAGCGCGTAGGATTTGTTCAAGGGCGCGACGAGCCGGCTCCCCGATACACCTTGCGAAACTAGCCTCATCCGGTTTCCGAAATGTGCAAAGTTTTGCGCTAGAATTTTCTGTTGATGCTAAGTCTGCCCCCGATCACACTTCGCTTGCGCGGTTGGAAACTCATTGACCGTGTGGCCATCGCATTCCTGCTGCTTTGCTCTATTGCGCTCGGCGCCGGATGCGGACTTCTGTTCGTGTATGCCAGCGACCTGCCGGAAATTCGTGCGCTGGAAACTTACCGGCCTAACGTAGTCACGGAAATTTATGCAGACGATGGGCAAATGGTGGCGAGTTTTGCGTTGCAGCGGCGCATTCTGATGACTTACGAGCAATGCCCAAAAATTCTCTATAACGCGGTGTCTTCGATTGAGGACCAGCACTTTGAAGATCACTGGGGCATTGATTTTCCGCGTATCGCGGGCGCGGCCTATCGCAATTTGCTGAAAGGGCGCAAAGCAGAAGGCGCTAGCACTATCACCATGCAGCTAGCGGGAAATCTCTTTCTGGATCGCAGCGACCGCAGCTTCCGCCGCAAAATGCAGGAAATGCTGCTGGCGCTTCAGATCGAGCGCCGCTATACCAAGCCGCAAATTTTCACGATGTACTCGAACCAGGTGTACCTGGCGCATGGGAATTACGGATTCGCAGCAGCGTCACAATTTTATTTCAGCAAACCGGTGACTGACCTAAAGCTGCAGGAAGCGGCACTGCTGGCCGGGATGGTCAATGGCCCGAAATATTCGCCGCTGCTCAATCCGGAGTCCGCGTTGTCGCGCCGCAACCTGGTCCTTCGCCGCATGCTGGAAGAAGGGAAAATCACTGCGACGGAGGAAGCGGCAGCGATAAAGACTCCTCTCGGTCTGCATGTTCAATATCCGCGCAACGACCTGGCGCCCTATTTCTTCGAGGAGATTCGCAAGTATCTGGAACAAACCTATGGCACGGAAGCGGTACACGAACGCGGGTTGCGTGTCTATACCACGCTGAATATTGCGATGCAGCGAGCAGCGAATCTTGCCGTGCGCGACGGATTGCATGCCTACGACCGGCGGCATGGCTGGCGCGGCGGTTTGCCGAACATCATGAAAGATAATTTGGGCACGCTGGATAGTTACGAAGACGATGACTGGCGCCACGCGATTGAAAAGGGAAGTTACGTCACGGGACTGGTGATGGCGGTGGACGAAAAATACGCCACCATCAAGATCGGCAGCTACCGCGCGGTGATTTCGGCCAGCGACTTCGCGTGGACCGGACGCAAGAAGCCCTCGGAACTGCTGAAGGTGGGCGATCTCGCGCAGTTTTCCATACAGGAATTGCGTGAATCCACTGCGCGCGTTCAATTGGAGCAGCAGCCAGCGCCACAGGCTGCGATGGTGGCGATAGACAATCCGACAGGAGAAATCAAAGCGCTGGTAGGCGGCTACAGTTTTGAGGATTCGAAGTTTAATCGCGCTACGCAATCGGTACGGCAGGTAGGCAGCTCATTTAAGATTTATGTTTACGCGGATGCGATTGCCAAAGGCTTTACGCCGTTCGACACGATCCTGGACGCGCCGTTTACGACCATCAGCGGCGGGCAACCATACTCGCCGCGCAATTACGACGAAAAATTCGAAGGGAACATCACCCTGCGCCGCGCGCTGGCTGGTTCGCGCAACGTGCCCGCCGTAAAGTTGGCGGAAAAAGTTGGCATCAACAGCGTTGTCGAGACTACGCGAAAGTTTGGGATTACCACGCCGCTGCCGCCATACCTGCCACTGGCGCTGGGTTCGGCGGACATGAAGCTGATCGAACACGTTTCCGCGTTCACGGTATTTCCGGATGACGGGATTCGAATCGATCCGCACATGATTCGCCGCGTTACCAACTACGATGGCGCATTGCTGGAGGAGGCGCATCCGGGAATTCACGAAGTGATTCCGCCGGAGGTGGCGCACACCATGACGGCGATGCTGGAAGAGGTGGTGCAGTTCGGTACGGGCATCGCGGCAAAGGCGCTGAAACGGCCGGCCGCGGGGAAGACCGGAACGACACAGGACTACACCGATGCGTGGTTTATCGGCTTCACGCCGCAGATTACGACCGGAGTATGGGTAGGCTTCGACGACAAACAGATTTCGCTTGGCAAAAAGGAAACCGGAGCTCGCGCGGCGCTGCCGGTGTGGCTGGAATTCATGCAGAACGGATTAGCTGGGATGCCGGTGCTTGATTTCCAGAATGTGGTGCCGCTCGAACAGCAGGCGCTGGACCACGTAATTCACGTGGATACGCCGGATACGGCACCAACGGAGGACGAACCCGGCGCTCCGCGGGCAAAACCGCCAGCTGCTCCACCGCCGGCAAAAACCGCTGTCTTGAACTCTGCTCCGCCTCCGCCGAACTAACTGGATGACTAACCACGTTGATCGTGGGATTTTGCACCAGCTTCTCAAATTCGATGGCTATGCTGCCGTTCGTCACGACCGCGTTGAATCCGTTAATGTTTGTAATCGAAGCGAGAGAGGGGGGTGTTCAGTGAACACAACGCGCTTCAACAACGCGTTCACTTTAGATTTTATGGAGAGGCAAAACAACTGCTCGTGCGAACCGTTATTGTTCAGGAGCCAGGCATGTAAGATTGCTGTCCATAGTGCTGTTCCCTATCCATACAGTGCCTCTGCGGACAGGCAGATGCCCCATGGGCTGTGAGAAAACTAACAGTGATAGGTGTCATCGAAACGGATCCCAACCTTTATTTTGGAGGCCGGCGACGCCGCCGTTTTTGCGCTCTAAAACCACGCGCCTTTCCGCTACGATCTCGCCAATTCGGGTTACCGGTACGCCCGCAATCTTATGAGGAATTCGCGCCACGTTGTTTCTGGCTACCGTAAAGAGCAATTCATAATCCTCACCGCCGTGTAGCGCCAATTCGGTCGCATCGAATTTGTCTGCATATTTTATCCCGATCTTCACGCGGGGCAACGCGTGTTCGCTGATGCGGGCGCCGACTCCGCTCGCTTGGCAAAGTTTTGGCAAGTCGCTCGACAGACCATCGGACAAGTCCATCATGGCAGTGGCGAGTCGGTGGGTTGCCAGCCACAAACCCACGGCTAAACGCGGCTCCGGGTAGGAATGTTTTCGCAGACGTTTGTCGCCGGACGAGACGCGTTCTGAGGATTCAAGCAGCAGTCGCAAGCCATAATGCGCTTCGCCGAGGCGGCCGGTCACGAAGATCGCGTTGCCAGGATGTGCTCCACTGCGAAGAATAGCCCGGCCGCGCCGAGCTTCGCCTATCACCGTTATATTGATAAGGATTTCATCGCGACGAGTCGTATCGCCGCCCGCAATAGGGCAACCCAGCATTCGCGAAGCTTTGCGCAAGCCGTTCAAGAACCCATCGAGCCACTGATCGGATCGGGAGTCCGGAAGAGCCAAGCTAAGGAGATAGCAACGTGGTTCACCGCCCATGGCAGCAATATCACTGACGGCACGAGCCAGGCACTTGTACCCAACTACTTCTGGCGAATGCCGGTTGGCGAGGAAGTGCGTTCCCGGCAGGGACCAGTCGCAAGTAAGTATCGTTTCGTGTCCTGCGCGAGGGTGCCACAATGCCGCATCGTCACCCATTCCCACGCGCAAACAGGTTTTGTGTTTGTCAGGCGAAGGAGCCCTTAATCCCTCGTATATACGGTTGAGGATCGCCCTCTCGCCAGAACCTCTGGAATTGTTCATTATTTCAGGCTCGTCTCGTCGCCTTCAGTATAGCTGCGCTCAATACTGATTCCGACGACGTGGTTAACAAAACTGAGAACGACTCGCCTGTCCCTGTGGTCAGTTGAACAGGAATTCACCGCCTGTCCTAAATACACTGAAATACAGGGTTGACCGGGTGTAGCTTCCAAAATTAGTATAGAGACGGTCGCGAACCAAAGCTCACGGTTCAGATTTGAAACGTGTGGACTGCTCGTGGGTCACACCTAAGATTCGGTAGGCGGTTAGGAACGGTTCAGTCGCGGGTACACGGGAGTAATGTCCGCAATCGCACGGAAAGAAAGGGTCTAAGGGACCTGTCTGTGATCAAAGGGAAGAACTACACATTCTTCATTGCCTCGACGCCGGGGAAGCTTCGCAAAGTGATCGTTCCGGCGTACGCGCTGCACGGCTTGGCGGTGCTGGCGCTGATCGGCATGATCACGGTGGTGGCTGCGGCTGGGTCCTACACTCGAATGCTTTGGAAGGTCGGCAATTACAACGCGCTGCGCCACGAGCAGGAAACTCTGAAAGTTCAATACCATCAGCTGCAGAGCACGGTAAACGATACCAACCAGCGCCTTGATTCCCTGCAATCCCTGGCTACCGAAGTGGCCATGACTTACGGAGTCTTGCGCTATCATCCGGCGGCTTTCGACGTATCGGATAATCCAGTGACGGCGGAAGATGCGTTCGATCGTTCCGTTGAGCAGTATACCTTCCTAAAAAAAAATGCTGCCGCGATTGCAATTTCATCTGGCGGATTGCGTTTGATGCCGTCATTTAGTTTCGCGGATTCGAGCTATACACCTTCGATCTGGCCGGTGCTGGGACATATCACGGATAGCTTTGGCGAGCGACTCGACCCCTTCAGCGGTGAGGGCGCATTCCATACTGGAGTTGACGTTGCGTCAGATTATGGCGCGCCGGTTCATGTGACGGCGGACGGCGTGGTAATCAGCGCGGAAAATCACGCAGGTTATGGACGCGTGGTAGTGGTTGACCACGGATTTGGAATCACCACCTGGTACGCGCATCTTTCCTCGTTCTCGACGATTACCGGTACGCGCATTAAACGCGGACAGGTAATCGGTTATTGCGGCATCAGCGGCCGCTCGACCGGTCCTCACGTTCACTATGAAGTGCGCGTAAACAACGCGCCGGTCAACCCCTGGCGCTATATGAAGTCCACGCCAGCCGGCGACTAGACTAAGCTCGTTTCCCCGCGTCTTGATTTTCCACATCGCCTATTTCTTTTTCCGGCTTTTCGATTTTGTTATCGGTGCAGGTTTTTGTGGGCTTTTCGGCGCAGCGGATGTTTGATCCGTCGGAGTTGACGTAGAAGTGAGGCGCGCTATATCCAGAAATTTCGGTGTAATGTCCAGCAACACACGGACCGATTTCCATTCTCCACGATCGATTTTCTGAACGTCCGCGCTTTTCAATAGTTCCAGATAGGCTTGACGTTCTTCAGGATTCATCGTTTGCCGCAGCTTCGGGTCATTCAGCCCGTTCTGCGCGAGCAGCAGCACCCCCTGAAGAAACTGACTCAACTGAGAAGTTACCGAAGGCGCGACAGATTCGCCATCGGCAATCACCCGCAATTGATCACCGTCGGGCATTCCTGCAATCGAAATCCACTGCAGTTGCGCAAGCAGAGCGGAAAGTTGCGGCGATTGGAAGCCGCCGGGCGCCACCGTGGTCAAGGCGTTTTGCATTTCCGGATCCTGACGAATTACCGCGAAGACTGGCGAGCCGGCGAGGCGTTCAAAACGCGAGGTCCACTCCGCGTGATATGAATCGCTGGGCGCGGCGGAAAGTGCGGCCGAAAAATCTTCATCATTGGCGAAGGCGATGCGATCGTTGGAAAGAAAAGTGAACAAAAGCGATTTTTCGTTCGCCGCCGCGTTCAGCCGGAAAACTTTCCACTTGCCTTGCTGAGCGGATTTTCCGTTACGACTAAAAAAGGCTTCGATTTTTTTGCGGTCGAATTTTCCGTCAGCGACCGCAAAAATACTTGCGGCCGAACCGCGATGGGAGATCGAGACGACGACTCGCTGCAAATCGCGCTCGTAGGAAAATCCGGTGTCGTGCACGAACTGTGCGTATTCTGAATCTTCGATGGAATAAGAGGCCCAAGCATAAAGTTCAGCGAGAAACGGAGACGCGCGCAGTTCGTCGAGGTCTACATAAATCACTGCGGTGGCGTGGGCCGGAACCAGTTGCAGAAGATGCTCGCGCGCGGAACGATCGGAGTTTCGCGAGAAATGCAGTGCTAGGAGCAGTCCTGCGAGCAGCAAAACTGCTGTCGCGGAAACCAGGGCAAATCTATGGGAACGTGTAAGCGTCATGCCGGTTGCGTAACGGCCACCTTGTGCATCTTACTGGAAGGTTGCAAGATCATCTAAAGATCCGGCGCCAGCTAGAAGAAATTTTGCGATTTTGCACAAGGCGCTGGATGAGAAGGCGCGAATTCGTTGCGACTCTTTGTAAGTGATAGAAAACATTACAGTTGAGCGAGCTGCGGACGTGGAAACGGCATCCGGCTTTTCCACAATGATGGCAGCGTGCGTGCTCGACCTAGGTCCGCCCGCTTGCAATTCGCGTGCCTCATCTGCTATTCTTGCTCGGTTTGAACGACGCTGGCGTAGCTCAGCTGGTAGAGCATCTGATTTGTAATCAGAGGGTCGGGGGTTCAATTCCCTCCGCCAGCTCCACCACGGGTTCGGCAGGGAACGAGGCGGCGAATTTCAGTAAACAAAATTGAACGGGCTGGTGTCTTTAGACACGAGTCCGTTTTGTGTTTCCGCCGATTCCTTGCATAAGTATTTGATGACAAATGATTTTGGGACAGGAGTTTCGTCCCACCGTTTTTCAGGGTTTCAGGATTTGTTTCACAGATCCTGAGGCGAAGAAGTCGCAGTTCCCCTGAAAGACCAAGACTGGGACGGGTGGGTGAGTGGCTAAAACCAGCAGACTGTAAATCTGCCGCTCCTTGCGGGCTACGAAGGTTCGAATCCTTCCCCGTCCACCAGGCTCTCTTTTGCATTCACATGGTCCGCGTTGAGAGCCAGCAGGGGTAGTAGTAGAAACCGCAGGGCAACCACATGCGTTGTTCAAAGGCGGTCTGAATTTCGGCGTAACAGCCGAAGGGGCGAAGTGCGCCGCAGTAAGTATCTTGCGGCGATCAGGGCAGCGAAACGGACTTGGCCTGGGTAGCTCAGTTGGTAGAGCGCGTCCTTGGTAAGGACGAGGTCACCGGTTCAATCCCGGTCCCAGGCTCCAGAATTTCCAGAAGGCGTGGCGTGCGGTTTGCGGAACCGCAGTGTTGTGCAAAAAAGTTTTTTGGGGAAGAGATGGGCGGGGGTAACTCAACGGTAGAGTCTCACTCTTCCAAGGTGATGGTTGCGGGTTCAAATCCCGTCCCCCGCTCCAAGAATTCAGGAAGTTAGATTCCGCCCGCATTCAGTGGGCAACGAGGGTGAAGGAATGGCCAAGGAGAAATTCGAGCGCAGTAAGCCGCACGTGAACATTGGGACCATCGGTCACATCGATCATGGCAAGACCACATTGACGGCGGCGATTACCAAAGTTTTGTCGAAGCATAACCCGAAGGTGCAGTTTCGCGCATTCGACACCATTGACAACGCTCCGGAAGAGCGCGAGCGCGGAATCACCATTGCGG
>Ga0210406_10000064_pt1 | contig 166990 bp, 172 predicted proteins | sample IncBWC30MmetaG_FD_155454 | JGI IMG/M metagenome (GOLD analysis project Ga0210406, IMG submission 155454) | Forest soil microbial communities from Barre Woods Harvard Forest LTER site, Petersham, Massachusetts, United States - Inc-BW-C-30-M | ecosystem: Environmental > Terrestrial > Soil >... | reverse complement strand
GTATGCGCCGACAGGCAGTAGCTGCAGCCATTAATTTCGGCGACCGCGAGGGCGATCCGCTCACGCGTGGCCGCGGGCAGGTCGCCCTTGCCGAGGGCCCCCGACAAACCGAGGTACCCTTCGAGAGCGGCAGGGCTATTTGCCACCAACCGAAACAGGTTCGGTACGATGCCGAGTTGTTTCTTGACAGCTTGCAGCAGCGGTTGCGAGGCAGTGGGAGCAGCTTCGATCGAGGCGGGAGTAGGGATGCGTGACATGAAAATCTCCTTTCGGTTTTCGGCCGACATGACCGGTTGAGCGAAGATTACGTTGTTTCATTCATTGCAACTAGACTGTAAACTATAGAGACTTTCTTTCAATTTACAGAATATTAAAATGGATCGATTGGATGCAATGACCGTCGCTGTGACGGTACAAGAGCTCGGAAGCCTCTCGGCGGCGGCGCGCCGTCTGCGAATGCCGCTACCCACCGTCAGCCGCAAGGTGTCGGATCTTGAGGCCCACCTCAATGCGCGACTGTTCAATCGCTCCACGCGACGATTGACATTGACCGATGCGGGGGAGACCTACATTGCGGCCTGCAAGCGGATACTCGAGGATGTCCGCGAAACGGAGCACACCGTCAGCGGGGAATTCAGCACGCCGCGGGGCGAGTTGGTGATTTCGGCCCCGATCGTGTTTGGACGGATCCATGTCTTGCCGGTCATCGCGACCTTTTTCCAGGCGTATCCGGAGGTCACAGTTAGACTCTCACTCAGCGATCGAATGGTGGGCCTGCTGGAGGATCATGTCGATCTGGCGCTGCGCATTGGCGAGCTAGAGGACAGTAGATTGATCGCAACGCGATGCGGTTCCACGCGCCGAGTCGTATGCGGCAGTCCGGAGTATTTTTCGCAGCATGGTACGCCCAAACATCCGACCGACCTTGCCTCCCACGCCGCCGTCATCTTCGAAACGGTCACCTCGTCCAACGCCTGGGTCTTCGCCGCAGATCGGTCCGATATCGCCGTATCGATGCGCCGACAACTCATCGTCAATACCTCCGAGGCAGCGATTGATGCTGCGATTGCGGGAGTCGGGGTCACTCGCGTGTTGTCGTACCAAGTTGAACATGCGATCAAGGTGGGAAAGTTGGTTGCGGTGCTGAAGCGCTTCGAGCCAAACTCCCTGCCGATCAGTCTCGTGCATGACAATCAAAGGCGCGTACCCCTCAAGGTGCGGGCGTTTCTCGACTTCGCGGCGCCACGATTGCGCGCCCGGCTATCACTTCCGCGGTGAATTGTGAATCAAGTCCTTGATCGCCTCCTGGAGCACGATGGCGTGGTTGATATTGGGGTCATGGGCCGCGTAGAGTAGGGTCACGCGAGTCCTCTCCGACGTTTTTGCCAGAGCTGCCAGTTCGGGCCGACGCGCCGCGCGCAATTCGTGAAGATAGCGATTGCGGAACTCATGCATGCGTGACGCGTCATGCGAGAACCATTTGCGCAGTTCCGTACTCGGCGCGACTTCTTTCACCCAGGCACAGAGGTGCGCCCGTTCCTTGGTGATGCCGCGAGGCCAGAGTCGGTCGACCAGTACTCGGTAGCCATCGGCGGTTGCCGGGGCATCGTAGACGCGTTTAATTTCAACGTCGCGCATGGTGGCACTCCTTATTCCGTTGCATCCCCGTGCAAATCTCCTTCCGACTCGCGCCGGACTTCCTGAAAGTCCTGCCGATTCTGCTATCAGAATCGGCAGGAGATTACCGCTCGAGTGTGCTCGTCAATCGAGACGTTGAACAACAGGGCAATTGATGGCAAAGCCCGAACTGCCGAATGCAGCGCCCCCCGGACCCGTGATCAAACCGTCTTGCACAAAGGTGAGGATTTGAAATTCCTCACGAAGCTGTCCGCGAAAGCCCCGATCGATTGCATCATTAGTCCAGGTATACAACTGGGCATCCCATGCTGGGCTGTAATCCAGGGCGACCGTCGGGATCCCACCTAGGACATTATTTGGCCGAAAGCCATCTGCCAGGTCAGCCGACAAGCCCTGCCGTAGCGGGTTATTGCAAGAGCCCGATTCCGGTCCGTTGGTCGCAATAAAGATGCGCTCGACGGGACTCGCAAAGCTGTCGTCGTGGCCCAGCAGGAGTTTCGCCATCAACGGAGCGAAGGTGTTGTGTTCGATGGCTGCCGCAAGCGGGATGGTGGCGTCCATCGAGAGATACCATACCGGGCGGCCGAAGCTAAAGCCATTGATCAAATTCAACGTGACGGTCATGTTGGTTGGATCGATCGCTACAACCTGGTCGTGTATCTTCGAATAATCCACATTACCATTGGGGAAATTGATCTGGCTGGCATCGACATCGAACGCCACCATCGGTGCGTTGTAGATCACATTGGCCGCGTTCACTATCCTCACAAACGGACTATAGTTGGCATCCCCAACAGATCCCGGTGTGAACGACTTGGGAGGGAATTCGGCACCTGCGGGACCAGGAACAATATTGCGCTTGGGCGCAAAGTTGACCGTGCCTTTGTCAAATACGATGTCGCCATTGGCATCGAGATTTCCGGTCCTCGCTGCTTGCGATGCAAAGGTAAGTTTGGCGGAAAAGTTCAAACCCAGTTCAGCCGCGACGTCGGAGTTATCGACGTCGGTTAGGATGTACCAAATCGGCTTATTCGTACCTGCCAAACGCCCTTTGTACAAGGGGAGTGTTATCGTTCCGTGCTTAGCGTCGACCACTCCGCTGTTCAATAATTGGACGGGTCCGACAAGACTGCGATTCGTATCCGACGGCGGCGGTCCGAAATAGCTCAGTGGGATAGATGCTCCGACTGACGGTGGGGCGGGAAACAAATTACAACCAGGCCCCGGCCCAATCGCGCCGCCCCCGGGTCCCTGCTCTGAATTGACGGTGGACGCAGTCGCCGCCAATGCCACGGCCGGCTCCAGGGTCGTGGCCGGCTTTGCGACCAAACGCTTCGCTTGAACGTGCATCGCCCTTGCTTCCGGAGAGAGTGGCTCCCTGGTCAACGGCGAGACTTCTGCCATGGCGAGCGATACAACAAGGCTCCCCAGGAATAGACTGCTCAAAGTGACGGCGACTCGACCGCTCGCGAAAACATTCACTCGGGTCGAACGTTCTGTTGGTCTTGTTTTCGATATCAATGGGCTGCGAATTAGCGATTTCATTTGTGGCTCCTGATTGTGATGAGTGTCGCATCAGCAACGAGTGGGACCCGCCCACCGAAATGGTCGGTCAAGTCCACCTCTATGCTTTGAGTGACCCGCGTGAGACTTACGAGGTACGGAAAAGTTACAGCGTTTGGTTTTCGTTGCAGCTAGGAGTTCGAGTTGCGGGACCTCGGTTGCATCCCGATTCGACGCATCGACGCATAAACAAATCTTAGTTGCCGAGCTTCCGTGCCAACGAAGCCGTCCCGGGATCAGGAACTTCTGGATGCCGTAAATAATGGGTTCGCTCGCGACCGTGAGCGCTGCGAGGATAAAGAGCGCTCAGCGCTCATCTCTATGGTGGCCACCCTTACCAGGGTCTCACTTTCCTAAAACTCCCGTCTCCGGTTCTCCATGCCCCGTCGAGTCCGGGCGCCAGTGCATCGCGTATCTTCAATCTTGCCCGAAGCAATCGGGTCTTCACCAAAGCCCGGCTAATTTGGAGGACCTCCGCGGTCTCCGCAATACTCAGATTCTGAATATCTCGCATAACGAACACTTCATGAAACGACGGCTTCAAACACGCAATCGCATTCCGCAGGGCCGTGCGAAGCTCAGCCCTCTGCAAGGATTCAGATGGAGTATCGCGCCAATCCGCGAAATCCTGCGGATAATAGTCGCTTTCCTCATCCTCCGCCTTTTCGTTGATGGAGTCGTACAGAAACTTGTGATCCTTGCGGCGCTTCATACGCGCCTCATTAACGGCTATCTGGATGAGCCACGTGCTGAACTTGGCATCTCCCCGGAAGGAATGCAGGTGTACAAAGGCTTTGAGAAACGCCTCCTGTGCCGCTTCCTCGGCGTCCGCTTCATTTTGCAATACTGAAACGGCCACCACATGAACACGACGTTCATAGGGGCTTATCAGCTCGCAGAAAAGTTGCGCCTCTCCGGAACACACGCGCTCGATCAGTGCAATTTCTGCGTCCGGTGTGCGTACCATCTGAATCTTGGTTGGCGATGTCGATCTTGCCGATAGCCCCACTTCGCGCATTCGAACGTACCCCTCGAACTTGCCCAAATCGATTCCGGTTCAATTCCGGGAACTTCAAACGGTAGACCCAAGAGAGGCGGCGTTTATTGCGTCGAATGCAAGTAATTTAAATATGTATTGTTGGTGCGAAGCAGTCCACGACTACTGCTGCATAGCGAGTCTCAATTGTCGCCATTCAAAATTGCCGGCGCGCGCTCCCAGCAGGTGTGCATCGTGAGCGCTGCCGAGCGACTCGCTCCAGATAGTGAAGCGCCTTCGCCCGGAACCAAGTAGTTTTCCGTGAGCGCTTCAAAGAAACCCGCCGAGGGTCGCTCGCTGAAAATAGTGTCGTAGTGATCAGGCCGCAGCCCCAATCCAAATCCAGGGGTCTTCATGGCGGGCCTCAACAGATAAAGAAAGCCGAGAGAGGGCTTCACCCTCTCTCGGTCAGCCGCTACCTAAAAAGGGCAGTTATTTGCTCGCCTGTGCCTTGGCCGCGTCGCAATCTTTCTGAGTCAATTCCTTGAATCCCTGGCCCTTGCAGGAATTCTGGCCTTTGCAGGAATTCTTCGCGCTCTTGCACGCGGACTGACCCTTACACGAATTGACGCCGTCGCAATGGACCTTGGCTTCGTCGGCGCTAGCCGTGGTGAACGAACCAACACTGAACAGAAGCGCGGCGGCCGCTGCAATCGCGGCGCCGGAGACGGACTTGGACATTTGCATTTGAAATTCCTCCTAATGATTGACGATCGCGGATGAGCGGCTGAATTAAGTCTCTCATCTCACAATTGACGAGACCGTGGCAGCGTTGCGGTTATTGCAAGGCGATTCTGAGAATTTCGTCGGATCTAGGTCGGCGCCGGAGCCCCTGGCCACGGTCAAATGAACACGGGGCCACGCGGACCCGGAGTATGACGCTTGGCTCCTGTCGTGGCTGATGTGGCAAATGGGGTCGGCGCCTTACCTGGGCGCCGGCTTTGGCCACTTCTATGCCTATGCGCCGACCAAGATCGAATACGCCATCGACCGCAATAAAGTGACGATGAGTCGGGTCTTGATGTACGAACTGTTTGTCTTTCAATCACTCGTCGATCGAGAAGCGCCCAATGTTGAGCAGGAGCCGGTGACCATGATTCAGCACGATCAGCAATCGAGGTGGAAAGCCTGGATGCGAATGCTCGCAGTCGATATCCGGCCGATATCCATGAGTATGTTGCAAAAATCGACTTCGCTTTCGACCGGCGTCACGAGACCAGGTGTCCTCTCCGCCGCGATGCGACCGTCGTTGAGGCGTTCCGAGTTACGACTGACCCTTATTCCGCCTGCACATGAGACTAGACAATGAAAACACTGATTGATTGGTTAATCGGGTGGCCCGAGCGTGTTGCACAACATCTCGGCTCCTTGGCGCCGCTCTTTGCGCGCATCGTCGTCGGTTGGGTGTTTCTGTGGAGCGGGTGGGGCAAGCTCAACAATCTACCGGCGATGATCGAGAATTTCTCCAGTTGGCATATCCCGGCGCCCCACATTCTCACGCCGTTCGTATCCGGCGTCGAGTTCTTCGGCGGGATATTTCTGTTGTTCGGCCTGTTGACGCGCGTTTCCGCTGGTGCGCTGGGCATCACGATGATTGTCGCCATCGCCTCCGCAAAGTGGGATCAGGTCGACTCGCTCGAGACATTGTTGGGATTCGACGAGACGGAGTACCTCGCGCTTTTTCTTTGGCTCGCCATCGCCGGCGCCGGTCGCTTCTCGATCGATCGATTGTTCGGCCGCTCTCTGCGAGCGTGACGTCGGCAGGCCACACGGTGCTGCCGAGATAAGTTACTTTGCAGCTACTGCAACTCCTGGGACACCCATGCCGACCAAGGCGCACTAGCGGAGATCTCGGACGTGTCGTGCTTTGCCGGCCGAGCGCGCCAGCGAGCCGCAGGGCACGACGCGGATGTCCGCCGATATTCCGATATGGTCCTTCAGTTTCGCAGCGAGAAGCAGCGCTTCCGCGGGCTGCGACTCGTGGGCTAACTCCGCGCGGGCTTCGACCACGATACGAATTTCGTCGAGGCGATTTGGCCGGGTCAATTCGATCTCGTAGTGCGGCGCCAGACCGGCGCAGCGAAGAATCACCTCCTCGACTTGCGAGGGGAAGACATTGACGCCGCGCACGATGAGCATGTCGTCGGAACGCCCGCCGATCTTGGCCATCCGTCGCATTGCGGTGACGTTGCCGGGCATCAGCCGCGTCAAATCGCGCGTTCGATAGCGAATCACAGGCATGGCTTCCTTGGTCAGCGACGTGAACACCAATTCACCTTCCTCCCCGTTGGCCACCGGGTTGCCGCTGTGCGGGTCCACAATTTCGGGAATAAAATGATCTTCCCAAATGGTCGGTCCATCTTTGGTGTGCGCAAATTCCTGCGCGACTCCGGGGCCCATGACTTCCGATAATCCGTAGATGTCGCAGGCGTCGATGCCGAAGGCGTTTTCGATTTCGGCGCGCATGCCTTCGCCCCACGGTTCTGCGCCGAAAATACCGACACGCAGCGAAGTGGCGCGCGGATCCAGCTTCTGGCGCCTGAACTCATCGAGAATGGCAAGCATATAGCTGGGCGTCACCATTATGATCTGGGGCGCGAAATCGCAGATCAATTGAACCTGCCTTTCGGTCTGTCCGCCTGACATCGGTATAACCGTGCAACCGGCCGCTTCCGCGCCGTAGTGCGCTCCCAAGCCGCCGGTGAAGAGACCGTAACCGTAGGCGATGTGCACTTTCATTCCGGCGCGGCCGCCTGCCGCCCTGATCGATCGCGCGACCAGCCCGCTCCAGGTTGCGAGGTCATTCTTGGTGTATCCCACCACGGTCGGCTTGCCGGTCGTGCCGGACGAGGCATGAATACGCGCCACTTGATCCATGGGCACGGAGAAAAAGCCGAATGGGTAGGCCTCGCGCAGATCCGCCTTGGTCGTGAAAGGAAATTGCGCCAGATCGCTCAGGGAGCGCAGATCATCCGGGTGGACGCCGGCCGCGGAGAATTTCTTCCGGTAACTCGCATTGCTGGCGTAAGCGTGATGCAGCGTCGTGCGCAAGCGCTCCAATTGCAAGGACTCGAGCTGCGCGCGTGTCGCCCCCAGAATCGGATCGGCCGCCACCAATTCCTGAATAAGCGTCATCGGTGCGCGCCGCTTCGGCTCACTCTTGGGTGGTTGGCTTGAACACCGCGCGGCGCTTGTCTCGAGCGGCGGCCAGCCCTTCGCGAACATCCGCCAATCTAAAACCCAGGAATTCCAGGGCGAGCGAGGTATCAAAGCTCGGGCCGGCCAGGCGCAGCCAATTGTTGAGCGCATGCTTGGTCCAGCGCATCGCCGTGGCGCTGCCGGCGCTCAAAGTGCGGGCGACGTCGAAGGCGGTTTCGATGACCTGTGCGTCCGGCACGACGACGGAGACGAGACCGATGCGTTCCGCTTCGGCGCCCGACAAAGGTTTGTTGGTCAGCAAGTGGTATTTCGCCTTGGCAAGACCGCAGAGCAGCGGCCAGATGATGACGGCGTGATCGCCCGCGGCCACCCCGAGCTTGGTGTGCCCGTCGAGAATTCGCGCGTTCTCGGCCGCGACGGACACGTCGGCCAGCAATGCGATGGCGAGCCCGGCGCCCACCGCGCTGCCGCGGATCGCGGATACCACGGGTTTTGAACAATTGATGAGGTTGTAGACCAGGTCGCCGGCTTCCTTCCAGACGCGGATCAGCGTCGCTTCGTCGTCGATCATGCGATCGATCATGTCGAAATCGCCGCCGGAGGAAAAATTCGCACCCTCGCCCCGTACCACCACCGCGCGTACCGCCTCATCGAGGTCGATGCTGCGCCAAACTTGCGCGAGGTCGCGGTGCATGGCCTCGGTGGTGGCGTTCAAGCGGCCCTTGTTGGATATCACGAGTTCGAGTATCCCGGCCTCCGGGGCGAGAAACTGCAGGCTGGGAAAATCACTCGTGAAGCGCGCGGTGTCGATCGGCATCAATTTTTTCCCATCGAGTCGGGAACCGCATGCACGCTCACCATGGTGAGCACATCATAAGATGCCACGGTCTCCCCGTTCTGGTTGGTGATTTCCGTATCCCATGCCACTTCGCCCCAACCCTTGTCGGCACGCAGGCTCTTGGCCGCGCACGTGAGCCGCACCTTGATCCTATCGCCGGGCTTTACCGGCTTCACGAAGCGAAGTTCATCGAGGCCGTAGTTGCCGAGTACCGGGCCATAGTCCGGATCGACGAACAGGCCGGCCGCCGCCGATATCAGAAAATAACCGTGCGCGACCCGGCCGCCGAACAACGGATTACGCGCAGCTTCGGTCTCGCTCATGTGCGCGTAGAAATGATCGCCGCTCAAGGCGGCGAATTGTTCGATGTCGGCAACCGTGACCTCGCGCTCGGCCGATTTCAGCGTATCACCCAACTTCAAATCGTTGAAGGGAATGCGAAAGGGGTGACGGCCTGGATCAAGCAGCCGGCTGCCGCGTACCCAGCGGCCGCTCACGCTCGAGATGGCGTCGGGCGAACCTTGCACCGCGGTGCGCTGCATGTAGTGCAGCACGCCGCGAATACCGCCCATCTCCTCTCCGCCGCCGGCACGACCGGGTCCGCCGTGAATCAGCGGCGCGAGCGGCGAACCATGGCCGGTGGACTCCTTCGCGCAGGTGCGGTTCACCACGAGAATGCGGCCGTGATAGGGCGCCAACCCCAAGACGATGCGCTTTGCGAGCGTGTCATCAGCGGTAAACACCGAGGCGGCCAGGCTGCCGCCGCTGCGTCGCGCGAGCGCGATCGCGTCCGCCGTGTCCTCATACGGCAGCACCGTCGCCACCGGTCCAAAGGCTTCGACTTCATGAATGGCGCGCGCGGCCTTGGAGTCGTTGCAAAGCAGCAGCAGCGGTGTCACGAAGGCGCCCCGGTTGGGGATTGCATCCGTGAGGTCGAACGCAGCGGGGTCTCCCACGACGAGGTCGGCCTCGCGGCGCAGCTCGGCGACGCGCGCCAACACGTCGGCGCGCTGCTCCAGACTGACCAACGGTCCCATGCGCACGCCATCAACCCGTGGGTCGCCCACCACAATCTTGGACAGCGCCGCTTGCAGGGCGGCAACCACATCGCCGGCGACGTCCTGCGGCACGAGCGCCTTGCGGATGGCGGTGCACTTCTGTCCTGCCTTGACGGTCATTTCGCGCACGACCTCCTTGACGAACAGATCGAACTCCGGTGTGCCCGGTGCCGCGTCCAGCCCCAAGATGCTGGAGTTGAGCGAATCGGTTTCCGCGATGAACGGCACCGCGTGCCGGATGACCGCCGGGTGAATGCGCAGCCGCGCCGCCGTTTGCGCGGATCCTGTAAATGAAACCGTGTCCTGGCAGTTCAAATGATCGAACAGATCTCCCAAGCTGCCGCACACCAACTGCAGCGCACCCTCCGGCAAAATCTGCGACTCAATAATGCGCCGCACCACAAGTTCGGTCAGGTAAGCCGTGGCCGTTGCGGGCTTGACGATGGCCGGCATGCCCGCGAGTAGCGTCGGTGCAAGCTTCTCCAGCATTCCCCACACCGGAAAATTAAAAGCATTGATGTGGACCGCCGCTCCCTCGCGCGACACGTACAGATGCCGGCCGACAAAGGTGCCGCCCTTGGACAATCCTTCGACGCCGCCGTCTATATAGACATGTGCATTCGGCAATTCTCGCGAACCCTTGCCGGCGAAGGCGAATACCGTCCCGATGCCGCCGTCGATATCGATCAATGCGTCGTTCTGTGTCGCGCCGGTGCAAAAGGACAGCGCGTAGAATTCTTCTTTAACCTCTGAAAGCCGTTTGGCGAGCGCTCTTAACAGCGTGGCGCGCTGGTGAAACGTCAATTCGCGCAGCGCCGGGCCGCCCACCTCGCGGGCGTGGACGAGGGCTGCGGCGAAATCGATCCCGGCCGACGAGGCCGTCGCGACCGTTTCTCCCGTGGTGGCGTCACGCATTGCGACGCCATGGCCGGCACCGCTCTGCCAATGCCCACAAACATAACTCTGCAGATTCATCGGATCGTCTCGTTGGATCGCCATGTCAGCGGCCGGTGAAGCGCGGCGCGCGCTTCTCGGTGAACGCCGCCACGCCTTCGGCGTAATCGCTCGAATGCCCAAGCTCGCGCTGCGTATCGCGTTCGATATCCAGTTGCTCGGCGAATGAGTGGCGCCAGCTGCGCCGCAGTGCGGCCTTGGTCGCCGCCAGACCCCGCGTCGGTGCCACGGCAAATTGCCGCGCCAGCGCATCGACCGTGCCGGCAAGCTCGGTGTCCTCGACGCATTGCCATATCATCCCCCAGGCGGCGGCCTGCTCCGCCGGCAACTTATTGCCCAGCAGCGCAAGACCCATGGCGCGCGCGCTGCCGACCAGCCGCGGCAGAATCCACGTTCCTCCGGAGTCCGGAATCAATCCAAGCTTGGAGAAGGCCTGCACGAAACTCGCGGAGCGTGCCGCGACCACGATGTCGCAGGCCAGTGCTATGTTGGCGCCGGCGCCCGCGGCCACGCCATTGACCGCGGCGATGACGGGCATCGGCAGATTGTGCAGCGTCAGCACCAATGGATTGTAGCGATTCTCCAGCGACTCGCCGAGGTCGACGCCTTGCGAGCCGGGAGCGACCGCACGATCGCCTAGATCCTGTCCGGCGCAAAATCCGCGTCCGGCGCCCGATAGCACCAAGACCCGGGCGCTGCTTGTGGACAAGCCCGACAGAGCCTGGCGAACCTCGCGATGCATTTGCGTGTTGAAGCTATTGAGCTTGTCGGGCCGATTCAGCGTCAGCCGGGCGATGTCGCTGTCCACCTCGAATAAAATGGTCTCGTATGCCATGCCTTTCCCCGCAGTGTAAGTCGGAACTATTTGTGGTCGTAGCTGATTTCGAGCGTGGGCGTGGTGGGCCTGGCCTGGCAGCACAGCACGAAACCCAAATCGGTTTCCCATCGCTCCAGCGCGATATTATGCGTCATCACAGCGGCTCCCTCGGTGATGCGCGCGCGACAGGTCGCGCAGATACCCGAACGGCACGAGAACGGCAGTGCCAGTCCCGCTCGTTCCGCGGCATGCAGCACCGACGGATCGCTCGGCGACATCGGAAAACTGCGGCGCCGGCCGTCCATCACCACTGAAATCGTCGCCAGTACTTCCTGTGGCTTGAGTGTGGCGCCGCTTGGTTTGGTCAGAACGCTCACGGGCGGCGCGTTTGCCGTCGCAAAGCGCTCGAAGCGGATCGCGGCGCTGCCATTCAACGCTCTGAGCGCGTTTCGGACTTCATCCACCATATCGCCGGGGCCGCAGATCAGGTACTCATCGGCGCCCGAAATCTCCGGCATGTGATTGGCGAGCTCGGCAACTTTCTTGCCGTCGATGCGCCCGTTGAGCAACTCGGTCTGCTGCGGCTCGCGGCTCATGACAAAGTGCAATGACACGCGGTCCAGGTAGCGATTTTTCAGAGCGAGCGTTTCCTCGAGAAACATGGTCCTGGAAATGCTGCGATTGCCGTAGATGAGCGTGAAACGACTGTGCGGCTCCTTGGCCAGGATATCCGTCGCAAGCGAAAGTATGGGAGTGATGCCGCTGCCGGCAGCGAAGGCCACGTAGCTGAACGCGCGCTGTGGATCGATGCCGGTGCGAAATCGGCCCATGGGCGTGCCCACCTCGAGCGTGTCGCCGGCGCGCAAATTGACGGCGATATCACCGGATACGCGCCCGCCGGTCTGCATGCGGATGCCGAGTTTGAGTGCGCTGCCGCCCGGCGCCGTGACGATGGAATAGGTGCGCAGTTCGTCGCGCTCGTTGATTTTGCGTCGCACGGTGACATATTGACCCGCGTGGTGGGTGAACGCCCCGCGCAGCGCGGCGGGAATGTCCACGGTCACGCAGGTCGCGTCTTCCGCAACGCGTTCGACCGATGTCACCTTCAAAGGATGGAAGCTCAAAGCGGCCATGTCAGATGCACTTGAAGTATTCGAAGGGCTCGAGGCAGGCGCGGCAGCGATGCAACGCCTTGCACGGCGTCGAGCCAAACTGGCTCAAGGTCTCTGTATCGACGGAATGACAGCGGGGACACGCCACCGGACGATCGGCGCGCAATACATCGCGCATGTCGGAGACCGTGCGCTGCGGAGGCACGATGCCGTAGGCGTGGAGTTTGCGGCGGCCCTCCGCAGTGATCCAGTCGCTGGTCCACGCCGGCGACAACACCTGGGTCACCGCGAAAGCGCCGACATCGGCTGCCTTCAGGGCATTTGTGACCGACGCTCGGATGACTTCGGTTGCCGGACAACCGACATAGGTCGGAGAAAGGCCCACTTCGAGAATTCCGTCGGACTGCGTTTTCACAAAACGAATGAGGCCCAGCTCGACGATGTTGACGGCGGGAATTTCAGGGTCTTCGATCATGCCGAGCGCATTCCACGCCAGCGCAACCCGCTCATCCACTTCCGGCAGCACCGTGCTCACCAGCGTGCATCCGGATACGCGCGCTGCAAGTACTGCATCTCGGCCAGTATGTAGCCAAGATGCTCGCTGTGTTGGCCGCGCTTGCCATGCCATGCATGCGGGCGATCCGCAGGACGCTTAAGCGTCGCTTCGCTCAATATCGCCTCGATGCTCAGGATCCAGGCGTCATGAACCTCCGACAGCCGCGGCGCGATCCCGCTGTCGGCCATCAGGCGGTCCAAATCGTCTTCGGCAAACAATTCCACAGTGTAGGGCCAAAGCAACTCGAGGGCGGACTGAACTCGATCGTGGCTCTCTTCGGTCCCGTCGCCGAGACGCACCAGCCAGCCGCTGCTATAACGCAGGTGATAGCGAATCTCCTTGACGGATTTTGCGGCGATCGCCGCCAGGCGCGCATCGAGCGAGGTCGTCATGCGCTCGAAGAGTTCCAGTTGAAATGCATCGATCAATACCTGCCGAACGATGGTTTGGCCAAAATCGCCGTTCGGTTGCTCCGCCAGTATCGCGTTGAAATACGCGCCCTGTTCGCGCAGGTAGGCCAGCTTGTCTTCGTCGCGGCCGCGGCCTTCGACCTCACCGGCATAGGTCAGCAACAGCCGCGCCTGACCGATCAAGTCCAGCGCAACATTGGCCACGCCCAAATCCTCTTCCAGCGCAGGCGAATGACCCACCCATTCTCCCAGCCGCTGCCCGAGAACCAAGCTCAAGTCGCCGAGGCGCAGCACATAGCGGAACAGCGACTGCGAGTCGACTGTGTGCCCGCCAACCGTAGGCGCGTCAACCGTGTGTGCGTCAGCCGCGGGTGAGCCCAGGCTCATAGGGTCTTCACCTCATCGGGAATCTCATAGAACGTCGGATGACGGTAGATCTTGTCGCGGGCCGGTTCGAATAGAGAATCGGTCTCGGTGGGATCGGAGGCAACGATGGCCTTGGAGGGCACCACCCAGATGCTGACTCCCTCCTGGCGGCGCGTGTACAGGTCGCGTGCGTGATCGACGGCCATGTTCGCATCGGCCGCATGCAAACTGCCGACGTGTTTGTGATCGAGGCCGCCTCGGGCGCGGATGAACACTTCGTACAAGGGCCACTGACGCTTGTCTTCCATCGGCTGCTCCAATGCGGCTTTAAGCCGCGGCACTCGCGGCAGGCTGCCGCTGTTTCGCGGCATAGGCACTCGCCGCCTCGCGAACCCAGGCCCCCGCGGCATGCGCATTGCGGCGCGCGGCCAGGCGCTCCGCATTGCACGGGCCGTTGCCCTTTAAAACTTGATCGAACTCGCTCCAATCGATCGGCCCGAATTCATACTGCTGTTTGGATTCGTCCCAGCGCAGCTTCGGATCGGGCACGGTGAGCCCCAGAAAATTCGCCTGCGGCACGGTAAAGTCGACAAACTTCTGCCGCAATTCATCATTTGAGAAACGCTTGATTTTCCAGCGCTGCGAGTCGCCCGTGTGGGTCGAATTGGCATCGGAGGGACCGAACATCATGAGTGCCGGCCACCACCAACGATCCAACGCCTCCTGCGCCATGCGCTTCTGGTCCGGCGTGCCACGCGCCAGGTGAAGCATCAGGTCGTAGCCCTGCCGCTGATGGAAGCTTTCTTCGCGGCACACCCGCACCATGGCGCGCGCATAGGGGCCGTAAGAACAACGGCATAGCGGGATCTGATTCATGATGGCGGCGCCGTCGACCAACCAACCGATGGCGCCGACGTCGGCCCAGGTTGGCGTGGGGTAATTGAAGATGCTCGAGTACTTGGCCTTGCCCGACAGCAGCTGCTCGACCAGCTGGTCGCGGCTCACCCCCAACGTCTCGGCGGCGCTGTACAGATACGCACCGTGTCCGCCCTCATCCTGGACCTTGGCAATCAGAATCGCCTTGCGCTTCAAGGTGGGCGCGCGCGTGATCCAATTCCCTTCGGGCAGCATGCCGACGATTTCGGAGTGCGCGTGCTGGGAGATCTGCCGGATCAAGGTATTGCGGTAGCGGGCGGGCATCCAGTCCTTGGGCTCGATTTTTTCCTCGGCGTCCACACGCGCCAGGAAGCGCTGTTCGAGTGCGCTCTCGTCGAGCGGCGCCGCGGCGTCGTCCGTTTTCGCATCCAAGCCTTGGGTGTACATGCGCATGCCTCCGCGGGTGGCAGATGGCATCATAGTGATACAAAAAATGTGGAAACGCAATGTTTTTTGTGTCATAAGAGGCGGCTCCTTGAGGCGATGCAAATGGCCAAAAACAACTCCACTGCCGCTGCCGAACTGGTTGCTCGCTTTCGCCGGCAGCGCCCCTTGCGCGGCGGATCGCTCATCGTGACCCTGTTTGGGGATGCCATCATGCCGCGGGGCGGCGCCGTGGCTCTCGGCAGCCTGATCGACTTGGCGGCGCCGTTTGGGCTGAATGAGCGGCTGGTGCGCACCGCGACCGCCCGGCTGGTTCAGGACGGCTGGCTCGAGGGGCGCCGTGAGGGCAAGCTCAGCGAGTATCGGCTGTCGAAGAACGGGCGCGAACGCTTCGCCGAGGCGACGAAGCGCATTTACAGCGAACCTGACGCGCAGTGGTCGGGCCGATGGACCTTGATCGTGGTGCCGCCGATGCGCGCGCTCGAGCGGCGCGCCATCCGCGAGGAATTGGTCTGGCGCGGGTTCGGCGAGATCTCCGCGAGCGTTTTTGCGCATCCGGAATTTGATTTGCGAACCTTGCGCTCACAGCGGCGAGCAGCTGGATTGCTGTCCAGCGTGATCGCGTTCGATGCGGCGCTGGCGGCGGACGACGCGCCGCAGCAGCTCATTCAACTGGGATGGGATCTTGACGATCTTGGGCTTCGCTATCAGCGCTTCGTCAAGCGCTTTGGTCCGGTGGCGGCCGAGCTTGAACGCCGGCGGGAAATCGAGCCGCGCGACTGCTTTCTCGTGCGCACCCTGTTGATTCACGAATATCGGCGTTTGCATCTGCGCGACCCGCTGCTGCCGGCGCAGTTGTTGCGGGCCGATTGGCCGGGGGCGCAGGCCGCCGCCCTGTGCCGCGACATTTATGCGCGCATGTTCCCGCCCTCGGAAATCCATTTGTCGCGCGTTGCCAAAAAGCTTAGCGGACCGCTGCCGGCGGTCCACCCGTCAGTCATGCTGCGGTTCGGCGGTATCGGGCCACTGTTCCAGCGTCTCGACGACCAACTTTAAGAAAGCGTTTGCCTGGAATGCATCCAGTGCGCGATGGTCGATCGTCAACGTCAAATAGCACATGGGGCGCACCGCGATGGATTCGTTGCCGCCTGCTTCAATCACGCAGACGCGGCGTTGGACTTTACCGACACCGAGAATCGCCACCTGCGGCTGATTGATGACGATGGGAGCCGCGAGCAGGCTGCCGCCGACACCGTGATTCGAGATCGTGAACGTGCCTCCACGCACATCCTGCGGCGCGAGCCGGCCCGCACGCGCGCTGTCCACCAACGTGTTGAGACGTTGGGCGATGTCGAACAAGCTCAAGTCCTGCGCGCGGTGAATGACCGGCACGATCAACCCCTTGGTCCCCAGCGCCGTGCCGACGCCGATGTTCACGTCCGCATGCAATTGCATGGCGTCTTGGGTGAATGTGGCGTTGACTTCCCGGTGCGCGCGCAGCGCACGCGCGCAGGCGCTGATGAAATACACGGTCAGTGTCAATCGCGTGCCTCGCGACTCGTAACTTTGGACATGCAAGGAGCGATGCTTGAGCACGCGCGTGAGATCCGCTTCGAACAGCGTGGTGACATGCGGCGCGTCGGCGAGACTGCGGACCATGTGTTCGGCCACGCGCCGTCGAATCGCGGTATGCGGAACCAGCGTGCCCGCGGCGTCGTGCGCCGGCGCGGGCGCCGGCCCGGGCGCTGTCTTGGGTGGCGGCGCGCGCGAAACTTGGGTTCGCGATACATGGCGTGTCACGTCTTGGGCGGTCACCCGGCCGTTGCGGCCTGTGCCGGTGATGTCGCCCGCCGCAATCGAATGCTCGCGCAGCAGCCGCCTCACCGACGGGCTCAAAGGCTCCTGACCGCCGCCGGCGGCCGAAGCCGCGGGTGCACTGTCGATCTTGGGTGTAACCTTCGAGGCGCCCATTTCTGTGGTCAATGCCGGTTCGCCCGCCAATCTCAATCGCGCGAGCACTTCATCGGGGCTGACCTCGGCGTCCACGGCTTTGAGCACTTCGATCAATGTGCCGCTGACCGGCGCGGCAATCTCCACCGTGACCTTGTCGGTCTCGAGTTCCACCAAAGGCTCGTCTTTGACGACGCTATCGCCGACCGCTTTGCACCAGCGCAAGATCGTGGCGCGGGTTCCTTCCGCATTCGGCGGGGCCAGCACGTCTTCAATACGGCTCATGTTTAAATTTCAGACAAGTCGATGATCGAGCGGGTAATGGTCTCGACACTGGGCAGTACGGCGTCGAGCAGCGCAGGATTGTGGGGGCTGGGCACATCCGGCATGGCGAGCCGCTCGATGGGCGCGTCAAGGTCGAAGAAGGTCTCCTTGGCGAGTACCGCCGCGATTTCCGCGCCGAAACCGGCCGTCATCGTGTCTTCGTGAACGATCAGACAGCGGCGCGTCTTGCGTACCGAGGCCAGCGTCGCCTCGCGGTCCCACGGACTGAGCGTGCGCAAGTCCAAGAGGTCGGCCGATTTGCCGCTGGCATCGATGGCCTGCTCGCAGCGCTCCACCATGGCCCCCCACGTCACCACCGTCAGCATGGTGCCCTCGCGCAGCAGGCTGGCTTTGCCGAAGGGCACCACAAACTCGTCGCCGGGATAGGGACGCCGCGCTGAGGCGGAATCGAGCAATGATCGATGCTCGAAGAATATCGTGGGGTCGTTGCCGCGCAAGGCGCTGCGGAGCAATCCCACCGCATCCTGAGCATTCGACGGCATGGCCAATCGCCAGCCAACGCCATGCAGCCACTGCACCTCGTTCGATTGGCTGTGCCAGGGGTCGCCGCATTTGAAAAATCCTCCCGGGATGCGCACCACCATCGGAGCGGCGAATCGATTGACCGTGCGCCAGCGCATCGTGCCGCAGTCGTTGAGCTGTTCAGCGGCAGGATCGGCATACTTGCGGAATTGAATTTCAGGCACGGGCATGAGGCCGGCCGCCGCCATGCCGACCGCGCGGCCGATGATGCCTTCCTCGGAAAGACTGGTGTCGAATACCCGGTCCGCGCCGAATTTGTCCTGCAGTCCCAGGGTTGCCGCGTGCACGCCGCCCTTGCGGCCGACGTCCTCGCCGAAGACCAGCATGCGCGGATTGGTCGCGAGCTCATGCTCCAGTGTGCGCCGTACCGCGGTCACCAAATTGATGCGCGGACCCTCGGGCTGGGGCCGCTCATTGCCGGGCAAAGGCACGACGCCCGCGCAGCGTATGCCACCCTGCTGTTGCAGATCGATCGCGCCATCGGCACCAATCTCGGAAAACACATAGCGTTGAATGCGCGCAGACGCAGGCGCCGCGCGCCGCTCGACCTTGGCCAGCGCGAGCGCGACCGCTGCGCGGCCTTCGGCCATTTCTTGATCCCAGTCGGCCGCGGATATCGTGTGCGGCACCAATTGGCCGCGCAGCTTCGCGAGTGGATCCCGTTGCTTTTCGTCCGCAATTTCACCCGGGCTCTTGTAGGCCTGAGTGTCCTGTCCGGAATGGCCCGACAGGCGGGGCACCACGAGCCTGATCAGGGCGGGACCTTCGCCGGATCTTACGCCGGCGACGGCGTCCTGGATCAGGGCGGCGGCGGCCGCTGGATCCGATCCATCGCCATCGAGTACGCGAAGCCCGCGAAAGCTCTCGAGATTTCGCGCGATGTTGCCGCCGGGAGTTTGTTGTCGCGACGGAACCGAGATTCCGTAGCCGTTGTCTTCGATGAAGAACAGGAAGGGCAGACGTTCGGTGGTGACAATATTCAAAGCCGCCCAGAACCCATTGGTCGCGGTCGAGGCTTCTCCGCCATGCGCCACCGCGATGCTGTTGCCGCAGACCTGATCGCCCAACTGCGCAGCGCGATAGCGCAGGGCTTGAGCCCAACCCACCGCCGGTGTGTATTGCGCACCCACGCCACCGCAGACCGGCAGAACGCATGCACCCACTTTGCGAGGCATGTTGAACACCACGCCGATATCACGCCCATCGCTCATGCCGCCGGCCCGCATCATGGTTGACGCCAGGGCTTCTTCCAGCGGAAGACCCAAGCCGAGCAAAAGTGGTCTCGATCGATAGTAGCCGCCAACGCCATCCTGGGATCCGGTGAGCTGGGTGCTCAACAGCACTTGAGTGACATCGTGTCCGCGAGCGGAAAATTGATACAGGACCTTGCGGTCGCGCAGCAGCGTGAATTCTTCCAGGTCGTCGAGCGCGCGGGAGATAGCGACATGGCGCAGGACGCCGCGCCAATCGATCGCGTTCGTCTGCGGCGCCTGCTGCATCTGAAGGGGGCTTGCAACCATCGCGATGCCTCGTTTGTCGTTGAGTCGGGCTGAGACTAATGCACTCGGGTCGCGGGGAATCGCCAATTAAAGCCCGCATTTGCGCTATTATTGGTGATTATCACCAATATCCAGCGTATAGATGCTTGAAACATGAAGTTTGATCGCTTTGACGCCAAAATACTTGATGCGTTGCAACGTGACGGCCGGTTGTCTGTGGTAGATCTCGCCGACGCCATCGGCTTGTCGCCCACGCCCTGCGCGCGACGCATCAAGGCACTGGAAACCGAAGGGGCCATCGAGGGCTACACCGCCGTGCTCAATCCCGCCCGCGTCGGACTGGCGGTGCTGGCAATCGTGCAAGTCAAGCTGACCGAGCACACCGACGAAACGGTGGCGCGCTTCGAACGCGAAATTCAACTCATGGATGAGGTGACGAGATGCTTCGCGATGACCGGAAGCTACGACTTCATCCTCGAGGTCTACGGCAAGGACCTGGATGCCTTGAGCAACGTGGTCCTCAAGAAACTCATACGCGTGCCCAACGTTCGCGACATGCAATCCAGCGTGGTGCTGGCGACCATAAAACGCACGGCACGCATTCCTCTGATGCACCTTAAGGAATAGAGTCCTAAGAATGAGAACCTTGAACGGGACGGTTTTGACATTGATGGTCACGGCGCTTGATCTGACCTCACCGCTTCGAGCCCAGACGGTGGCTGCGGCCTCAACGGCGGTGCGCGAACGGAACTGGCAAGTCGCGGGTCTTGGCGCTCCGGCCGACATCGTGGTCGACCATTGGGGCATCGCACACATCTTTGCGGCCAGCGTGCGCGACGCCTTTTTTCTGCAGGGCTACAACGCCGCGCGCGATCGTCTTTGGCAGATCGACCTGTGGCGCAAACGCGGCCTCGGATTGCTGTCGAAATCCTTGGGCGCGGCCTATGTCGACCAAGACCGCGCCGCGCGCCTGTTCCTCTACCGCGGTGACATGGACAAGGAGTGGGGTGCGTATGCGCCCGATTCGCATGCCTGGGTCGCTGCCTTTGTCGAAGGGATAAACGCCTACGTCGCCGAGGTGCGCAGCAAAGACAAGCCGTTGCCGTTCGAATTCAAGCTGACGGACAGTCAGCCCGATATCTGGCAGCCCGAGGATGTGCTGCGCATTCGCAGCCATGCGCTGGTGTCGAACATCACACAGGAAGTCGCCCGCGCCCGCGTCGTCTGCGCAGCCGGCCTCGACGCGGATCGGCTGCGTCGAAAAATAGAACCCGAAGGCCACAACATGGTGATCCCTCCCGGCCTCAATCCCTGCGATGTGCCTGCCGATGTCCTGAAGGATTATTTGCTGGCCACCAAGCAGGTGGATTTCAACACCCTTGCCGGAAAAGAACAGCATGCCGAACTATCGCCCGGGACGGCATTGGCCGCGGCGATCGATGCGCAGTCCATGGAGGGTTCCAACAACTGGGTGATTGCGCCATCGCTCACCGCAACCGGCCGGCCTATTCTTGCCAACGATCCGCATCGCCAGCTCGGTGCACCCTCGCTGCGCTACCTCGTGGGCCTGAACGCACCGGGGCTCGACATCATTGGCGCGGGCGAACCTGCGCTGCCGGGGATTGCGATCGGGCACAATGCCGACATCGCCTTCGGTATCACGATATTCGCGATCGACCAAGAAGACCTGTATGTCTACGAGTTGAAGAAGGGTGATCCGGACAGCTATCGCTACAAGTCCGGTTGGGAAAAAATGAAATTGGTGCGCGAAACGATCGAGGTGAAGGGCGGTGCTTCTCGCGATGTCGAGCTTCGCTTCAGCCGTCACGGGCCCGTGATGGCGGTGGATACGGCGAACAATCGTGCGTTCGCCATGCGCACCGTGTGGAACGAGCCTGGCCTGTCGGGCTATTTCGGCTCCTCGCGCCTGCTCACGGCGAAGACCTGGGATGACTTCAAAGCGGCCGGCAACGCGTGGGGTGCACCGCCGCTGAACATCGTCTATGCCGACGTCAAGGGAAATATCGGCTGGGCCGCCGCGGGTCGCGCGCCGGTGCGCAAGAATTGGGACGGACTCATGCCGGTACCGGGAGACGGCCGTTATGAATGGGCCGGTTTCCACGGCAAGGATGTACTGCCCTCGAGGCTCAATCCAGCCGAGGGCTACTTGGGGACCGCCAACGAAATGAATTTGCCCGCGGGGTTTCCCAATGAGCGGAACCGGATTGCGTTCGAATGGACAGACCGATCGCGCATCGATCGCATCAATGAGCTCCTGGGCGCCAAAGCGAAAATGACCCTGGCCGATTCGATGGCGATTCAGACCGATGCGGTGAGCACCCAGTCGCGGCGCGCGGTCGCACTGCTGGGGTCCTTGTCCTCGCCGGACGCCGAGATCTCGCAGGCGCTCGCCCTGCTCAAGGCGTGGAACCACGAGGAGAGCACGTCCAGCACGGCTGCCGCCATCTACGAAGTGTGGGTGACGAAGCACCTTGGCAGGGCGACGGTGGCGAGAGCTACGCCGCAAGCGGCGCGCAAACTCATCGGCGATGCGCATCTGGCGGCGGTAATCGACTATCTCGAACATCCCGATGCGGCGCTGGGCGCGGATCCCGGTGCCGCACGCGATGCCATCTTATTGGAGAGTCTGAAGTCCGCGCTCGCGGAGCTGCAGCAGCTTCTGGGACCGAGCATGACTGCTTGGGGCTGGGGCCGGCTGCACCGCGCCACATTCGAACCGGCCGTCGCCGTCCTGGCCGATCATGAGCTGCGCGCGCAGATTTCGGTCGGGCCGCTGGAGACTCCCGGTTCGTCTTCCACGCCGCGCGCGCAGGCCTACCGTCCGACCGATTTCTCCGTGACCGCCGGTGCCTCGGTGCGCATGGTGCTGGATGTGGGGGCGTGGGACAATTCGGTGGTGGTGAACACGCCCGGTCAATCGGACGACCCCATGAGCGCGCACTATCGCGACTTGTTCCCGATGTGGGCCGAAGGATCCTACTTTCCGCTCAGGTTCAGCCGCGCCGCCGTCGAACGCGATGCAGAAGATCATATTCGTCTTACGCCCGCCCGCCGGTGAAAAAACTCAAGCACGAAGCGGAATTGTTCAAGGCGGCGCTGCTCGCCGGCGTCAAGTATGCGGAAGGCCGCAAGGCGGTCGAATTCGAGGCGACGGATTCGGCAAGTGACAAGGCATTGTATGTTTATCGCTTGCTGATTCACGACAAAGTGATTGCGCCGATGCCCGAGGATCAGGTGAGCGAGAAGACGATCAGGCATCGGCTCGCGACTTGGTATGCACACCAATTGCCCAAGGGCCACCCACTGACGGAATAGTCAGCCGCACATTCAGTGTTGCGGCGCATTTGCAGCCTGTTGCAGTCGACAGGCACCTGCCGCCGGCTGACCGTTTCCTTATGTACGCTATCGGACAAAGCGGTTAGAATCCGCGACGCAGCGTTGCGCGGAGTGATGACATAATGGAATAACTCTGCATCGAGTCGCCAGGAGGCCCGTATCATCGATTTTCGCGATCTTGGAAAAAACTTTTTATTGTCTGCGCTCCCAACCCCCGTCAGGGACCGATGGTTACCGCATCTAGAATCGGTAGAGCTGCCTCTTTCCCAAGTGGTATACGAGTCGGGCGTCGCATTGACCCATGTGTATTTTCCGACCACCGCGATCGTCTCGCTGCTGTATGTCATGGAAAATGGCGCGTCCGCGGAGATTGCGGTCGTCGGCAATGAGGGCATCGTCGGGATATCCCGTTTCATGGGAGGAAAATCCACCCCCAGCCGCGCAGTCGTTCAAAGTGCCGGTCAAAGCATTCGGCTCAACGCGGAATTTTTGGAACAAGAATTCAATCAAGCCGGTCCCGTGCTCCACCTGCTGCTGCGCTATACCCAGGCCCTGATCACCCAGATGTCGCAAACCGCCGTTTGCAACCGTCACCATTCCCTGGATCAGCAATTGTGCCGATGGCTGCTGCTGAGCTTGGATCGATTGAAGGGCGATGAACTCGTGATGACGCAGGAGCTGATTGCCAACATGCTGGGCGTGCGCCGCGAGGGTGTCAGCGAAGGGGCGCTGAAACTACAGCAAGCAGGCCTGATCCGCTACGCGCGCGGGCACATCACGGTGCTGGATCGCGCCGGACTCGAGAAGCGCACCTGCGAATGTTACGCGGTCGTGAAAAAGGAATACGACCGGCTGCTTCCGCAGAAGACTGCGATATAGGAGTGCCTCAAGGAGGGTACCGGACCGATGGCGATCGCAACAAGTCTTTGACGACGGCCGGTGCAAACTCGCACCACTCGATGCCGACGCCCTCGTGCAGCATCCGCGACACATGCGCCATGAGGACGGCAATTCGCGGCGATGGCGGCGGCAGCTCGATGCGCACCTCGATGAGACTGTGAAGACGCAATTCAAAATCGGCCTTCATGAGAGCCCCGCTCAAACTTAAGTTTTTCATGCAGCCGTCAAATCCAGCCGAGGCGGCTGCCGACACTTGCACTGGTATGTTTACGCGGACCCGCTCTCCCCAGCGGTGTTCCATCCCGTTGTTCCGGCGTTCCATGACAAACTCCCTTTTAGATTCTAGGGATGGCGCCCCAGCCATGGAAAGGCGGCGCGCAGACTGATCCAGCGTCGGCCCAAGCGCGCAGCCCGGTCTGACAATTTACGAAGCAAACCATACGCGGGAAAGGCGCCGTCAACCTCAGTCCAGGTAACGCTCCTCAGCAGGCGGTGGCTGATCTTCGAGGGCAGGTCCTGAAGCAGCATGGTGCAAACATCCGTTGTTCGTTGGACCAACTATGCGCCGCGGTGAAACGCCGGACTGTACGGTGGCGCACTTAGGTTCGGCCAGTGTGCGCTGCCGTACGGTATTGCCCGCAAAAGTCTGCTTACATCGAAGCGTCCAGGGATGTGGACGCTGCGAGGTTGTGCATTGCAAAACGTTCTCCTGATCCAGAACGATAGTGCCGAGGCCAACGCTGTCCGCGACGCGCTGGCAAATTCCAGCGATCGCTCCTTCCGCATAACGTGGGTGCGGCATTGCGCGGACGCTCTTCAGGCTCTGGCGCACGCGAAGGCGCAGGCAAGCCGCGATGCGGAATGTTTTGCGGCGATCTTGGTGGATCTATTGCTCCCCGACAGCAGCGGCATTGAGACTTTTGATCGCCTTTTTCAGGCGGCGCCGCAGATTCCGATGCTCATTCTCGCTGCTGCGCAAGACGAGGCCATCGCCAAGCTGGCCGTTCAGCGCGGAGCCCAAGAGTACTTCCTCAAGGGGCGCTTGGACGCGTATTTGTGGCCGAAGGCCGTCAGCCGCATGATCGAGCGTGCCGCGAACACGGAGTCGTTGTTCGAACAAAACGAGCGCGCCCAAATCACGCTCAACTCCATCGGCGATGCGGTCGTGAGCACCGACGTGGCCGGAAATGTGACCTATCTCAATGTCGTTGCTCAAACTTTGACCGGATGGTCGCAACTTGAGGCCGCGGGCCATCCGCTCGAAGAGGTGCTGCGGATCATTGATGGCGCGACTCGCTCGCAGGCGCGCAATCCGATGGAATTCGCGATCCGCGAAAACAAGACCGTGAGCCTGACGCCCAATTGCGTCTTGATCCGCCGCGACGGAGCCGAATCTCCCATCGAAGATTCGGCCGCGCCCATTCACGACCGTCAGGGTCAGGTGACCGGCGCCGTCATGGTCTTTCATGACGTGAGCGCGGCGCGGGCGACGGCGCTCAGAATGGCTTACCTGGCGCAGCACGACAGCTTGACCGACCTGCCGAACCGGATACTCTTCAACGACAGGCTGACCGAGGCGATGACGCTTGCCAGTCGTTATCGACGCCAACTCGCAGTGCTGTTCTTGGACGTCGATCGCTTCAAGCATGTCAATGACTCATTGGGTCACGACATCGGCGATCGTCTGCTGCAGTCGATTGCGCAAAGACTGCTCGGCTGTGTGCGTGCGTCGGATACGGTCAGCCGCCAGGGCGGCGATGAATTCGTGATCCTGTTGTCCGAGCTGACACACGCCGAGGATGCGACCATTTGCGCGGATAAGATACTCGAGACCCTGCGCGCGCCGCATCATATCGATAAGTATGACGTGCGGGTAACGGCAAGCATCGGCATCGTGACCTATCCGGACGACGGCGCGGATTGCGAAACACTGATGAAGCACGCCGATTTTGCGATGTATCACGCCAAGGATATCGGGCGCGACAACCGCCAGTTCTTCAAGCGGGATCTCAACCTGCGCGCCGTGAAACGGCAGTCGCTCGAAGATTCCATGCGCCATGCCCTGGAGCGGGAAGAGCTTTCAGTGCATTACCAGCCCAAAGTCAATCTGGAGAATGGCGAAATCGTCGGGGTCGAGGCGCTGATTCGTTGGCTCCATCCGCAACTCGGATTCGTGTCGCCCGCGGAATTCATTCCGATTGCCGAGGAATGCGGTCTCATGGTTCCGATCGGCCGGTGGGTTCTGGGTCAGGCATGCCATCAGGCGCAAGCCTGGCAGGAAATCGGCCTCGCGCCGATTCGCATCGCGGTCAACATCTCGCCGGCGGAGCTGCGCGCACGCGACTTTTTAAGGGGTGTGGGTGTGATCCTCGAGGAAACCGGCCTGGATCCGCATCTTTTGGAGCTGGAGCTGACCGAAACCTTCTTGGTGCAGGATTCGACAGCCATGTCGGCAGTACTGCATGACCTCAAAAGATTGGGACTGAAGCTTGCTCTCGATGACTTCGGCACCGGATATTCGAGCCTGAACCATCTGAAGCGCTTTCCGATAGATACTTTGAAGATCGATCGGTCTTTCGTGCGCGGCATCACGACGAATTCCGACGATGCCAGCATCGTCTGCGCAGTCATCAGCATGGGGAAGAATTTGCATATGCGCGTCGTCGCGGAAGGTGTCGAAACACGCGAGCAACTTGCATTCCTTCAAGATCGGGAGTGCCCCTTCGGGCAAGGCCATTATTTCAGCCAACCATTGACGGGCCAGGCGTGTACGCAACTATTGCGACGGGGCATCGCGGTGGACGACCGAGAATGCCAACCCACTTTGAGCGCTGCGTGTCTTCAAACTGAGGATACTTGAGAAGAAGGGGTACGACAGGTGATTCCAAAACCGAAACCGATTCGAAGGGATTGGACCGGTGGTTATTGTGCGGAAGAGAGCTGTCGTACCCCGAAAACCTCGAATTGCTAGGTTGACCAATGCCATCGATCCTTGATCATCGCGGCCACACAGTCCTCCGGTAAGTAAGTTCTCCACTCGGCGACGTTTGCCGCGGCGCGCAAGGCGGCGCTGCTGCCACTCTCGATCGACGGCGCCGAACTTGGGTCTGTCTTGAAGGACAAGCCTCGTGCATCGGTCGCCAATTTCTGGATCAATGCCAGGCGATGCCGTAGCCGGACGGCGTCCCGCTGCGGAAAATGAACCTCAGGTTCGGCCTGCGGCGCACTTGAATTCAACAAAGAGTCCAAGTTAAGTCCGGCGATGAGATCGCCCTGCGACTGCGCGTCCGTGGCCACGATGTTCTCCTGCGATTGTTGGTGCAAAGCACACCTTATCCAGTCGGCGCCGGAAAATCTGTTCGCTACCGCGCTTAAGGCCTTGACCCGTGACAGAAAAGACTCCTTGCTGGCGGCTCAGTGGGTCATTCCAGAAAACAGTCTTACGGCCTGTTTGCTTGCTTTCGTGACATTACGACATCATGATGTCATAATGTTGTTGTGGAGATAAACCCACAATCGCATTTGCCCCTGCACGCTCAGGTGGAAGAGTCGCTGGTACGCTCCATGGCGGGTGGTGCGCTGCCGCCCGGCGCCCGCGTGCCGTCTGAAGACAGTCTTGTCGAGCGATACGGTGTCAGCCGCACCACCATTCGCACCGCCATTCAAAGCCTCGTCGCGCGCGGACTCATCGAAATCCGCCGCGGCAAGGGAACATTCGTCACGCAACCCGTCATCACGCAGGAGCTGACCGAACTGACCGGTTTTGTCGAAGATATGCAGGCGCTCGGACGCGACCCGTCCGCGGCAGTTTTGGACCGCCGCATCGTGGCTGCCAGTGAAACCGTGGCCCGTCAGCTCTCACTGCAGCGGGGCACCGCTGTCGCGCGGATTCAGCGCGTACGCCTGGCCGACGGTGTACCGCTGTCGTTCGATGAGACCTATCTGCCGCAGGATCTGGGCGAAAAAATCATGACTGATGATCTGGAGAATCAACCCATCTTCTCGTTGCTGGAGCACAAGTACTCAACGCCGCTCCTGGACGCCGAATACCGCCTCGCAGCCGTTGCGTCGCATGGCACGGTGGCACGAGCGCTCGGCATCATTCCGGGCAGCCCTATTTTTCTGATTGAACGAACCACCTATTCCGACAACCATCGCCCCGTGGATTACGAAAGACTCTACTACCGCGGAGATCACATCCGATTTGTCACACGGTTGAAGCGCGCATCGCCGGCCGCAATGCGAGGCAAGGCAATTTAAGATGCACGGCGGCCTCGAACTGTGGTTGTTCGCCGTTGCCCTGGGGACGAGCATGCTCGGTGGTTTGCTCGGAATGGCGAGCGGCATTTTCATCGTACCCGTACTGACGATGTTCGGCCGCATCGACCTTCACACGGCCATTGGCGCAAGCCTCATCTCGGTCATCGCCTGTTCGTGCGCCGGCGCCGCGCCATTTTTGAAAGGCGGGCTGACCAATGTTCGCCTCGCGATCCTGCTGGAAACGGCAACTACATGCGGTGCTCTCTGCGGCGTCTTTTTGGCCGGATTGATTCCGACCCGCTATCTATTGTTCATCTTCGCGCTGATCCTGCTGCTGTCCGCACAGCAGATGATGGCACGACGCAAGGTGCCTTCCTACGCGTCTGATCGGGACAGCGGCTACTCCGTGGAGCGATTGCCCCTGGGAATGACGTTGATGTACGGCGCCGGTTTGATGTCGGCGCTCCTTGGGATCGGCAGCGGCGTTCTCAAGATTCCCGCCATGGACACTGCGTTGCGTCTGCCCATCAAAGTATCTTCGGCAACCTCCAATTTCATGATCGGCGTGACGGCGGCGGCGAGCGCCGGCGCCTACTTTGCGCGCGGCGACATCCTTACGTCGGTGGCGGCGCCGATTGCGTTGGGGTCCGTTTTGGGCGCCGTCCTCGGCGCACGAATCCTGATGAAGTTGTCCGGCGACAAATTGCGCACGATGTTCGTCTGCATACTTCTGATCCTCTCGGCACAAATGATGCTCGCCGCCTTCGGTATCAATCTGATCGAGCGGGCGCCTTGAAAACCCACGGCACATCGCCTCCTCGATTGGAGCCCGCCCTGGGGGCGCTGCTGTACCACGGCACCATTCTCGCGTCCGCCGTCATTGCGTTGGGACTTGCGCTGGCGGTCGGTTTCGGCGCGGCCGGAATGCGTGTTGCCACCGTCGGGCTCGTTCTTTTCATCCTGCTGCCGGTGGTGCGCGTTGCGGCGATGCTGATCTTTTTTCTACGGGCAGGAGAGTACAAGTTCGGCGCGATCGCCGCTCTGGTGATGTCGATTATCTTGCTGAGCTTCTACCTCGGCGCCCCTTGAGGGCCGTTCCTCAGGCATAAAGGTAGGTCGTGGGCAGCCCGAGGCGAACACACGATTGCACTGCCGGGCTTGCGGGCAGAACGATACGATCCGAGGATCCACCGATCACTTTCGCAAGCCATCGTTCATGACGATGTAATCCATAGTTTTCCGACAGGCCCAGGCGCACGCGAATCCAATCGGGAATCAGCTCCACCGCAGCTCGCACCAGCATCGGTTGCATCCAATGCAGCGGGCGAGGGAAGGCGATGGTTTTGCGCATGATGTTCAAGAATTCAAAGATGATCGGGGAAGGCGCGAATTGCGGTCCCGCGGATTCGAAAAGACCGCGCATTTCATCCACCGACGTCGGAGGCTCGGTTGCGCCATATAACAGCGACACGGGGGTTCCCTCGAGGTACAGGCTGTTGAACTCGGCATCGCTCAGCGGGTTCACATACCGGTTGTAGGCTTCTCCAAACCCAAAAGCAGCGGTCGCGTGCACCCAAGTGAGCAGGCGCGGATCGCTTGCCGAGTAACTGGTTCCCGAAGGTGTCTTGCCCTGGATCGCAGCGTGCATGCGCACGACTCGCGCAATCATCGGCTCGGCGATGCTGCGCGCGCCATACACCGTGATCATCGCCGCCAATCCGGTGCGCTGCAGACGGCCCAGGGGATTTTTTCGAAAGGAAGAATATTCCCAGATGCCCGCTCGCACCGAAGGCTCCGCCAATTCAAGAATGACAGCGGCCGTACCGCCGACGAACAGTGCGATCGGATTTTTGAATATCCGCCATGACACGGATTGCGGGGACACCAGCGCCTGCTCCCGGAGCGGCCGATTGAAGTCACTCTCCCGGCTCGTCTGCCCGTACAAGAAGGATTGTAGGGTGGAGTTGAGGCGCCGTTGCAGCGTGCCGGGCAGTCGAATGGCGGAAATCATGAGTCAAAATATCCGTGCCTGGTTGTGGGAACGCCGCCGCCGGCCGGAACCCTTGACACCTAGGAGCTTTTCTCGAGCAGCGACGTTTTCGCGGCAGGCGCTCCGTCGAGAATGACCTGCTCGAGTACCGCGAGATAGTCCAGATAGCGCTTTCGCCCCAGGGCGGTTATTCGATACAACGTCTGCGGCCGTTCTCGGTCAGACCCTCTCGCGAGGTTCACCAGCAGGGCCTCTTGAAGCACCTGCAAGTGGCGGTTGAGGTTGCCATCGGTGAGCGCACACAGCTTTTTCATCTGTGGGAACGGCAGGCCCTTGGGGTGCGTCACCAGGCAAGTCAGCACGCCCAGGCGGGCGCGCTCATGGATGACGCGGCTGAGCCCGTCATAGGCAAATGGCGAATGGGATGGCGTTTTGCGGTTAACTTTCTTCAATTGCATCCTCGAATCCATAGCGTAAGACGGCGGCGACGAGTAACTGACCGATGCCGAAGGGTATGCCCATCGCCCAGGGCGAGAGCGCGTGATGGCCGGAGGCGACGAGCAGGCTTACGAGTCCGGCCGCGAGATACCAGGCGCCAACCCCGAACATCTGGCGGGGCAAGAAACGGCACGAGGCGAACACCCCCAGGCTGAACATCACCTGCCACAATCCGGGAAGCATCCAGGAGTCTTGCGGCGCAATGCGCATCAGCACCACCGTCAGCAGAATTCCGACGACGATACAGGGCAGAAACTGCTCGACCGCAGCCTGAATCATTTCCATCGCGAGTCCTGAATGAACCCTTCTGGCTCGAAAGATCGTTTCGAGCGCCGACAGGAACAGCGACACCGCGGCTGTTGCTATCCAAATGCCTAAAAATGACTTCAAGCCGTAATTCGAGCCCGCCATCCAGCGGCTCTCGGCGCCGGCGACGAGAAGCGCGAGGACTCCGCTCGAAGCCACAGACAAGGGGCCATAGCCGCGAAACTGCGTGCCGCGCGCAACCTGGGTTCGAATTGCGCTGATGTCATCGAGCGCCTGGCGCAGTTCCGTCATGTATGGCCCTTCATAAATCTGTAGGCATTCCATGGTAAATGCGCGGGCCTGTCAAGAATCAACGCATGGGCGCCGTCGCCTCGATGCCGCGACTCGCGTATGGAGGCAAAGCAAGACGGGGTTGTTGCGGTGCGATGTTGCGGGCCGCGCGGCATAGGTGGTACTTTGTGCCGCAAAGTTCCGAAGAGCTGCGACTTTAGAGGCGGTGAGAATTGGCCGCGATGAGATCAATCGAACCAGGCCGTCGCACGCGCGCGCGCGCCTGGGGTTTCGCTTTTCTGGTCTGCACGGTCGGCATCGTCGGTCTGGTACTCGATTCCTGGCCCAGGTCGGATCAGGCGCCGTGGATCAACCTGCACGCAATTTTCGGATTGCTGCTGTGGATCATGGTGGTCGCGCAATTCCGGCAGGCGCGCTCCAGCAGTCCCGTGCATGGAGCGGACTTTAACTCGATTTGCCGGCAGTCATCTCGAGCCGTATATTTTCTGCTGTATATTCTGTTCGGCGCGAATCAGATAATCCGCTACGCGGTATATCTGTGGAATCAGGGGACGTTTGGCGCAACGCACCCCGCGATCGCGCAACCTCCGGAGAATCTGCGCGACTATCTGGCGTACGGAATTTTTGCTCTTCTCACGATTCGCGCTTTGACGGCGCTGCATCGTCATACGCTCAAGCGCGGCGCACTCCCCTCAACGTTTCCCGACTACCAACACCACAAATGAGTCCGCGATCAGCGCGGGCCGTGGGTGAGGTTGCGCGGCGGTCGCCGCGGGAGCGGGTCCGAAATCGGCCGTGACGAGATAAACCTTGCCGGTTTTGCCGTCGAAGGCCATTGTGCGGGCACCGCGCTGCGTGGGCACGGTTTCGGCAACGGAATAATGGTCCGCAGAATCCTGCCGGATCACAGACAAAGTCCCTTCGCCGTTTGAACTGTATACGATTCCGCGCTTCTCATCGTAGGCCGCCGCATCGGGATGCTCGCCGATGGGTACCAGCGCCACCTGCTTGCCGCTGACGCTGTCGGTCACGGCCATCACCTTGCCGTCGCAAACCGAGAACAAGCGGTGATGCGTGGCATCGAGGGCAAGGCCGCTCGGACTGTTGCATCCGGGCAGAGGCCAAATGGCTTTAACCGACAGTTTTGCAGTATCGATCACGGCCATTTGTCCCGGCTCGCTCTCGATATTCACGAAGATCTGGCCGTGGCCATCGTCGGCCGCGAATTCAGGTTTGTCCGGTACGGGAATCGTGGCAACTACACCCAGGCTCGATCCGTCGAGCACCGTCACATCTTTGCTGGCGCCGTTGAATGTAAACACGTGCTTGGCGGCCGGCTCATACAGGATCGCGTCGGGATTGCGGCCGGCAATTTTTACTTCTTGTATGACCTTGAGGGTGTCAAGGTCAAACACAGTCACTGAGTTCGCGCGTCCGTTGCTCGTGTAACCTCGATTCAAGCCCTTGGCCAGCGCGACGCCATGCACGCCTTGAGTATCGGGAATGGAACCGAGGAGCTTTCCGGATTCGCTGCTGATCACATCAACACGCGTCCCGCGGCTGATGAACACCCGCTCTTTCGCAGGGTCGGCGAGCAGATAGTCCCAGCCTCCCTCTCCACCCAATTTCCAGCGCTGCAATACTTCCATTTTCGCACTGTCCGCCGCTCCTGCGGCGATCGGCGCGACAACCAGTGCCAGGCAGAAACTCAGTTTGATCCGGAGCCCCAAGTCGGCGCGTGTCGATAGCATCGGAAATACCTCGGTCCTTAAGCTTTGTGCAGCAGAGCAACTTACTATGCCTCACGGTCCAGGAAAAAGCTCTTACAAAAATTTATAGGACCGCGCGGCGGCGTGCCGGCCGTCCCCAAATTGTCACATTTCAAAACTAACCTGGCGCGGCTCGACGCCGCTCGAGTCGCATCAAGTCAAGCACGTGCTGTTGATCAGCGTGGATGGATTGCATGCGCTCGATCTCTCGAATTTTGTCGCGACTCACCCCGATTCGACCCTCGCTGAACTCAGCCGTCATGGGGTCACATATTCGAACAATTCCACATCGAGTCCGTCTGATTCATTCCCTGGTCTTGCATCGCTGGTGACGGGCGGATCGCCGGTCACCACGGGTCTGTGGTACGACGACACCTACAACCGCGCGCTGTCGCCCGGCGGCGGTCTTAATCCCAAATTTCTGGTGCGAAACCCCAACAACGGCTGCAAGACCATCCTGCCGCACGAGTATTTGCGGGTGAACACGATATTTGAGGTTGTGAAAGCCGGCGGCGGACGCACCGCATCAGCAGACGCTCGGCATGACGTTCACACCGCGTTGCTGCTGTCATTGCCGTCGCTCGAGCACGCCGTCGTCAAGAGCGCGGTGAGCAATCAGCAAGTGGCGCCGACCATCGTCAAGGCGCTCGGCCTTGATCCTAACGATCTGGACGCGGTGCGTAAGGAACAGATCGCGCCGTTGCCCTTCCTTTTCAAGGGCAAATTCGACAACCGCGCCTCTGAATTCTAAAGACCCGGCCTTGGCTGATCGCCGGCGGGTGCGCAACATCTCGTTGCGCACCCGTCTGCCGCCCGTCAAGGCTCGCGAGCAACGCCCAAGGGGCGGACCCCTTCCTTGTCTCGCATGCCGGTTGCTACCCTCGATGCTGTGCGTGCATAGTCGAATACATGAATTTGGATTGGCGGATCTTCGCACTGGGTTCGGCTTTCTTTGCGGCGCTGACGGCGATCTTTGGCAAAGTCGGCGTGTCCGAGATCAATTCGGATCTGGCCACCTTTTATAGAACAGTGGTCATTCTGGCGGTCAGTGCGCTGCTGGTCTCGGCGCGCCAGGAGTGGCAAGCGCCGGGTACGTTGTCGTACAAGGGACTGATGTTTCTGGTCTTGTCGGGGATTGCAACGGGTCTGTCATGGCTTTGCTACTTTCGCGCGCTGCAAATGGCACCAGCCTCGCGCGTTGCTCCGATCGACAAATTCAGCGTCGTTCTCGTCGTCATATTCGCGGCACTTCTGCTCGGAGAAAGGCTCACCTGGAAAGTCGGTCTAGGCTCCATTCTGATTGCCGGCGGCGTCATCCTCACGGCGCTCTAGGAGGCTGTCTGAGACAAGCTCCTTGCCAAATCCCCGGGTAGACCAAGGCGCGACGGCCTTTGTTGCAAATAAGAGACTTTGTTTCGCAAAGACAATCATATATGGTATACCACGAATACAACATGAAGCGGTGTGACACTCCGACTCGTTGATTTGGCGTCTGAAGGGAGTTCGTGAAATGAGATCAGTAAAAGCGCCTCCGCGTTTCGTATCTTTTACAACTGCCATCCCACATCCGTATCCGGTTGCGACTCGCAACAATCGGACGGTTGGCGGCGACCCTTTAAGAGCACTCGGTGCCTTCCCCAAAAAAAACCGTCAACCGCTGCATGGAAGCTAGATACAGCTCAACCGATGAGAGTGAATTTCCGGATCGATTTCGAACAAACGACCTTTATGAGGACCACAAGATGCTAAATCTAAGACTGGCGAGGCCCATGCTGTTTGCGCTGGCAGCATGCGCCGCTAACTTTTTCGTCCAGGGCAGCGCCTTGGCCGATGACGCCCAGGAGAACAAGGCGCTCAAGGAACAGATGCGGCAGATGATGCAGCGCATGGATGCATTGCAGAAGCAAGTCGATGCGTTGTCCAACAAACCCGCACCCCCGGCAGTCGTGGTTGCTCCGCCGGCTCCGCCGCCGGCTGCTCCGCCTGCAGCGGCGGGACCGACCGTCGCGAAGCAAGCGCCTCCGGAGCCGGCTTTTGAAAAGTTTGCCAAGGGCTTTTACGGCACTCTGGACGTGTCGACCGACTACGTGACCAAGGGCATGAGTGAACTCGGCGCCTATCACTATTCGTATGTCGATCCCGCGAACCCCGCCCTGGGTTATGTTCAAGGTGGCCAAAAGATAGGTCCGGTGGGGAAGGTGGGTTGGCAGGCGGATCTGTCGACCAACAAATCGGTGCTCGGATACCGCGGCTCGCACGCCATCCCCGGCCTCGATGCGGAATTCATTTATCAGATCGAAGTGCAGCCCGCGATCACATCCGCGCCCGGTGCAAGTACCGGATACACGGCGCAATCCAACGTGACCAAGGCAGGCATCGGCTATGGCGACTCCTTTGTCGGCGTCTCCGGAAACGATTGGGGCAAGCTGAAATTCGGAACCACCTATACGCCGTATAAGAAATCCACGGATCGCATGAATCCCTTCTCCGGAATGTTGGGAGATTATTCCGTGGTCATGGGCAATACCGGCGGCGACAACCGCGTCGAATTCGGATCCCGAATAGACCACTCGATTTGGTATGAATCACCCAAGTTCGGCGGTTTGGTCAGCTTCGATGCGTTGTTTTCGCCAGGCCAAAACCGCACGCCCTACAACGATGCTCAATCCTCCGGCTCGCCGGATTGCGCCGGCGGCAACGTACCTGGCAGCGGCAATCTGCCGCTGGCTTGCGCTGACGGCGCTTTCAACAACGCGTGGAGCTTCGATGTCAAATTCGAGACCGGACCGATCTATGTGACGGTAGCCTACGAAATCCACCAGGAGGTGAACCGCGGCAGCGACGGCATCGGCTCCAACAGTCCCTTCTACAGCACCCTCTGGAGCCTCGACGCGAACGGCAACTGCGTCACCACGTCGGTGTTGATCGACTGCGGCAGCTACAACGCCTTCGCCGCCGAGTTTCCACAGGCCGCACCCGCCGGCTCCCCAGGGCTTCTCAACGACGTCGTGAACGAAACCGCCTTCAAGGTCGGTGCGCAGTACACATTCGGTTTCGGGCTCGCCGTCAGCGGCATCTATGAAGACATGCGCCGTAAACTACCGGCGGATATGATGTGGCAGAACGAGCGGCAGAGAAACGGCTTCTGGTTTGCGGCAACCCAGGACTTCACCAAGAAGGACAACTTCAGCATCGGGTGGGCGCACGCCGGTGCCACGCCTGGCGATCCGGGCGGCCAGCACAACTACAATCCGACCAGCGTCGCCAACTACGCCAACATGTTCACGGCGGCGTGGAAACATCGCTTCGACAAGAACTTGTACTGGTACTTCGACGCGGCGGATACGATCAATCACGGCAACGCGCACTATGATCTCGGTGCCGGCGGCCGCGGCGTCACGACGGATTGTCATGACGGCACGACCCAGGCGTTCATTGATTACAGCAGCGCCGGGCCGACGACTTGGGGCGGATGTCATGAGATCGGTATCTCGACCGGTCTGCATTACACGTTCTGAGTCGACAGCGGGAGTCGGCTGTGACTCATCGCACAAAAGGCCGGGAGCGTTGCTCCCGGCCTTTTGTCTCTGTATGCCTTGCCGTTGCGTACATTCCATCTCATATTGAACAGTGGCCCGCATCGCGTCGGCGATCCAATCGGGAGTGATTTATGGCCAACGTGACACGAAGATACTTTTTGCTCTCGTCTGCGGCGCTATCGGTCGGATGCACGATGCGCCGATCAGAGGTTGCGCAACCAGCCGTATCCTCTGCGGCGGTTCGCCCGCCGGCCGTGGGGCAATCGTGGCGCTACGCCAAACATGACATCTTTACGCGCGCGCTCGTCGACGATGAGATCGATCGCGTGGCCGCGGTGGGCCGAACCATCGATATCGATTCGCGCAGCGAGGCGGCAAAGGGCAGGAAGGCCGATGCTTCGTGGGGCACCGCCTGGCTGCGCAAGTACGTACCACGCCGTGAGCTGCCCGAGGGTCCCTTGCCGAGCGAGATCCAAGCACCGTGGGGCCAGGTTTTGGTGGATCCGCATTGGGGCCAGGTCCAGGTCTTCGAAGCTCCAATACCGCTTTGGCCGGCTCAGCTGGCGCCCGGTTGGAAAGGTCACTTCAATACCAAGTACAAGACACCCACGCATCAGGACGGTTTGTCCTGGGATCAGACCATGGTCGCGCACGGCTGGGAGACGATCACCGTGGCGGCGGGGCAATTCAAGGTACTGCGATTCACCAACCTGATCAACTTCATATCGGCCGATTTCTCACGAGAGAATTCTCAACGCAAGGAAACCCTTTGGTTTGCGCCCGAAGTGGGACGCTGGGTCGCCCGTGAGAGCACAGGCATCTACTACATTGAGGATTCATCCGTGGATACGCCCTATGACGAACCGGGGTTCAGGTGGGAACTGACGGAGTGGACGTAGCGCCGGATCGAAGGGCTTAGACCACAAGTTTTATAAGGGTCCGACGAGCTTCGGTCACCCGCACGATACCCGATCAAAATCCCCAATCTGAGTAAGTGCTCAGAGAAAAATGGGGAGGTTCCCCGCTTCGCCGCGGCGTCGCACCGCGTAGCTTATTCCTTGCCCGGAATCCTCCGGATGATTGCAAGGAGTCAACCGACATGTCTCGTTTTATGAAGACGAAATCTCTGGCCGCGTGCGCGGTCATGGGAGCTATCCTGAGCCCGCTGAGCTCCCACGCATACGCCGTCGGGGCGCTCGATGAACCCCCAACGCGCGTTGTTGCATTCGGCGATCTGGACTTGAATCGAGATGTTGGAATCGCGACGCTGTATTCGCGGATCAGGACCGCCGCCCGGGAGGTCTGCGAGCCGCTCGACAACTGGTCGTTGCGACTGCTTCGGCGGCAGTTCGACTGTCGCCAGGACGCGATGGGCAGAGCGGTCGCCGATGTGAAGTCTCCGGCGCTCACAGCCTATTTTCTGACCAAGAGTAAAGCAACCGCGCCGGCAATCCAGCAGCGATAGGAGACCGATGATGAAAAGTTTGATGGAGAATCCGATTTTGAGTGGAGTGTGGGCATTGCTCCTGCTCGGCATTGCAGTCGGCGCCTTGATGGGGCAGATCGCCTATTCTCAGCCCCCCAGGAACGACTCTTTGGCATTGATCGACAAGGTGCGGCACGCGACGGCGCGATTGCGGGACGTCAATGTTGCGCTGGCTGAGGGCTGGGCGCCGGCAACACCGTGCGTCAGCGGTCCCGATGCCGGTGCAATGGGAGTCCACTATGTTCAACCCGCCCGCAAGGCGGATGGCACCGTAACAGGCGATGCCCCGCAATTTTTGATCTACGAACCCTTGCCCAATGGCGCGGTGCGCTTGGTAGGCGTCGAATTTCTGGTGACGGTCAGCGACTGGGAAACCAAGAATGGCAAGGTGCCGGCGGTGCTGGACGGCAATCTCATGAACCTGGTGTCGGCGCCGAATCGCTTTGGGCTGCCGCCGTTTTACGAGTTGCACGTGTGGGCGTGGGAGGACAACCCGAAAGGCAGTTTCGCCGATTGGAACACGCACGTGAATTGCGACCGGCAAATCGCCGATTGAGTCCGAGGTTGTCATGTGGGCCGCGCCTGCCCGCGGGGGCGCGGCCTCACTCCGGCGTCATGCCGTTGCGGCGAGGTCCATTTTTGTCGGCACATCGCACACCACCGAGTTGCCGCCATTGACGCCGCGCGTGATCGACAGCCTTCCACCGATCGCGCTCGCCCGAAAACGCATGGTCCGCATTCCCAATCCCGATCGTACATCGGCCTCCGCGGTCAAGCCCCGGCCATCATCGATCACGGAAAGTACCAGATCGCCCGGGCGCGACCGCAGTTCGATTTCGATGCTGCTTGCACCGGAATGTTTCAAAGCGTTTTGCACGGCCTCTTGGGCGATTCGGTACAGGTGATTGCGGATCTTGAGTTCAACCGTCGGCGGCGCCTCATGCCGGCTGCGGAATCGCACGCGCGTGCCGCTCAATGAGCTGCGTTGAGCGAGCGATTCGAGCGCCGCGTCGAGGCTGCCGTCCGCGTTGGTGAGCGGCGAGAGGCCTTGCACGATTCGGTGCGCATCTTGTATACAGCTCGTCGCCAGCAATGCAAGCTGGTCAAGATCGAAGGAAATCGCGTCCCGCTCTTTTTGCGCGCGATTCGCCAGTGCGCGTACGGAGAGCGCGAGGCCGGTCAGTTCCTGTCCGAGGCCATCGTGCATCTCTTGGGCGATGCGGCGCTGCTCACCGCCGATCGCCTCCATCAGAGCCTGGCCGAACGCCCGCCGCTCCGTAACGTCGACCGCAAACACCAGTTCGGCCGGCTGTCCGCCGCAATCGATCGACTGCGACCAAACCTCGACCTCGAGCACCCGTCCATCCTTCGTGGTGTGCCGTGTCTCAAACGGCCCCGGCTGCGGGTCCGCGGTTGCGCTTGCATCCCGGGGCGGCGGCTGTACGGGCCGCTTTGCGTCAGAAGAGAATACGTCCACGGTGTGCAACAACAGCTCTTCCCGGCTCCAACCGTATTGGCGCACCGCGGCGTCATTCACCAGAAGAAATCGCAATGTGTCGCGGGCGTGTACCCACAAAGGCTGCGGGCTGCCGTTGAAAATCTGCGCATAGCGTCGCTCGGCACGCAGCATCTCGAGGCTGGCTGAATCGCGTTCCCCCAGCAGTGCAGTGATGATGAGGCTCAAGCCCGACAGCGCAGCAATGAGGGACCAGGTTGTCACCAGACCTTGTAGTTGATTGAATGCGGCGAACGCGCCAATGCTGAACGCGGCGCTGATCGCCGTCATGGTGGAAATCGCAAACGATGCGCCCGCGGCGAGCACGAGGCCGAACCGAATCGCACCAATGACAACGAGGATGATTGCAAATACCACGATCAGCGGCCGGCCGAGTGTTCCCGGCACCAGCAAGATCGCCGTACAGCATGTGAACAGGCCGAGCAACCACAGGCCGCCCTCGACCCAGTGCTGCCGCAGGCGGTCAAAGCTGTTGCGCCCGTACGCCATCAAGATGGGACCCACGAGCAGCGGGCCCGCAATGGAATTGCTCCACCATCGAACCCAGTGACTCGGCTCGGTCGCGAATTCCTTGAGACCGGAGAAATAATATCCGAGTAGAGCGAAAGTCGGCGCCAATAGCATGCCTGCGGCCACGGCAAGGATGAACAGCGGCACGTCTTTCGCACGCGAAAAGCCCGAGTCAAACCCGAGGCGCTCCAAGAGCCATGTCGACAGCCAGGCTCCTCCGGCAAGGCCGGTCCCGACGCCGAGGGAAGCCCACAATGGTTGGGGGATCCACAGTTCAATCGCCAAGCCGGCCAAAAAAACCGCCGGCCACACGCGTCGCCCCAATCGATAAGTTGCCGCGACCGCGACGCCGCTCGGCATCAGAGACAGTGTCAGACGTGAGCCGATGCTCGGCAATGAAAAGCCGATCGCGCCGATCGCGAAGATTGCTGCGAATACCAAGAGAAGAGCTCTCGTGGTGATGCGATCCTGGACGAGCATTGTTGCCTCAAGCGGGACCAGCCCGGCAGCCATTGTAGGCTCGCTGTTGTTTACTTAATACCCTGGATTCCAGGGCCGCGCGACTCATTCATTTGCAATTGGTGAAGTCGCACAGCGGATTGCGGCGGCAAATAACTTCTGTATCGTATTGGCCTTGACATAAGGCTGACGTGTGTCGCAACCGAGAGACGCCGGTCACGCTTTCATTCTGCCCGCTTCGTCAATATCTTGAGCACCGGTACCGCTCTTGGGAAAGGATTTATGGCAACGCCGATAAATGCGCCAATGGCCGGCGAGATCTGGCATCTAAGCATTGACGATTTGTTCCAGCCAGTCCAAGAAGCCCCGCGTCTCGGCGGCGACGGGCCGTTTGTCATCAATCTCAGCGCGTCGACCGCACCGATCAGCATTCCAACCAAAGCGTTCGCCGGATGCAGTCACGCGCATGTTTATCAAATTCAAGTGACCGAGGATGGAAGGACGCGTTATCGCCTGCGCCTCGGCCCATTCGCCACCGAAGACGAAGCCGATGCCATCCTTGCAGTCGCTCGAGATACCTATCCGGGTGCATTGACGGCAACCGCGGGTCCTTCAGATTTACGCGTCATCGGAAACATGCAGGCGAAACTTGATTCGCGCCAGCCCAGTGCGCGCAAGCCGACCGAAGCGACGGTGATCGAAAAGACAGCTCCGAAAAAAGCAGCCGCAGAAAATCGCGCCCCACAGCAGCCCGTCAAAAATAAAGCCGACGCCGAAATATCCATCGACCTCGCATGGCCGGCGCCCCAGGTTGCAATTCCACCCGCTGCCGCGGCTCCTCTGGAATTGGCGTCCGAGTGGGCACTGCCGGAGTTGGATATACCGCTGCCTGACTCCCGCGAGGCGAATTGGGTCGCCAATGTCACTCCCGTTCTCACGGAAGTGGTCGCGCCACAGATCGTCGCGCCCCCGATCAAGGTGCCGGCGCCGAAGATCGCCGCGCCGCCTCGCATTGCCGCGCCCGTTCTAACGGAGGTGGTTGCGCCCAGAGCCAAAGCGCCGGTTGTCATTGCCCCTGCCGCCGCGGCTGCGCAGCCGGCGGCACCGAAGCCGACACCGACGACGAAAGCGCCGGCCCCCCCTGCGGCGCCCGTGGCCGCCACACCGATCGCACCCGTGGCGGTCGTCGCGACGCCCGAGCCCGCTCCGAAACAGGCTGCTGCGATACCGACCGCTGCGCCCGCAAAACCTACGCCTCCGAAGATCGCTGCGCCGCCTCTGAAAGTCGCCGCGCCGCCTCCGAAGATCGCCGCGCCGCCTCCGAAGATCGCCGCGCCGGCGGCGGAGAAACGGGCACCCATTCTTACGCAGTCGCTGCTGTCGCTGTCAAAGGCCGCCGCTGCCAAGCTTCGTCATTCAGCCATCAAGTCCTCGGTCAGCAGGCTCACTTCGCTGCAGCCCGTCGTTGTTGCGACCGCCCCTGCACCCGCCCCTGCGCCCAGCGTGCGAGAGGTGAAAAAGCTCGACGAGCCGCTGGAGAGTCTGGAGTCCACGCAAACCATGCGGGCGTTGACACCGATGGAGCTGGAAGATGTCGAAGTATCACGATGGTTCGTCATTCAACTGGCGCTTGCGGACGAGGCATTCGATCCGGATGCGGTGCCGAACCTCGATATCTTCAGCGAGTACCGCTTGTATTCGGTGGCAGGAATCGATCAAGGCCGCATCGTGCATGCGTTGCGGCTTGGGTTTTTCCGCGAAGAGATTGGGGCGGTCGCGGTCGCAAGTTACCTGGCCGCCTATTGGGATAAGCCGACCATCACGAGAGTCAGTCTTGCTGAACGAGACCGATTTGCCGATCAGCGGGTGGAAGCACGCAAAGACGTCGGCGCCACCGGCAGGCACGCGGTCATCGAGATCACGGACGAACTGGTGGCACGGCGCAGGCGATCATCCAAGTCTTCCGTATCGATCTAGACGTCGAACCACACGGCCTGTCCGCACTCTGTCCGCGGACAGTGTCCGCGGCCACTGTCCGCCGCGGGCAATAAAATAATTCCTTTATAAATAGCGGCTTAACGTGCGACGGAGGCCTGGCACGCCTCTTGCTTTGCTGTTAGCGGGGGAAATCAACCCCACTGTCAGACAGCAATTCTTCAGGAGACCATCATGAACACTCGCACCTCTGCAAAACTCGCCGCGTTTGCAATCGCCTTGATGATGAACGGCTTCATCATCGGCGGCGTGGCTTACTTGTTCGACGCTCAAACTCAGCAGCACTCGTCACTGCTTTCGCTGGCGAAGCAGATTGCGACGTTTCAATGGCTCATTTGAGGGCTCATTTGAGCACGACAAGGGAATGTCGTTCTCTGTCCTTGGGTTAGAATTGCCTATCGAACGCAAAGTCGTGGAACAAGGTAATGCACATGTTCACTTTTCGAATTCCCGGAAGCGTGCTCGTGATGATCGTTTTGGCGCTGGCGTCCGCACACGCGGGCGCGCGTTCGGAATTCTCCATGGCGCAAGTGCTGCACTATCCCTTTGCCACGGAGCTCGCGGCGGCGGAACGCGGTGATGTGGTCGCCTGGGTGTGCAATCTCGATGGCGTGCGCAATGTTTGGGTGGCGCGCGGCCCTGCCTTTACGCCGGCCAAAGTCACACAGTTCAACGAAGATGACGGGCAGGAGATAACACAGCCGACGTTCTCGCCGGACGGCACGCGGCTGGTCTTCGTGCTGGGCGGCGATCACGATGCCAACTGGCCCGCCGAAGGCGATCTCGCGCCCGACCCGAGCTCCTCGCCGGCTCAGCCGGCCACGGCGATTTGGGCGTTGCCGCTGAATGGCGGCCAGCCGGTCAAGATCGATGACGGCGATGGGCCCGTGATTTCCGCGCGCGGCCAGCTCGCGTATATCAAGGAGGGTCACGTTTGGATCTCGTCGCTGGACGGCGGTAAGCCTGAGCGCCTGTTCTTCGACCGCGGCAAGGACAGCGATCTGGTCTGGTCTCCGGATGGAACCCGGCTCGCGTTTGTTTCCGACCGGCTTGATCACTCCTTCATCGGAATCTTTACATCCAAGAACACGCCGTTGGTCTATCTCGCGCCTTCCACCAGCAAAGACTTGTCGCCTGTCTGGTCTCCGGATGGCGCACGAGTCGCGTTTGCGCGCCGCGCCGGCGACGGCGGCGCGCCGCGGCCCGTTCTGTCTCGAGTGCCGCATCCCTGGTCGATCTGGATTGCGTCGGCGGCGGATGGCGTGGGGCACGCCGTTTGGAACAGCCCGAATACGCTCGCGGGTTCCTTTCCGGACGTTGCGGGGGAAGCCAATCTGCATTGGGCGGCGGGCGATCGCATCGTCTTCATGGCGTATCTGGACGATTGGCCGCATCTGTATTCCGTTGCGGCTTCGGGCGGCGCGCCGGTGCTGCTGACGCCCGGCGCATTCATGGTCGAACATGTCGCAGAAAGCCGTGACCGCCGATACATGATTTACGATGCCAATACAGGCAGCACGGCGGGCGATGATGATCGACGTCATCTTTTTCGCGTGTCGGTCGACCATCCGGGCTCGACTGCGCTGACTTCAGGTGAGACGTTGGAATGGATGCCGGTCAGCGCGGCCGCAGACCGCGTTGCATTTGTAGCAGCCGGTGCGCAGCAGCCACCGACCGTTGCCGTCGTAGGTCTTGATGGCGCTCACCGTGCATCACTGGTGGCGGCCACCAACCCAGAATTTCCGCAGGCGAAGCTCATCGCGCCCAAGCAGGTCACGTTCAAGGCGGCCGATGGAACGCTGGTTCACGGTCAATTGTTCGACACGAGCGGCGCGAAATCCGCCGGGCGAAAAGCCGGCGTCATATTCGTGCACGGCGGCCCGCCGCGGCAGATGTTGCTCGGCTGGCACTACATGGACTACTACAGCAATGGCTACGCGGTAAATCAATACCTGGCCGCACACGGTTTTGTCGTGCTCTCGGTGAACTACCGGCTCGGTATCGGCTACGGCCGCGAATTTCATCATCCCGAGCACGCAGGTTATGCCGGCGCCGCTGAATATCAAGACGTGGTGGCGGGCGCGCATTTCCTACAAGCGTTGCCGAGCGTGGATGGGAAGCGCATCGGCATTTGGGGCGGCTCGTATGGCGGATATCTCGCGGCTCTTGCACTGGCGCGCAACTCGGAGCTTTTCAAGGCGGGCGTTGATTTGCACGGTGTGCATGATTGGACGCGTCTCATGGACGAGTTGACCGGCAAGCCGGTGACCCGCTATGAGAAGGGCGACCGTGACAAGGCCATGGAGGTCGCCTGGAATTCATCGCCCGATGCCGGGCTTGACGGCTGGAAGTCGCCGGTACTGCTAATCCAAGGCGACGACGATCGAAACGTACCTTTTCAGCAGACGGTGGATCTCGCGCGGCGGCTCGAGGAACGGAATCTTCGCTTTGAAGAATTGGTGCTGCCGAATGAGATTCACGGCTTTCTGCGCCATGCATCCTGGTTGCGCGCCGATGAAGCCACGGCGAACTTCTTCTCGCGCACGCTGGGCGTCAGCGGGGAGTAGCGCTATTGATTCGCGAGCTGTCGGTCGCGATGACTCCCAGCCCCGGCGGCGGAGCCTTCGGGATTCGCGGCTTCGTCATTGCTGAATTCTTGAAGCCGAAGAACGCTGGGGAGCAGAGCGGCATTTTGCTCTGACAGACTTGCGGCGTGCAGCTCTCGCCGCGCCGTTTCTCTGCGGCGCTGAGTGGCGCCATGTTCGCGCCAACGTATATATTCTGCTCTCACGTACGCGGCGGACAATCCAATTCCGCCTAAAACGATCAGCAGCAACACGATATCGAAACCCATATCGACTACCCCTTCAATTAATCTCGAGGCACCAACCGCCCCACCTGAGGGTTACTCGATTGATTGCAAGGAGCCGATCCCAATATTTGGGTGTATTTTACCGTCGGTGGCCCGTTTAGTAAAATCGACCCAGCCGCCGCCCAATTCGTCAATCGCCACCAGCCGGGGCCCCGGCTCAGTCCTGCGCGCGCAATTTCGCCACGTGCGCGGCAGTCAGATCCGAACCCTTGACGCCGTACAAAGCGGTGACGTAATTCGCCACGGCGGCGATTTCGGCGTCCGAGTAGGTGGCTCCGAACGCCGGCATGTTGTCGGCATCGATGGGTAAATGGCGATGCCCGCCGCCGATGATGACCTGCGCCACATTGTTGGCCGACGGATCATTGACCGAACGCGTGCCGGTCAGCGTGGCGAAGGGAATCACCGGACTCACGCCGGTCCAACCATGACAGCCCGCGCACGCACCCTCGTAAACTTCCTTGCCATGCACGTTGCTGTCGGTCGCGGCAAGTTGCGCGGCCGCGGCGGGCGTGGACTTAGGTTCCGGCAGGTCGGATGTGGTGACGCCCGGCACCGAGCGCAAATAGGCGACGATGGCTGTGATGTCGGTGGGTTGCAAATGACTCAAGCTCTCATCGACCGCCTCACCCATGGGTCCCGAAGCGGTGCCGCGTCCGTCGGCATGACCCATCGACAGGTAATGCGCGAGGTCCGCATCGCTCCACGCACCGACCCCGCCGCTGCGATCGGCCGTGATGTTGTATGCGCGCCAGCCGGCTTGGACAGCCCCGCCGAATTTTTGCCGGTTGTTCAATGCAAAGAAAAGATTCCGCGGCGTATGACATTCGCCGCAGTGACCCAGTGCCTCGGCGAGATAAGCGCCGCGATTCCACTCGGCGCTGCGGTCGACATGGGGTTCAAAGCGCTTGTCGGAGTTGAAAAGCACCGACCACATGCTCATGAGGCCGCGTTGGTTGAAGGGAAATGCCAGGGTATTTTTTAGGCTGGGCGCATGCACGGGCTTGATCGTGAACAAATAGGCTTTGATGGCGAGCGCATCGGCGTCGGACATATATGTATAACTAGGGTAGGGCATCGCCGGATACAGCTTGGTGTTGCCGCGGCCGATGCCTTTATGCACGGCGTTCAGAAAATCCGCGTCCGTGTAGCTGCCTATCCCGGTTTCCGCATCCGGGGTGATGTTGGTCGAATAAATCGTTCCAAACGGCAGAACGAAGGCGAGGCCGCCGGCGAACGGAGTACCGTCTTTGGCCGTATGGCACACCACGCAATCCGCCGCGCGCGTCAAGTATTCCCCGCGCTCAAGGATGCTCGCCGATTTGAGCTCAGCGGGGGCGCCGGTGGGATCCTGGGCCTGGTACGCGGCCAGCGAAACCGTCTTGCCGCCCGCAAAGCCGGTGGGCTGTGGGCCGAAAACGATATAGGCGCAGATGATGACGCCTAGGCCGACAATCGCCGCAAGGGTCCAGAGAATAGGATGCTTCTTCATACGGCACCTGTTTTCGGAAATGGCAGCATGTGGATGCGCTTGCCGGTCGCCGCAAAAATGGCATTGGCGACAGCCGGTCCGACGGGCGCCACGCCGGGCTCGCCCACACCGGTGGGCGGTGCGGTCGAGGGCACGATGTACACCTCGACCTTTGGCATTTCGTTCATGCGCAGCACGCGGTAGTTGTTGAAGTTACCCTGCTCGACACGGCCGTCCTTCAGCGTAATGGCGCTATGTAGCACAGCGCCGAGTCCGAATCCGATGCCGCCTTCCATCTGCGCGGTAATGATGTCGGGATTGATCGGCGTTCCGCAGTCCACCGCGCACACCACGCGATCGACTTTGACATTTCCCTGGCTGTCGACGCTCACTTCGGCGACCTGGGCGACAAAGGTCTTGAACGCCTCGGCCACGGCAATGCCGCGCCCACGGCCTGCGGGCATGGGCCCGTTGTTCCATCCCGCCTTCTCAGCGGCGAGTTCCAGCACGGCCTTCATGCGCGGCTCGTGCTCCAGAAGCTTGCGTCTGAAGGTAAAGCCATCCACGCCCGCCGCATGCGCGGCCTCCTCGATGAACGTCTCGACGGCAAAAGTCGTGTGCGAGCTGCCCACGACGCGCCACCACAGCACCGGCACTCCGGTCTTGGTGGTCGACAGGTCCACCGCGATATTGGGTATCGCGTAGGCAATATTCGCAGCGCCTTCCACCGAAGTTCCATCGATGCCGTTCTTGATGAATGCGGCAAATATGGTATCGGCCATGATCGACTGGCCCACGATCACGTGGTGCCAGCCGGTCAGCTCCCCCTGTGCATTGAGGCCGGCTTCAAGCTTGTGGAAGTACATGGGGCGATACAGGCCGCCATGGATATCATCCTCGCGCGTCCACTGTAGTTTTATCGGCGTGCCGTCGGCGCCGAACGCCTTGGCGATCGATACGGCTTCCACGATGTAATCCGAGATCGTGTTGGCGCGGCGGCCGAAGCTGCCGCCTGCATACAAGGTATGAATGCTGACCTGCTTCGGATCCAAACCGGCCGTGTGCGCGGCATTCGCCTGATCGATGGTCTGGAATTGATCTCCCGCCCAGATCTCGCAGCTGGTCGCGTCGAGCTTGACCACGGCATCGAGCGGTTCCATCGGCGCGTGCGCCAGGTAGGGGAACTCGTAGCTCGCGGACACCTTGCGCGCGGCATCGCCGATGGCTTTCTTGGCGTCGCCTTCTTTGCGCGCCGACAGTGCGGGTTGATCGGCCAGACGCCGGTATTCGTCCATCAACGCCGCGGAGCTGCGCTTCTCAGCCTTCGAATCGTCCCACTCGATTTTTAGGGCATCTCGCCCCAGTTTAGCGGCCCAGAAACCTTTCGCCACGACGGCAACGCCGCCCGGCACCTGCACCACCTTGACCACGCCGGGCACGGCGGCGGCCGCGGTCGCGTCGAAGGACTTTACCGTCGCGCCGAACAGCGGCGGGCGCTTCAGCAGCGCGACCAGCATGCCCGGCAGCACGAAATCCAAAGTGAATTGGGCGGTGCCGTCGGTTTTTGCCGCCGCGTCGACGCGCTGCGGACGGCCGCCGATCAGTTTGAAGTTCTTCGGGTCCTTGAGCGTCACGCTGTCGGGCACGGGCAAGGTGATGGCGGTTTTTACCAGCGAACCGTAGGCCGCCTGGCGTTTGCTCGCGGCGTGGTAAACCACCCCTTTCTCAGTGGTCAGATCCGCGACGGGAACATGCCAGTCTTTCGCAGCCGCGGCGAGCAGCACCGCGCGCGCCTTGGCTCCCGCATCGCGCAGCTGCGCCCAGGAGTTGGCCATGGCCGAGCTGCCGCCGGTGCCTTGAATGGTGCCGAAGACAAGATTGGCATAGCGCTTCGCATCGGCGGGCGCGCTTTCGACCTTCACCTTCGACCAATCGGCATCAAGTTCTTCGGCAACGATGGTTGCGATGCCGGTGTATGAGCCCTGGCCCATTTCCAAATGCTTGGCGATCACCGTCACGCTGTTGTCCGATCCGATGCGCAAGAATGCGTTGGGGGCGAAAGGCGCGCCCGGCGCCGGTACCGCGGCGACTGCGCGCCGGCCCGTCGCGGCCCATTCAAACCCAATGGTGAGGGCCACCACGGAAGCGGTGCCCGCGGTTTTGAGGAAATCACGGCGCGTCGGCAGCGGCGAGCGAAGAATTTTGCTGGTCATGATTTACGCCTTGATGGATTGCGCGGCCGAATGAATCGCGGCGCGAATGCGCTGGTAGGTGGCGCAGCGGCATATGTTGCCGCTCATGGCGCCATCGATGTCCGCATCGGTCGGTGCGCCATTCTTTTCGAGGAGGGCCGTCGCGGACATGACCTGGCCCGATTGACAATAACCGCATTGCGGGACCTGCAACTCCACCCAGGCTGTCTGCACCGCTTTCGCTTGCTTGCTCTTCAAGCCCTCGATGGTCGTGACCTCGCGGCCGGCCACCGCCGACAGCGGCATGACGCAGGAGCGCACCGCTTGCCCGTCGAGATGGATGGTGCAGGCACCGCACATCGCCATGCCGCAGCCGAACTTGGTTCCGTGCAGGCCGGCGACTTCGCGCAGGGCCCAGAGCAGGGGCATGGCGGGATCGGCATCCAACGTGGCCGACTGACCGTTGAGAACGAACGTGGTTGGCATAGGGACTCCGAGGGTGGTGGTCCGATTCTACTAAAAATCCACGGCGGCGGTGTTGCCGCCGCAAATCAGCACCCCCACGCGTTCCTGCGGCGCGGGTACATACCGGCGCGAGGTCAACGCGGCGAGAGCGGCGGCGCCGCCGGGCTCCGCCACGACGCGCAGCAATTTCCACAACTGCCGCTGCGCGTCCAAGATGGCGTCGTCCGATACCAATACGGTATCGTTGACATGCCGCTGAATTATCGGAAATACCAATTCGCCGACGCGGCGCGGCGCCAGAGAGTCGGCCGCAATGCCGCCTGCTTCCGTATCAACCGGCCGGCCCGCCTCGAGTGCGCGCGTCAGTGTGGGCGCCAGCGTCGGCTCGACGGCGACGATCTTGATCCTGCCGTCGTACCAGGCCGCGAGTCCGGCGATGAGCCCGCCGCCGCCCACCGCGACCAGAAGCGTGGTCATTTGTTGCGCCTGTTCCTCGAACTCCAAGCCGACGGTGGCCTGGCCGAGCATGGTCTCGAGCTGATCGAAGGCATGGATGGGCAGGGCGCCCGACCGGGCGACCCACGCTTCGCTCGCGGCCAGCGCATCGGCGTAGCGCTCGCCGGTAATGACCAATTCCGCGCCGTAGTCGGTGATCTGCTTGATTTTTGCGGGCGAGGCTATGCTCGGTACGAATATCTTGGCAGGCACCTTGAGCTTCATCGCAGCGAATGCCACCGCGGCGCCGTGGTTGCCACCGGATGCCGCCACCACGCCCGCGCGCGGTATTTTTCTCGTCAGGAGGCTGGTGAAGGCGCCGCGCGCCTTGAACGAGCCGGCATGTTGCAGCGACTCCAGCTTCAGCACCAGGCTTGCGCCCGGAATCCCCAAATCGGACCCATCGACTTCGATGATCGGCGTGCGCCGTATGTGCGGCGCGATGGCCGAGTAAGCTGCGCGAATTTCGCCGGCCGAGATCAGTGTTGCAGTCGGCACGGATCCCATCACTCGAACACGATGCGCGGAAAATAGAATGACACCGTCCAGTTGGGCACATCGACGATTTCGCTGATGCGAAGATCGCCGCAGACGCTGCACAGCAGATAGGCATCGATCGCGGGCATGCCGTGCTGCCGACAGAGCAGTTCGACCATGGAGCGAACGGCGGCCCGGGCCGCCAGCATGAGGTCCGGACCGATACCGGTCGCGGCTTCGTATCCCTTGGCGTCCAGATGCCGGGTGACCGGCCCCGGCGTTCTGAAGCGCGGAAAACTCAAGGGCGTTTGCTTGAGCAGATCGAACTGCAGCGCCACCCGCATCGGACTCTCGATGGCCGTGCCGCACACCTCGCCGTCGCCTTGTGCCGCATGGGTATCGCCGACGGAGAACAGGGCGCCGGCCACCTCGACGGGGAGAAACAATTCGGTGCCTTGGCTCAAGTCCCTGACGTCCATGTTGCCGCCGACGCGGCGGGGCGGAACGATGCTGTGCAATCCCGGCTCGGCGAGCGCCACGCCGATTGTGCCGGTAAAGGGCTTCAGCGGCACCTTGCCCCAGGATCCAAACAACGCGGGGCTCAAAGTCTTCGCATCATAGCGCCACACATGCAATGCCGCGTCCGGGAAATCCTCGGCCAGCAGGCCAAAGCCGGGAATGTTTGCGGTCCAACCCCAACCCGACGGCGCGAATCCCAGCAGCGTGACCTTCAAGATGTCCCCAGGCTCGGCGCCATCGATATACACGGGGCCCGTCACCGGGTTGATCTTGCCGAAATCCATGCGGCCCACATCGGCGACCGTCGAGGTCTCCCGCAGTTGACCGCCGGATGCATCCGCGACGTCGAATTCCAGCGACTCTCCGGGAGAAATGCGCACGGCCGGGGCAAAGCTGTGATCCCAGCCGTGATGCCGATGGTGAATCGTATGGTGATGTGCAGGGGTCATCGGCGGCCGGATCTGTTCTTTTGACATTGTACGGAATCTCGCCGCAGTTGCGCGAATCAAATAGACTGCGTGTCAAAAGGAGCTCGCGCTTGTCGATCGAAGAATTCGGATACAAGGATCAATTGCACCGCGCGCTCACGACCAAGGATCTGGTCATCTACGGGTTGATTTTCATGGTGCCGATTGCACCCTATTCGGTGTTCGGCTTCGTCTACAACGACGCCAAGGGAATGGTGCCGCTGGCATACCTGGTGGGCCTGGTCGGCATGTTCTTTACGGCCTTGAGCTACGCCGCCATGTCGCGCGCATTCCCGCTGGCCGGTTCGGTGTACACCTACGCGCAGCGCGGACTGCACGAAGTCGCCGGTTTCTTTTCCGGCTGGCTCATTCTTCTGGATTACATTCTGGTGCCATCGCTCCTCTACCTGTTCAGCGCCGTGGCCCTGCGGCCGGTGTTCCCTGCCATTCCCGCATGGATCTGGCTGGTGGCGTTCATCTCCTTCAACGCCGCCGTGAACTTTGTCGGCATCCACTTCACGGCGCGCGTGAACCGCTACATGCTGATCATGGAACTGGCGGTGCTCGCGCTGTTCGTGGTCCTGGGATTGGCCGCGCTGCACGGCGGCGCGGGTGCCGGCAGGCTCACGCTGAAACCAATCTACGACGCCCATGTCTTCTCCCTGGCGACAGTGGCCGGCGCAACGTCGATTGCCGTGCTGTCCTTTTTAGGGTTTGACGGCATCTCGACGCTGTCGGAAGAAAACCGGGCCGGCAAAGAGGCCGTTGGCAGCGCCACGGTTTTGTCCTTACTCTTGGTGGGAGCGCTCTTCATGCTGCAGACCTGGATCGCGACGGACTTGAGCGCAGGCATGCACTTCTCGTCTCCGGAGACTGCGTTCTACGAAATCACGGAGCGCGCCGGAGGTGCGTGGCTGCGGCTGGTTACCATCATTGCCGTCGTCCTTGCGACGGCGATCGCGAATGCCATGGCGGCTCAGGCGGCGGTCTCGCGCATCCTCTTTGCGATGGCCCGCGACGGCAAGCTGCCGGCGATTCTGGCGAAGGTGCATCCTCGCTACAAGACCCCCTATGTGAGCACCTTGGCGGTCGCAGTCGTCTCGCTGCTGGTCGGATTGTTGTTCGCCGATCGCGTTGATGATCTGACTCTCATCGTCAATTTCGGTGCGCTCACCGGATTCGTTCTCTTGCACCTGTCCGTCATCAATCACTATTTGATTCGCCGGCGCAGCGGCGATTGGCTGCGGCATCTGATCTTTCCCGTGATCGGCATGCTCATCATCGTTTACGTGCTGTACGAGATGGATCGCACTGCAAAGATTCTGGGCCTGGGTTGGATTGCGATCGGCACTGTTTACTATGTGGTGCTGACCGTCTGGATGAAGAAGCCCGTCGCCTTGAAGATTTGAAACACCGGGGAGCACATTGACGAATTTGGATCCCGAGGCGCAGCCGGCGCTCGATGCGCGCCCGACCATCTGGCAATTGGCAGCGCCTTCGATCATGTCCAATCTCATGTTTTCCATGGTCGCGATGGTCCAGACCAAATTTGTCGGCGGACTCGGAGCGCCCTCGGTGGCGGCGGTGGGCGCCGGTCAACGCGTGTTCTTCGCACTCCAGGCCCTGTTGACGGCAATCGCCGTGGGTACCACCGCGCTGGTCGCGCGCTCCTGGGGTGCGGGCCAGCAAGAGGAGGCCAGCCGCATTACCTCATCGTCGCTCATGCTGGGCGGCCTCGTGGGATTGATCCTGATGATCTTCGGCATGCTGTTTTCGCGCCAGATCGCCGGGGTTTTCGGTTTGGATGAGCATGCGGCGCAACTGGCGTCGAGCAATGTATTCTGGCTGGCGGCATTCATCATCGGATTTGCGATCGATATCATTCTGTCGAGCGCGCTGCGCGCCGCGGGCAACGCGTGGACTCCGCTGCTGTTCGGATTGGCGGTGAACTTGGTGAATCTGCCGCTGCTGTACGCCTTCATCCTCGGCAAATGGGGTGCGCCGCACATGGGCGCGGCCGGTGCGCCATTTGCCTCAGGCCTGTCCTTCGTGTTGTGCGGCGCGGTTTTGGTGTCCTTATGGATGCGCCAGAGATTGACGATTAAATTTTATCCCGGCGACATCTTGCAGAAGGCGCGCTACCAGCGCCTGCTGCACATCGGCTATCCCGTCGCGCTCGAGCAGCTCGTTCTGCAGTTCGGGTTCTTTCTATTCATGTCGCTGATCGGCCATTACTACGGCACCGAGGCCTTCGCCGCCTACAATGTCGGCGTCAACATGCTGAACGCGGCGATGGTGGTGGGCAGCGGATTCTCGATCGCCGGCGCCACGCTGGTCGGCCAGCATTTGGGCGCGGGCGACGTGGAGGGAGCGGCGCGCAGCGGCTGGCGCGCCTGCAGCATGGCGGTCGCTGCGATGTCCCTGATTGGCTTCCTCATCGTCTTGAATGCCCCGGCGCTGGCCCGATTCTTTCTCGGGACCGATGAAATTGCGGTGCTGCGCACCACGGAATTCACGTACATCATGGGTGCTATGCTGCCGCTGCTGGGCGTCGATATGGCGATCGGCGGCTCCCTGCGCGGCGCCGGCGACACGCGCTTCCCGCTCATGACTTCGTTTCTCGGGTTGATCGGCATGCGCTGCGCGTTGGCGGCGACATTTGCCTTTTTTCACCTGCCGGTGGTCTGGGTGTACAGCTCGATCATCGGTGACTACATGCTCAAAGGAACGCTGTTGATCTGGCGCTTCAAATCGGGCCACTGGAAACACGCGCTCGCCAAGCGCCTCATCGCTGCCTAAGGAAAAGGAAAAAGAAATGAGAAGCAGAGAAGTGCATTTGATCGAACGACCTCAGGGATTGCCGCTGCCGGCACAGTTTCGCATCGTTGAAACCGACGTGGCGGATCCCGCCGACGGGCAATTGCTGGTGCAGAACATTTACATGTCGGTGGATCCGGCGATGCGGCCACGGCTCGCGGGAGCGACCGCGCTCAACGAAGCCATGATGGGCGGCGCGATCGGCCGGGTGCTCAAGTCCCGCAACGCCGCCTTCCAGGAAGGCGATCACATCGAGTCGATGAACGGCTTCAGAGAATACTTCGTCTCCGACGGCAAAGGTCTCTCCAAACTGGACGCGGACGGCATGCCGTTGGTGGCCTACATGAGCGTCTTGGGACTGACGGGCCTCACCGCCTACGGCGGGCTGCTGGTCATCGGCGCACTCAAGGACGGCGAAAACGTTTTCGTTTCGGCCGCCGCGGGAGCCGTGGGCAGCGTCGCCGCGCAGATCGCAAAAATCAAGGGTTGTTACGTGATCGGCAGCACCGGCTCGGACGAGAAGTGCCGCTGGCTGAAAGACGACCTCGGGCTGGATGTCGCCATCAACTACAAGAAGGGCGAACTTCGCGCCTCACTCAAGGCGGCGGCGCCGAAGGGCATCGATGTGTACTTCGAGAACGTCGGCGGCGAGCATTTGAACGCAGCGCTGCCGCGCATGAATGCGCTGGGGCGCATCGCGGTGTGCGGCATGATCTCCGCCTACAACAATTTTGGCGCCGTCTCCGAACCGGTTACCACGCTCTCGAACATGATCTACAACCGCGTGATGATGCGGGGCTTTGTGTTCTATGAATTCGAATCGAAGCGCGCCCAGTTCCTCGAAGACATGAAAGGCTGGATCAAGCAGGGCCGCATGAAATATCGCACCACGATAGTACAAGGCATCGAACAGGCGCCCACCGCTCTCATCGGCCTTTTTACCGGCGCCAACACCGGGAAAATGGTGGTGCAGCTGGCAAAAGAGTAGGACCGGCGAAGGATTAGGCCGGCCAACGCAAGTGTGGTGAGCTAGCGTGCTCCCGGTCTATAGTTCACGAACACCGATTTAGGAATCAGGCAGTGCACGCCCTTGCGGATGTCGACAACTTGCGAGACCCGGCAGTCACCCACGATTGAGGTGAGCGCGTAGGCTTCCTCGCGGCTCATCGGCACGATGGTTTGCCTGGAAAGCCAGTTGACGGTTTGATCGACCGCGATTTTCATCGCTTGGTTCAGGTCTTCATCAAAGCCCATGAACACCCAATTGGCTTTCGTTTCCGCCCAGGGCCATTCGGTTTTCAAGTCCTTGCGCACGATGGGCTTGATTTCGATCTCCTTGTACGAGCATTCCAGCGCCGTCAAATTCACCTCGCCGTTGCCCTGGCGGCAATGTGAGTCACCGGTCCAAATCAAGCCGCCTTTTTGAAACACCGGCATGTACAGGGTTGAACCGGCCTGCAACTCGTTTACGTCCATATTGGAACCGTTTTTCCACGGTCGCAGCGTGCTGGTGCGGCCCTTCGCGTCCTTGATGGGCGGGCCCGCCTTGGCGTCAGGTTCGTTGGGATCCACGCCGACTGCGAACGTGCCGGGGAAGGGCTGTAGATCAATGACAATTCCCGGTTTGAACTGCGTCTGCATCTTCGCCAGGTCAAGTTTGTAGTAGCGAACGAATCCTTCCGGAAACTCGGACGCCAATTGGCCGACCGTGGGGAAATCCTTGCCCGGCACGTTGAAATTGAAGGCATCAAGTTTCGGGACGATTTTCAAGATGTGGATTTCCAAGGTGTCGCCGGGCTCGGCGCCCTCGACATAAATCGGCCCGGTAATGGAGTGTGGGCCGCCGCCGGGATTTCCTTTGCGGAGTTTCACGATCTCATCCATGTCCACGCCCGGTTTGATCTTCCCAAGCGAATGGGAAAGCGTCTCGATGGAGACCGTATCCCCCGATTTAATGGTGAGTTTGGGCTTTTCGTTGATGTCGTACCAACCCCATTGCACGTTTTCAGGTGTGGCCGGCAGTACGTGGTGTTTCGACGCGCCGCTGTCATGAGCCTGGGCGGACGAGAGGCCGAGGATCATGGCAACCGCCGCGCAGGCGGCACGCGATGGTTTTATGGAAGGCCCGGTGTTGGATTTCATGCTCGATCCCTATAAGTGTTTGTTTGTTTTGACGCCTCAGGCGTGCAGGTATTGCGTCGTTTGAATGATCAATCAAATTGATGCGGCGTTCAACTCGCTGCGCCCAGGTGTTATTCTCGCGGGAGGACGAAAACCTGGAGAGTGGTTATGCGCAGTTTCATTGCCGCCTGTTTGGCAGCTTTTGTCATTGCCGTGATCGCGGCCGCGGTTCTCGACGAAGTTGTCCAAAAGTCTGCGACCGCTGCATTTTCGACTTCGGCCGTTCGAAACTAGCCGGCGCCCGGCTAGGGCGAAAGCTGGAACCCTTGCGTTTCGATCTCCATGAAGGTCCGGCCCAGCGCCCCTACGACGGCGTAGAAATCCGCGGATGAGCTTTTCTCCAGATCCGAAAAGAACCGTGTGATCCATGGTGAGAGATGGTTGTCGAAGATCTCTCGATCGGTTCCTGCCGGCGCGGCAATTTTCCCGCCGGCAAGACCTGCCATGATCTCCAGAAGTATCGCGGCATGATCTTCAGGCTCCGTTTGCCCGTCCACCCGCTCGATGCCGATGCGCTGCAGCACTTGCCGGAGGCTCGCGAGCGGGCGCCCATGCAGAGAACCCGTGAGATAGTACGACGCGTAGGGCAGGAGCTCGCCGCGACCGAGCCCAACGAACAGCGTGAAATGCTCGCGTGCCGTAATATCAGCATCGGTCCGGGCTGCAGCCTCGCCGAGTGCGGTGTGCGCAAGACCCAGCGGAGTTGAGTCCCCGCGTAGGTCGGCCAGACGGCGGAGCAATGGGTCATCGGGGCTGCGAGCCAGCAAGGCCGAGAGCAGCGAATATTCCTGCGCCCTTGCCAGGTCGACCTCATCGATGATCACCGGGGTAATGCACCGCCGTGAGATCGCGGCGCCGGCAGGCCAGGACCGGCTTCGACGCCCGTTGTCTCGGGGACCTGCCCTAGGTCCTCGACCGGATGGATGCACGGCGGATCGCCGCTCGGCAGTGCCGCTTGCTCGACCGGGGCAGAAGTTTCCGGTGTCGCTTGACCGGAAGGGTTCAGGCTTCCGAGCGCTTGAGCCACGAGATAACTCGTGGCCTCGAGGGGACCAAATCCCGGCATGGCGGCGTGATCGTTGAAGTCCCACTGGTTCTCCGCGATGCCGACAAAATCTCGAATGGCCGGATCGGCGGTCCAGGCGCTGCGCAGCGCGGCGCGTGTCAATTCCTCGGGCACCTGCGCTTGCAGAAATTGACGGATATCGCTGTCGGCGACGATGGATTCAATGGGCGGCAGGCTTGCCGGATCAAACGCAGGGGCAGAGGGCGCGTCTGCAGCCGGCAACTCGCGTTCCGATTCACCCTTCAACCGCAACCAACGAGCCAGAAAGTCTTCGGAGCCGCTCATCATTCTTTCTCCGAACCGCCGGCGCGGCGCGCGGGCGCGGGTGCGGGTGCGGCCGTGGCGCGATCGCGCACGCGCTTGAAGAATGCTTGCTCCACGTGGTGCTCGGCGATGAAGTTCTCCACGATCTCTATGACGGAGCTGGGCATCGGCACAGACTCTACCAGATCATTGCCGGCCCCCGTCAGCGCCTCACCCTCCGCCGGATCCGCTGTTACGACGAGCAGGTCGTACCCCACCTCTCCCGGTCCGGGCCGAAGCACGACCCACAATAGCGGAGTGCCTGAAGCCAGGTTGTTGCGGTAGTTGGTTGTCTCGGTGCGGTGCAGCTCGATCACCGCGTCGCCGGCATAGAAGGTGGTCAGATCGCCCGCAGCGTGAATCACCGTCCAAGGCGGCGCCGCCGGCACGCCGGCGAGCACCGAGACCGGCCGATACAGGAAATCAAGCCAAGGACTCTCGGCCTTGCGCCGTTCGACGACGACGCCCACGGGAATTCGGGTCAGTGCTGCCCAGGTCAATTCAGTGCCCCGGTGCAGCGCAGGACCGGCAGGCCCGTGATGAGGTTCTGGGGCTTCAAGCGCAGAGTTTGATCGATTGACATGGCCGCAATCAGATAGGTTGGCGCACCTCTGGCCTGTTCGACAATTTCTGACTCGTCGGCAAAGGTCAGACGGTAGAGGCCGACCACCAGGCGGCGGGCTGCCTGATCGAGCTCATCGCCGTTCCAAAGCGCATCTCCAATCCGCGTGGCATTGGCATCCAGGCCGACGTACCAGGTCAGCTTGGCATCGCGCAATTCAGTCACCGGGTCGATCTCAACATCCACGGCGAGCAGGTGACGTACCCAACGCGTCACGACCTGGCCGAGCGCAGCCAGCCCGCGTCGGCCTCCGGTCAGATCGAGAGCCATGTCGAAGGCATCACTGCGCTGCCAGTACTGGGCGGAATTGACTTCGCTCAAGACATCGACCTCGGTTGGGGCGGAAGCCCGCAGCATCGCCACCAATGGCGAGAGGGGCCTGGCGCTCGAGCCCGGAACGGCTTCCTCGTCGGCGGCAACCAACGACCCCTCATGGGAGGTCAGTCGCTGGGTGCGGAATAGAAGCTCGGCGGCGCGCAGCACGAAGACATCGTCGCAATCATCCAAGACATTGCGCAAGATGACCTGCACGAGTTGATCGATAAAAATGCGCGGGAATTTCAGGCCTTGACGTACCATTTTAAGATACGCCGCCTCCAACGTGGCATGCCGGAGCAGATGATCTCTCCACGAGATCATCAATTCCCAGTTCTCGCGTGCATCGGGGTCCACGATCGCTGCGATTTGCCGCGGTTCGACCGGCTGTCGTGGATCTTTGAGCAACGCAAGGTGCAGCGCGCGTTCAGCGCCGCAAGCGTCCGGCGGCGGCGCGATCTCCGGCCGCGCCAGGTAGGCCTTGAGGAATTCGTTCGTGACGATCAAGCCGCCGTCGTCACCCCGGTCCAGCAGATGATGGCCGCAGGAGAGCCAGAAGTCGCGCGCTGCGCTCAACCGCGCTCTCCACGGACGAATGCCGCGAAGTCGATCCGTTCCACCGGTGCCTCATCCTCGTCCGCCACCTCGATGAAGCTGAAGACAGGCGCGGGCTTGGATAGGGCGTTCGACTGCAGCGTGCGAAACGACTCGCGGATCGCCTCGTTTTCGTAGCGGCGCGTAACCGCGATCAGCATCCCCTGGGGATACTCGCAGAGCGATGCGGCAAAGGCGATTTCCTCTTCCGATGCCAGCCGAGCGCTATGCAAATCGGGTGCACCGCAGCGCTCGAGCAGCTGTGCGGCCAATTGCTCAACCGCTGCGGCGCGCTGCTCCGGGCTCGCCTCGACAATCTGCGCCAAGGTCGACCAGCCGAACGAGCCTAGACCTAAAAAACCGCCGCGGAATGCGGCGCGAGTCTTGCCGGTCAGGGTTGGCGGATCCAGATTCGCGAACATGAAAGCACCGGATACGGCCCATTCGCCGGGCTCCGCCGCCGGATCAAAGACAAAGGTATCCGAGGGATCCGCACGGACCGTCTTCAGTAGCTTCACGCGCGCGGCCCCATCGGCACAACGACCTCCCGGCGGGTTGATGGCAGCACCCTATTGGGCTTGCTATGCTCACGTATTGTAGCTCCTTGCTAAAAACGCAGCCTCGGCACTTACGGAAGCGGCAAAAAATGACAGGCTGGTCCCATGACGCGGCGGCAGCCGGTCCGAAAATGGCGGCACTGAGCGCGGCGGCCGCCGAGCCTTTGCCTCCCGTTCCCTTCGTGACGCTGAACAGTGACGGCGTCGTGCTGATCTATGGCTGCGACGCGCAGGCCGTCGAGGCCGGCAATTTGTTGAGGGCGCATCTTGATGTCACCGTGCTGATCACACCGGGGGCCAGCGTCGTTCCGCCGCGCAACAACGAATTTCCGATCGCAACAGGCAAGATCCGCTCCGCCAAGGGGCATCTCGGTGCCTTCGAGATTATGGTCGATGATTTTGCGGAGCCGGCCACGTCTTCGCGCAGCGCACCGTCGTTCGGGCCTGCGCGCCACGGCGCGGTGTCGCGCTGCGACATCGTTCTTGACCTGTCCGGCGGCGCCGCGTTGTTCCCGGCCGCCGATCTACGCGACGGGTATATTCGTGCGGATCCGGGCAATCCAACCGCGGTCTCGAGCGCCGTTTTGCAGGCGCGAGATCTGGTCGGCACCTTCGACAAGCCGCGTTACATCGCATTTACCGAGCAACTGTGCGCGCATTCGCGCTCACAGATCGTCGGCTGCACGCGCTGTCTGGACATCTGCCCAACCTCGGCCATCATTCCTGCCGGCGACCATGTTGCGATTGACCCTTACATTTGCGCCGGCTGCGGTCAATGCGCTGCCGCCTGTCCGACAGGAGCCGCGGCCTATGCGCTGCCGCCGACGGACGCATTGCTGCGGCGGCTGCGCGCACTGTTGCTGACGTATCGCGAGGCGGGCGGAGCGCATGCCGTGGTGCTGCTGCACGATGAACCGCACGGCGCCGCCCTCATCGACGCGCTCGCGCGCTTCGGGGATGGTCTGCCCGCACACGTTCTGCCGTTTTCCGTCAACGAGGTCACGCAAGTCGGTATCGAGGCGATCGTGGCCCTTTTTGCCTACGGGGCGTCCGCCGTGCGATTGCTGCTGCGCGCGCGACCGCGCCACGACACGGCCGGATTGAACAGCACGATCGCGCTGGCCGAATCCATCCTCGCGGGGCTCGGTTTCGGCGCCGGACGCATCGCGACCATCGAAGCGGACGACCCCGATCTTCTCGCGACGACGCTGCGCGCCATTCCGACGATGCCCAGCGCGCCGCGTCCCGCGAGCTTCCTGGCGGTGGGCGATAAGCGGGGCGTGCTGCGGTTCGCCCTGCGTGAGCTGCGCCGCGCCGCGCCCGAACCCAAGGATGTGATCGCGTTGCCCGCCGGCGCGCCCTTCGGCGCGGTGGAGATCGATACGGCCGGCTGCACGCTGTGCCTTGCGTGCGTGTCGGTGTGCCCGACGGGTGCGCTGAGCGATGATAAAGAGCGGCCGATGCTGCGTTTCGCCGAAGAGGCCTGCGTGCAATGCGGGCTGTGCGCGGCCACCTGCCCGGAACAAGTCATGACATTGAAGCCGCGGCTCGACTTTCGAAACGGATCAGACGGCGCGCGGGTGCTGAAGGAGGAAGAGCCGTTCCGATGTATTCGCTGCCGCAAGCCGTTCGGCGTGAAAAGCACGATTGAGCATGTCGCGGCGAAGCTTGCGGACAGGCATTGGATGTTCAAGGATTCGCCTGAGCGCCTCGATCTGATCAAAATGTGCGAGGACTGTCGCGTCGCATTCGTTACGGAGAAGGAATTCGATCCCTATGGGGCGCCGCCGCCCGTGCGCACGACCGCAGATTATTTGCGCGAGCGCGACGGCGAGTTACCGAAGAGGCACGATCGCTAAAAAGCGGGTCGATGCCTATTTGGCGGGCGCCGGCATCGGCTGTCGCGGCGGTTCCGCCGAGCGCTCCTTGGCAAGCGCCTCTGCCAGCCATAGGTCGTGATGTTCCTCGGCCCAGCTCATATCCACTTCGCCCGTACCCATGGCCTCGAACGCTCCCTCCATGCCGAGCGTGCCGATGTAAATATGGGCAAGAATCACAGCGATGAATAGAACGGCGACGATGGCATGGACCACTTGCGCGATTTGCATGCCGGCAATATTCGCGAAGTAGAACGGAAACAGCAGCAGAAATCCTGAGACGATGACCGCCGCGCCGGCGCCGAGGGCAAACCAAAAGACCATCTTCTCGCCGGCATTGAAGCGCCCGGCGGGTGCATGTTTGGATTTGATGAAGCCGCCGCCCTGTCTCAGCCAGTCGGTATCCACTTGCTTCGGGAAATTGTCCTTTACCCAAAGGTTGACGATCAGAACCAGACCGACGACGAACGAGAAGCTCACGAAATTATGGGCGTACTTGGAGATTTGCGAGAAGGCGCTGAACGTTTCGGGTCCGACAATCGGCAGCAGCAGGACCTTTCCGAAGGTGATGTTCAATCCCGTCAGGGCGAGAACGACGAACGAGACAGCCGTGAGCCAATGCGAGAAGCGCTCGAATCCACTGAAGCGGACGATTTTCCTGCCGGAGCGTCCGGCTGAAATCCGGATCCTCCCCAGCACGACATAAGCGAGCGCCAACAGGCCGATCATCCCGAGGATGACGATCGCGCCGAGCCGGCGCAAGGTGACTTCATGAAAATGATCCCACTCGCGGCCTGCGGGCTGAATGAGCACCCCCGCTCTTTTGTCCGGGATGTCGATGCGTCCCTGGATGCGCGACTCCTCTTGAAGGAGAGTCTGTTCCCGGACGGCGCTTGCGTCCGGACTCACCGGCGCGTTCGGCTTGGTTTGCTGAGCATCCGCCTGCAGCACAACGCTGAGCATCGTCAGGATCACGAGCGGGGCGAAGGCATGGCGTATTCGCGCAAGAACGGTGATCACACCGGGATGCTCTCGTGATAGGCCGTCATCCAGCCCCAGGCGCCGGACCCATAACCCCGCTTCAGCACCCGCTCCTTATAAATCTGGGCAATAATCTCGCCATCGCCCGCCAGCAGCGATTTGGTCGAGCACATTTCGGCGCACAACGGCAGCTTGCCTTGCGCGAGCCGGTTGGCGCCGTATTTTTTAAATTCTTCGATGCTGCCGGTTTCTTCATTGCCGCCGCCACCGGCGCAGTAGGTGCACTTGTCCATCTTGCCGCGGGAGCCGAAGTTGCCGGTGCGCGGGTATTGCGGCGCGCCGAATGGGCATGCGTAGAAGCAGTAGCCGCAGCCGATGCACAGATCCTTGGAGTGCAGAACGACTCCTTCTTCGGTGGGAAAGATGCAGTTCACCGGACACACCGCCGCGCACGGCGCGTCGGTGCAATGCATGCAGGCCATCGAAACCGATCGCTCGCCGGGCTTGCCGTCATTGATGGTGACGACCCGGCGGCGGTTGATGCCCCAGGGCACTTCATTCTCGTTCTTGCACGCGGTGACGCAGGCGTTGCAGTCGATGCAGCGGTCGGCGTCGCAAAGAAACTTCATCCTCGCCATGGGTTGCGGTTCCTTACGCCGATCTGATCTGACAGAGGGTGGCCTTCGGCTCCTGCATGCCGGTGGCCGGATCGTAGCCGTAGGTGGTAAGACCGTTTACGCTCTCGCCGAGTACGTACGGATCGGCGCCTTTCGGATACCTGCTGCGTTGATCGACGCCCTGCCACCAGCCGGCAAAGTGAAAGGGCATCCACGTCACGCCCTTGCCGACGCGCTCGGTCACCAGGGCCTTCATGCGCGCTTTCGATTCACTCTCAGGTCCGGTTACCCACACCCAACCTCCATCGGTGATGCCGCGTTCAGCAGCGTCAGCGGGATTGATTTCGACATACATGTCCTGCTTCAACTCCGCCAGCCACCGGTTCGATCGCGTCTCCTCACCGCCGCCCTCATACTCGACCAAGCGGCCGGAACTCAAGATCAGCGGGAAATTCTTGGCAATCCCCTTGTCGACGGCGGCCTTCTGCACGGAAAATCCCAAATTGGGCATGCGAAACTGCCGCGCATCCGGCAGGGTCGGGTATTTGGCGACGAGGTCGGGCCGCGGCGTATAGATCGGCTCGCGATGAACCGGGATGGGGTCCGGCAGATTCCAAGCAATCATCCGCGCCTTGGCGTTGCCATACGGACTGCAGCCATGCTTGATGGCGACACGCTGAATGCCGCCGGAAAGATCGGTCGACCAAGAAACAGTGTCCGGTTTTGCCGCGTTCACCCGAAGAATGACTGCCATTTCCTGCGCCGTAAGATCCTTGTCCCACCCGAGTTTCTTCAGCACGCCGAGCGTGAACTCAGGGTACCCGTCCTTGATTTCGGAGCCCGCCGAATAGGAGCCATCGGCGAGCAGACTTTCGTGCATCTCTTTCTCGATCTCCTGACCGTTCTCCGTGACCTTGCGTTTGACGATGCGCTCCACGCCGAAGCGCGCGCGAAAAGTGCCGCCGCCCTCCGCGACCGGCAGATTGGTGTTGTAGAGGATGGGCGTACCGGGATGCCGAAGTGCCGGGGTTCCCCAGCACGGCCACGGCAGACCGTAGTAATCGCCGCCGACTTCCGGGTCATCCTTCGGCGCCCGCATCGTCACCAAGTCGAATTTGTCCTGGTTTTTCATGTGCGCCTTGAGGCGCTCCGGAGACTGACCGCAATAGCCGGTCGACCAGCCGCCGCGATTGATCTCTCGCAGGATGTCTTCCGCGGACACGGCGCCGTTTTCGACCTTGATGTTCTTGAACATCTGCTCCGCAAACCCCAGCTTACGCGCGAGCATGTACATGGTGTCGTAGTCGTTCTTCGATTCGAACACCGGCTTGACGACTTGCTCGCCCCACTGCAGCGAGCGATTGGAAGCCGTGCGCGATCCGTCCATTTCGAAGCTGGTGCATGCGGGCAGCAAATAAGTGCCATTTTTTCGGCCCGACAGCACCGCCCAGGTGGTGGGATACGGATCGCAAACCACCAGCAGATCCAGCTTCTCAATTCCTCGCAGCGACTCCGGCATGCGGGTGATCGTGTTGGCGCCATGGCCCATGACGAACATCGCCTTCAAGGTATCCGGCTGGCTGACCTGATCCTTGGGCAGCAGCGTGGCGTCAAACCAGCGCGTGCTGGGAATGCCGGGCGTCTCCATGAGAGTCTTGCTCACGAAGTGCGACTGCATCCAGTCATAGTCAACTTCCCAGACGCGGCACCAGTGTCGCCAGGCTTCTTCGGAAAGACCGTAATAGAGAGGCAGACTGGTCACATCGAGACCCAGGTCGGTCGCGCCCTGAACGTTGGTGTGGCCGCGGAAAATATTCGCGCCGCTGCCGAAACCGCCTACGTTTCCGGTTGCCAGCAGCAACAGGCAGCTGGCGCGGACATTTGCCGTACCGGTCGCGAACTGCGTCTGACCCATGGCCCAGATCAGCGTGGAGGGGCGCTGCTTCGCAAATGTTTCGGCGACACGTTTGACCTGCGCTTCCGGCAGTCCGGTGACCCGCTCTACCTCGTCCGGTGTCCACTTCTCGACCTGCGGGAGGATGTCTTCCAGCCCGTACACGCGCTGACGGATGAACTCCTTGTCTTCCCAGCCGTTCTTAAGGATGTGCCAGAGCATGCCGTAGATCGTCGCAATATGTGTGCCGGGACGTACGCGCACATATTCGGTCGCATGCGCCGCGGTGCGCGTCATCCGCGGATCGATCACGATCATGTTGGCGCGGTTGAGTTCTTTGCCCTCGAGGATGTGCTGCAGCGAAACCGGATGAGCCTCGGCCGGATTGCCGCCCATGACCATGATGGTCTTGGCATTGCGAATATCGTTGTAGCTGTTGGTCATCGCACCATAGCCCCAGGTGTTGGCAACCCCGGTGACGGTGGTGGAATGACAGATGCGCGCCTGGTGATCCGAATTGTTCGTTCCCCAAAAGGCGGCAAACTTGCGGTTAAGATAGGCGGCCTCATTGGTGAACTTGGCGGACCCCAGCCAATAGACCGAATCCGGTCCCGATTTGGCTCGGATCTGCAGCAGTTTGTCGCCGATCTCCCCGATGGCCGCATCCCATGAAATTCTCTGCCATTGACCGTCGACCAATTTCACCGGGTAGCGTAGCCGCCGCTCGCCCACCACATCGTCACGCACCGCCGCACCCTTGCAGCAATGCGAACCGCGATTGATCGGACTGTCGAAATCCGGTTCCTGGCCGATCCAGACGTCGTTGGCAACTTCGGCGATCACTGAGCAGCCCACCGAGCAGTGCGTGCAGAGGTTCTTGCGGCGAGAAACCGCGGCACCTTGCGCCGCAGGCGCACCGGCCGCGGCCTCGCGCATGCTGCCCAAGGATAGGGTGCCGAGCCCGGCGAGGCCGCCGGCAATGAGGCCCGAACGTTGCAGGAAGGATCGGCGATCAAGATTGCTTTGCGGTTCGCCGGCTAGACCCTCGGCGCCCGCGCTGCGCTGTTGCTGCCGTTCCGTTCTCTTAATGAGCATGGATGTTCACTTCGCCGGATAACGATTGACGCGGTAAAAGGTCTTTACTTCGGGCGACTCAGCCCGGTATTGCGGCTTGCGCTTGTCGCGCCGGCGGACGGCATCGGCCGGCGGGATTGATGCGGCGCCCAGAGCGGCCGCTGCACCAGAAGCCGTCACCGCAAGCAGCAGGTCGCGGCGACGAAGCGTGATTTTACGCGGCTCGTGCATCGGAGTCCTTCCATCAACCAAGCTTTAGCCGATGATGCGCAACTGACCGGCACAATCATCAGCACCTCTGAGGGACAAGTCAATGGCATTACTGGTATTAATGTGCGCGTTTTTGTACGAACCTACCCCAAGGATCCATTGACGCCATGCTGCTCTTTTCGTACGGAACGCTGCAGGACAAGGCGGTGCAAATGGCGAATTTCGGGCGATACCTGACCGGTCGCCCAGATTCTCTCCCTGGCTACACGCTATCGCCCATTTTGATTGCCGATCCGGCGGTGGTGGCGTTGAGCGGCAAAACGCATCATTTGATTGCTGAGCCAAGCCCGAAGCCAACCGACGAGGTGCACGGAACCGTTTTTGAAATCACGGCTGAAGAGCTCGCCGCCGCCGATCGATACGAGGTCTCGGACTACACCCGCATTGCAGTGCTTCTGAAATCCGGTGCGCAGTCCTGGGTCTACGTGCGAGCGTGACGAACTCGATTCCGTCCCCGAAAAGCACGGGGTTGTCCCCGCTCGCGTTGCGGCAGCCACGCCATGCGCCTTAAGATCGCAGGCCTTTGTATCTTTCGTATCCCATAGGATGGCAGAGATGCGCATTACCCAATTGGCTTTCATAGCGACGGCGGCGCTGCTCGGCTCTCCGGTTTGGTCTGTCGACAAGAAGCCGCCGGCCGCTCCCGTCAAGCCGGTCACGGAGACCTTGTGGGGCCGCAAGATCACGGATGATTATCGGTACATGGAAACGCTGGATCCCTCGACGACGGCGTGGATGAAGGCGCAAGGTGCGTACACCCGGTCGGTGCTCGATGGCATCAAGCCCCTTGCGCAGCTCAAGACCCAGGTCGCGCAATTCTCGGCAAGCTTCGGGTTGACTCAGGGTTATGTGCGCTTCGGCGGGCGCGGATTCTACGAAGAGCGCGCACCCGGCTCGGATAACTTCGATCTCATGGTTGCGGACGGCGCCGGTATCCGCAAGATTGTCGACGTCGCGGCGTTGCGCGCGGCCAACGGCGGCAAGCCGTTGGCCATCAATTATTTCCTGGCCTCGCCCGACGGCACAAAGGTTGCGGTCGGAATTTCCGAGGGAGGCTCGGAAGACGCGGCAATTACGGTTTACGACGGCGCCAGCGGCGCGAAGCTGGCCGGACCGATCGATCGGGCGCAGTTTGGCGCCACCTCGTGGAGCGATGATTCGAAATTGCTCTACTTTATCCGCCTGCAAAAGCTCGCGGCGAACGCACCGCCGAGCGACAAGTATTTGAACGCGACCGCGGATGCCTGGGACTTGAAATCGGAGCCCATACCGATTTTGGGCGCATCCTTGGGCCACGGCCCTGCAATGACAGCGGTCGAGGCGCCCGCGATTGCCATCAGTGTCGGTGCCCCGACGGCGGCGGCGCTGTTGATCAACGGCGTACAGAATGAATTGGCCATGTGGCTGGCGCCGGCTGCGAAGGTCAATGATCCAAAGGTCACCTGGACGAAATTCGTCACCCGCGACGATGAGGTCACCAATGTAGACATGCGCGGCTCCGAGATCTTCCTGTTGTCGCACAAGGATTCGCCGACGTTCAAGGTCCTATCGGTCCACGCGGGACAACCGCTGTCTTCCGCAGCAACGCTGATACCGGCGCAGGCCGATCGGGTGATCGAGGGGATTCACGTCGGATCGGATGCCCTGTACGTACTTGCACGTCACGGCGCGTACTCATCGTTGCTGCGCATTCCCGCCGGAACCACGGCAATCGAAGAAGTCGCATTGCCCTTTGCGGGTCACATCGCCGAAGCGTTCACCGACCCGCGCACGCCGGGGGTAACGCTGCAGCTGTCGAGCTGGGTCGTGCCGCCCGCGGAATATGTATTCAATCCTGCGAACAAGTCGTTCAGCGAATTGAAGATCGGCGTGCACGGTGACATCGCCCCATCCGACTATGTGGTCAGCGATCTGGACGCGAAAGCCGCTGACGGCACCATGGTGCCGCTGTCGTTGATTCAGCCGAAAGGAGTCAAGGGCGCACAGGTGACCATCATCGAAGCGTACGGCTCGTACGGCATCTCCGATCTTGCCGATTTCAGCATTCGCCGAGCGGCCGCGATGCGCAAGGGCATCACATATGGCCTTTGCCACGTGCGTGGCGGCGGGGAATTGGGCGAGCAGTGGCGGCTCGGCGGCAAGGACGCGAACAAACACAACACCTGGGGCGATCTCATCGCATGCAGCGAGTACCTGATCGCACGCGGCACCACCACCAAACCTAAGCTGTTCATCCTCGGAGGATCGGCCGGCGGCATCACGATGGGTCGCTCATTGACCGAGCGGCCTGATATGTTTGCCGGCGTGCTCGATCTCGTTCCGTCCGCCAACACACTGCGCGCCGAATTTACCGCGGGCGGACCGGCAAACATTCCCGAATTCGGCACGATCACGAACGCCGCCGGCCTCGCCAATCTGTACGAAATGGATACCATCCAACACGTGAAGAAAGGAACGCAGTATCCGGCCGTGATGATCACGACGGGGCTCAATGATCCTCGGGTGGCGCCGTGGGAACCCGCAAAAGCGGCTGCCGCACTGCAAGCGTCCGGCACAACCAAACCGGTGCTGCTGCGGATCGATGAGGAAGCCGGTCACGGCATCGGTTCGACCAAGACCCAGACTGATGCCCTTGCGGCAGATGTCGTGGCCTTCGTGTTCTGGCGTGCGGGCTTGCCGGAGTGGCAGCCGGCGGCTGAATGAAGATGGTGCTCTCGCGTTTTTTCGCCAGTCTCATCAGCCGGCGGACCTTCCCTCCGTATCTTTGCAAAGGCGGCATTTAATCGGGTTTTGCTTTCCAGCCGCACCTCACAGACTACTCCCGCGATACGCAGACAGCGTCTCGCAACACAACCACTTTCAGGAGCAGTTATGAACAGTTTCACCCTCACCGCCATCGGCAATCTCGCAAAGGACCCGGAGCTTCTCGCCAAGGGCGATACTACTTACGCGAAGTTTTATTTGCTCGGCAACGACTACGCCGGCAAGGATGAACGCGGCAATGCGCGAGAGGCGGTTACCGGCCTCTGGTTCGTCGCATTCGATAACCTTGGCGAGGCAATCGCAAGAAACGCGCGCAAAGGCGATCAGCTCATTCTTCAGGCCCAGGTGCGCGCCAACAATTGGACCGACAAGGAGGGGGAGAAGCAGTTTGACCATTCCTTCGTCGTGCAAAATTTCAGATTCGGCGCCCCCGGGAAGATGAAGCGCGAGCAGCTGGCGGCGCAGCGCGCCGGGAGTGAGATCGAGGCCCTTGAGGCGGAAATCTGATTTGGCTCATTGAGTCCTTGCTTCAACCGGAAAAGGAATTCCGCCATGCATCATTCTCTGCCACATCCCGTCCACTGGTTGCGCCTCGCCGCTCTCTTGCCCGTGACCCTGGTGATCTGCATGCCCGAGATTGCCATGGCGCAGGCCTCGCCTTTTCTGACGGGCGCAAGTTCTCTGCAGACGAACATTCTCGCGTGGCTGACCCCGATCGCCATCATTCTCGTCATGGTGCTCGGCGGAATGGCAATGGCAAATCGAATGTCGTGGGGCTGGTGTCTTGGCGCGATTTTGGGAATAGCGATCGGCTTTGGCGCGCCTCAAATCGTGACATGGGTCCGCGGCATGTTTGGCGTGTAGGGGAGTGGCGTGAGCGATCTTAATTCAGGATTGACGGCCGACCCCTTGTTTGTCGGCGCGACGCGGCCGCCGATGCGGTGGGGCGTCACGTATTCGGCGCTGCTGTTCAACATGGTGTTCACCCTGGAGACGTTTCTCCTGACCAAAAATTTGCTCACGCTGCTCCTATGCGCGCCTATTCATGGCGTATGCATGCTGTTGTGCGCGCGCGATGCGCGCTTCTTTGATCTCGTGCTGCTGTGGGGGCGGACCCGTTTGCCTGCAGTGTTCGCCAACCTGCGCATCTGGAAGGCAAGCAGCTACAGCCCCTTGGGCCTGGACCTGCCGAATCGCCGCGGGCGGCGCAGCCGGGAGCTTGCGCCATGAGTCCCCAAGTTACGTCATGGCAGAACTCGTGGCATCGGCTTCCAGAAGCGATGAGGTCGCGCGGGTCAGGCAGCAGTTACTGCGTCAAGCCGCCAGCGAAAGCTGGCGAAGGCGTTCTTTGATCAGCGGTACGCGTGCCTGGCTTGTTTCGTCGCCAGCTAAATGGCCCGGCAATGCCTCATTGAATTCAGGATTCTGAAGCAGGACACCGATCTCGTGCGCTATATACGCGCGCAGTAGCGAGGCAGATGCCCTCACGTCATCCAACAATTCGCGCCGCCCATCGATTACCGTGATGATGTCTTCGAGATCGTGACTCGCGAGGAAATCTCCGCGACCCCGGCCCCGGAAAGCTTCAAGTTTCGTGGCAAGAAACAGGGGTGGTGTAACGACCCGTATCATTCGGCCGCTCGGGAGTTCCACAGATCCTGCGGTACGAATCGCTTGAGTGAACCAACGATTGGCAAATCCAAGTACACGCTCATCGGTTGGCATTACATCCAGCAGGCTGGTCCCAACGATCCAACGACAGATCGGTGCCTCGGGACTACGGTCATGGCTGAAACCTGCCTTCTCAAGTTCACGTTCGAGCGCATGGTAATCTGCCAGCGTCAAGACTTCGACGATTACATCGACGTCCCGAGTTGCGCGAATTGGAGACGCAGCAGTGTCGGTCACCAGCATTCCGGTCGTGCAACCGCCAACAAACACAAATCGTTCGCGCAGTGGACCCAGGGCTCCCGCGACCAGCTCTAGAAGTGCCAGATTTGGATCCTTGGGATTCACGCGACCCGCTCGCCTAAAATTCTGGCTGCGAGTTGCCGTTCTCGCGCAGCGCCGCCGCGCAATGCGTCAAATAGTGCGAGAAACTCATAAAGCACGCGGTCCTTTCGTGCGGCGAAAGGTACGGTTGGATAAAGCGGATGAAGAGTGACGCCGCGTTGATTGCCTTCGGCGTCCGGCCATACTGGCGGCAACGCATCAGGCTGGGACACGAGGGTAACAAGCGGAGGAGCGGCGTATGCTGTCGGAATTCCACGGGCGGGAGATCCCAAGGTTGCGGGAAACGCATACTTGGCTCCGTGAAGAAGAAACTCCTTGAGTGCCGCCCGGATGAGAAGTAGTCGATCGTTCTCGACATTGAGGAGACGTGCGGATTTCGCTCGTCCAATACTGGCATGCACTTCGGATGAAGACACGCCAAGGGCATCGGAGAGGCTACTGTACGTGTAGGGTTTCTCTCCTATAGCCAGGAGTTTGAACAAGACCATTAGATCTTGCGGCTTAAGCGTAACTTGATGATTAATCTTGCGTTTCACTCTATATTCTCTATTCGCGAATAGAGAATATAAACTTATTGAAGCTGCTGGGCAATGACTCAGTTTCGGCGCGCGGCACGCACTGCCCGGACTCCGGCGACACCAAGCGTCCCTTACGCATGCCTTTGCGCAGATTGGCGAAATGGGGAGCGACCTTCCTTTTTTGCGCGAACTCGACACTTAGTCGGATTCAATTTCTGCGGAGCCTCTCCCAGACTGCCTGTTACTCAACGGACGAAATTTCTCGCACCGCACAGTACGGCAGTCAATAGTCATGAACAGCTTTCCAATTACCCCCGTAGGCGACGTTTTCGGGGTGCTATGGTCGATGCAGAGCAGGGAGGTTGCATCGTGCGGACACTAAGGCGCGCGGTCGCCTTGCGCCGCGAGATGTCGGCGGCCGATCACATCCCCTACGCAGCACATGTGGCACCGTCCATTGTCAGGACAGTGTACGGCGACTACGTCCAGGCGTTTCGCCTCGGCGGCGCGAGTTTTGAAAGTAGCGATGACGGCGAACTCAATAACTGGCACGAGCGATTGAATGTCTTGTGGCGCAACATCGCCGGCCCGAACGTGGCCTTATGGACTCATGTGATTCGGCGCCGGGCGGGAATTACCGTCGGCGCGGAGGTTCGCGGGTCCACCGAGTGCTTTTTCGCGGACGGCTTGCATGAGAAATACCATCATCGCCTGGCGAATGAAACGCTGATGATGAACGAGGTGTACCTCGCCATCCTGCATCGTCCGACCGCCGGCGCGGCGAGCGGACTCGTAACGAAGCTGCTGACGAGATTGCAGCCCCGTTCGACGCTCATCCTGGCCGATGCACTCGACGCCTGCGAGAAACTCGCGCAGACCTTGAAAGCATCCCTTGCGCGATACGAACCTGAACTGCTGGGCGCTTATCGAACCGCAAACCGTTGGTGCTCATCGTTGCTCGAGTACCTTGGGCTGCTGATCAACGGCGAGACACAGCGCATGCCGTTGCCTTTCGGGCCCCTGAGCCGCGCTCTGGCAACCTCCCGGCTGTTGTTCGGCGTCGAGGCGATTGAATACCGTTCGGCCGTGGGCACCCGGGTCGGCGCGATGTTGGGCATCAAGGAGTATCCGACGCCCAGTGTCGTAGGCATGTACAACCGGCTCCTGTCCGCGCCGTTTGCATTTGTCGCGACGCAGTCGTTTTCATTTCTGACCAAGTCCACCGGTCAGTCCTTGCTGCAGCGTCAATTCAATCGCATGGCCAACGCCGGCGATTTCGCCGTGTCGCAAGCCGCGGAGCTCAGAGAAGCCCTCGATGCGCTCACCAGCAACGAATTCGTGATGGGCGATCATCATTTTTCCTTGCAGGTGCTCGCCGAAGTCGCCGCCCCCGATGGCGATGCACCCAATGTTCGCCTCAAGGCCCTTAACGATGCGATCGCCACGGCCCGCAGTTATCTCGCTGACACGGGGATGCTGGTTGCGCGGGAAGATCTGGCTCTCGAGGCGGCGTTCTGGGCGCAGCTGCCGGGCAATTTTCCGCTTCGGCCGCGCAAGGCGCCGATTACATCGCGCAATTTCGCGGCCATGTCTCCATTTCACAATTTTCCGCTCGGGCGCGCACACGACAATCACTGGGGCGACGCACTGAGCCTGTTTGTCACCAGTGCCCGCTCGCCTTACTACTTCTCGCTGCATGCCAGCGATCCATTGGATCCCGACGGCGGCAGTCGCAAGGATACTGGTCACACCCTGATCTGCGGGCCCACCGGATCAGGCAAGACTGTGTTCATAGGATTCCTGGTCGCCATGCTGTCGCGGCAGGGCGCAACGCAGGTGATTTTCGACAAGGACTGCGGCCTGGAGATTTTGGTGCGCGCGCTGGGCGGCGACTATCTCGTTCTGAAGAACGGACTTCCCACGGGATTCAATCCTCTGCAACTTCCCGCCACGCCGGCCAACGTGGAGTTCTTAAAGACGTGGCTGCGCGAATTGAGTAAAGAAGAACCGCGGTCCTCATTCAGGGATTCAGCCGCGGTGCGCGAGAGTGCCGATTTGGATCAGGCACTGCGTGGTACGTTGGCGCTCGAGCCGGAGGCGAGGCGGTTGTCGCGCTTGGTGGAGTTCCTCGATCCTACTGATCCTGAAGGGCTGCACGCGCGGCTCGCTCGCTGGTGCGAATCGCGTCGGGGCGACTATGCATGGGTCTTCGACAACCCCCGCGACACTCTGGTGGCACGATTGTCGCGGCGCGCGCTCATCGGCTTCGACGTGACAGAATTTCTCGATCACAGCCTTACGCGCACACCCATCTCGCTGTATTTGTTCCACTTGGTGCGCCAACTCCTCGATGGCCGGCGGTTGGTATGCTGGATGGACGAGTTTTGGCGTCTGCTGAGCGATCGCGCATTCGAAAATTTTGCTAAGGATGGCCCAAAAACCTGGCGCAAGCTCAATGCGGTGATGTGCCTGGCCACGCAAAGTCCGAGCGATGTGTTGGGCAGCCCCATCAGCCGTACTCTGGTGGAGCAGACTCCGACCAAGGTGTTCTTCCCAAACTCCGACGCCAACCGGGCGGAATACTGCGAAGGCTTCGGTCTCACGGAGCGCGAGTTCAGGCTGGTCAAGGATCAGCTCGAACCGGGATCGCGCATGTTCCTGATCAAGCAGGCGCATCACAGCGTGGTCTGTCAGCTGGACCTGAAGGGATTCGACGGCGAATTGGCGGTGATTTCCGGGCGCACCCAGCAAGTCAAGCGCATGCAGCAGATCATTTCCGACACCAGCGCTGACCCTACGGCCTGGCTGCCGCAGTTTCTGGCCGCACACCAACATTGAAAGGAGAAAGTTATGCGAAGTCTCAAGGTTTGTTTGCCGATTGCATTCCTGGCCGCCTTGATCCTGGGTGTGCCCACGGCCCGTGCGCAATGGGCGGTGGTCGATGCGCCCGCGATCGTGCAATTGATTCAAGAAGTACAGACTACCGCGCAGCAGCTGGCCACCGCCAAGGATCAGCTGCTGCAGGCCAGGCAAGCGCTGCAAACCATGACCGGCGATCGCGGCATGCAGCAGCTGTTGAGCGGAACGACCCGCAACTACCTGCCCTCGGATTGGAACCAGGTGACGGGCGTGCTGCAAGGCGCCGGCGGATTCGGCGCTCTATCGACGGACGTGCAAAGCGTGATCAGCGCCAGCGCCGTTCTGTCGCCGCAGCGACTGGCAAGCCTGCCCTCCGGCGGGCGGCAACTGATCCAAAGTGAACGCCGGTGGAGCGCCATGCAGCAGGCGTTGTCGCACCAGGCACTGTCGAGCGCCAGCAACCGCTTTGCATCGATTCAAACTCTGATCTCGGCGATCTCGAGCGCCACCGATCAGAAGGGGATATTGGACCTGCAGGCGAGGATCAGCGCGGAGCTCGGCATGCTGCAGAACGAACAGCTGAAAGTGCAGATCCTCAATCAATCCACACAGGCGCAGCAAACCTCGCTGCTGCAGCAGGCGCGGGAACAGGTGATCGACGGCCATGGGCGATTCGACGCACGCTTTCAACCGATTCCCTGACCGCCCATGGGATTCTTCGCAACATTTTGGTCTTGGCTCAACAGCCAACTCGCGGCCTACATCGGCGACAACACGTCGCGATTGGCCGCGGCCCTCGAACCCGCCGTGGTCACGCTCGCAACCGTCTATGTAATGGCTTGGGGTTATTTGCATCTGACCGGAAAGATCACCGAACCCTTTCAAGCGGGCTTGAAGCGTATTGCATTGATCGCGTTGATACTCGGTGTGGCCTTGAGGCTCTGGCTCTATAACACGCTCATCGTCGATACCTTTTACACAGCGCCCGCGCAGCTCGCGGCCGCGGTGGTGGGAGCAAACGACCCGGTTGGAACCATCGACGCCATTTGGGATAGCGGCGGCGCCGTGGCTGGAAACCTGTGGCAAAAAGGCGGTTTGCTGTCGGGCGACTTTGGTTTCTACCTGGCCGGCGCCGTGGTGTGGTGCCTGATCGGCGTGCTGTGCGTATATGCAATGTTTCTGATCGCCTTGTCGAGCATCGCGCTTGCGGTGCTGTTGGCACTCGGGCCTCTGTTCATCGCGCTGTTGTTCTTCGATGCAACCAGGCGATTCTTTGCGGCGTGGATCGCACAGCTCGCCAACTACGGACTGATCACGATTCTCACCGTGATGGTGGCGGCGCTGCTGCTGAAAATCGTGCAGTCCTACGCGGCGCAGACGGCGGCGAGAGGCGCGGCCATCTTGACCGTGGATGCCTTGAACATGATGCTGATCGCGCTTCTGGTGTTTTTGGTGCTGCGCCAGGTCATGCCGATAGCGTCCGGCTTGGCCGGCGGCACATCGCTCAGCTCGTTTGGTATCGCGAGCCGCAGCGTCTCCAAGGCGCGTCCCTACGTGACAGGTACCCTGGGCGCGGTCGCTCGCGGCACCGGCCTGGTTGTTCGCGCCGCCGCCGCGCAATCACGCCAGGCGCTTGCCCGCAATTGGCGAGATTGGCGGCGATCAGAAACTCTCCCCTGACCCAAGGATGGTTCCATGCGTGTGATGATTTGTTTGCTTCTCATGTTGAGCGCCTGTGCCGCGCCCGTTGTTCGCTGCGACAAGCACCTCGAGGCGATAAATGCGCCCGCTGCAAAGATTGCCGCGGCGGCGGTGAATCGGAGGCTGCCGTGACGCAAGCGCCGACCATCCAAGAGTATTTCGCCGAAGCGGAGTCCTGGGACGCCGATCGTGCCGCGCAGAGTCGGCGCAGCGCGCGCACCGCCTGGTTGGTGGCGGCGGCAGGCTGGCTGTGCGCTGTCGCCGGCGCGCTGGCGTTGGCGCTGCTCATGCCGCTCAAGCAGGTGGTTCCCTACTTGGTGCGGGTTGACGGCAGTACCGGGATCGTGGATGTCGTGCCGGTGTTCGCCGGCCCCGCGACTCCGGAGGAGGCCGTCACGCGCTATTTTCTCACGCACTATGTCGGCGTCTGCGAGCGATTCAATTTCGCCACCGCGGAAAGCGACTACGAGGAGTGCGGCGCCTTTCATTCGGCGCAGCGCAATCAGACTTGGTATGCGCTATGGACGGCGACCAACCCAAACTCGCCGTTGAATGTGCACAAAGACGGCAGCACGGTTCGCGTGCAGGTCAACTCGGTGAGCTTTTTTGCCCGCGCCAGCGGTTTGTCTGATCTCGCCCAGGTGCGGTATCTGAAAGCGGCGCGCCAGGGCGCGGGTGCCGATGAGTCATTCACCCATTGGGTTGCGACCATTCAATACGCCTACGGCGAGCCGGCCAAGGATCCGAAGACGCGTCGTTGGAATCCGTTGGGCTTCAAGATTTTGGACTTCCGCTCAGAGCCGGAGGTCGTGGGCGAAACCTTGGCGAAGGAGTCGGCAGTGGTGAAGGAGGCACGATGAGCTCAACGATGCGAAACGCGATGCGGCGCATTTGCGCGATTGGCTTGTCGGCAATGGTGTGCCACGCCGGCGCTTGGGCAGAAACCGCTCCCGCGAAGGGCTCGGTTGATGCCCGGATTCGCACGGCCGCCTACGACAGCAGCGAAGTCTATCGATTGCGCGGCTTCGTCGGCTATCAGATTGACTTGGAGTTCGAGCCGGGCGAGAGCTTCGTCGGGTTGGGATCAGGCGACCTGGAAGGACTGGCATTCGTCGGCCAGGAAAATCACCTGTTTCTCAAGCCAAAGGCATCCAGGGTCGCGACCAATCTCACCGTGCTGACCAGCCGCCGGCATTACCAAATCGACTACAGCGCCTCATCGCAGCGGCCCGGCGACGATGAGCTTATCTACGCCCTGCGGTTCACCTACGCGCCGTCCTCAGCTAAATTCGCCGCCGAGGCCACGGCGAAGCGGCTCGATTCGCAGCTGGAGAGCGCCGCGAAAGCTCGAACTCGCAACATCGACTATTGGTATTGCGGCGAGCGAACACTCCGGCCGACAGCAGCTTCCGATGACGGCGTCCACACGCGGCTGACCTTCGCCGCAAATTCGGACTTGCCGGCGATCTTTGTGCGCAACGCAGATGACAGCGAGTCGTTGCTGAACTTCAGCGTGGATGAAGGCGATGTCGTCATTCATCGCGTGGCACAGCGCTTCATTCTGCGTCGCGGGAAGCTCACCGGCTGCGTCGTCAATCGCGCATTTGCCGGCGGCGGCAAGCGTTTGGAATCCGGCACGTTGGCGCCGGATGTGGAGCGGCGCGTGCAGGGAGGAGTGCCATGAATGAGCAACAAGCCGATTCGACCGTGCGCGGCGAACGTGATGCCACGACCTTGCGTCAGCCACCCTCGGTTCAATCGCGCGTCAGTAATGTGCTCGCCATCGGGCTGATGAGCGCACTGGGTCTGGGGATGCTCACCTGGTACTACGCCAATGCCATGACGCGCCAAGCGCGAGCACGTCAAAGCGTACAGGCCGCGTCGGCGAAGCGTGCACAAGGCGACGTGCCGCTGCCGAGCTTGGGAAGGATTGATCCACCGCCGGCGGCGCCCGAGCGGCCGCCGCCGCAGCAGGATCAGCCGGCATTGGCCGCGCTGTCGGCGACGACGCTTCGCGAGATTCCGCTCGAGGCGGCTCCGGCCGCTTCCGCTTATGGCGCACCGCCGGCGAAGACACCGGCACAGCTCACGCTCGAGCGCCAATTGTCGGGGGCTGTATTCTCGCCGCAGAGTTCACTGACACCCATCTCTGCGCCGATGGCATCCGCTTCGCCGCCGCCGGCCGGCGCGAACCCTCAGGAGCCCGGCGAGTTGAGCGCCTTCATGCGCCCCAGCGTCACCACCGCCGTTCGCGCGCAGGTCCTTCCCACCCAGAGACTGCTGCTGGCCAAGGGTGCGTTTCTCGATTGCACGCTGGAAACCGCCATTGACTCAACGCTGCCCGGCATGACCACCTGCGTGATGGCGACTGATACGTTTGGCGTGGATGGGCAGGTCGTGCTGCTGGAGCGCGGCACCAAGCTGGTTGGCGAGACTCGCGGACAGGTGCAGCAGGGTTCAGCACGGGTGTTCGTGCTGTGGAATGAAGCGCGCACGCCGACCGGCGTCATCGTGCCGCTGGCATCGCCCGGCGCCGACGAGCTCGGGAGGTCGGGACTGGCGGGTACGGTGGATCGACATTTCTGGGAACGCTTCGGCGCCGCCATGCTGGTGTCGGTCATCGACGGCGGCATTCAGTCTGCGATCCAATCGAGCCGCGGCAACAGCGGCACGGTCATTGTCAATCCGTCGGGAACACAGGATGTCATGACGGAGGTGTTGAAGGGCACCATCAATATTCCCCCGACCGTGGTCAAGCATCAAGGCGACCGCGTCCAGGTACTGGTCGCGCGGGATTTGGACTTCAGGTCGGTATATGAGCTCAAATCCGCCTCCGCTGAGCATTAGCGCCGGTGCCGAGGCTTCGGCGCTCGCACTCAACCTGCGCGCGCTGCGTCCGCTCTTGGGCCGCGACGACGTGATGGAACTGTGTATCAATCGGCCCCATGAGGCATTTCTCGAAACTCGTTTGGGATGGCAGCGCGAGCATCTGCCGTTTGCCGACTTCGAATGGTGCGGCAGGCTGGCAAAGCTCATTGCCAACTCCACTCAACAACGCGTCGATGCAACTTCGCCTTTGCTATCGGCATCGCTGCCAAGCGGAGAGCGGGTGCAAATCGTCATGCCACCCGCGACCACGGCGGGATGCGTGGCGATTGCCATCCGGCGGCCGGCTGAAAAAGTCTGGAGTATCGAGGAATTGGCAGCCCGCGGCATTTTTCGCCGCGCCAAGCAAGCTGCTCAATGTCTCGATGACACTGAGCAGGAACTGCTACGACTGCTTGGTGCCTGCGAATTCGAGGCGTTCATGCGGCTCGCGGTGGTCAGCCGCAAAAACATCGTTGTGTCGGGGCCGACCGGCTCCGGCAAGACCACCTGGACCAAGGCATTGATTCGGGAAATTCCGAGCGACGAAAGGCTCGTGACCATCGAGGACGCCAAAGAACTGGTGCTCGATCGGCATCCGAATCACGTACGTCTCTACTACTCCAAAGACGATCAAGGTGTCGCGCGCGTGACGCCGAAGCAGCTGTTGGAGTCCTGCCTGCGAATGAAGCCCGACCGGATTCTATTGGCGGAACTGCGCGCCGAGGAGGCATTCGACTATTTGCGCAATGTCAATTCGGGACACCCCGGCTCCATCACCAGCGTTCACGCCACCAGCGCTGAGCTTGCCTTCGAGCAATTGGTGCTGTTGGTGAAGCAGAACCAAGGCGGCCGGGAACTCGCCCGCGGCGATATCAAGAGCCTGTTGTACATGCTGGTCGATGTGGTGATCCAGTTCGGCGTTGAACGCCACGAACGATTCATCAAAGAGATCTGGTACGACCCGGAGCGCAAGCGGCAATGAGCGGGATTCTGCATGGTTGGACGGGCATCCTCATGGGGTACGCGGCCGTGCAGGGGCCGATGATCGCCGGCCTGATGCGGGCACGCGCGAGTTTCCAGCAGTTCGTCTCATCGCCCATGGTCGCTGCGCCGTTGACGGTGGTGGCGGGGGTAGCCGCTGCCACGCTTGGATTCCACGGATCCGTGCAAGTTGCCGCAGCCACCGGCATAAGCGCCGTGCTCGGCTACACGGGCGGCAAGGTGATCGCTCGGGGCGGTCCCCGCAATAGACTGCATCAGCGCGGCTCCCTCGTCGCGGAGCAATCGCCGCCGGCGAAAGCTCAGCTCCGCAAGCCTTCCGACCGCGCGGGAATTACGCTGGCCGGTCTTGAAGTGCCAGCGCAGGACGAGACCAAGCATTTCAAAATGATCGGCACTACCGGCACCGGCAAAAGTACGGCCATTCAGGAAATCATGCATAGCGCGCTGGCTCGCGGCGATCGGGCGGTCATTGCTGATCCGGACGGCGGCTACCTGCGGCGTTTCTACCGGCAAGAGCGCGGCGACATCATCCTCAACCCCTTCGACGAGCGTTCCGTGAAGTGGGATTTGTTTTCGGAGATCCGCATCGCGCATGACGTGGAACAACTGGCGCGCTCGCTGATCCCGGATCACGACGGGCAGGATAGAAGTTGGCGAGGCTATGCGCGCACCTTTTTTACCGCAGTTACCCGTCAGGCTCGCGAAGGCGGCGTTTCCGATGTCGGCGAACTCTACCGCTTGTTGGTGGTGGCCGACGCCGGCGAATTGCTTGGGCTGCTTCACGGCACACCGGCGCAGCCCTTCCTGGACGAGCACAACAGCCGGATGTTCGATTCCATCCGCTCGGTCACGAGCTCAGCCGTCGGCTCGCTCGAGTATGTCTCACAGCAAAAGGGCGCCAGGTTCTCGGTGCGCGACTGGGTCAGCGAGAAGCAGCCAGGGGTTCTATTCATCCCCTACAAGGCGGGGGAGATCGCAGCGCTGCGCTCGACCATCTCCGGCTGGATGCGCCTCGCCATTTTCGAAACCATGGATCGAGGCGAACAAGAAGCGGGTTTGTGGTTCGTCGTCGATGAACTGGATGCGCTGGGCCAGATCGATGGGCTCAAGGATGCGCTGGCGCGGCTGCGAAAATTCAATGGGCGTTGCGTCTTGGGATTCCAGTCGATTGCCCAAGTCTCAAGTACCTATGGCCAGGGGGACGCACACACAATTGTCGAGAACTGCGGCAATACCCTTATTTTACGCTGTTCGGCCAGCGAGGGAGGCGGCACCGCGCGGTTCGCATCGCAGCTCATCGGCGAGCGCGAGGTACTGCGCACCACGGTGTCGAAGAGCCATCGCGCGACGGATATGTGGGAGTCGGTCTCGCGCAATCAGCACTTTGCGGTGGAGCCCGCGGTTCTGCCCTCGCAGGTGGAGCAGCTTCCAGATCTTGCCGGATACCTCAAATACGCATCGGATCCCACCTGGCAGCGGGTTCGTCTTGACGCCAAGAACGCATGGAATGGACTCAAATCGAACTCGAGCGAGCCGGACGCCGCCCTGCAGCAGCCCTCGTTGGACTTCAATCATGAGTGATCGTGCCGTGACGGACGACACAACGATGAAGGTCGGGCTGCTCATGGAAAGCGCTCAAGTGCATCAGAAGCTTGCCGAAGGCCAGCTCGAAAAACTCCGCGCCCACACTCAGGATCTTGACGCCGTCGTGCGTGATGAAATCCGCCGCACCTTGGTCGAGGAACTGCAGATGTTGACCGCGGAGACCGCACGGGCGACCCGGGCCCTGCAAAAGCTCCGCAGCGGTACCGCCTGGCGCGGCATGCTGTTGAGTCTCACCGGCGCCATGTTCTGCGCACTGGTTCCGATGGCCCTGGCCCGTTGGGCGCTGCCTTCGCCGGCGGACATCGCGGCATTGCGCGCCCGACGCGAGGAACTGGCCGCAAGTATCGCAAAGCTCGAACAGCAAGGCGGTCGCATCGACTGGCGGCGATGCGGCGAAGCCAGGCGCCTCTGCGTTCGGGTGGACCGTAAGGCGCCGGGCTACGGTGAGAAGGCCGATTACTACGTGATCGAGGGCTACTAGGCACATGAATTTGCCTGCTGTGCTCAAACAGCTGCAAAACCCTAATGCCGTGGTGCTCGCCGCAGCGCTCACCCTCGCGGCGGCCTTGTGCGCAAGGCTGTGCGTGCCTGGGCTGCGGCGCCGCGACAGCAGCGCGTACAGGCGCGGCGCGCTGCTTGCGGATGGCAGGTCGATGCAGCGGCGCAGCGCCCGCCGCAGAAAATCGTCACTCGAATGGCTTACTCTTGCGGGCATCGCCATTCCCCACGCAGATGAGACGAAGCATTTCAAGCTCATCGGCACCACCGGCACGGGCAAGTCCACCGCCATTCGCGAGCTTTTGGGTTGTGCCATCGCGCGCGGAGATCGCGCCGTATTCGCCGATCCCGACGCAGGCTATCTTGAACATTTTTATGACCGTTATCGCGGCGACATTGTGCTCAATCCCTTCGAGCCGCAATCCGCCAAATGGAATTGGTTCGCTGAGATTGAAAACAGCTTCGATGTCGAACAGCTGGCGCGCGGCCTGATCCCTGACGCTGAGGATCCTGCGGCGCGCGAGTGGCGCGGCTACGCCCGCATCTTTCTGGCCGCCATCCTGCGCCGCTGCCGCTTTTCGGGCGCATGCCATGCCGGAGAGTTGTGGCGTTTGCTCACCGTGGCGTCCGCGGACGAGCTGCGGCCCATCGTCGCCGGTACGCCGGCTCAGCCCTTTCTCGATCCGGACAACGCCCGGATGTTCGGGTCCATCCGATCGGTCACCGGTTCGGCGATCGCCGCTTTCGAGTACATCGAGCGCCAACGGGGGAGACTGTTTTCCGTCCGCCAGTGGGTAAAGTCTCGTGGGTCTCCCGGCATGCTGTTCATCCCGTATCGCGCCGGCCAAATCGCGGCGCTGCGATCAATGATCTCCACCTGGATGCACCTCGCGATTTTCGAGGCCATGAGTCGGGCGCCGCGCGGCGACCAGAGATTGTGGTTCGTCGTCGATGAACTGGATGCCCTGGGCGCCATTGACGGCCTCAAGGACGCGTTGGCGCGGCTGCGCAAGTTCGACTGTTGCTGCGTCTTGGGATTCCAGTCGATCGCGCAGGTGTCCGGTACCTATGGTCACGGCGAAGCGCAGACCCTCGTGGAAAATTGCAGCAACACCTTGATCTTGCGCTGTTCAGGCAGCGAAAACGGCGGTACCTCGCTCTTCGCCTCCAAGCTCATCGGCGATCGGGAAGTGTTCAGGCGGCAGGTCTCTCGCGGCAAAGATCGCGAGAGCGGGTTCTCGGCCCGCGGCGCGCGCCGTTCCCGCAGCATCACTCATCAACATGTCACTGAACCGGCCGTCATGGCGTCCGAGCTCGAGCAGCTGCCGGATCTGTGCGGCTACCTCAAAACCGCATCGTCCGCGGTGTGGCTCAAAGTCGCGTTCGCCTAAAGGATAGCCATGCAACTGCCCGACGCCAACATTCGATCATCCAGCTACTACATCGCGCAGACGTCGGCGCAGTGCATGTCCTGCGATCAGTGGACTGCAGTGCTGGCGTTGGCGCTGCCCGTACCGCATGAGATCCTGATCGAAGACGAATGGCAGGCGGCCGATGTCAGCGCGTTTTTATTCCACGTGACCGAGCTGCCGGAAGGTGTGCAGCGCCAAATATTCCAGTTCTCCCCCTTCTTTCGTTTGGTACGCGGCGCGGATGCACCCGATCCCTACTGGGCAAACCATTGCGAGAATTGCGACGCCCTGTTGAGCGACGACCAACTGCACTGCGAGCTCGGCGGCTTCATGCCGGGCCACGCGGATGAGGCGCAGACCATTTCACTCTTTGAGGTACGCCAGGCTTTCCAAGCGGTAGCGGCGGGTTATGCAGTCGATCCGGCTTTTTTCGCGCTCATGCGCAAGAGTTGACGCAGGCATTCGCGCGCGTGGCAATCTACTTTCTCAACCTCCAGACTTTCGGGCGTTCCGGCGGCAGCAGCGCGGTGAGTGCCGCCGCATACCGGGCCGGCGAGCGCATCCGCGACGAACGCAGCGGCAGGACCTACGATCACTCCGATCGCCGAGACGTCATGCACAAGGAAATCATTCTGCCGGACCAATTCTCGGCGGACGACATGGGTTGGGCGAAGGATCGCGCCAATCTGTGGAATACGGCCGAGGCCGCGGAGGTGCGCAAGAATGCACGCGTCGCCCGTGAGTACCTGGTGGCCTTGCCCGCCGAGCTGCCGCAGGAACATCGCCTTAGTTTGGTGAGAGGATTTTCGCAGGAACTGGTCGAGCGTTATCGATTCGCAGTGGACCTCGCCATACATGCACCGAGAGACTTTCCTGGGAGCGATCCTCGAAACTATCACGCGCACCTGCTGGCGACCACCCGCGAAGTGACCACCGCGGGGTTGGGGGCCAAAACCACACTCGAGTGGAACGATACGCGCCGCCGCGAAATAGGTCTGGGCCCCGGGATCAACGAGCTGCTGCATGTCCGTCAACGTTGGGCAGAAGCCACGAACGCAGCTCTTGAAGAGGCGCATCTCAGCGCGCGCATCGATCATCGCACACTCGCGGCGCAGGGCATTGACCGCGAACCCACGCCGCACATTCCACGCGCCGCGTTTGAAATGGAACGGCATGGATATCGAAGCGTAGTCGGCGAGCGCATTCGCGAGGAATTCCAGGCCAGAGTCGAATCGCGGCTGCAGCGTTCGGCGCAGGCGCTCGCCGCGGCTGAACCCAGAAATATCGAAGAGCCCCAGAAGCAGTCCGCAGAGAATTGGCGGCGTTGGCGCGAGACGCAACCCAAGCTAAGCGCTGAAGAGCTTCGACAGCAGTCGGCGGAAAAATGGCGGCGTTGGCGCGAGGCACAAGCCCAAGCCCAACCCCAACCCAGCAAAGGCCATGCCGCAGGTCGCAAGCGCGACCATGACCATTCGCTGTGATCCGCCGACTAGCCTACGCGTCCTGCTATGTTTATTCGCCCGCGGGAGAGGGCGCAATTTGCGAACGCTCCCGCCTGCTGCGTGCCCTGCTGAAAGAGGGCAACGCCCGTTTCATGCTCAAGTACGCTGTACGCGTCCAACAGCAAAGCGCGCAGTGCCCGCAACTTGCCGGATTTTTCCGCGACACCGATGTGTTGGTGCCCGTGCCGAGAAGCTCGACCAAGGGCTGCGGCACGTGGGTGGCGGCGGATCTTGCACGAGCCCTGGTGCACGCAGGATTGGGTACCATGGCGTGGCCCGGTCTGCACCGCATCTGCGCGGTGCCCAAATCCTCAACCGCCGCTCGCGGCGCCCGCCCGACGGTCTCATGCCACTTTGAATCGTTCCTGATGGAGCGACCCTCGATCGACCCTCAAGGTGTCGTGCTAATCGACGACGTGATCACAAAGGGGCGAACGTTTCTGGCCGCAGCCGCCCGGGTACGCGAGGCGTTTCCGCATGCGCAAATCCGGGCGTTTGCATTGCTGCGAACCATGGGATTTATCGCCGGCGTTGAGCAGCTGCTGGATCCCTGTAGAGGGGAAATCCGCTGGCGGGGCGGAGACGCTCGCCGAACTCCGTGAACGCAATTCGCGCGCGGCGTTCTGCCCTATAATGCACGGCGCTTGCGCATTGATGACAAAACTCCGCCCGGCAGTCGGCCGCTGCAAAGTCTGGCGCCGGCGGATATTGCCAACCATCTGCAGCGCGCGTTCGCTGCCGCAGACGGGCTCATCGGCGCCCACTGCATACACGAGCTATGGATGCGAGGCGCAATGTCCATTAACATTGAGCGCGCGCTCGAACGATTATGGGCATGCGCGGCGGCATCCGTTCCGGAATGGCTGCCGATGCGCTATATAGACTGGCTGCCTGAGGCCTACGAGATCGCACTTGGGTTTAGAGCCGCTGCCAAGGGGCGATCGAACATCTACTTGGTGCTTCTGGATTTCATCGACCGTGGTGAAACCTACGGCGTGTATGTCGGTATGAGCAAGTACAGTCCGGCGCAGCGCTTCGATCAGCACAAGGCCGGGATTCGCGCGGCGGGAAGCGTATTGAAACGGGGTATCGAAGTGTTGACAGGACCGACCATGCATTTGCAGTACATCAAGCGCAGCGAGGCTGCGCGCATCGAAGCGCAGTTGGCGGAAGCCCTGGCCGGAGCCGGGTTGATGGTGAAGGGTGGCCACTAGGAGCTCCGGATGATTCTCATCGGCATGTTCGATTCGCCGTTCGTGCGCCGGGTCGCGGTCAGCATGAATCTGTTGCAGGTGCCGTTCGAGCATCGCAACTGGTCGGTCGGCAAGGACTTCGAGCTGATTCGCCAGTTCAATCCCCTGGGGCGCGTGCCGGCGTTGGTGCTGACGGACGGCGACACATTGATCGAGTCCGGCACGATATTGGATTTCCTCGATGAGAGTGCAGGTCCCGAGCGGGCGCTGCTGCCCCGGTCGGGCGAGCCTCGGCGAGAGGCGCTGCGCATCATCGCGATAGCGGTCGGCGGCGCGGAAAAGGGCGTGTTGCAGGTATACGAGAATGCGTTTCGCCCGCCGGAGAAACGCTATCGGCCCTGGGTGGAGCGCTGTCACACCCAAACGCATGCGGCGCTCGCCGAACTGGACAGATTGTGCCAGGTGCGCGGGGGTGAGTGGTTGATCGGCAACCGAATTACGCAGGCGGATATCACCGTCACCTGTGCCTACACTTTCCTGGGCGACGCATTGGACATCAATCGCGATGCGGTGGCGTACCCAGCCTTGAACACGCTTGCGGCGCGCTGTGAAGCTCTTCCTGAATTCCGGTCGGTCAAGGCCGATTGGTTCGCGCCAGGCGACCCATAGGAGCCCGTCAGAAAGGCTCCTAGGAGGGCAGGCTCTCAAGGGTTTACAATCCTTGGATGCTCATCGTTCACCATCTCAACAACTCCCGATCACAGAGGGTGTTGTGGTTGCTCGAAGAACTCGGCGTCCCTTACGAGGTGAAACGCTACGAGCGGGATGCCAAGACGATGCTGGCCCCACCCTCGCTGATCGCGATTCACCCGCTGGGCAAATCCCCGGTCATCGTCGATGGCGGGATCACCGTGGCGGAATCGGGCGCCATCATCGAATACCTGGTGGATAAATACGGCGGCGGACGCCTGGTTCCCCCCGCCGGCACCGCGCAGCGTCAACGCTACACCTACTGGTTGCACTATGCGGAAGGATCGGCGATGTCGCCGCTCTTGCTCAAATTGGTGTTCGATAGGGTTGCCGCCAATCCCGCGCCATGGCCCGTCAGCGCGATCGCCCGGCGAATCGCAGCCACGGTCACGGATGCCTTTATTGCGCCCAACTTGAAGCGCCACTTGGACTACATGGAAGCCGAGCTGGGCTTGCACTCGTGGTTTGCCGGTGAGCAATTCACCGCCGCCGACGTGCAGATGAGCTTTCCTTTGGAGATCGCGGTATCGCGGGCGGGATTGGATGCCGGCCGCCCCAAATCGATGGCTTTTCTCGATCGCATCCACGCGCGCGACGCTTACAAACGCGCACTGGAACGCGGGGGAAAGTACGACTACTAGATGATAAGTAAGGGGGAGTTGCTATGTCGAAGTCGCTTAAAGTAGGCGCCGCATCGTGCGTACTGCTGCTTGTCCTTGCAGCCTGCAATCAGTCGACACCACCGCCATCGCCCAAGCCCAAGAGTCCTTCGCCCGCGAGTGTTGCCTGGCTCAGGCAATCAAACTCTTTCATCGAAGAATATATGCTGGCGCGGCCCTCGTTTGCGGTGCAAGCCGGCCGCCATGAATTCGACGGCCAGCTGCCGGACTTGAGCGCGCACGGAATCAAGCGCGAGATCGCCCGGCTGCATGATCAGCGCGTGCAAATCTCCGCCGTCGATCCGACGACCCTGGAGCCGCGCGAACGCTTCGACCGCGCTTATTTGCTGGCGGTGCTGGACAAAGACCTCTTCTGGATAGAAAAGACCCAGTTCCCTTTCAGCAACCCGGGCTGGTATTTGGATCAGATCGATCCGGATGTGTACTTGAACCGAAATTATGCGCCGCTCAACGTGCGCATGAAGGCCTACATCAAGTACGCGCGCGGCATTCCAAGAATTGCCGCGGCGATCAAGGAGAATCTCAAGTCGCCGCTGCCCAAAACCTACGTTGAATTGGGAATCGCCCAATTCGGCGGACTCGCCGATTTCTACAGCAAGAACGTCTCGGCCGTGTTTGCAGCTGTGACCGACGCCGACCTGCAAAAGCAGCTGACCGACGCCAACGCGGTCGCGGCGGCGGCGATGAACGGCCTCAAGGACTACCTTGTCGCTGAGCGCAAGAACGCCAACGATAAGTATGCCTTTGGAGCGGACTTGTTTGCGCAGATGGTCAAGCAAACCGAACAAGTCGACTTGAGTCTGGATCAGATCGAAGCGGCGGGACGCGCGGATCTCGACCGCAATACAGCCGCGATCAAGGCGGAGTGCAACACCTACGCGCCGAAGGCGTCGCTGGCGCAATGCGTCGCCAAAATGGCGGCGAATAAACCGAAAGGCGGTCCCGTCGAGGAGGCGCGTAGTCAGCTCAAGACGCTCAAGGAGTTCATCGCGCAGAATAACGTGGTTTCCATTCCGAGCAACGACGAAGCCCTGGTGGCGGAAGCGCCGCCCTACAATCGATCGAACGCCGCATTCATCAATACCGCGGGGCCTTACGACAAAGGTGTGGCATCCACTTTCAACATTGCGCCGCCGGACCCCAAGTGGAGCAAGGCGGAGCAGGCCTCGTATATTCCCGGCGAAGCGGCGTTGTTGTTCACGTCGGTGCACGAGGTCTGGCCCGGACATTTCCTGCAGTTCCTGCATTCGAATGCGAACCCCGACAAGCTCGAAGCGCTGTGGGTGGGTTATGCCTTTGCCGAGGGGTGGGCGCACTACTGCGAAGAGATGATGATCGAAATGGGCTTGGGTCGTGGTGATCCAGAGAAGCACATCGGCCAGCTCAGCGAGGCGCTGCTGCGCGACGTGCGCTTGCTGTCCACCATCGGCCTGCACACGCATGGCATGAGCGTCGCGGCGTCCGAGAAAATGTTCCGCGACCAAGCCTTTCAGGATCCCGGCAATGCGCGCCAGCAGGCGGCACGCGGCACTTACGATCCGGCCTACCTGAATTACACGCTCGGCAAACTCATGATTCGTAAACTGAGGGCGGATTGGCTGGCAAAGGGCGCGGCGGCGGGTACAACTCCGCCCGCGGAGGACCATGCTCGTTGGCATGAATTCCACGACCAGTTCCTGTCGTACGGAGGACCGCCCATCCCGCTGCTGCGCAAGGAATTGGTGGGCGAGGGCGGCAGCCTACTCTGAGGCGGCCGCGCCGATGCCGACCAGAATGCCGCTGTCCGCCCAAGTCCCCAGAAGAGCGGCGGCGGCGGCGGGAATTTCATCGTCCGGCAGCAGCGCGCTCAAGTCCTCGCAGATCTCGCCGAAACTGCGGCCGCGCAGCGCAGCGTCGAGCGCGGCCGATTCGGCGCCGCTCATGGAGCGAAAATAATTCTGCAAGTCTTGACGCCACAGCAGCCACGGAACCGGCGCCACCCCAAGCTCAGGTCGCGGCGGGGTTTCATCGGCGCTCATGGCCTTCCAAACGGCCGCCGTATTCCAGCTGAATTCGAGCCGGCGCAGTGAAGGATGAAACCGGAATGTGAGATCGCCCCACGCCGAGGGCGCGACGGCGGCGAGTGCCGCACGCTGCAGGCCTTTCGCATCCTGGGCATCGAACACCTCCGCCAGTGTCCATTCGAGCAGTGCGACTTCCGCGAGAATGGGCTCATCGCTGAAGGGCGGGCAGCGCGCCAAAAAATCCGCCAATTCACCGCCGTACCAGCGAATTGAGCGAAACACAGACGGGTGCCCGGCCACGTAGGCTTCGCCCAAGGCGAGCCACGCGTCGTCACCGAGCAGACCGTGAAGGATGGGGTAGGTGTCGTGCAGCGCATCGATCAGGCGGACTTGATAGGCGTTGCGATAAATCGCCAATCGATCCGCGGCGGGCAGCGGCGGCGCATCCACAATGGCCGCGGCGACTGTGCTTTCCCCGCCCAGCAGATGGCGCTGCATGTCCTGCTGCAACTCACGCAGCATCACGCTGCCTGCCTCGAGTGTCCGGCGGCGATGGCGCGCGCCATGTCCAGTTCCGTCACCAGTTCGCCGAGCTCAGGAATGTTGTCGTCGCGTTCGATCATGGTCGGCACATCGCCGAATAGCGCGACAGCCTGCGCGTACAGATCCCATACGGGCGCGACGATGGGGTGGTCGTGCGTGTCGATGAGGTGGCCGCCCATGTCGCTGTGCCCGGCGAGATGAAACTGGCGCACGCGCGATTTCGGCATGGCCTGAAGATATTTAACAGGGTCAAACCCGTGATTGACGCTGCTGACATAGATGTTGTTGATGTCGAGCAGGATGTTGCAGTCGGCGCGCGCGGCGACCTCGCGCAGGAATTCCCACTCGGTCATCTCGTCGGCGTGAAAGCTCAGATAACTCGACACGTTCTCCAGCAAAATCTGCCTGCCCAGGGCATCCTGCACTTGCCCGACTCGCGCAGCCACGCACGCCATTGCCTCCTCCGTGTAGGGCAGCGGCAGTAAATCATGCAAATTCCGCCCGTCGACGCCGGTCCAGCATAAGTGATCGGAAATCCAATGCGGTTCGATGCGTGAGGCAAGCGCCCGCACCATTTTCAAGTAATCGAAGTCGATGGGATCGGTGCTGCCGATGGACAGCGACACGCCATGCATCACCATGGGAAACCGTTCGCGAATGCGTTCCAGGTAGTCGAGCGGCTTGCCGCCTAGACCTAAATAGTTTTCGCTGATGACTTCGAGCCAATCGATCGCGTGAGGCTCGCTTAGAATGGCCTCGTAGTGGGGAGTTCGCAGGCCAAGGCCGAAGCCGGAGAGTTTCATCAAATGAGGCCGGGCGATTGAGCCCGGCCCCTTCAAGTTAACGCTTCAGCGCTTACTTCGCCGCCTTGGCTTTGGCTTTGGCATCGTCGCAGGCTTGCTTGGTCATGGAGACGAAGCCCTGCCCTTTGCAGCTGTTCATACCCTTGCAGCTATTCTTTGCCGACTTGCACTCGGAGGTTCCCTTGCAGGAATTCACACCCGTACACTTGACCGTGGCGGCATCCGCGGCAAATGACGTGGTGGCGATTCCAGAGGTGAACAGCATGGCGGCGGCAGCGGCCACGGCGGCGCTCGACAGTTTATTGATCTGCATTTTGAATTCCTCAATAGTTATGGAACGCAGCGGAATTGCTGCTCATATAAAAGACCCGGCCAACGCCATCATTATTACTCAATTTTCTAAGCTCATGCCAAGGCGGCAAGGGCTGCCGGCCGCGTGCACCAGCCTGCGGTAAATGACGGTTTCTTAATGTTGCGGCTATTTGGAGCTGCAGCTGCCGGTGCAACCGTGCTGCGCCAATGCCTCTTTCTCACTTTCCTGCTGTTCGAGGACCACTGCAAGTTGGGTTGCGGTCCCACATACTTTTTTCGTGAAACGCGAGCCGACCAACGGAGCATCCCGGCAGTACACGGTAACTCCCTGCCGATTCTCCGCGTGCCAACCAAGGTCCTTTGCCTTTTTGGCAAACGCCGCTTCATCATTCGGATTCGAGGTTTTTTTGCCCACGGCGGCAGCGTTTGCCTTGGCGATCAAGGCGGCGGTTGCGGCAGCTTCAGCATCGGCCGGTGTCGGGGTATTGGACTCGGTATTGGACTCGCTCTGTGTCGTCGGCGCGGTTTTCGCGGCGTCGGCCGCCTGCTGCGCAAAAGCCGGGGAAACCATGGCGGCGAACGCGGCGATCGCCAGAACGGCAAACTTTGAATTGATCACTTGTGCACTCCCTGTACGTGAATCGGCCGATTGTATGTCCTCGGGCCGCCGTTAATCCACCAACCGCATCGCATCGCGCACCGCGGGGAATTGCTTCGCTGCCCGGTCAAGCCAGGCCAGTCCCCGGCTGATTTCAGCTCCGTGAGCGGCCCGGGCGGCGTTCAGGACATCGCGGCGTAATGCGGCGTCATAGGCGTGCTCGGGTGCCTTCGAATAGCGGTGCATGTCCGGTCCCTCGACAATCGCCCGAACCTCACTCGAGGTCTCCGCCTCAGAGGTCCCCTGGATGCCGAAGTGGCGAAGCACCGCGGACAGAAGCGCCGCGGGACTCAAGAGAAATCGATCGAAATCCACCCTCAATAAGCGCCCGCCGCCGGCATGTACGGCCTGCGCCAGCGCCGACATCTCGCAGGCCCAGGATAAGGCCAGGACTTCGCCCTCGCTCAAGGATGCGAGTTGCCAAGCCTCGGCGCCAATGCGTCGATGCAGGCGCAGCAAACGGCTGGGTGCGAGCATTTTCGCTTCCTGCCGCGAATTGGGACCCCCTAAGATGGTGGCGATGTAACTCTCGGGCGAAACGAACATCATCACGGCTTTCGGGGTCGAGGCGCGCGACAGCAGGTTGGTGGCGAGTTCGGATACGAAGCTGGTCGCCTTGATGATCGGCAGCTGTCGGGCTTCGAACGTACGCGACAGCAGTTTCAGGCAACCGGTCAAGCGAGCGTCAAAATCCTCCTTGCGAAGGAGCTGCGGTCGGACTTCGAACTCGCCGTCAAGCTGTGCAAAGGTGCGTAGGATCACCGGTTCGCGCAGCGAGAATGCGCGCGAATGGGCGCCAATGAGGCGCGAGAGCAACGTGGAGCCCACATGGCCGATATGGAAAATGAACCCGCAACGCTCAGGTAAGCGGGCCGCATCGATCGCCGCCGCCACCCGCGGCCATGGCAGTGTATGGCTCGGTACTTGGGGGGTGTGGAGACGCGCGTCGAGAAAGCTCGCACGTTCATAGTCGGTTCTGTTGAGGCGCAGGAACAAAACGCAGTCGCTGGGCAGATCCAGCATGTAGGGGAACAACGCCGGCGAGCCGTCCAATTCTTCCGCAAGGGCATCCATCACGGCAGTTTCTCACCCGCACGTCCCTTTCGCGAGCCTGCGTTTATACTTGGCGCCATACCGCAAAGAAACGACAGGAAGAACGATGTTCCTTCAAATTGACAACTATCTGACGCCGGCCGAAGTGCAGGAAATCGCCGAGACTGCGCGCCAGGCAAAATTCATCGAAGGCAGGCGCTCGAACCCCCACAATCACACCAAGGATAACGTCATCGGAGATCCCAGCGATCCGATGGCGCAGAAGGCTTCGCAAATTGCGCTCACGGCGCTGCAGCGCAATGAGCAGTCGCGTAATTTCGCATTTCCGCAGCGCATGGCCGTGCCGTCGCTGGCGCGTTACGACGTCGGCATGAAATACGGCGCGCACATCGATGCGGCATTTCTGCCGTTGGCCACGCAGCCGCTGCGATCGGATGTCTCCTGCACCATGTTCATTTCCAACCCGGCCGACTATGAGGGAGGCGAACTGGTGATCTACCTCGGTTCCGAAATAGTGCACATCAAAGGAAATGCGGGTTCCGCCGTGTTTTACGCATCAACCCACGTGCATCAGGTGGAGCCGGTCCGATCGGGTTCGCGTCTCGTGATGATTACTTTCATCGAGAGCCAGATTCCCGACCCGCTGCAGCGCGACCTGCTGTTTTCGCTCGGCGAAGTCCGTGCCTACGAGGCTGCGAAGATGGAGTGGCGCACCCGGACGCAGCTTGACTACGTATTCGCAAACCTGCACCGCATGTGGTCGCGGTAGCCATGATTGGTCATAACGATGATCGGCGCATACGGCAGCTGATCGAGAACGCAGCGCAAGCATCCGCGAGCGGCCGCGTGCAGGAGGCCGATCAGCTCGTGCGGCAAGCGGAAGCCGAAGCGCCGCGGCATCCGTTGGTGCTCAACGAGACCGCGCGTCGCCTGCTCATGAGGGGCGATGCCGCCGGCGCGCACGGGCTGCTCAAGCAGGCGGTGACTTTGGATCCCTCGCAGGCCTCCATTTGGCTCAATCTCGCCGCCGCGTTGCGCGGACTCAAGCTGGCCGACGAGGAAATGGCCGCAATCGACGAGGTACTGGCCATCGAACCCCGTAACCTGCGTGCGATGTTGCAGAAAGCCTCGCTGCAGGAGCTGCAGGGCAAGCCGCGCGCCGCGGCAATGACCTATCGCTACGCACTGCAGAGTGTCCCGGCAGGATCTCTCCCGCCGCAATCGCTGCGCCCGGTTTTCCAGCACGCCCTGCAATTCGTCGCGGCCAACGACAGGGAGCTGGAAAATTTTCTCGAGGGTCGGCTGAAGGATTTGCGGGCGCGTTACACGGATGAGCCGCTGCAGCGCTTCGATCGATGCTTGCAGACCTTGCTGCGCAAGCAGCCGGTGTATCGGCCGCAGCCGAGCTTCATGTACTTTCCGCGGCTGCCGGCACTGGAATTCTACGAGCGCGACGATTTCCCTTGGTTGGATTCGATCGAGGCCGCGACCGGGGATATTAGGGCGGAACTCATCGACGTGCTTCAGGAGGGGCCGGCGGCTCTCAGTCCCTATGTCGACATTCCGGCGGGAATGCCGCTGGACCAGTGGCGCGAGCTCAATCATTCGCGCCGCTGGGGCGTGTACTACCTGTGGCAGGAGGGAGTTGCCATCCCGGATCACATTGCGCGTTTTCCCCGTACCGTGGCGGCGCTCGAGGCTTGGCCGAGATGCGAGGTGCCGGGCTGCAGTCCGACCGCGGTGTTTTCCATCCTCGATGCGAAGACGCGAATTCCGCCGCATACGGGCGTCTCGAACACGCGGCTCATCGTGCATCTGCCGCTGATTGTCCCGCCTGGTTGCGGTTTTCGGGTGGGGGCAGAGCGTCGGGAGTGGCATCCCGGCAAAGCCTTTGTATTCGACGATACCTTCGAGCATGAAGCCTGGAACGACAGCGACGTGCCGCGCGCCGTGCTGATCCTGGATATCTGGAGCCCGCATGTGACCGCCGCGGAGCGCGAGATGGTCAGCAGGGTGACCGCCGATGTGGGCGAATTCTACGGCAGCGGTTCTTATCACGAAGGCGGCTCGTGAGTCCGGCGACAGCTCGCGACGCGAAAGCTGATCACGCAACTTTGAGCGCCGTTCACGCCGCCGCACAGCGCGGCGCGCACGCCGAGGCAGCGGTCATGGCCGAGGCGGCCCTGGCGGACGGGCTCGAGCATCCTCTGCTGTTGAATGTCGCGGCTTTGAGTCTCGACCTGAAGGGACGCGTGCCCGAAGCGGAGCGGCTGTTGCAGCGCGCCGTCGCCTTGGCCCCCAACGACCTCGGATCCCGCAACGCGCTCGGCCTGTGTCTGCTGCGGCTCGATCGGCCTGCCGAAGCGCTGGCACAATTCGATGCCCTGATTGCATTGGATTCTTCGCTGCCGTTTGTCCATGCCAGCCGCGGCAACTGTCTGGCCGCCCTTGGCGCCATCAGCGAGGCCGAGGCGAGCTACCAACGCGCGCTCGAGTTGGACGCCGCTCAAGGCATCGCGCTCGCGGGACTTGCGCGCATCGCCGGCAGCCGCGGGGCGCACCGCGAAGCGCGGCAGTGGGCGGAGAAATCCCTGGCCGTATTGCCGGGTTTTCCGGATGCAGTGATGAGTTTGGCCGCGGCGGACTTAAGCGAGCGCGAGACCAGCCGCGCCGAAGTGCGGCTGCGTGCCCTGCTCACCGATCCGCGTCTTGCACCGATCGAGCGGGCGTACGCGACCGGGCTGCTGGGCGATGTGCTGGATGCGAAGAGCCTTCCGGCGGAGGCCTTCGCGGCCTACTCCGCATGCAATCAACAGCTGCAGCGCGAATTTGCGGCACGCTTCTCGGAGGGCCCGAGCGCGCTGGAATTTGCGATTTCACTGACACGCTATTTCGAACGTGTCCCGCCGGCGAGCGGCCGCGCCGGCACCGCGCCCCTTCCGAATCCGCCGGCATCGCGGCAGGGCGCATCCGACCCTTCAGGACACGTGTTCTTGCTGGGCTTCCCGCGATCGGGAACGACGCTCCTCGAGGTCGTCCTCGAAGGACATCCGGACGTGGTGAGTCTCGAGGAAAACGAATTGCTCATCGACGCCGTGCGTGAATTCATGCGGCGGCCATCCGACCTCGATCGTCTCATGCGGGCGGACTCAGGCTTGCTTCAGCCGCTGCGCGATGCCTATTGGCGTCTGGTAGCCCGCGCCGGCGTCGACGTCGCAGGCAAGGTGTTCGTCGACAAGCACCCGCTCAACACCCTGAAGCTGCCGCTCATCGCGCGATTATTTCCCCAAGCCAAGATTTTGTTTGCCTGCCGCGATCCGCGCGATGTCGTCCTCAGCTGCTTTCGTCATCGCTTCAAAATGACGGCGCCGATCTATGAGCTGCTGACGCTGGAAGGCGCCGCGCGGTACTACGATGCCGTCATGGGGCTCAGCGTCAGGCTCACCAGCTCCCTGGGATTGAATATGTGCTTGGTGCGCCACGAGGATGTCGTGACCGCGTTCACCCGTGAAATGACCCGCGTGTGCGCCTATTTGCAGATGGAGTGGGTGCCGGCAATGGGTGACTTCGCCATGCGCACCCAGAAGCGCACCGTACTGACGCCGAGCACCGCGCAATTGGTGCGCGGCCTCAACACCGAGGGCTTGGGACAGTGGCGCCGCTATCAGACGGAGCTGTCGCCCGTGCTGCCGCTTCTTGATCCTTGGGTGAAGCGCTTTTACTACGATCCTTGAAACTCCATCAGTCGGCGCCCGGCAGGTTGAACCAGCAATTGAAGGCAATGGTGATACGTTCGCCGTCGCCTTCGAACGGCTTGACATCGTGCAGCACCCACGAGGGAAAGATGACCAGCTCGCCCGCGCCCAGGCGCACGCTGGCAATCTGACTGCTGTAGGGCAGCGGAATTTTTGCGACACCGGCATCCATGTGCATTGAAGTCATGAGCATGGGATTTACAAAACTCAGCAGGCCGCTCTCGGGCTTGCCCGGATCGTGCTGTCCCGGATCGACGCAATAGACGCCGCTCCATGAAGCGTTGGGGTGATTGTGCAATCCGAAAAATCCGCCGCGCCGGCTGATGTGGAACCAGCAGTCATTGTAGATTTCCAGCCGCATGATCGTCGGTACGTCGTAGCCATTGAGCTGACCGATCAGATTGAGCATTTGATCCCAGCAAAACGCCTTCAATTCTTGAATGGCCGGATCGGTGTCCCGGAACAGATTGAAGTGGCTCTCGAAAACCGCGGTATTGCGCTGCGTGAGAGGCCGCGGATTTGCGGCCTTGCCGCTCTTTTCCAACGAAAACAGCACGCGCTTCAAGGCCGCGTTGAGCGGGGCGTGTGCGGCGTAGTGGCCGAACGCGAATGGCACGGCAAACATATTGACGAGTTTGGGCGCGGGCATCGGCCTGATTGTATACTTTACCAATCATGCCTACGGCAGAAGCGGCACGCGATCCCAATGAGCTGCACGAGCGGGCGCGCCGCCTCCTTGGCGCCGGCGATGCCGCCGCCGCGCTCGCCCTGCTCGAGCACGTGGTTGTCCTGGCGCCGGGTCACCTGCCTTTTTGGATGAGCCTCGCGGCTGCGTTGCGCGCGTTGGGACGTCATGAAGCAGAGCTCAATGCACTCGAGCGCGCGCTCGCCCTGGATCCCACACACTTGGTGGTATTGCTGCAGAAAGGCGCACTGCTCGACCTCATGCACAAGCCGCGATCGGCGGCAACCGTGTATGGCCATGCGCTGCAGACTTTGGTGCCCGGAACGCCTCTCCCGCCCGCGATCGAGGCGCACGTGCGGCACGCCGAGAAGAGGGTCAGAGAGAATGCGGTGACGCTGGCGGCGGTGATCGACAAGCGGCTCGGTTCGTACAAGAACGCATCGTCGAGCGGCTCCCTCATGCGGTTTGACCGATGCCTCGACCGGGTTCTGGGCCGCAGGCGCGTTTACACACCGGAACCGACGTTCATGCTGTTTCCCTACTTGAGAAATTATGAGTTTTTCGAGCGGGAGCATTTCCCGTGGCTCGAGTCGGCTGAAGCCGCAACGGCCTCGATCCGCGACGAGCTGATGGCGGTGCTGCGCGATGACAGGCAAGGCATCGAGCCCTACATCGCTTTCGATGATGGGCTGCCTTTGAGACAGTGGAAGGAACTCAATCATTCGCGCCGCTGGAGCGCGTACTTCCTCTGGAACCAGGGCCGCGTCGAGGAGTCGCATCTGTCTCGCTGCCCGCGCACGGCTGCGGTGCTGGGATGCGTCCCGCAAGTCGACATTCCGGGCCGGGGACCCACGGCTTTTTTCTCGATTCTCGAGCCGCACACCAAGATTCCGCCGCACACCGGCGTGACCAATACGCGCGTGACCGTTCACCTGCCGTTGATCGTCCCGCCAGGCTGTGGTTTTCGCGTGGGCGGCGAAACCCGCGAATGGAAGATCGGCACCGGCTGGGTCTTCGACGATACGATTGAACACGAAGCCTGGAACGACTCGGATGCGCCGCGCGCGATTCTCATATTCGACGTATGGAATCCCGAACTCACGCCGCTCGAGCGCGATCTGGTGCGCGAAACCACGATTGCGCTGTCGCAATACCACGAAGTTGAAGGTGCGGTACCCGGGGTGACGATATGAAGACGATGGTTGCGCTGCTCTGGCTCTTGTGCGCGCTGCCCTGCGGGGCGGCTGAGCCGCTGGCGGGAATCCTGGCTTGCCGAGCGCTGACGGACGCGGCGGCAAGACTCGTGTGCTTTGACCGCGAAACGGCAGCGCTGGCGAGCGGGTCGGCAGCGGCCCTGACCGCCGCACCGGCAACGGCTGCACCGTTGACCGCTGTGCCGGCGACTGCTGCGCCGGCGACCGCTGTGCCGCCGGCCGCGGCGCAGGCCACGGCAGCAACGTCCGCAGCAGCGCGTGCGCATCCGGCACCCGTGCTCGATGCGCAGCAGTCGTTTGGATTGAGCGGCAGTGCCATCGCAGCCAACGAGGAGGCATCCGGTGCGCGCCCACCCAAGGTATCGAAGATAGAATCCCGCGTTGTCGCCTTGGCGCTCACCGGCAACGGGCGCACGCTTTTTACGCTGGATAACAAGCAAGTTTGGCGGCAGCTGGAATCAGAGGGCGACATGCTGGCGAAGCTGGGCGACACCGCGACCATCTCGCGCGGCTTGCTGGGCTCGTACTGGCTGCAATTGAAGAACGGGCGGGGCTGCAAAGTGACGCGGGAGCGCTGATGCAGCGGAAACTGTGTCAGTCGATATTGATTCCCGCCGCCTCGAGGCGTACGCGTAGCGGCGCGAGCTCCGCGGCGTAGTTCTTCCATAGATGAAGCGATGAGTCGTAGATCGGTTTGCGGACCTGCACCGAACTCGCCGTCATCGTTGCCGCCGGATTGCGGTGGAATTCCAGGCACGCCGCCTCGAACGGCAACCCGACAAAGTCGAGCAGACGGCGCGTTGCCGGTTCGAGCGAGGTCACGACGTCCTCGTAGGCCAGGTCCAGTATTCGTCCCGGCACAATGCGGTGCCAATGCGCCATCAGGCGCCGATAGTCCACATAAAAATCGCCGAGTTCCGCGAGGTCGTTGCCGAAGGTGAAGGTCCCATAGAAGCGGGTCTTGTAGATGGCATAGCAGGCCGCGAGCGGATGGCGCGTCACGTGCACGATGCGCGCGTTCGGGAAGGCGCGCAAAATCAGCGCGCAATAGAAAAAATTGGCAGTCTGTTTGTCGGAAAACCGCGCCCTGTCGCCGCGCCGCGAGCGTGAACGCGCCAGGTACTCGCGCGCGATCGATTCGCCATCCAGATCTGCCAACGCCGAGGCATATCCCAGCCAACCTTCCGTCAGCACCGGCGATTTTTGGTCGACCACGGCGCCAATGGCTTCTGACAGCGCCGCAAGTTCTCCGGCGGCATGCACCTGCGAGTGATTGCCCAGTATGCGTTCCACCAACGTGGTGCCGGTGCGCGGCAGGCCCACGATGAAAATCGGTTGTTCGCCCGTGCTGTCCGGCGCAAGAGGTTCCACGTTCGGAAATCCGGCGATGATGCGATCGATGAGGGCGCGCTCGTGTGCGGGATCATATTGATAGCGCGCGCGCTGCAGCTTGCTTGCCGCGTCCAAGTGGCGCCAGCTTGCGGCGTATTCGCTCAAATCCTCGTAGGACTTGGCCAGGCCGTAATGCAGCGTCGTGATGTCCTCGGACGCGGCCGGTGCCGCAGTCAGGGCGGCTTCCATGGTGGCAACCGAATTACGGTCAGGCGTCTGCCGGCGCAGTTCCGTAAGCCCCCTGAGCGCGTCCGGATTGCCGGGCGATAGGCTTAAGACCGACTCGTGGTCGCTGGCGGATAAATCGAAGTGGCCAAGAAAACGATGTACCTCGGCCCGTTTCCCCAAGATCGAGACATTCTTCGGGTCGGCATCGACCGCTTGATTGTAGACCTCCAGGGCGCGGGAATGCTCGGCGGCATACACCAGGAAGGTACCGACCGCATCCAGAGCCACCGCGTCGTTGACTGCCTGCGCGGCCGCTTCTTCCGCACTCGACAGTGCCTCGGCTCGCCGCCCGAGGGCCAGCAGGCACTCGGCTTTTTGCAGCTGGCACTGGATGTCCTGTGGATCGGTCGCAAGCCGCTCTTCCATCAGCGCCAGTGCCGTTTCCTTCTTGTCGGCGAACAATGCGGCAATGCTGCCGAGCAGCCATCCGGCTGAATCAGCAGGCCAGGCCGTGCGGCATCCCGCGGCAGCCGCTGCAGCAGCCGCCCAATCGCCGCGCGCCATGCGGGCGCCGATCTCAAATTGAAAATCCGGAAGAGAAGGAGTGGACATCGCAATCCGCACGTAGGAAGTGAACAACGAATGATGCGGGCGCCGATGGGCAACGTCCAGTACGCAGCGACTTTCGTTGCGTGCAGGCAACACAATGGCCCGAACCAAGTGTTGTGCTGTTCAAACACTGTGTTATATTCCGCCATCGGTGATAAATACCTAGAGATGTCGAACGTCCCGGGATTCTAAAGCTGGAGTGAGTGCTGCGAGTCCGCCACAGGGCGGTATTCGTTACGGCACGCTTTTGCTACCCGAAATTTCGTCGTTCTCTGCAGGCGTACGCACCAGATAGGATTTTGGCAACGAATCGCATAACGGGAGAGCCGCTCAATGCTACAAGACAATCTCGGGAACCCTAAACTAAGGATGGCGGTGCGCTTCGCACTGACCGGCGGCTCACTGGCCGCCTCATTAGGTGTTGCTAACGCGCAAACGGCACCCGCAGCGGCCGCCGCTACCGACGCCTCACTGCAGGAAGTCGTAGTTACCGGTTCGCGCATCTCGGTGCCGAACCAAGTTTCGATCAGCCCCGTCACCTTCGTTTCCGCGCTTGACATACAGCAATCCGGTGTCACGCGTGTTGAGGATCTGCTCAATGAACTGCCTCAAGTCTTCGCGGCACAGGGCGCCAACATTTCGAATGGCGCGACCGGTACCGCCGAGGTCGACTTACGCGGCTTAGGCCCGAAGCGCACCCTGGTTCTGGTCAACGGTCTGCGCCTGGGTCCTGGTGATCCGCGCACCGGCGGCTCGTCGGACATCAACATGATTCCGGCGGAAATGATCGACAGCATCGAAGTGCTGACCGGCGGCGCATCGTCCACTTACGGCGCGGACGCCGTCGGCGGTGTCGTCAACTTCAAGCTCAACGATCACTTCGAGGGCGTGAAGATTATTGCCGATGCCGGCATTTACAATCACTCCAACAAGAACACCGACGGTGTCGAAGACGCCGTCGCGGCAGCGCATTTCCAAGAGGCGCCCTCATCGGTCAATACCGGCGCTCAGAAGTCCTTGGCCTTCATCGCCGGCATAAACTCCTCAGACGGCAAGGGCAATGCCACGTTCTATGCCACTTATCGAAATGTCGCGGCTGTTTTGGAAGGCAAGTACTCGTACAGCGCTTGTACGCTCAATTCCGGATATGCAACCTCGAACTCCGGCAAGTTCTCCTGCGGCGGATCATCAACCGGTTTCCCGGGCCGCTTCGCGACCATTGGCAAGGGTGGTACGGCGCCCAGCAACAACACCATCGGACCGAACGGCACACTGGTTCCGTACACGGCCGCCAACGCCTACAATTTCGGCCCGATCAATTTCTTCCAGCGTCCGGACGAGCGCTACACGGCCGGTGCTTTCCTGCACTATGACTTCAATGAGCATGCGTCGGTTTATGCGAGCACCATGTTCATGGACGACAAGTCTCTCGCGCAGATTGCGGCATCGGGCGCTTTCTTCTCGAAGTTCGCGGTGAACTGCGCCAATCCGTTCCTCTCGGCGCAAGAAGTGGCGGCTTGGTGCCTCCCGGGTGCCACGGAGACCACCAACCTGTTCATCGGCCGTAGAAACGTCGAAGGCGGCGGCCGCGTCGATGATCTCGAGCACACCGACTGGCGTGTGACCTTGGGTGTCAAGGGCAAGATTATCGAGGGGTGGGACTACGATGCAAGCTGGCAGCACAGCATCGTGAATTTGAACGAGTCGCAACAGAATTATTTCTCGACCGCAAAAATCGACAACGCGTTCAACGTAATTACGGGGCCGGCGTTTTTGGCAGACGGCGTTACTGCGAATCCCCAGGCTGGTAAGCCGGAATGTATCGCCAAATACAATGGCACCGCCCCGACCTGCGTGCCCTACAACATCTTCTCGTTGGGCCAGGTCACACCGCAGGCGCTGGCGTACTTGGAAGTTCCCGGCATTCAAACCGGTAACATCAACCAGACCGTCGTGGACGTGAACTTCACCGGCGACTTGGGTAAGTACGGCGTGCAACTGCCGACCGCAAGCTCGGGCCTGAAGATCAACTTCGGCGGCGAATGGCGCGACGTCACGGAAGTCACCAACCCCGATGAGGAATTCCAGACGGGCGATCTGGCCGGCTCGGGCGGCGACATTCCGCCGACTTCCGGCGGCATCATTTCCCGCGAAGCCTTCATCGAAGCCCGGCTGCCCTTGATCGACGATCATTTCCTGGCGCAATCCCTCGCCCTGGAAACCGGCTATCGCTATTCGGATTACAACTTGGGCTTCAAGACCAACACCTATAAGTTCGGTGTGGAATACTCGCCCATTTCGGATCTCCGTCTGCGCGGCAGCTTCCAGCGGGCGGTCCGTGCGCCCAACGTCACCGAGTTGTTCCTGCCGCAAGTCGTGGCGCTCGACGGCAACTCCGATCCCTGCGCGGGAACTGCGGCTAAACCTCCCACCGCTACGGCGGCGCAATGCGTCGCGGCAGGCATCCCGCTCGGGTCCGGAAACTACCCGGCAACCCCCAGCACGGCCAATCAGTACAACGGTCTGATCGGAGGTAATCCGAAGCTGAATCCGGAAACCGCGTTGACGACCTCGTTTGGTATCGGCTGGACACCGTCGTTCGTGCCGGGCCTGCGGCTGCAGATCGACTACTTCGACATCAAGATCGAGAACGTGGTCACCACGATCGGCTCCAACGCCATTCTGCTGCAGTGTATTAACAACGGCAATTTCTGCAACGATATCCATCGGGATGCCAACGGTTCGCTGTGGTTGTCGAACGATGGTTACGTGATCGATTCACTCGCCAACGTTGGAAAATTGGAGACGCGGGGCATCGACATCGACCTGTCCTATGGCTTCGATGTTGGCCCTGCCGGCAAGATTCGCACGAACTTGATCGGTACCTACGTCGACGAATACGTCGTGACGCCGATCGCGGCCGATCCGAAAACGAAGTACAACTGCGCCGGCCTCTATGGCGATACCTGCAGCGGCGGTGCATCCACGTCCAACCCGATCTTCCGCTGGCGGCACACGCTGCGCACGACATGGTCGACGCCTTGGCAGGGGCTCGATCTCACCGCGTCATGGCGCTACTTCTCGGCCATGAAGCTCGATTCATTGAGCCCGAACCACAACCTCTCGGCGTTCTTCCAGACGGGCGCCACGGTTGCCAACGGCGGAGTATCGAGTTCGGACGCCGCGATCAAGGCGTTCAACTACTTGGACTTGAGCGCTGCGGTCAAGCTGGCGGACAAGCTGACTTTCCGCGTCGGCGTCAACAACGTGTTCGACAAGGATCCTCCGGTCATCGGCGGCTCCAACCTGCCGGGCACCGCCGGCAACGGCAACACCTTCCCGCAGGTGTACGACGCGTTGGGTCGATTCATCTTCGGCCAGCTCACCGTACAGTTCTAAGCGGCGAGTGTTGAGTATTGAAACGGCGGGCTTTCAGCCCGCCGTTTTCTTGTGGCCTGCTGGTGCCGCTGTCGCGGCCGCGAGCATCTAGTGGTTTTTGAAGTTCTTGTGCAGAACGACGTCGCCCACCTTGATGCCGAGGAGCTCGCAGGCTCCGCCCTTCAATTCGAGCACCGCGTACTCAGGAGTAGGCGGCCCAATGTGGGCAGTGGATAAAGGTGTCGCACCGGCGGCGATGTAGTCGATCTTCCCCTGCGCGTTCAGAAACAAAAGATCGAGCGAGATATAGGTATTCTTCATCCACATGGCGACGGGCCGGTTTTCGGGGAACATGAACAGCATGCCGGCGTGTTCATCCAATTCGTGAATGAACATGAGGCCCTGCTCCTCGCGCTGCCGTGTGTCGGCCGTCCAGATTTTGAAGTTGATGACCTTGCCGGTGCCGGTCTTGATCGCCAGCAAGCTCTGAGGAAACGCCGAGAGAGGTTCCGGTGCCGCATCGGGCAGCGCCACATTCGCACTCAGCAGGCAACCCGCCATCACGAGAGTTCCAAGCACCCCGGAAACCTTGCGCCCAATTTCCATCATTTCTGTTCCGTGTTGAAGTTGACCGGTCCCGCAAACTCAAAGGTGCTGACCAACACATCGCCCCTGCCGCGCACCGCGTGTGCCGGCTGCGTGCAGAAACCGCGCGCTTCGATGCGGTACGATCGGGCTTCGCCAAGCGGCCGCTGGTTGAGGGAATCGACGGTGCAACGCGAATCGCCCAACGTGCCGAAAATCCGGCTCGTGCCCTGTACGATGACCGTCAAATTGGTTTTGACCTCTTGCGCGGACAAGCCTTCTTTGACACCTGTCAAACCGAACACCAGCAGCAAGTTCGGTGCAGCTCCCGCGGCCCGCTGAAAACTCAACCGCACGCCGGGCGGTTTTTCGCGAAACTCGCCTTCGCAGCGCGTTCCACTGTTGGGCCAATCGATATGCGCATTCACGGCGCCTGCCAGCTTGGCGCGCAGATACCCATCGCCCGATGCCAGGCACGTAGCTTCTGCTGTCTTGACCGGGGCGCCCGGCGCGGCAGCAACGCCCGGGGTTACGGCCGCCAAAAGCCCGCCGATGATCAAAGCCTGAGTCGCGAAAATCGGTATCATTTCTTCCATGTTGCCACGGCTGCCCAAGAATTTGTCGCTCCTCGCCGGATTTCTGCCCATCGCCTTGGGTCTCCTCAGCGGCTGCTCCCTGGTCGCGCCCAAATTCACGCGGCCGAATGTCACAGTCATCAGCATCGAGATGCGCGGCGGAAATCTGCTGCAGCAGAACTTCGCCGTGAAGCTCAACGTTGAAAATCCGAACGATCGTGCGCTGCCGGTTCGCGGGCTGCACACGGAATTGAGTGTGGGCGGGGAGCAAATCGCGAGCGGCGTCAGCGACCGTGCCGTCATCGTGCCTGCCTTCGGCGCATCCGAATTCGACCTGACGATCACGGCGAATCTCGCGTTGGCGCTCCTAAAATTGACCGACAAAGCCAATCAGCACGCGGATTCGATCGACTACGAACTCACGGGGGCGGCCAGCATCGATCTGCCGTTCCTGCGGAATCTGCCGTTCCGCCAGAGCGGCTCGTTCAAGCTCCATGGTGGCCAGTAACTATTTGAAATGGCTGATATTTTCGTGCCAGGCTACGCGGTTTGGGGCCGCCTAGGGTCTGGTAAACTTACCCGTTAAACAAAGCGCGGCAAGTCATTCGCCGCTTCAAGGGTCTTAATGGCTGCCTCGCCTTACGAGCAATTGGAACAAGAGTTTCGCCGTCTGCATGCGTTTCGCGGAGCGCTATCGCTTTTGCGCTGGGATGCCGCCGTGATGATGCCGCGCGGCAGCGCCGATGTGCGGGGTGAGCAACTGGCGGCGCTCGAGACTGAGCACCATGCCTTGCTCACGACGCCCAAAGTGGCGCGGTTGCTCGAGCGCGCGGAGGCGGGTGCCTCTCAATTGGAAGACTGGCCGTTGGCAAACCTGCGCGAGATGCGCCGGCAGCGCGACCACGCCATCGCGACGCCACCCTCGCTCATTTCGCGCCTCGCCAAAGCCACTGCGCGTGCCGAAGTATTCTGGGTCGAGGCCAAAAAGGCGAATGACTTCAAATTGCTCGCCCCGCATTTGGAAGAGGTGGTGCATTTGGTGCGCGACAAAGCAGCACTGCTCGGCCAGGCTCGCGGACTCGCGCCCTATGATGCATTGGTCGACGGCTTTACGCCCGGCGTGTCGGCGGCCGATATCGACACCATATTCAAGGCGCTGTCGCGAAAGCTTCCCGGCCTCATCAATGAGGCCATCGAGGTGCAAGCGGCGCACGCGCCCACGCCTCTCACCGGCAAATTCAGTGTCTCGCGCCAGCGATCCCTGGCCGTGGATGTGCTCAAGGCGCTGGGTTTCCCGTTTGACCGGGGGCGCCTCGATGAGAGCGAGCATCCCTTTACCGAAGGGGTGCCCGGCGACATCCGCGTCACCACACGATTCGACTTGAACGATCCGTTTTCGGGTCTGTTGGGCGCGGTGCATGAAACCGGTCACGCGATGTACGATTTAGGTCTACCGCTCAAGTGGCGCGATCAGCCGGTGGGTCGGGATCGCGGCCTGGCGCTCGAGGAGAGCCAGTCGCTGTTGTTCGAGATGAATCTGTGCCGCAGCCGTGCCTTCGTCAAATACCTGCGGCCGTTGCTGGAGAAGTATCTGCAGGTGAGCGGGCCGGAATGGCAGGACGCCAACCTGTATCGTCAGCTGATACGCGTGCGCCGCAGCTGTATTCGCATGGATGCCGACGAGCTGACCTATCCGGTTCACATCATGCTGCGCTACGAACTGGAAAAGAAGATCCTTGAAGGCTCGCTCCCGGTGGCCGACCTGCCGCAAGCCTGGAACGACAATCTCGAACAGCGCCTGAATATTCGCCCGGCGAACGACGTCGAGGGCTGCCTGCAAGACATCCACTGGGCCGTCGGCCATTTCGGATATTTCCCATCATACGCCTTGGGTGCGGTCATAGCGGGCCAGCTCAACGAGGCGATGCGCGCGGCGCGGCCATCGCTCGATGAGGAGATCGCCGCCGGCCAATTCGGCGGAGTGATGGATTGGCTGCGGGACAATGTGCATGGAATCGGCGCGCGCTTGCCGGTACAGGAGCTCATCAAACAGGCTACGGGCAAGCCTCTCACAGCTGCTGCGTACTTGAGATACTTGGAGGCCAAGTATCTCGAGGTGCCATGAGCAATACCTTCAAAAAGTTGCAGGCGCAGCTGCGCGGCTCGGTCGGCAAAGCCATTGCCGACTACGCGATGATCGCCGATGGCGATCACGTGATGGTGTGCCTGTCCGGCGGCAAGGACTCGTATACCCTGCTCGACATTCTTTTGAGCCTGCAACGCAGCGCGCCGGTGAGCTTTGCGATCACCGCCGTGAATCTCGATCAGAAGCAGCCGGGATTTCCCGCCCATGTGTTGCCCAAGTATCTCGAAGATCTCGGCGTGCGCTGCCGCATCATCGAGCAAAACACCTACGCCGTGGTCAAGCGCGTGATTCCGGAAGGAAAGACCATGTGCGGACTGTGCTCCCGGCTGCGCCGCGGCGCGTTGTATCGATTTGCCGCGGAGAACGGCATGACCAAAATCGCGCTTGGCCATCATCGCGACGATATCGTCGAAACCCTGTTCTTGAACATGTTCTTCGGCGGCAAGTTGAAGGCGATGCCCCCGAAACTGCTCAGCGAAGATCGCCGCCACATCGTGATACGGCCGCTGTGCTACGTGCCGGAGCGAATGATCGCGCGCTATGCGACGGCGCGTGCATTTCCCATCATTCCCTGCACGCTGTGCGGTTCGCAGGCCAACATGCAGCGCCTCGCCGTGAAAGACATGTTGCACCGCTGGGAGCAGGAGTTTCCCGGCCGGATCGAGGCGATCTTCTCCAGCATTTGCAATATTTCCGGCTCGCAGCTGGCTGATCCTGAGCTGTTCGACTTTGCCGGACTCGAGGGCCGCCGTGTGCTGTCGCCCATGACGGAAGCCGACGAGGACGCCTTGGCGGAGGAGCTGGCAATGGGGCTGCCTTAAGTGAAGGCATCTTAAGTGAACAGCGCGCGGCGGCCTCGATCGCGAACCAAGGTCTGGGAGAAGCTGTCGGACGATCAGCTCCTGAGCCTGCGCTTCTGCGATTTGAAGCTGAGCATTCAGGGCACCGAGCTGCAGGACGCCATCGAGCGTCTTTATCGCGAACTGTCGATGCGAGGCATTCGCTTTCGTCCGCATTGCTGGCTGGCTCAGGAGTGGTTTTCTCCAGACGGCATTCCAGGAATCGCCATACCGTTCTACCTCGCTCACAAGCGCTTGATCAGCATCGAGCGCAGATTCATGCGCGAAGTGGAGGGCGGCAATCGCAACTGGCTCATGCGCATTCTGCGCCATGAAGCGGGGCACGCAATTGATTCGGCCTACCGTCTGCGGCGACGCAGTCACTGGCGCTCGGTGTTCGGGCCGGCTTCGCTGCCATACCCCGACACTTATCGGCCGCGGCCCGGCAGCCGCCGCTTCGTGCAGCACCTGGGGGCGTGGTACGCCCAGGCGCATCCGACCGAAGATTTTGCCGAAACGTTTGCCGTATGGCTCAAGCCGAATTCTCCGTGGCGGCGTGAGTACGAGGGCTGGCCGGCCTATGCCAAGCTGCAGTTCATCGATCGGCTTGCCCAGGAGATCGGCGATCAAACGCCGCTGATCGCGGATCGCAACACCATCGAGGATGTCACGCACGAGACCGGCACGCTGCGCGAGCACTACCGGCAGAAACTCGCGCGCTATCGGCTGCCGCGCCGCTCGGGCGCGGACGAATTGCTGCTGAAGGTGTTCACCACCGCGCCGCGCAATCGCTCCGCGCCGAAAGCCGCCAGTGTGCTGCGCGAAATGCGCGCCTCGTTGCGGCAGCAAATCCAGCGCTCGGGAGCCTACAGCGAATACCTCGTGCACCAGGTGCTGCGCCTGATGATCGAGCGTTGTGAACGCCTCGGCTTGCATGTTCGCGCACCGCGGCGCGAACTCAAGGGCCAGCTGTTGTGGGTGGTGGCGCGTATGGCGGAGTCTTACGAAGATCGCAAGCTGCCGCGGGTGGCTCTATGAGGGCCGTGTTGTGAGGGCAGCGCCGTGAAGAGGGTGCGCGCCCTGGTCCTGGTGCATTCGACGCTCGTGCCGCCGGATTCGCTGAAGGGCTCGACCGAGAAAGAGATCGAGGAGTGGCGCACCGAATACGATGTGATTTCGCATCTGAAGAAGGTGGGACACGAAGTCATGCCCTTGGGGCTAAGCGACAGCCTGTCGGAGCTGCGCCGCGCCATCACGGAATGGAAGCCGGGCATCGTGTTCAACCTGTTGGAGGAATTCGACGGCATCGTCACCTACGATCAGCATGTCGTGGCGTTTCTGGAACTCATGCACCAACCCTACACGGGATGCAATCCGCGCGGCATGCTGCTGTCGCGCGACAAGGTGCTGTCGAAGCAGCTGCTCTCCTATCATCGAATTCCGACACCGCAATTCATGGTGTTTGCGCGCGGCAAGAAGGCGCACATTCCAAAGAAATTGCGCTTTCCGCTGTTCGTGAAATCCTCCACCGAAGACGCTTCGCTGGGGATCGCGCAAGCCTCCGTGGTCGCCGATCAGAAGCAGCTCGCGGAGCGCATCGCCTTCATACACGAGCAGACTCATTCCGACGCGCTGGTGGAGGAATATATCGAGGGGCGCGAGCTGTACGTGGGCGTGATGGGCAACGATCGGCTCAGAGTGCTGCCGGTATGGGAGATGAGCTTCGGCTCCCTGCCGGAGAATCTACCGGCCATCGCCACCCGCAAGGTGAAGTGGGATCGCGGCTATCAACAAAGGTACGGCATCACCACGGCGGCCGCCGAGGATTTGCCCGACGGCACCGTGGCGAGATTGGAGCAACTGTCGAAGCGCATTTTTCGAGCATTGCATTTGACCGGCTATGCGCGCATGGATTTTCGTCTCAGGCCCGACGGCGAACTTTTCGTGCTCGAGGCGAACGCCAATCCGAACATCTCCGCCAAGGAAGATTTCTCCGCGTCCGCGCTCAAGGCGGGCATGAAGTACGACGACCTGCTGCACCGGATCTTGCAGCTCGGCGAGAATTATCCGGCGGCCTGGCGCGGCCTGGAGGCTTGATCTCCAAGCAGTGGACAATGGTTCGCAACTTCTGGTCTCGCGCGGTGTTTTGTAAAAACTCTGTCCGCGCGAGGTGTCGACGTGGGAACCATCGGCTTGATTCGGGCGCAATTATTGACGTTATCCTTGCTGACTCTTGGCGTTCCGGCGTTTTCACAACGAGCCGAAGCATCCGCACCACCCCATCGGCTCTCAGACGAGAGCTTCGTCAAAATCGGCGGTATCGACCAGTGGATATCCATTAAAGGCGAAGATCCTGCCGCGCCGGTGCTGATCATCGTGCATGGCGGACCAGGGGCCGCCTGGAGCGGGTTTCCTAACTTCGTTGCTTCCTGGGAGAAGGCATTCGTGGTGGTTCGTTGGGACCAGCGGGGTGCCGGACGCACCTTCGGCCGATCCGGGCCGGTCGGGGCAGGCGTTACGATCGATGAGATGGCGCAGGATGGAGTGCAGGTAGCGGAATTTGTTCGGCAGCATTTGCACAAAGACCGCGTGTTCCTGATGGGCGTTTCGTGGGGCTCCATTCTCGGTGTGCGTATGGCCAAATCGCGGCCGGACCTCTTTTATGCTTATGTGGGCACCGGCCAGGTTGTGAATTGGACCAAGGGCGAGGCCCTTGACTACGCTCGCGTGTTGGCCAAGGCCCACGCGGCCAATAACCAAGAGGCGATCGTTGCGTTGGAGAAGATCGGCGCACCGCCGTACAAAGCACAGCGATCCCTGGGCGTCCGTTCCAATTGGGCTGCTTACTTTGAACCTGGAGCGCTCACCAATGCTCAACTGCTCAAAATGCCTTTCTCTGCACCGGGATATAGCGTCAAGGATGCGCAAAACTGGTTGGATGGACTCGTCTCAAGCCAAAACCATTTCTTCGGCGAGGAGATGGACGGAGCTTTCGCGCGAGAAGACCTGACCACTCTCGGCTTGCACTTCGATATTCCTGTTTTCATCATTCAGGGAACGGAAGATGACATCGCACCCGCGAGTCTGGCCGAAACTTACGCGCATTCTCTGAGCGCGCCGCACGTGGAGTACGTGCCGATCGCAGACGCGGGCCACTATCTGTTCATGACAAGATCGGATCTTTTCCTCAGCCTGCTGAAGCAGCGCGTTCGCCCGCTCGCGAAAACCTGATTTGAGTAAAGCGGTCAAGGCCGCGTCCAGCGGTTCAGCCAACTCAGCACAGTGTCGTACCACTGAATGCTGTCGGCGGGCTTCAAGACCCAATGATTCTCGTTGGGAAAGTACAAAAGCTCGCTCGGAATCCCGCGGCGTTGCAGGGCCGTGAACACCGCCAGGCCCTGTGAGTCCGGCACGCGATAGTCCTGCTGACCGTGAATCACCAGCATGGGCGCCTTCCACTTGGCCACATGGTCGATGGGATTGAACCTGGCATACGCTGCCTGGTTTTGGTATTCGGGCCCGGAGAACTCGTGCTCGGGAAACCAGAGCTCTTCGGTCGAGTAATACATGCTGCGGTTGTCCAAGATGCCATCGTGGCTGACCAAGCATTTGAAGCGATCCGGCCACTGGCCCGCGATCCAGTTGATCATGAAGCCGCCGTAGGATCCGCCCAGGGCGCACACATTTTCTCCGTCGAGCCAGGGATTGGCCTTGAGTGCCTCGCTCAATCCCAGCTTCAAATCCTCGAGCGGCTTGCCGCCCCAGTCGCCGCTGATTGAATCGGTGAACGCCTGACCGTATCCGGTGGAGCCGTGAAAATCGATCATGACGACCGCGAAGCCCGCGCCGGCGAAGGCTTGCGGATTCCAGCGCCAGCTCCAGGCGTTGCCGAAACTTCCCTGCGGGCCGCCGTGAATCAGGAATGCGACCGGATATTTCCGGTCAGGCTTGAAATCGACCGGCTTGACCACGTAGCCGAAGACATTTTCATTGTTGGCGCCGGGGAAGGTAAATTGCTGGTATTCACCGAATTTGCGTTGCTCGAGCACCGTTTGGTTCAGGCGGGTCAACTGCGCGGGCTTGCCGCCGGTGAAGCTGACGGAATAAAGATCCGCAGGAGAACTCAAGTTGCTGGCGGTGTAGAACACTTTCGAGGTGCCCACGCCAAAGCCTTCAACCTCGCCCGCACCGGTGATGGCCGATGCCCTGCCGCTGGCGGCATCGATGGCCCACAGCGGGCGCTGCCCCAGATGATCGGCGGTCGCAAACAGGGTCTTGCCGTCGCGCGACCAGGCAAAACTGTTCATCGAACGATCCCAGTGCTGCGTCAGCGCCCGCGCGGCCCCCGACTGCAGATTCAGCAGCACCAGGTGAAAGCGATCCGCTTCGAAGCCCGGCCTATCCATCGCCAGGTACGCCAGTTGCGAGCCGTCGGGAGAGAATGCCGGTTGTCCATCCCACGCCTTGTTGTCGGCGGTGAGATTCTTGGGCTGTGTGCTGCCGTCGGCGGCAACCGTATAAATGTCAAAGTTCGTCGACCACGCTTCGCCTGCCGTGGCGCGGACCGAGAACGCCACCTGCGCGCCGTCGGGACTGAAGGCGTAGTCCTCGTGGCCGCCGAATGGCTTGCCGGGCACATCGCCAATCCCGCCGGTCAGATTGACCGGCGTGCCCTGCGCCACGCCGTTGTCGTTCAAGGCCATGGTGAAAACTTGCGAGCGCCGGCCGTCGCTCCAAGTGTCCCAATGCCGGATGAAAAGCTGCGTATGCAATGCGCCCGTCGCTGAAGTGTGCGCGCTCGCATCCAGCCGTTTTTTGGTGCAAGCCAGATCCGCGCAATCCAGGAAGACCTCGACGCTCACCAGAATCCTATCTGCCTTGGGCGATACATGAAAACTGCCGACCTCGAGCGGCAAATTGGTCACCTGGGTGGATTCGGGCACGGGGGTGTCGCCACGAGGCCCGGTGCCGCTCGAACTGATTCGCCACACCTGGTTGGTGCCGCTGCGATTGGATAGGAAGTAAATGAACTTGCCGTCCTTGCTCCACTCGGCAGCGCCTGCGTTGGGACCGCCGTCGGTGAGGCGCAGCGGCACAGCGCCGCGTTTTCCGGTATCGAGCAACCAGACTCCGGTACGGCCCTTGTTCGCCTCCATGTCCGTGGTGCGCTGCGTGTACGCCACGCGCTTGCCGTCGGGTGCAACCGCGACCTCGGAGATTCGTTCCATGCGCACCATGTCTTGAACGGTGAAGGGCAACGTCGGCTCCGGTGCACGCGATTGGGCCGCACAGGCGAAGCCCGCCACGCACCAAAGGCCAAGGGCTAGACTCAAGCGTTCGGCGGTCATCGGTTGCTCTCTTGGTGGAGGTACGCCCGCAATTGTACTCCAGGAGCCTTTAGGCAGGCTCCTTAGGCGCCAACTTGATCGACAAATGGCAGGGGATGTCCTTCCTGCATCGACGCATCCTGCCATTCGCCGACCGCGGGATCATTGAGCGCATGCTCAAGGTAGGATTGTGATGCGGCGCTTAAGCTGGCGCCGTAGCTCTGAAAGCGAAAAAAGACCGGGGCGAACATCGCGTCGGCAATGCCGAATTCACCGAACAACCAGCCGCCGCCGGCGCCGTAGCACACCCTGCAGCCGGACCAGATCTCATCGACGCGCGCAATGTCTGTTTGAAGTTGCGGCGTCAGCGGCACGCGCCGATTTCTGGCGCGTACATTCATCGGACACTCGTTGCGCAGCGTCTGAAAGCCCGAATGCATTTCGGCGGCGATTGAACGCGCCCGCGCGCGAGCGGCGCGATCCTTGGGCAGGCCCAAGCCCGTCAATTCGGCGACATACTCGCAGATGGCGAGCGAATCCCAAATTTTGACGCCGCCATCGATAAGCAGCGGAACGCGCCGCGACGGTGACAGTGCGGCGATCTGCGCCTGATAATCGCTTTCGTCGAAATAGACCAATTGTTCCCGGAACTTGAAGCCCGCTTTGCGTAAGAATAGCCAGGAGCGCAACGACCAGCTGGAGTAATTTTTGCTGCCTATGAGAAGAACAGACGTGCTGCCGCGCAGGGTCACTTTTTCGTTCATGTGCGAATTCTAACAGTTGCGGAGTATCCATGAACGCACTCGCGGTCTTGAGTTTCGATTTGGACGACACGTTGTGGCCGGTGGAACCCGTGATGATCGCCGCCGAAACCGCGATGCTGTCGTGGCTGGCGGAGCGGCATCCCGAGGTCATGCGCGGCCGCACAGCGGAGTCCGTGCGCGCCATGCGCGCAAGGATTGCGGTGCGATTCCCGGAGCGCAGCCACGACATGACCTTCCTGCGTCACCAGGCGCTGACGGAGATGTTTGCCGAGGCGGGGCAACCGATCGCGCACGCCGATGAGGCATTCGAAGTGTTCTATGCCGAACGCAACCGCGTGAAATTGTATGACGAGGTGGAGGCTGCGCTCGAGCGCTTGAGCAAACGCTATCGATTGTTTGCGTTGAGCAACGGCAACGCCGACTTGCAGCGTTGCGGAATTGCGCATTGGTTCGAGGGACATATCACCGCCATCTCGGCGGGCGCTGCGAAACCTGATGTGAGAATTTTCACCCGATTGCTGAATGAAGCCGGGGTCGAGGCGGCACAGGTGCTGCACATCGGCGACGATCCGCACCTCGATGTCGTCGGCGCGGCGCGTGCCGGCATGCAGGCGGCGTGGCTGAACCGCGACGCGAAAGCGTGGCCTGCGCATCTGCCGCCGCCGTCGCGCACCATTTCGACGCTCGCAGAGATTATGTAGCACCAAGTGGATGCATGCACGGCCTTGGCAGCCTACGCGTGCGACTGCTGATAGAAAAAGCCTGAAAAAATAGGCATTTTCTGACGCCAGTTCGCGCTTTTTACGTTTACTTAGGCGTAGCGTGGTCGATAGGATGGTGTCAGCTTCGAAAAGGATGCCGGGCATGCAAGCAAATCTTGCGGGACCTCTTGTAGCGGTGAGTTCGCTGCGCGAATTCTTTCGTGACGCATTTCACACTGCGAGCGAACATCAACATCTCGACATCGACGAGCAGGCTGAGCAATACGTCGTCAATCTGCTCACGATGTTTTCACGGGCTGACGCCTTGTACGAAAAGACGCCGGATGGGCTGCGCATCAGGCCGCTGGCGCGCATGCTGGCGGATGCGTTGGAAGCACCGAACGCGAGCGCCCGCCAGCGCGGTCTGCAACGGCTGGGCGATGTCTCCTTGTTCATCGCCGGATTTTTCGCGCGCAGCTTTGCGCGCAAATTGATCGACATCGACTATCACATCGCCATGGGCGGCAACGCCTACAGCTCTCTGGCGGATACCATGCAGCGCTCGATGTCGGGACGCTGCGTGGCGGCCGTCTATGCTCAACTGGCGCAGAAATTCCAGGGATTGGTCGACGCGCTGAATGAAGTGAGCGATATGTCGTATCGGCACACTGACGCCGACATATTGCGGCTCTACGAAATGTGGATGAAGACCGGCAGCCCGCGGGCAGGGGGCCTGCTGCGCCGGTTGGGGGTGCAGCCCGTCACGGCGGCCGGTGCGCGCCGGGAGCACTGATCCGATGGTGCTGCGCGGCCTGCAGTCGCTGCTCGAGCGCTTGTACGACGTCGAGCCGCCGTACGACGTGGATGATTTCTTGGTCACGGACCGGCGCGAAGTCGCTTGCGCCGAGCCGCAGAACGATCGGCGCGCGCCGGACGAGGAGCTGCTGCTGGCGGAAACGGCGGACGGCGCCGGTGTCGCGTTGTACTTGGATCCCGATGTACTGCAGCGCCTGGAAGCGGCGAATCCGCATCACGCTTTGACCGAAGGCAATCTGGCGGACTACTGCACCGCGCTCGAAGGGGTAAGCCATTTCGTTTATTCGACCTGGCGGCTGGACCGCGACTCGCCGGTGTCATTGCTGGAACTCGAAACCCAGGCCGAGGTGGACAAGTACGCCGTGACGGTGTTCTTGCTGGCGCGCCAGCAAGGGGGCCACGCATACCCCGCACAGGTGCACGCGCGGCTCTTCGATCATGTCAGCTTCGATGCGCGTCTCGAGCCCGATCAATATGAACGCTACCGGACGGCGCATCGCTGCGCCGCCAATTATTGCCGCCGATTGGAGCGGCGATTCGTGAACAGGGGCGTGGCGAGAATCGAGGCAATGGTGCGCGAACTGCGCGGATTCTATCGTCTGAGGCACGACGCCAAATTGCGTCACGCGCTGGCGTGACGCGTCATTCCTGAGGTTCTTCGTCCTTGTTGCCCTCGGCCTGTTTTTTCGATTTCAGCCATTCGCCCAATTTACGCAGATCTTTTTTCGCCGGTGGCGGCTTTTTCCCCAACTTGCCGCTGTCGTAGGGGTCGTAGCCCTTTTTCGTGCCGAGCGGGTTGGCACGCACCGTCTCGAAGGGCGTCGGAGCGTCATCGGCGATCGACAGGGTGGGGTTCGCGAGCTTTTGCAGCCGCTGCGTCGATACCTCAACGCCGAAGGAACCGGTCTCGAGCTGCCATTCCCAGACGGCATTGCCGCGGTCGTCGAATTTGACGCGCCCGGTGGTTTTCTCACGGCGGGCGTCCTTCTTCGAGGACGGCTCTTCCGGGCCGCTGGGGGCCGGTTTGGCGGCGGATTTTGGACCATCGTTACTCACACTACCTTTTTAGGCAATGCGGAGGTTAAGTCAAGCCGGAGGCCTCTAAAAGCAGCGAAGCGTCACAGTTGCAGCTGATATTGTGCGCGCCACAGCGCCATCGCCGTTTTGCCGTCGTTCCATACGCCGCGCAGGACGAGGTTCAAGGCTTCATCCAGCGGGAGCCATTGGATTTCCAATTCCTCATCGGCGTCCGGACTGGCGGAGCCTACTTTAAGATTGCGCGCCAGGTACAGGTGGATCACTTCGGTAAATATTCCCGGCGCCGGGATGTACAGCCCTAACGACGTCCATCGCTGTGCTTCGACCCCGGTCTCTTCCTTCAGTTCGCGCAAGGCGCAAACTTCAGGCGGTTCGCCGGCATCGAGTTTGCCCGCCGGAATTTCCCACAAAAAATCTTGAACTCCGTGCCGGTACTGGCGCACGACGCAGACGCGGTTGCTGCCATCGACCGCCACCACCGCCGCCGCACCCGGATGGCGGACGAAGTCGATGTCGTACTCACGGCCGTTCGAGTAGCGCAGCCGTTCAGTGGAAACTTGGATGACGCGGCCGCTGTGCGTTGGGAAGCTGGCGGCGACCTGGGGTTTCAGCATGAACGTCAAGGTCCTATGTGCAAACGCAAGGGTGACGATCATCGCTGAAACTCGGCCAAGTGTGTGATCTGCCTCCTCGCTTCGCGAAGGGTAGATACGCGATGCTCCGGGAAGTTACATGGTGTTGCGTCGACATCTGGATATACGTACAGTAGCGTCACCCGTATGATGAAAGCCAAGCCCAACGCATTCGATACGCTCAATCCAGGGCAGCGCCGCGCCGCGACGTTCGGCACGGCGGTTGCGGACAAGGGGGTAAGTGCGGGTCCGCTGCTCATCCTGGCCGGCGCCGGGACCGGCAAGACCAATACCCTGGCGCATCGAGCCGCGCACCTGGTGCTCAACGGCACCGATCCATCACGCATCCTCATGTTGACCTTCACGCGCCGCGCCGCGCAGGAAATGATCAAGCGCACCCAGGTCATCGTCGCGGAAGTGATGTCGGATCGCGGCAAGGCGGGCGATCGCAGCGTCGTATCGCGATTGATCTGGGGGGGAACCTTTCATTCCATCGGGAGCCGCATCTTGAGGCTCTACGCCAAGCACCTGGGACTCGATCCGAACTTCACGGTGCTCGATCGCTCCGATGCGGCGGACCTGATGGATGTGATCCGTCATGAATTGGGATTCTCCGGCAAAGACAAGCGGTTTCCGCGCAAGGATAGCTGCCTCGCGATCTACTCCTATCGGGTCAATACGCGTCTGGCGCTGAAGCAGACGCTCGAGGAGCAATTCCCGTGGTGCCGCGAATGGGAGGCGGATCTGACGCGCCTGTATCGCGAATACGTAGGGCGCAAACAGAAGAATCGCGTCTTGGACTACGATGATTTGCTGCTCTACTGGCACGTCATGATGCAAACTCCGGCTTTGGCGCAAAGCTTGTCCAAGAATTTCGATCACATATTGGTCGATGAATATCAGGACACCAGCACCCTGCAGGGCGAAATCGTCCAGGCGCTCAAACCCGACGGCAGGGGCGTCACGGTGGTCGGCGACGATGCTCAGGCCATTTATTCTTTCCGCGCAGCCGCGGTCGAGAACATCTTGGGCTTCGCCGATCGCTACAAGCCGAAGGCCGACGTCGTGGTGCTGGCACAGAACTATCGATCGACGCAGCCGATACTGGATTGCGCCAATGCGCTGATGTCGGAGGGCGCCCGCCAGCATCGCAAGACCTTGCTGGGCACCCGGCAATCGCTGCAAAAGCCGCTCTACGTGGCGTTGGACGATGCGCAAGCACAGGCCGAATACATCACCGGCAAGATTTTACAGACTCGCGAAATCGGCGGGTCCTTGAAACGCCATGCAATCCTGTTTCGCAGTTCGCATCACAGCGACGTGCTCGAAGTCGAACTGGCGAAGAAAAGCATCCCCTTCGTGAAATACGGCGGGCTCAAGTTTCTGGAGGCGGCGCATGTCAAGGACATGATGTCGGTGCTGCGCTGGGCCGACAATCCGCACAACACCGTGGCGGGATTTCGCGTATTGAAGTTGCAACCGGGCTTCGGACCGGCCAATGCCAAACAGGCTTTGGAGCACTTCGAGGCGCACGGATTCGAGGCGAAGGCTCTCGCGGACTTCGATGCGCCGCAGCCCGTGAAAATGGAGTGGAAGAGATTCTGCGCGTTGTTCGAGAAGCTCGCCGATCCGGCGACGCCCTGGCCGGGCCAGGTAGGCCTGGTGAAGGATTGGTTCAAACCCCAGCTGGAACGAATCTACGACTCCGGTTGGACGCGCATGGGCGACCTCGAGCAACTGGACCAGCTGTCGGTTCAGCACCCCAGCAGAGAACGGTTCTTGACCGAGCTTACGTTGGATCCGCCGCTTGCGACGAGCGATCAATCGGCCGGCGCCTCGAAGGACGAGGACTACGTCATCTTGTCTACCATTCACTCCGCCAAGGGCCAGGAGTGGGACTTCGTGTACGTGCTCAACGTTTCCGACGGCAATTTTCCGTCCGAGTTCGCAACCGGCAATACCGAAATGATCGAGGAAGAACGCCGGCTCTTATACGTCGCGATGACTCGCGCGCGCAATGAGTTGCATCTGTGCGCGCCGCTGAAATTTGCGGTTACTCAGCAGGCGAAGAACGGCGACGCCCATGTGTACGGCGCCAAGAGCCGGTTCATGACCGACAAGGTGCTGGATAGCATGGAGAAGATTTCTGTGCGCACCACCGTCGGTGCGGAAAACTTAAAAGCCAGCGATACGGCAACGGTCGACGTCGTCGCGCAACTCAAAGAAATGTGGTGAGTGCCTTTCGGGTAGCGCCGCTACCCGTCAGGGGCTTACCAGCGGCGTGACCCGCCGCCGCCGCCACCGCCACCGCCACCACCACCGCCTCCGCCCCCACCTCCGCCGCCGGGTTTTCGCGGCGCTCGTTCTTGGGCCTCATTCACGCGCAGCGGCCGGCCTCCCATCTGGAAGCCGTTCGTCTGTTGGATGGCGTTTTGCGCTTCGCCGGCGGCCATATCGACGAACGCGAATCCGCGGGGCCGCCCGGTCTCCCGATCGTTGATGAGTTTGACGGATTCGACTTTGCCGTGGCGCTCGAAAATCGCACGCACTTCGTCTTCTGTTGCGGTGAATGGCAGGTTGCCAACATAGATCGTCGTCATTCAACTGGTCTCACTGACTTAAGTTTCAACACCAGACACCGGCGCGAGTTGCTGCGCCTAAGCCTGTACCCAGCGGCCGTACACTAATATGGACTAGGGAAACGACCTAATGACCGATGCTACGCTTTGAGATTATTGTTGGCAAACGCAAGGTTTACGGCGGAAAGAGGCTTTTATTCGACCTCTAAGTAAGCATAGCCGTTGAGTTCGTTTTCATAAAAGCGCTTGACCGCTTGGGCCTCGGTCAGCGACATCCGGCCCTCTTGGACGGCCCTCTCGCAGTCCCGGGCGATCCCCGGATACAGCTCATCGGTGTCGTACTCCATGTACTCGAGCACCTTGTTGGCCGTGTCGCCCTTGACGATTTCCTCGATCCACCAGCCGCCACCCTCCTGCAGCCGGATGTGCACGACGTGGGTATCGCCAAACAGGTTGTGCAAATCACCCAGAGTTTCCTGGTAGGCGCCCACCAAAAAGGTGGCCAGATAGTAAGGCTCGCCGGGGATCAATTCATGGACCTCCAGCGTGCGCTTGGTGATTCGAGGGTGCACGAAGCGATCGATTTTACCGTCTGAGTCGCAGGTGATATCGGCCAGCACCGCATTGCGCGCCGGCCGTTCAGTCAGCCGCTGGATGGGCATGATCGGGAACACCTGGCCGATGGCCCAGCTGTCCGGGAGCGATTGGAAAATCGAAAAATTGCAGAAATAGATGTCGCTCAGCATGTCCTCGAGATTTTCGAGCTCTTCTGGAACCCGATCGAGCTTGCGGCAGTAATCGCGGATCTTGGCGCAGGTCGCCCAGTAGAGCTTTTCCGCCAGTCCGCGAAATTCGAGACTCAAATACCCGAGGTTGAACATTTGCAGCGCCTGTTCGCGGGCCTGTAGTGCGTCGTGATAACACTCCACCAGACGCCGCTCGTTCACCGATCGATAGCTGTCGAACAGATCCAGCACCGGTTGCGGCACTTCTTCCGACCCGTGGTAGTCGTCGGCCGGCTTGCCCGTGACTTTGAATTGATCGAGCTTGGAGGAGCCCAGCGTATCGAACACCAGCAGGCTGTGATGGGCGGCGATGGCGCGGCCCGACTCACTGACGATCATCGGATGCGGCACGGCGCGCGCATCGCAAACGCTCTTGATGCGGTACACGACATCGCTGGCGTATTCATTGAGGGTGTAGTTCATCGAGGACTCATAGTTGGTCCCGCTGCCGTCGTAGTCGACGCCCAAGCCGCCGCCGATGTCGATGTACTTGAGGCCCGCGCCCATGATTTTGAGTTCCGCATAAACATGGGCCAGCTCGTTGATGGCATCCTTCACGCGCCGGATATCCTGCAGCTGGCTGCCGGGATGGCAGTGAACCAGTTGCAGGCAGTCGAGCATGTTGCGCTCCTTGAGCAGCGCATACAGGTCGAGAATCTCGCTTATAAACAAGCCGAACTTGGATTTCTCGCCGGCGGATTCGCGCCACCGTCCGGCGCCTTCGCTCGCGAGCTTCACGCGCACGCCGATCTTGGGCCTCACGCCGTAGTTTTCGGCATGCTTGAGAATCAAGTGGATTTCTTCGTAGTTCTCGACGACCGGAATGATGGTGCGACCGAGCTTGGTCGCGATGATGACCGCTTCGATGTAGCTGTCGTCCTTGAAGCCGTTGCACACCACGAGACGATCGGGTGCATTCTCGGTGATGGACATGACTGCGAGCAATTCCGGCTTGGAGCCGACCTCCAGCCCGAAGCCGAATTCCTTGCCGTAGCGGTAAACCTCTTCGACGACCAATCGTTGCTGGTTGACCTTGATGGGGAATACCGCGGCATAACGATTCTTATAGTCGTTCTCGGTAATGGCCGTGGCGAACGCGTCCGCGAGATGCCGCAGCCGATGCGCGAGAATGTCGGAGAAGCGGATCACCACGGGAGTGTGCAGGTCGCGCGCCTTGAGTCCTTGGACCACATCGTATAGATCGATTTCGCGGGCCGCGTCCAGATTTGGCCGGATGACCACATGGCCTTCCGCATTGATGGAGAAGTATCCCTTGCCCCAGGCTTCGACCTGATACAGGTCCAATGACTCGGCGATCTTCCATGAGTGGTTGGGGGTGTTAAGCACTTTGGCGGGCGTGTTCATGTGGCGCGCACGATAACAAATTGGCGCTGCATGTAAATGACCGGGTTGTGCAATGGGCGCGCGAGCTTACGCGCCCCGGGCTACAGGTCGAGTCGGATCTCTGATCCATTCGCTCCAGGAACCTGCGTACAGCTTGGCGCCGCGCAGGCCCGCGACCTCCAAACTGAGCAAGTTGTGACAGGCGGTGACCCCTGAGCCGCACATCGCGGCCACGTGCGCCACCTCTATGCCGCCGAGACGCGAATTCCACAGACGCTTGAGTTCGGACGCGGGCAGGAATCGGCCGTCCGGCGCGAGATTGGCCGAAAACGGGTGGTTCACGGCGCCGGCGATGTGACCGGCGACGGCGTCGATGGGTTCGACCGATCCCGCAAATCGCTCCGCGGCCCGGGCGTCCACCAGCAGATGCTTCGGATCGGTCAAGAATGCCGCGATGTCCGCCGTGTCGATCACCGCCGTGCTGTCGGCAAGCGGTGAGATGCGGCCCCCTGGTGTCTCCCCCGGCAGAGGCTTCTCCTCGCCGGACTCCAACGTGCCCCCCGCAGCGGTCCAAGCCTGGATACCGCCGTTCAGCACGGCGACCGACCCATGCCCCAACCAACGCAGCAACCACCAAGCCCGAGCCGCGAATGATCCGCCGGCGTCGTCGTAGGCGATCACCTGGGTGGCATTGCCTATTCCCAACCTGCCTAAAGTGGCGGCGAAGTCCTTTGGCGAGGGTAGCGGATGGCGCCCGGAATTTGGGCTGATCGGCGCGGATAGGTCCTTGTTGAGGTCCGCGTAACGGGCTCCGGGAATATGGCCCTTCAGATACGCGCGACGGCCGCCCGCGGGGTTGATCAGGTCGAAGCGGCAATCGATCACGGCGACTTCGGGTTTGCCCACCAATTCTCGAAGGGCGAGTGCGTCGATTAAGGTACTAAAGGTCATTGAATCGAGCTTAGCGCGAGAACTTCATCCGCTACAATCAGCGGTATGGCACTCACACTCTATTGGGGCAGCGGCAGTCCCTTCTCGTGGCGCGTCCTGTTGGCGCTGGAGCACAAGGGGCTGCAATACGAGTCTCAGCTCCTGCACTTCGACAAGCAGGAACACCAATCGCCCCAGATGTTGAAACTGAACCCGCGCGGCCGGGTGCCGGTGCTGAAAGACGGCGACTACGTGGTGTTCGAATCGGTGGCGATACTTTACTACCTGGATCTGAAGTATCCGCAGCCTCCGATTTTTGGGCTCAGTCCGGAAGAAGCCGGGGTCATCATGCGGGTGATTTGCGAATTTCAGGCCTATGCAGAGCCCTCGGTGCAGAAGATCGTCGGCGCCATCTTTGCCGACCAGGTCGCCCCGGATATCGACAATCTCACCGATGCCATGCACCTCGTCGGCCGCGAGGCGCGCACGATCGAAGGCCGCTTGAGCAAGGAGGAATGGATCGTGGGCGCAAATTATTCCGCCCTCGACATGGTGATTTTCCCGTGGATACAGGTACTGCGGCGCGCGCTCGATCGACGCGCCGCTGCCGAACTCGGCGCGCGCTTCCTGCCCATGGAGCGCAACTATCCCGCGCTCGCTCGCTGGATTCACCGCATCGAAGCGCTTCCCGGCTACCAACGCACTTATCCGCCGCACTGGCGCGACTCTTAAACCCACGCAAAGGATCAAAGACAACATGGCAGGAAAATTATGAGCAAGCACGAAGTGCACGTGAAATTCGCGGGCAGGATCGTCATGGTCGGATTCGGCAGTATCGGACAGGGAATCTTGCCTTTGATCTTGCGTCACATCGGCACTTCGTCGGATCGAATCACCATCGTCACGGCGGAAGACAAGGGGAACACGGAAGCCGAAGAATTCGGCGTGAAGTTCGTCAAGACGGCGTTGACTCCCGCGAACCATCGAAAAGTTCTCGAGCCGCTGATCGGCTCGGGCGATTTCCTGTTGAATTTATCGGTTGATGTTTCGAGCGTCGCCCTCGTTCAATTCGCGCGCGAACGCGGCGCGCTGTACCTCGATACCTGCATCGAACCCTGGCCCGGCGGCTACACGGATCCGAACGTGCCGGTGGAGGCGCGCAGCAACTACCACATGCGCTTGGAGGCGCTGAAGCTGCGCAAGGGCCACGAAAAATCGCCGACGGCGGTGCTGACGCACGGCGCCAATCCGGGCTTGGTGTCGCATCTGGTCAAGCAGGCGTTGCTGAACATCGCCAAGGACACCGGCGTGGAAGCCGACGTCCCCGCATCCCGTGCCGGGTGGGCCAAGCTGGCGCAGGCGCTCGGCATCAAAGTCATGCACATTGCCGAGCGCGACACGCAGGTGGCCAATGTACCCAAGGCGCCCAACGAATTCGTCAATACGTGGTCGGTGGATGGTTTCGTGAGCGAAGGCGCGCAGCCTGCGGAACTGGGTTGGGGCACCCATGAGAAGCACTTTCCGGCGGACGGTGGGCGGCACAAGGCCGGCTCCGGCTGCGCCATCTACCTGAATCGCCCCGGCGCAAGCACCCGCGTTCGCACCTGGACTCCGGAGGCTGGACATTTCCACGGATTTCTCATCACGCACTCCGAAGCCATCTCCTTGGCGGACTACTACACGGTGATGGACGGTGCGCGCGTCGCCTACCGTCCCACAAGTCACTACGCCTACCATCCCAGCGACGCTGCGGTGATGTCGGTGCACGAATTCGCCGGCCGCAATTGGCATCTGCAAGACCGCAAACGCATCATGATGAAGGAGATCACCGAGGGCATCGATGAGCTCGGCGTGCTGCTCGCGGGTCACGCGAAAAACGCGTATTGGTACGGCTCGCAGCTTTCCATTGCCGAGGCCAGGGGCTTGGCGCCCTACAACAGCGCGACCAGCCTGCAAGTCACATCGGCCGCGCTCGCCGGCATGGTCTGGGCGATGGAGAACCCGCAGCGTGGCATCGTGGAGCCGGACGACATGGACTTCCAGCGGCCGCTGACTATCTGCAGGCCCTACCTGGGAGCCCTGGTGGGCAAGTACACGGATTGGACGCCTCTGCATCAGCGCGGCGAGCTGTTTGCCGAAGACCTCGACGCATCCGATCCCTGGCAGTTCAAGAACATTCGGGTGGTGTGAGCCCGTAGCTGATGGCGACCACCGTCAAGGTGGCCGCGCCGCCCGGCAGCTCGACGGTGACTTCATCGTCGAGACGTTTGCCCAAGAGGCTCCTTCCCAAGGGCGAATCCATGCTGATGTAGTCGCCGGCCATATCGAATTCGTCCGGCCCGACGATGCGGTACCAGCGAAGATCGGCGGCAGCGTTTTCGATGCGTACCCACGCGCCGAAGTACACGCGATTCGGGTCGCGCCGGCCTGGGTCCGCCAATGGGTCGACGATGGCCATGCCTTCGAGCCGCTTGCGCAAGAAACGTACGCGCCGGTCTATCTCGTGCAGGCGCTTCTTGCCGTAGGTGTATTCGGCGTTCTCCGAGCGATCACCCTGCGCCGCGGCCTCGGAAACGGCCTGGGTAACGCGCGGGCGCTCGTCGTGCCACAACTGGTCGAGCTCATCCTGCAGCCGCTTGGCGCCTTCGGGGGTGATGTACTTGGAACCGGGGGGTGTGGGCGGTCGATATCTTGACACGGTGCAATAATCTCAAGCGGCGTACAAGGGACGTGAATTGGTTCTTGAGGAACTGCAACCGACTGAGCAATCGCTCACAGATTGCGCCGGCCGCGAATCATAAGCTCTGCACCCATGAGCGCTAAATACTACACCCACTTTATCGCGCAATCGGAAGACGCCATCGAGTACAACGAATATCGAGGCGTCGTCGAATTGCTCGGGCAAGCGCGGAATGTGGAAGGCGATCGCGATATCGCGCGCATGCTGGCGCGCAGTTTTGACCTCGAGGAGACCGACATCCAAGTCCTTCAGTGGCACCAACTGCACTAGGCAACCGATCCCCTAGCGGGCTTTATTCCCTTCATTGAAGTCCGCCTCTCATGCCCCGAGCTAACACTCGGGGCTTTTTTTTGGCAAGTGGTAGACTTCGCCTCGACGCCCCCCAATCAAAGGGGCAGGAGGGGAAGATGGGTAAATTTGCTCTTGCCGTAGCCTTGGGCGTAGGCCTGCTTTTGTCGGGTTGCGGCTACAACAACATTCAGTCGACGGATGAGCAGACCAAGGCTGCCTGGTCAGAGGTGCTCAACCAGTACCAACGGCGCGCCGATCTCATCCCCAATTTGGTCAAGACCGTCCAGGGTTATGCAGCTCAGGAGCAAACGGTCCTGCTTGGCGTCACGGAGGCCCGGGCGAAGGTCGGTTCCATTCAGGCAACTCCCGAATTGGTCAACGACGCGGCCGCCATGGCCAAGTTCCAAGCAGCGCAGTCGCAACTGACGAGCGCCTTGTCGAGACTCTTGGTGGTGACGGAAAACTATCCGCAATTGAAATCCGATCAGAACTTCCGCGACCTGCAAGCGCAGCTCGAAGGCACTGAAAACCGCATCACCGTGGCGCGCAATCGCTATATTGAAGCCGTGCGCACCTACAACCTGGCCATCCGGTCGTTCCCGTCGAATTTGACCGCCATGATGTTCGGCTACAAAACCAAGGCGAACTTTGCCGTGGAGAACGAGGCGGCGATTTCCAAGCCGCCTTCGGTGGACTTCGCTCCGCCACCCGCGCAACCACCGGCGCAGCCGTCCGCGCCGGCGCCTGCCGCCACGCCGCCACCGGCTGCGCCCGCACACTAGGGAGCCCTAGTTATGGCCCGCCTCGGGGCAGGGCTGGTCCTGCTGTTCGGTTTAGCGCTCGCCCACGCGGACGTTGCAGTGCCGCCGCTGACCTCGCGCGTGACCGACCTGACGGGCACATTGTCGGGCGGCGCGGTCGCCCGTATCGAGTCGAAGCTCGCTGCCCTCGAGGCGAAGAAAGGCAGTCAACTCGCTGTGCTGATCGTCCCGACCACACAGCCGGAGGAGATCGAGCAGTACGGTATTCGAGTCGCGGATGCATGGAAGCTCGGCCGCAAGGGCGTCGATGATGGTGCGATCCTGATCGTGGCGAAGAGTGACCGGCGGGTGCGCATCGAAGTGGGGCGGGGTTTGGAAGGTGCACTGCCCGATGCCATTGCGAACCGGATCATTGATGAGACGATATCGCCGCACTTCAAATTGGGCGACTTCGACCGCGGTGTGGAGGCGGGAATCGATAAAATGATTTCCGTGGTCAACGGCGAGCCGCTCCCTCAGCCGGATAAAAAGTGGGAACGGCACGGCGGCTTGGGCAACATGCTGCCGCTGCTGCTGATCGTGGTTTTCGTTGCCAGCGGCGTGTTGCGTGCCCTGTTCGGCAGGCTGTTTGGATCTTTGGCCACCGGCGGCTTGGCCGGCGGCATCGTCTGGCTCTTGAGCCATTTGATTCCCATCGGCATCGGCGCAGGCTTCGTCGCGTTCTTGTTCGCCATGCTTTCCGGAGGCTCGCGCACCGGATGGACCAGCGGCGGCGGGGGCTTTGGCGGCTTGGGTGGACTTGGCGGTTTTGGCGGCGGGTTCGGCGGAGGAGGCGGAGGAGGCGGCGGGGGCGGAGGATTCAGCGGTGGCGGCGGCGGATTCAGTGGCGGCGGCGCCTCGGGAAGCTGGTAATGCAGATAGGACGCTTGCTGCGGCACGCCACGGCGACTCACTGGCGCACGCGAATGCTATTTCCCACCGCCACGCTCGATGCCATCGAGCAGGCGATTGCAAGGGCCGAGTCGACGCATGCCGGCGAGATTCGCTTCGCGATCGAAACGGCGCTGACGCCGAATCACATCTTGAACGATGTCACGCCGCGTGCTCATGCGCTGGAAGTCTTTTCACGATTGCGCGTTTGGGATACCGAAGCCAACAACGGTGTCTTGATCTACGTTCAATTGGCCGACCGCAACGTCGAAATAATCGCCGATCGCGGCTTTCAAGGCCGTGTCAGTCCGGCGGAGTGGGAAGCGGTGTGCCGTCTCATGGAGGAGCACTTCCGTGCCGGCCGCTTTCAAATCGGCTCAATTGCCGGTGTCGAGGCGATCGGCAACCTGTTGGCGCGTCACTTTCCGCAAGACGCCGCTGCCCTGAGGCATGTCAACCAATTGCCTGACCGCCCGACTTTGTTGTAGATAGAGCGCATGACCTGTCCATTCTTCGCTGTGTCTCGCAGAACTCTCGTCATGGCCGTGTGCTTGGGTGCGCTTGCGTCAAGCGGCTGCTCACTGTTCCGTCCGGTACCCAAAGAGCCGCCTGCGGCGGCCAAGGCATTGCCGCCCCCGAAGCCCGTGCTGCCCAAGCCCAAGGCAACGCACCATTTCGACCTGGATCCCAAAAGTGACATGGTGGGTTACGTGCAAAAGACCACCGTCGGCAAGGACGACACGTTGCCCGATATCGCGCGGCGCTTCGATGTGGGTTATGAGGAAATTCTCACCGCCAACCCCGGAGTCGATCCCTGGTTGCCGGGCGTCGGGCGCGAGGTTGTGGTGCCCACGCAATTCATCCTGCCCGCGGCTCCGCACGAAGGCGTGGTTGTGAATGTGGCCGCGATGAGAATTTTCTATTACCCGCCGCACAAAAAGGGCGAAGCGGAGACGGTGTACACGCATCCCATCGGCATCGGCAAAGTAGGTTGGAAGACTCCGGAAGGCACCACCAAAATCGTCAGCCGTCAAAAAGATCCGATTTGGGTGGTTCCGAAGTCGGTGCGCGCGGAGCATTCCGAGGATGGCGAGCAGCTTCCCGCCCAGGTGCCCGCGGGACCTGACAATCCGTTGGGCCAGTACATGTTCCGCTTGGGCTGGCCGAGCTACTTGATTCACGGAACCAACAAACCGTATGGCGTGGGTATGCGTTCGAGCCACGGCTGCATGCGCCTGTACCCTGAGGACATCGCTGTGTTTTTCGATCTCATCCCGATCGGCACGAAAGTGACCGTGGTGAATCAGCCGTATCTGTTCGGATGGCGCGACGGCACGCTGTACTTGCAGGCCTACGCGGTCATGGAAGACGATTCGCGCAATTGGACCAAGGATCGCAAGCGCCTGCTCGCCAATCTGCTGCATCCGAAACAACGCGGCAAGATTGCGCAGCACGACGATGAAATCGACTGGCAGCGCGTCGGCGACTTGGCGCACTCGCCGCGCGCGGTGCCGGTGCCGGTAACCGTCGGCGGCGGTGACGGCGTCGATGCCGTCATCGCGCAAGGGGTGCTGGTGCAAAACACATTGCCTGAAGGTTCCAACTGGGATGGGCAGTCTGGTTTGCTCGTGGATGAAAAGACCTTCAACGATCTGCTCAACGGACGTGACAAGGCGCCGGTAGGAATCCCATGATGCGTTCGAGTCTGGCATGCCTCGCACTCGCCATGTCGGGAGGCTCGAGCTTGAGCGCGGCGCGCGTCGACTTGGGCCCCATCGATCCGAACTTCGACTATCACTCCTATGCCAACGTGGATCAATTTCGAGTCACGCACTTGGATCTTGATTTGCGGGTCGACATGAAATTCCAGGGCATCACCGGCCGCGTTGTGCTGGAGCTGAAGCGCGTGGATCCGCGCGCCACCCAGATCGTGCTCGATACCAAGGATCTCATGATCTTGGACGTGACCCAAAAGGCCGCCGATGTCCTGGGCGCAACCGGCAAGAATCAAACGATTTGGGTCAGCCGGCCGTTTCATCTGGAGAAACCCGATCCCATCTTGGGCAGCGCGCTGGTCATCGAACTGCCGCCCTCGAAGAGAAGCACCGAAGCGATCAGAATCGACTACGAAACACTGGCGGCTTCCGCGGCATTGCAATGGCTGACGCCGAAACAGACCGCCCGACACAAGGCGTTTCTCTATACGAATTCCGAGCCCATCGGCGCGCGTAGCTGGATTCCGTTGCAGGACACGCCGCAGGTGCGTGCCACTTACAAGGCCAAAGTACACACCGATTCGGATGTGCGCGCGGTCATGAGCGCCGAGAATGATCCAAAAGCAAAGCGCAACGGCGATTACACCTTTGTCATGCCCGAGGCGGTACCGTCCTACTTGATCGCCCTCGCGGTGGGCGATCTGGAATTTCAGGAGACCGGGCCGCGCACCGGGGTATACGCGGAAAAGTCGATGATCAAGGAGGCCGCCAAAGAATTCGCGGATACCGAATCGATGATACAGGCCAACGAGAAGATGTTCGGGCCCTATCGCTGGTCGCGCTACGACGTGTTGGTGATGCCGCCGAGCTTTCCGGAAGGCGGCATGGAGAATCCGCGGCTGTCTTTCATCACACCCACTGTCGTGGTGGGCGATAAGAGTCTGGTGTCCGTGATCGCGCATGAACTGGCGCATTCGTGGGCGGGAAATCTGGTCGGCAATGCCACGTGGCGCGATTTGTGGCTCAACGAAGGCTTCACCGACTATATGGAAAGCCGCATCATGACCGCTGTGTACGGGGAGCAGCGTTCTTCCATGGAGGCCGTACTCGGCTTGAAATCCCTGCGGTCAGATCTTGCGAAACTGAAGCCTGCCGACCAGATTCTCGCCATCGATTTGCGCGACCGCGATCCGGACGATGTGTTCAGCGAGATACCCTATGAAAAGGGCCGGCTGTTCCTCAATTACCTCGACGCCAAGTTCGGCAGGGAACACTTCGATGCGTTCCTGCGCGGCTACTTCGATCATTTTGCCTTCAAGAGCATCACCACCGAGCAGTTCTTGGCGTACCTGCAGGAGAATCTGCTCGATCGATTTCCAGGCATCGTAACCCGCAGTCAAGTCAATGCCTGGGTCCTTGACCCCGGCTTGCCCGCGGATGCCGTGCTGCCCGTCACCACGATGTTTGAGCCGGTGGACGAGGCGAGAGCGGCGTGGCTCGCCGGAAAACTCGCGCCGAAGAAATTGGGCATGGATTGGATCGCACAGCAATGGCTGTACTTTCTGAACAACATGCCCGCGACGCTGCCGGCTTCGCAACTGGCCGATCTCGACAAGGCGTTTGGATTCAGCAAGAGCCCCAATGCGGAGATCGCGCATGGCTGGTTCAAGCTGGTCATCGCGAATGACTATCAGCCGAGCTTTCCGCGTCTCGAGGAATACTTGAAAACCGTCGGACGCCGCAAGCTCATCGCGCCGCTGTACGAAGCACTGATGAAAACGCCCTCCGGCGCGGTGGTGGCAAAACGCGTCTTCGCCAAGGCACGGCCCGGTTACCATCCGGAAACGGTCAAGGCGATCGAAGCCATCGTCGTTCCGAAAGAAGATACGAGCGAATGATCAGCGAGTGGATGAAGGTAATGCTCGAGGAGATATCGCGCAAGAAGGCCGAAGTGGAGCAGGCGCGCATCGAAGAGCAGCGGCGTCGCGAGGAAGGACTTGTGATACAGTCGGCGAAGTGCACCTCTCATGACTAGAATTTGGTGACGCCCAGCAATCTAGAACTGCAGGTCGCCGAAGAACGCGGCCCCGAGCAATCAATTTCGCGCACTCCAACGGCGCGCACCGCCTTCGTCGGCCGCACATTGCGCGGTCCGGTCAATCGTCCCGTCTTCATCAAGAGCTTCGCGGAATTTCAGCAGGTATTCGGCGGCCTGTGGCAGCCCAGTCTCTTGGGCTACGCCATCGAGCAATTCTTCGATAACGGCGGTCGCGAGGCTTTGATCGTGCGCGTGGTCAACGGTGCCCGTTCCGCAACGCTGACCTTGAAGGCGGCCTCACAGGTGCTCAAACTGCAGGCACTGCGGCCCGGCACACGCGAATTCCTGCGGGCCAGCGTCGATTTCGACAATATCGCCGCCGACGAGGTCTGCCTGTTCAATCTGACCGTGCAGCGGGTTCGCGCTCCGGGCACCGGTCAGGTTGAAGATCAGGAGATGTTCCATCGGCTCTCGATATCGCCGATTGACGAGCGCTACCTGCCGCGCGCGATTGCGCAATCCGCGCTGATTCGGCTCAAAGGGGACATGCCGGCGCAGCGGCCCGATCGAACCTTGGATCCTGCCAGCGGCCTTGCCACCGCCTACATCAATTTGAATTCCGACGGTGACGACGGCGCGCCGCTCACCGACTACGACCTGATCGGTTCGAGTCAGGATCACAGCGGGGTATTCGCGCTCGATCACGCAGCGTACTTCAATTTTCTATGCATTCCACCCTTGTCGCGCGATCAGGACGTGGGACCGAGCGCCTTGTTGGTTGCGGCGCGTTATTGCAAGGAGCGCCGCGCGCTGCTGATCATCGATCCGCCGTCGAGCTGGCAAACCGCAGACGATGCCCTGGCGGGATTGCGCGATTGGAATTTTCCCAATGAAAATGCGCTGATGTATTTTCCGCGTGTGCTCGCGCACGACAAGCTTCGAGGCCATTTTGAGTCCTTTGCACCCTGCGGAGCGGTGGCCGGCATGCTGGCGCGATGCGATGAGACCTCCCCGGTATGGCTGCCGACGCCACGTGAAGAACCCATCCTGCGTCCCGGCTTCAGGCCGGCCTGTCTGGTGGGCGAAGATCGGCGCATGCGACTGGCGAGCCTGGGCGTCAATACCGTGCAAGCCATACGCTCGACGGGACGCATGAGCGTGCGCGCACGCACCTTGGCGGCCGGCAATACGGCGAATGCCGATTGGCGCTACCTGTCGGCGCGCCGCCTGGCCCTGTTCATTTTGAACAGTATCGAGTGCGGTACCCGCTGGATCGCCGCGGCCGGCTCCCCGGCCGATGTTGCGGAAGACTTGACCTCTCAAGTGCGCGCATTTCTCGAAGGCCTGTGCGAAGCCGGGGCCTTCGGCACGCGGCGGGCGGATGATGCCTTTTTCGTCATTTGCGACCAGCGGGTCAATGGCTCTTCGTGGCGGGGTTCAGGCGAAGTCCGGTTCGTGATCGGTTTTGCATCGAGCCGCGAGCATGAGTTTCATTGCTTTCGCATTTCACAGTCCGCATCGCAGTCCGCGGCGGGCGGCAAAATTCAACCCGTCAGCTTGAATCGGCTCAATTTTTCGCAGTACAGCCCCGCGGAACTCGACTGGGTCGACAAAATCGCTAACCAGCTGCAATCGTAGCGGCAGCGGTCAGCCCCGCTTTTTTGCCAAACGTCTGCAACGGCCGCGAAGGGGTAATTCTTGAGTCGAACCGTCAATACCGTGGTGTTTTCGCACGGCAAGGAGAGCGGCCCCTGGGGAGCCAAAATCTCAAGGATGGCCGCGGTGGTGCGCGATCTGAATCTGGGCGTGGAATCGGTGGATTACCGCGGCATGGACGACCCGGGCCGGCGAGTCGAAAAACTGGTCCAAGTCGGCGGTGAACTCAAAGGGCCGCTGGTACTCGTAGGCTCGAGCATGGGGGGACATGTGTCTGCCGCCGCGGCCGCACGTTTGGCGCCTCGCGCCCTGTTCCTGCTGGCGCCGGCCTTTTACATGCCGGGATTCGAAGAATATACGCCGCAAGATGTCGCCGCCCCCACTGCCATCGTGCACGGCTGGCGCGACGCTGTGGTGCCGGTCGAAAACAGCATCCGCTGGGCCCGGGAACACCGGGCATCCCTCCACGTGCTGGATTCCGATCATCGATTGGAAGATCGGATCGGGCCGATCTGCGTCCTGCTGCGGGCTTTCCTCGCCTCGCTTATGGGTGCGGCTTGACGACTGCCGCCGGCTCGCGATCCGCGCGCTCGGTGGCCAGTTGCGCCATCGCCAATTCCCGCAAGCTTTCGCCCAATTGCTCGCCGCAGCGCCTGCCCATGGCATGAAAGCCGGCATCCAATGAAGCCATGTAGGCAGAGATGTATTGCTTGCCCGCTGTGGATTGCAGAAAAGACAAGACGTGCTTCAAGTCCGAATCGCTCAAGTCGCGATAGCCATAGGCAATGTAGCGGCGCATGGGCTCGCGCATGTTGCTTTCCAGAGTCTGACGGCTTGATTCGCCGGATTTACGGGCGCGTTCTTCGACAGGTCCGGGATCCATGCCGGAGCCGACCGCCGTTCCCAATGCCACGGCGGTGCCCATGGTCAGGAGTATTTGAATCGTCGATTCGGACGAGCGCTCGGCGCGTTCCAGTTTTTCGAACAGGACATTGCGTTGCGGTGTGGATGCCGCAGCCATCTCGCCATTCATGATCTTGTCGGCGGCCTCATCGCTGAGTGAGGCCAAACCGACATCGGCGGTCACCCACCGCTTGCCCGCGTCGCTGGCGAGAAACGCTTCGGCTTTCTTCACCGTGTCGGCGTCGAGATTTGACGCGAACGCGCTCAAGGCGGGTGCTTCGAACACATCGATCCGAAAGGCGCGGACCGCGGCGATGTTGACGGCGGAGAGCTGCGTGTCGGACAGCGGCGCGGAGGTATTTCCCTGGAACAGCTTGCGAATCTGCCCCGGCATCGAGCCCAAGGAAGCGCGCACTTGCTCGCGGATGGCGGCGGCCTGATAGAGCTGCGCCGCGGTGTCGATATCGACCGGCGCGGCCATGGCGGCATTCGCCATCGCGGCCAGACTCAAGACGAATGCAAAGCGGGACATGCGCGTATTGTACACTCAAGCTCCTTACCGGCCGGCAACCTCTGGGTGCTTCATGGGTTACGTTAAGTATTCGACAATGGCGCTGTCGGTTTTGTTCATTGCGGCCTGTTCTTCACCGGAACCGCCGCCTCCCGCAAAGACCGTCTTCGATCCGCTGACACGTCAGGTCGATCGGGCGCGCGAGGTGCAGAAAACGGTCGATGAGAAAGCGGAAAAGACGCGCAAAGAGATCGAGAATCAAGAAACCGGCGACAAAAGCGGCGATAACCGTCCCTGACTAGACGACCATGAATCCTTTTGTCGGCTTAGGTGCGGCCTGGCGATGGAGCGTGCGCAAGCTTTTAGGCTTGTGGGTGCGCGTCACCATCAAGCCCGACGATGCGGTCGCGGCGATCGCCGGAAGACCGCGGCCGGTGTGCTACGTCCTGGAGCGCGAGAGCCAAACGGACTTCGCGGTACTCAGCGGCGTCTGCGCGCAGCACAATCTGCCCCGGCCCGCGAGGCGCTTGATGATGGGAGAGAAGCGCGCCGATCGCGCTTATTTCGATTTGCTACGGCGCCAGAGCTTGTTCCGCACCCGCAATGCCGCGCGCGCGCCGCGGTATCTGGTGCAGCTGGTCGCGGCGGCAGCCGTGTACCCTCAGTTCGACGTCGACCTCGTGCCGGTGGCTATTTTCTGGGGCCGCGCACCGCATAAAGAGGTGAGCTGGTGGCGTCTGCTGTTCAGCGAAGACTGGATCCTGGTCGGGCGCTTCCGGAAATTCTTGAGCGTGATATTCAACGGCCGCAATACCTTGGTGTACTTCGGCGAGCCCATACGGCTGCGCGATGTCATGGAAAATGGCCTCACCGAGCAGCGCAGCGTACGGCGCATATTGCGTTCGCTGCGCATGGTGCTGCGCGCGCAGAGAGCGTCGAGCATCGGTCCGGACCTGTCGCATCGGCGCACCATGGTGCTGCAGATCTTGAAGACGCAATCCGTTCGCCAGGCGGTGCGCAGCGAGATGCAGGCAAGCCGGCTGCTGCGCCGCCCGGCCTTGCTGCTGGCGCGCAAGCATGCGCTGGAAATCGCCGCGAATTATTCCCAGGCCTTCGTCACTTTCATGGCCATGGCGTTGGGCCGCCTGTGGAATTCGCTGTACGACGGCGTGGAACTCGAGCACCTCGAGAATTTGAGCGCCGTCGGCGATGGGGTTGAAATCATCTATGTACCCTGCCACCGCAGCCACATGGACTACCTGCTGCTGTCGTACATCATTTACCGCAAAGGGTTTGCCGTTCCGCACGTCGCCGCCGGCGCGAATCTCAACATGCCGCTGATCGGACGCTTTCTGCGCAAGGGCGGCGCCTTTTTTCTGCGGCGGAGCTTCAAGGGCGACGCGCTGTATGCGGTGGTGTTCGCCAAGTACTTGGGGTTCATGATGGCCCGAGGCCATCCTCTCGAGTATTTCATCGAGGGCGGGCGCAGCCGCACCGGGCGGCTGCTCTCACCGCGCACCGGCATGCTGTCGATGACGGTGCGCAGCTATGTACGCGACCCGAAACGTCCGGTGATGTTCATGCCCGTGTACTTCGGCTACGAACGCATCGTGGAGGGCAGGACCTATATCGGCGAACTGTCGGGACGGCCGAAGCAAAAGGAAAGTGTCTTCGTCTTGCTCAAGTCCATCGTCTCGGTGTTGCGCAGCAAGTTCGGCAAAGTCCATGTGAATTTGGGCCGGCCCATAGCACTCGACGACCTGCTGCAAAAGCACAATCCCAACTGGCGCGGTCCGGCCGCAAATGACGATCCGCGCGCCGGTTGGATAGGGGAGGCGATTTCGGACCTCGCCGTTCGGATCAATACCGAAATCAACGCGGCTGCAGCGGTGACGCCGATCAATTTGGTGGCCATGGCGATTTTGGCGACCCCCAGGCAGGCGCTGCCGGAACTTGATCTCATATGCCAGTTGGAGCTGTATCAACGGCTGCTGCGCGATGCGCCGTATTCTCCGTTGGTGACCGTCACGCCCGACAGCGGCCGACAAATGGTCGCTTACGCCGAAGCCTTCGGGCTGCTGGAGCGGCAGAAGCATCCGCTCGGCGACATCATGCGCATGAGTGCGGAAAACGCCGTGCTGGCCACTTATTACCGCAACAACATCCTGCATCTGTTCGCCATGCCATCGCTGTTGGCGTGTGCCTTCGTGAGCAACGCAACGTTGCGCACCGCCGACATACAGCGGCTGGTGTGGCGCGTTTATCCGTACATTTCCGCGGAGTTGTTTTTGCGCTGGGACGAGACCGAAGTCAGCGCGGTGGCTGACTCGCTGCTCGACACCTTCGTGCGCCTGAATCTGCTGCAGGGCAATGCGGATCGCAGCGAATGGCAGCGGCCGGCACCGACATCCCTCGATGCCATCCGCCTCTCGGTGCTGGCTCAGGCAACGATTCAAACCCTCGAGCGCTACTACCTGGCGATCGCCCTGCTGCTGCAGGCGGGCAGCGGCGTCATTACCCATGAAGCGCTCGAAGAGCGCTGCCACCTGATGGCGCAACGCATGACCTTGCTTTATGGGCTGAACTCGCCCGAGTTCGTCGACAAGAGCCTGTTCCGCAATTTCATCGAGCTATTGCGCCGGCGCAACGTCATACAGCTGTCCGAGGATCAGAGATTGCTGTTCGGCGCGCCCTTGCTGGGGGTGGCGGCCGATGCTCAGCTCGTGCTGTCCGAACAGATCAGGCACAGCATCCTGCAGGTGACCTTGGGCCAGTGATCCATCGGACCCGGGCGCTAATCCCATCCCTGCCGGCCACGTTGCGATTTGGTTGCGCCACGCCGCTTCTTCGACTCGATGCGCCGCTCCTGCGAACCTTTGGTGGGGCGCGTCTTCTTGCGAATCTTCGGTTCGATCATCGCCGTGCGGATCAGTGCCGCCAACCGCTCAGCCGCCGCGCGCCGATTCTGCTCCTGGCTGCGCTCGCTGCGCGCGCTGAATAAAATGCTGCCGTCATCGACCAACTTCTGTCCCGCGATGGCGCGCAGCCTATTTCTGGCGGAAACCGGCAGGCTGGTGTTGAGCGGCAACAGGAATCGCAGCTGCACGGCGCTCGACACCTTGTTGACGTTTTGGCCGCCCGGGCCCGATGCGCGAATGAACTTCCATTCCAATTCTTCGTCGGGAATGACGATGTGCGGTGCGATCTCGATCGGCATGAGGAGGCTGGTCGAGCCCTGTTAGTCGAGTTCTGGAGGCGCGCTGTGCACAATGATTTCCCGCTGCGCGATGGGGATGGTGATCCGGTGTTCCTTGAACAGCCGCCAGATGGCCCTATTCACCTCGGAGCGGACATTGTTCACGCCCTCCTGGGGATCGGAAATCCAAAAACGCAGCTCGAGCTCGATGCCGCTTTCGCTGAAGTGCATCAACCGCGACACCGGCGCAGGATCGCGCAAGACGCGCGCCTGGCCCTCGCAAGCGTCGAGCAGAATTTTCAGCGCCAGTTCCGGATCATCCTTGTAGCTGACGCGAATCGGCAGTTTCAGCCGGATGCGCGGGTCGGTGTAGCTCCAATTGATCACGGCATTCGAGATGAGCTGCTGATTCGGCACCAGCATTTCCACGCCATCGCGATCGCGCACCACCACATAGCGGCCGCGCAACTCCTGCACCCAGCCGAAGTTCTCGGTGCTGGTGCCGGATTGGCCCGAGAGACTGATGACGTCGCCCGGTTTGATCGAACGATCCATGAGCAGCACGAAACCGGAGACGAAATTCGCCGCGATGGATTGCAGGCCGAATCCCAAGCCCAAACCCACCGCTCCGGTCAGCACCGTCAAGGCGGTCAGATCGACGCCCGCGGCGTTGAGGCCGATGAGAATGCTCAGGGCGATCAAGAATGCGTTGGAGAATTTCGCGATGCCGATGCGCGTGGACATGGCGACACTGGTGAGCTTTTTCACCCGCCGTTCGACCCAGCGGCTGACCCACGCGGCTGCCAGCATGAACAGCGTCAGCGTGAACAGCAATTTGAGCACCGACCATACCGTGATGCGGGTTTTGCCCGCTGCGATGCCGACTCTGTCCAAGGTGGCGATGATCGGATCCATCCAACCAAGGTATTCCGCGGCGATCGCCAGCCAGATCAGCAGCGCGACGCGCGTTTCCCAATTCTGGATCCAGGATTTGTTGCCGAGACTCGCGGCAAACACCAGCACACCGATGCGCACCACGATGTAAGCGAGGATCAGGCGTGCCGCCGCGCCGAGCAATGTCACGTCGAATCGCGCCGCCTGCAGCGAGCTGTTTGCCAGAAGCACCAGCACGAACACCACGATGATGGGCGTCACCACCACGTTGCCCTGGGTGGCGAAGTATCTCCACGCCAATGCCATCGGCGGCTTGTTTTGCTGGCGCAGATCGCGCCTGCTCAACTCCAAACCCACGAAGCCGCCGACCAGCAGACAAACGGCCAGCACGCCGATTTCGATCAGCACGTTGCGGGACGACAAAATATCGAAGAACGCCTGGATGCGCAGCCAGATCTCGCTCATGCGTTGAGATCCGGTATGAGCTGGCTTTCCAGTCTCGCGATTTGATCTTTGAGCAGCAGCTTGCGCCGCTTGAGGCGTTTCATTTGCAGCTCGTCCACCTTGAAGTCCATGCTGAGACGGGAGATGACGTCGTCGAGATCGCGATGCTCGATGCGCAGCTGGCGCAGGCGCTCGATGTTCTTGAACAGATCGGTATTGACGTTGTTCTTTTCGTCACTCACGTTTATAGACCGAAGCTGCGCCACACCGGAGTGATGCGATCCGGTAGCTTAAGGGAGCGGCCCAGTGGATTCCAAGCAGCTTGCGGATTGTGAAAATCCGAGCCCACCGATCCCAAAAGACCATGGGTCGCTGCGAGAGACGCGCAAGTTTCGACATGCTGGGCCCCATTGCCCCCGGTGACGACCTCGAGCGCCGTGCCGCCCGCCGCGGCGAAATCACCGAGCAGCCGCCGGCGCGCGCCCGAGGACAGGGAGTAGCGCGCAGGATGGGCCAGGGAAGCCACGCCGCCGGCGCCGCAAATCCAGCCCACTACCTGCTCGAGGGCCGGCCATTCTGCGGCGATGTGTGCGGCCTTGCCTTTGCTCAAATATTTGCGGAACGCCGCATCGGGGGTCGCAACATGGCCGCCGGCCACCAACGCCTGCGCGAGATGTGCGCGAGTGGGCAAGCCTGGATGCATCTCGACGGCGGCCAGCAGTTGCTTGCCGGGAAGATTGAGTTTCTCCAGGCGCGCGCAAATCTTGCGCATGCGGGAGCGGCGCAGCTCGCCTTGTGCTTGCAGCATGCCGCGCAGCTCGCGCGACGCAGGATCGATCCACAGCCCCAGCACGTGAATCGCCTGGGCGCGCCAAGAAGCGGAGATCTCCACACCGGGCACGAGTTCGAGTCCCAGGGCTTGCGCGGATGCCCAAGCCTCGTCGAGTCCCGCCACCGTGTCGTGATCGGTGAGCGCCACTACCTCAACCCCGGCGGCCGCAGCCCGCTCGATCAGCGCGTCCGGCTTCAGCGCACCATCGGAACAGTTCGAATGCGTGTGCAGATCGATGTTCAGCGCGCCGCTCACAACGGGCTGCCGGCAAGTCCCACCGCCTCGAGCCGGCCGCCGGCGAGCACGATGAAGCCTTGCGCGCGTTCGAAACCGTCATTGGTGTAGTCGAAGGTATAAGTTCGCAGCAGGCGTCGTTTGCCAGAGGGATAGCGGGTCAGCCTGAAACCGGCGAATGCGACGGTACCGTCCAGAAACTGCACCACAGCCCGGGAGCAGGTGTCCTTGGCGATGCGATTGGCGGCCTCTCGGGCATCCAAGGAGATCTGCCACGCCTTGTAGGCGCCCGCCAGAGCGCCCGCAACCGCCACGAGCATAATGAGGTCATTTTCCACGACTTGGATCTTAACCCTTCGGGGCCCAAGGCGCCGCCCCTTGGTTTTTAGGACTTGACCCCAAGCTTAGGATCATGGAAGCCGAGGCAAGCAATATGACCAATCATCATCAGCCGTCGCTGGCCGTGCGCGTCGATCCCTACGAGATGGTGCGCTATGTGCACGATCTGATGATGACTCCGCCATCGCATTCAGGCGACACGTCAATTGCCATCGCTCAGCGTCAATGGGGCGGCGATACGCCGTTGGCGCGTGCCGCTCACCTGCGCTGGAGCGCGCTCAACCGCGCCTTCGGCGATGCCCGGGTCAGCCCCTGGACCATGCCGCAGCGACGCGATCAGATTCATGTGCCGGCGGCGCTCATCGCGGCGGCCGGTGTTGCCAAACTGACGATGGCGGAGGACGAAGTCGTGTTCGATATTCCGACCTTGCTGGACGCCACTTTGCAACTGTGCGAGCCGGTGGGGCACGCCTGAGGCGACCGAAGCTTTAGACGACCGACGCCGCTTTAAGCCGGCAGCACGCTCGGGTCGCTGAAGGCCACGAAATCGCCGTTGATGACGCTCTCGCGGCAGTTGTAGCGCATCCGGTGACCGTCCATGCGCGTGACATGGCCGCCTGCGGCTTCCAGTATCGCTTGTCCAGCTGCGGTGTCCCACTCCGATGTGGCTCCAAAGCGCGGGTATAGATCCGCTTTTCCCTCGGCGAGCAGACAAAACTTCAGCGAACTTCCCACTCCGGACATCGTGTGAGGGCCCAATCGGGTCAAATATGCCGCCGTCTGCGGACTGGGATGGGAACGGCTACCGACAACGCGCACCGGCTGCTGCGGAGGACTCGTTTGAATGCGGCGTGCCTCGCCGCCATGGCGGCGGCTGAATGCGCCGACGCCGGCAATACCCCAAAAGATGACTCCTTGAGCAGGTGCAGCCACGATGCCGAGCAAAGGTTCGTGCTCCACGATCAGCGCGATGTTGACGGTGAATTCGCCGTTGCGCTTGACGAACTCGCGCGTGCCGTCGAGCGGATCGACGACCCACAATTCGCGCCAGCTTTGCCGCGCATCCCACGGCGCCGCCGCCGATTCTTCCGACAGGACGGGCACGTCTGGGGTAATGCGCTTCAAGCCCTCGATGATGACCCGCTGCGATTCCAGATCCGCCAAAGTGAGCGGCGAGTTGTCATCCTTGCGCTGCACGGTGAATCCCGAGTCGTAGATCCGCATGATGGCGGCGCCCGCGCTCTCGGTAATGGGCATCAAGGATTCAGCCAGGGCAGGAAGATTTCGCATCTGCTTTACGCGCTGCGCGCGAACTGTTCCCGGGGCCTTAAGAAGGCCCCGCAAGATAGCGCATTCATTAAGAAGCGCTGCGATTGATGCACGACTTGCTTATAGGGGCGTGCCGCCGGCCGGACCGGCCGCGCCCGGCGGCGCGCCGCCGGCCGGACCGCCGCCGCCGCGCCCACGCCGCCGCCTTCGGCTGCGACTCGGATCGCCGGGCTGTGCGTCCGCCGATCCCGGTGCATTTACGGCATTCGAGGCCGGCGCGGCCGGACGGGGCGACCCGGCATGCGAAGGCCGGGAGGGTGGGCCGCGACGCGGCTGGCCTCCGCCCGAGCGGCCGCCCCCGCCGCCGCTGCGACTTCCCGAGCCGCCGGTGCGGCCTCCCGAGCCTCCGGGGCGACCGCCACCGGAGCGGCCACCGCTCCGAGATTGACCTTGCCGCGGCGCACGTTCGCGCCAAACGGCCGGCGGCGGTGCCGTCACAGCGGCCAGATCCACCGTTTCAATGGCGGCGCGCGGAATTTGATGACCGATGTAGCGCTCGATATCGGGCAGGGAGATGGCGTATTCCTCGCAGCCGAAGCTGATGGCATCGCCCTCGGCGCCGGCACGCGCGGTACGGCCGATGCGATGCACGTAATCCTCCGCATCGTTCGGCAGGTCGAAATTGAATACATGGCTCACATCGGGAATGTGCAGGCCCCGCGAGGCCACATCGGTGGCGATCAATACGGCGATGTCGCCGTTGTGAAAATCGCGCATCATTTTCAGGCGCTTGGTTTGCGGCACATCCCCGGACAGAGCCTGCGCGACGAACCCGTTTGCCGTCAGCGTTCTCTCCAGCACTTCGGCGACGCGCTTGGTATTCACGAAGACCATGGTGCGGCGCGCGTCGATGCGCCGCAGTAGCCCCATCAACAACGGGATCTTCTCTTCGGTCGACGGAAAGTACAGAACCTGCGTCACGCGATCGACCGTCATCTTGTCCGGCTCGATGCGGATCAGCTCTGGATTGTTCATGTGTTCGTACGCGAGTTCCATGACCCGGTGCGACAGGGTGGCCGAAAACATCATGGTGAGGCGCAGCGTCGGGTGCGGCATGCGGCGCAATATGAAGCGAATGTCCTTGATAAAGCCCAAATCGAACATACGATCGGCTTCGTCCATGACCGCGACTTGGATATGGCGCAGATCGAACACATGCTGTTTGAAGTAATCGATGATGCGGCCCGGCGTGCCGATCAGCACATCGACGCCCTCCTCGAGGATGCGGCGCTGTTTTTCGTAGTCCACGCCGCCGAAGACGATAGCGAGCTTCAAGCCCGTGTACTTGCCGATGGCCTCAGCGTCGGAATGGATTTGAACGGCGAGCTCGCGTGTAGGGGCGATGACAATGGCGCGCGGTGCGTTCACCGGGCGGTTGGGCGCGCCTGAGTCGGTGAGCAAGCGATTGAACAGCGCGATGAGAAATGCCGCCGTCTTCCCCGTGCCTGTTTGCGCCTGGCCGGCCACGTCGCGGCCCGCAAGGGCAATCGGCAGCGTTTGCGCCTGAATCGGCGTCGCGCGGGTAAAGCCCTGTTCGGCGATGCCGCGTTTCACGGATTCGGGGATGATTAAGGAATCAAAGGTAAGCTGACTGAGATGGGCGTCTGACATTTTCGCTTTGTGAGTTGCAGAAACTTGCAAAATGATGGGGACCGGATAACAATACGGCCAACCAGGAGCTGGTCTATCCGCTCCCCAACCGTATCATCGGTACCCTTTTAAGGTAATCAAGACCGCTAAACCCGCTGTATTGTGCCCGAACGGCCGCGCATCGTCACTTCGCGGTACTTGTTTGGTCTTTAATCCCCCATAAATCATTAGTTTCAACTTCAAATGAATCTCCAAAAGGAGCTGTATCCGCAGTGAGTAATCCAAGTATCGTTCATACCAGCGACGCAACATTCGACAAGGACGTGCTCAAGTCCGACAAGCCCGTACTGCTGGATTTTTGGGCAGAATGGTGCGGTCCCTGCAAAATGATCGCACCCATCCTCGATGAGATTGCCGACACGTACAAAGACAAGATTCGCATCGCCAAGCTCAACATCGACGAAAATCCCCACACCCCCCCTAAATTCAACATTCGCGGCATTCCCACGCTGATCCTGTTCAAGAACGGGACCGTCGAGGCCCAAAAGGTCGGCGCGGTGACCAAGTCACAGCTCGCCGCCTTTCTGGACAGCAACCTGTGAGAGGCTACCTAGGGAATCAATCGCGCGGCGGGGGCCAGGGCGGCGGACAACAAGGAGGCGGTGGCCAGGGGGGTGGCGGCCGATCCAATCGTTCCAACCGGGGGCCTCGCAACGACAATCGCAACGGCAATACCAATGGTGGTCGGCCGATGCACGAGGACTACGGCGACCTGCCGGAGGGCGGCGATGACTTAGAAATCATTGCACCGACGGACCTGGCGCGCAGCCGCAGCTCGATGAATCTGACGGAGCTGAAGAAGCGACCGATCAGCGACCTGGTCAAGCTGGCCGAGACCATGGGTCTGGAGAACATGGGCCGTTCGCGCAAGCAGGACATCATCTTCGGTGTACTGAAGGCGCATGCCCGCAAGGGCGAAGACATCTACGGCGACGGCGTTCTGGAAATTCTGCAGGACGGCTTTGGCTTCCTGCGTTCTTCCGACTCCAGTTACCTGGCCGGGCCGGACGACATCTATGTGTCCCCGAGCCAGATTCGGCGCTTCAACCTGCGCACCGGCGATTCGATTTCCGGCTTGATCCGCCCGCCGAAGGACGGCGAGCGCTATTTCGCGCTGCTCAAAGTAGGCGAAATCAACTTCGACTCCCCGGAGAGCTCGCGCGGCAAGGTGCTGTTCGAAAATCTCACCCCGCTGCACCCCACCGAGCGGCTGAAGCTGGAGCGCGGCAATGGATCGACGGAAGATCTGACCGCGCGCGCCATCGATTTGGTCGCGCCCATCGGCAAGGGCCAGCGCGGACTGATCGTGTCCCCGCCGAAAGCCGGCAAGACCATGCTGCTGCAGAACATCGCCACCGCGATCACGGCCAATCATCCCGAAGTCATTCTCATCGTGCTGCTCATCGATGAGCGCCCGGAAGAAGTGACTGAAATGGCGCGAACGGTGAAGGGCGAAGTCGTGTCCTCGACTTTCGACGAGCCCGCCAGCCGTCACGTGCAGGTGGCTGAGATGGTGATCGAAAAAGCCAAGCGCTTGGTCGAACACAAGAAAGACGTGGTGATTCTGCTCGATTCCATCACCCGTCTGGCGCGCGCCTACAACACCGTGGTGCCGAGTTCCGGCAAGGTGCTGACCGGCGGCGTGGATGCGAATGCATTGCAGCGGCCGAAGCGTTTCTTCGGTGCCGCGCGCAACATCGAGGAAGGCGGCAGCTTGACCATTCTCGCCACGGCGCTCGTCGATACGGGTTCGAAAATGGACGATGTCATTTTCGAAGAGTTCAAGGGCACGGGTAATTCGGAAATCCATCTGGATCGCCGCATTTCCGAAAAGCGCACCTTCCCTTCGATCAATATCAACCGTTCGGGCACGCGCAAAGAAGAGCTCATTACCGAGCCTTCAGAGCTGTCGAAGATGTGGATCCTGCGCAAGCTCCTGCACCCGATGGACGAGTTGGCCGCGATCGAATTCCTGCTCGACAAGATGAAGGACACCAAGACCAACGCGGATTTCTTCGATGCCATGAAGCGTTAGTGCGGGACCTCGATCCTTAGGAGTTAAGTCATGGAGTGGTGGGCGTGGATTGCGGTCGGCGCCGTACTTTTGGGTTCTGAGTTGGGTTTCGTGGATGCCCAGTTCTATCTGGTGTTCGTCGGCGCATCCGCTCTGGCAGTGGGATTGTTGGATCTGGCAGGCTTGCTGCCCGCCGTTTGGATGCAATGGCTGCTGTTCGCCGTCTTGGCCGCATTCTCCATGGTTACATTTCGGCGGCGGATCTACGATCGCATGCGCCGCAAACTACCCGAGATGAAGCAGGGGCCGGTCGGCGAAACCGTGGTGCTGCCCGCAGCACTGCCCCCGGGTGAAACCTGCCGGCTGGAGTACTGCGGCAGTTCGTGGAACGCGGTCAACGGCGGGACTTCGCCCATCGCGGCAGGTGGACGCGCGCGAATTGATCGGGTCAACGGCTTGACCCTCGTTGTGCATGGAGAAAACCCGTGACTATGACCTTGGGCTACGGAGCCATCATCATCGCCATACTGATCGTGGTGGTGATTGCCAAGACCGCGACGGTGGTGCCGCAGCAGAGCGCCTTCGTGATCGAACATCTGGGAAAGTACAGCCGCACGCTCTCCGCCGGCTTTCATATTCTCGTGCCGTTCATGGAGCGGATCGCCTACAGGCACAACCTCAAGGAAATCGCGATCGACATTGCAGAACAGATCTGCATCACGCGCGACAACGTGCAAGTGGGCGTCGATGCGGTGCTGTATATGCAGGTGATGGATCCCCATCTGGCGTCCTATGGCATCAGCAACTACGGATTCGCGATTTCGCAGCTGGCGCAAACCACCCTGCGCAGCGAGATCGGCAAGATCGAGCTGGACCGGACCTTCGAGGCTCGCGGGCAGATCAACACCAACGTGGTGAGCGAGCTGGACAAGGCCTCGGCGCCGTGGGGTGTCAAGGTGCTGCGCTATGAAATCAAGAACATCACTCCGCCGAGGGACGTGCTGTCGGCCATGGAAAAGCAGATGCGCGCGGAGCGCGAAAAACGCGCCGTCATTTTGACCTCGGAAGGCGAGCGGGATGCGAAGATCAACCAGGCGGAAGGCGACAAACAGCGCGTGATCAAGCAGTCCGAGGCCAACAAGCAGCAGCAGATCAATGAAGCCGAGGGCCAGGCGCAGGCGATTCTGGCGGTGGCCACGGCGACCGCGGAGGGCCTGCGGCAGGTGGGCATCGCCCTGTCCGATCGCGGCGGCATCGAAGCCATGCAGCTGCGCATCGGCGAAGAATACGTGAAGCAGTTCGGCAAACTGGCGCAAACGGGAACGACGCTCGTGGTGCCGGCGAATCTGACCGACCTCGCGTCGATCGTTACCATGGCGACCAGCATCGCGCGCAAGCCGCCTGCGGGCACGCCGCCGCCTGCTGCCGGCGCGCCTGGCATCGCCAGGAGCTGATCGAAATTCATGGTTGGGAAACGCGGCGCCCATTCGATTGGGTTTCTTGAATTCGTGGTGCTGGCGGCGGCGACCATGTCGACGCAGGCCATCGCCATCGACGCGATGCTGCCGGCCTTTCCGACGATCGTCAGTGCGCTGAACGTCGGCGACCCGAATCACGGTCAATGGATCGTCACCGCGTACATGACGGGGATGGGCGTCGGTCAATTGTTCTGGGGCATGCTATCCGATCGATTCGGCCGCAGGCCGATCTTGCTCGGTGGCTTGACGCTCTACGTCATTGCCGCGTTGCTGTGCAGTTTGAGCGGCAGCTTTGAGACGTTGCTGGCATGGCGTTTTGTGCATGGCCTGGCAGCTGCCTGCGTCACCGTGACGCGTTCGGTGGTGCGCGATCTGTATTCGGGGCGGCAAATGGCGCGGGTCATGTCGCTGACCTTCGTTGTATTCCTGACGGTGCCGATTCTCGCGCCTAGCTTGGGCCAGCTGATCTTGTTTGTCGCCCCCTGGCGCTATATTTTCGTGGTGTTCGCCGTTTTTGCCGCGATGGTCGCGGCGTGGGGATTCTTGCGCCTGCCGGAGACTCTGCACCCCGAATACCGCATGACGCTCACGCGCAAGCACGTGCTGAACGCGGCCAAGCTCGTACTCGGCACCCGCGCGTCGATTTTCTACACGCTCGCCATGATGGTGATGTTCGGAACCATCATGGCTTACGTCGGCATGGTGGCGCAGATTTTCTCGGAAGTGTTTCACCGGCCCAAGTTGATGCCCAGCATGTTCGCGCTGTGCGCCATTTTCATGGGGATGGCCGCTTACATGAATTCGCGCATCGTGGAGCGCCTGGGAATGCGGCTGATCTCGCATACTGCATTGCTCTTGTTCATTGCCGTCACGGCGTTGCATGTTCTCATCGCGGCACTGGGCCTCGAGCAAATCTGGACCTTTGTGGTGCTGCAATCGTTGACCATGGCGACCTTCAGCCTGTCAGTGTCCAATTTCGGCGCCATGGCGATGGAACCGATGGGATCGATCGCGGGAATCGCAGCATCGCTGCAAGGCTTCATTTCGACATTCAGCGGCGCGTTGGTGGGAATTCTGATCGGCGAGCAATTCAACGGCACCACGGTGCCGCTGGCCGCCGGCGCCCTGTGTTGCGGGTTTGTCAGCCTCGGATTTGTGCTGCTGGCCGAGAAAGGGCGCTTGTTCCGGGCCCATCATTCCAGCAGCGAACCGATGACCACCAAGGGCGCGCGCATCGAGGTCGCAAGGCCGCAATAGCGCGGGTTTGACGCGTTGTATGGTCTATGGCATACAAGAGGGCAGTAGGGAGCCTGGCAACATGAAATTAGCAGCCTGTTTTTTAGTGGTGTCGGCCGGCGTGTGGTCCGCGGGGCTGGCGGACGAGCCGCCGTCTCCCGCGGCACAACCTCCCGCCACGCAAGTGCCCGCGGCGCCATCGCCCGCGGCGCCATCGCCCGCGGCGCAAACCACCGCGGCGCAAACCACCGCGGCGCAAACCACCGCGGCGCAAACCACCGCGCCGCGTGCGCCGTCCAACGCAGCCGATGCGAAGGCCGCGCCCGGCACGCCCGCCGCACCGCCCGCCGCACCGCCGGCCACGAAGACTGACAAAAGCGAGGTGGTCAATGTGGCGGCCACCGAGGCGGAGATCAAGCGGATGCGAGGACGCGGATACAAACCCGTCAATCGCAACGGGACGCTGGTGTTTTGCCGCGACGAAGGCGAGATCGGCACGCATTTCCAGCGCACCCGCTGCAGCACGCTCGATCAATTGAAGCAGGCTGAACTTAGCGGCAAGGAATACGTGAATTCGATCCAGCAGCAGGGCTCGGCTGTGCCATTCAAAGGCCCGTGACGGCCTGCCAATTCTTAGAACCGTAATCGCCAGCCGTTATGTCACTCCCTTGCGGGAGGGAGGGTCGCTGCCCGCTATTGTCGAGGCAAACGACGATGGTTTGTACGTGCTCAAGTTTCGAGGAGCGGGGCAGGGCCCGAAAGCGTTGATTGCCGAGTTGGTGGCGGGCGAGATCGGCCGGCTTGCGGGATTGCCCGTGCCGGAGATCGTCTTTGCAGAGCTGCCGCCGGATCTCGCGCGCACCGAACCCGATGCGGAAATTCAGAGTCTCATCGGCGCCAGCGCCGGCTTGAATCTTGCCTTGGATTATCTGCCGGGATCGGTAACTTTCGATGCGCTTGTGTTTCAGCCCGATGCGAAGCTCGCCTCCGCGATCGTCTGGTTCGATGCGTTCGTTTGCAACGTGGATCGAACCGCGCGCAACGTCAATATGCTCATGTGGCATCGCCGTTTGTGGCTCATCGATCACGGCGCCGCCCTTTATTTTCATCATGCCTGGAATAACCGCGACGATCATGCGCGAACCCCGTTCTCCTTGATCAAGGATCATGTATTGTTGAAATTTGCGGGCATGCTCGAAGAAGTCGACGCCGACATGGCGGCACGCCTCAGCGTGGAAAAAATCGCAGCCATCGTCGAACTGATCCCCGATTCGTGGCTCGCGGAAGATCCGGGCTTCGACAGCCGATCCCAGCAACGGCAGGCGTATCTGAACTATTTCAAGGTCAGGCTCGCATCGTCGAAGGTCTTTGTACAGGAGGCCATTCATGCGCGCGCAGCGCACCTATGATTATGCTGTGGTGCGGGTCGTGCCGCGTGTCGAGCGCGGTGAGTTCGTCAATGCCGGTATTATTCTCTCGTGCGACGTGGAGCGGATCCTGCAGGCCAGCATCGAGCTGGATGAGAGCGCTTTGCTCGCGATCGATGCGAATGTGGACTTGGATCTGGTCAGAAGCACGCTGGCGGCCATCCCGACGATTTGCGCGGGCGGTGAGGGCGCGGGGGACATTGGGAAAATGCCTGCGCGCGAACGTTTCCACTGGTTGGTGGCGCCGCGCAGCACCATCGTCCAAACTTCGCCCGTGCATACCGGCCGGTGTGCCGATCCCGACGCGGCACTGAAGCATCTGATGCAAACGATGGTGAGGCGCCAGGAGCCTGTCTGACAGGCTAGTTGCCTCCCGAGCGCAGCGCTGCCGCAACGTCGGCAAGGCCGAATCCATAAGCGGGATCCCAGGCGGCCGCGCCCAAAGGCACTGCAGTACTGCGCAGGGCTTTGAGCACTTGTGCGCGGTTGAATCCCGCGCTCTCCAGCAACGCAGCCGCGCCGGCGATGGCCGGCACCGCCGCCGAGGTTCCGCAGAACTGATTGTTGGCCAGCGTCTTGCCGTCGCTGAAGGGCGTGGTGACGCAATCAGGAGCGACCAGGTCCGGCTTTGCCAGGATGAGCGAAGATGCGAGCCGGGTGTAGTCAAAGCCGTCGGGCGATGCCGCATCCGCCGCGGCTTGGATATCGAGGCGGAATGGACCGTGGTTGGACCACGGCTCGAGCATTTTCGGTGACAGTGCAAACGTGGCGCCTACCACCAATGCATCCGCGATGTCGCCGACGGTTCCGCCGGCAAGTCCGGAGGCTGAATGGCTGAGGGCCTGGCATTCGATGTTGCAGGTGGGACTGCCCTCCGTCACTTGTACCGCGAGGCCCTGCCCCGTGCCGGCATCGAGCGTGACGGCAAGCCGCACGACTTGCGCGGCACCGGTCATGTTGGTGTAGTCGAGGATCAGGGTCGGATCCGATTGGCTGCTCGATTGGCTCAATACCTGCGAATTGGCGTCGAGCAGATAAGCGCTGAGTGCGTGATTGCCGGCACCGTGCGGGGGATCATTCCAGTTCAAAATGAGCCGCATGCGCCTGGCCGCAGGCACGCTGACTGCGTTGAACGCATCGCTGGCGCCGCCGCCGGCCATTCCAAAGTCGAGCAGCGTCGCCCGCGATCCCGCAATGACGCCTTGCACCGTGACGAACGGTCCCTGCCAGTAGCCGCCATTTTGTTCGTTGCCGGCGAGATGAACGAATACCATTCGGTCATTCGCTGTTTCCAACTGAGCGACGGTATCGGCGGTCGCATCGGGATAGTACTGACCGGAAAATAAGATGTCGTCGACGATGATGTCGGCGTGGAAGTTGGTTCCCAGATCTCTGATGCAGCCGTTGAAATCGAGATCGATCCCGTCGCAGAACCCGAGCACGGCATCGGGCGCGTGCTGATGCACCAGTTCAAGCATCCAGCTGCCCTCATCCAGGGTGCCCGCGGTGTTCCGGCTGACGTAAATCCCTGCCGGCAAAACGCCGGCCGCCTGATAAGAAGCGAGATTGACCACACCGGTGCTGATCACGCCGACACGCACGCCGCCCCCGCGGAAACCCATCGCGCGCAGTTGATCCATGTGCAGGATGGCATCCGCTTCGCTGGTCACGGCGGCGCCGGCCTGCGGCGCGCCCGGATTGCCGGTCACGCCGCTCGAACCAACGCCGCCGCAGGCGCTCAGCGCCAAGAGTGCTGCCGCCATGCCGACTGAATGCTTCACAATCCGGCGAGAACGCTCCCGGCGAGGGCGGCGGCAGCGCGAGGGCCGAGTACGGCAATGGCGCAGATGATGCCGACGACGAAACGTTCTCCGTAATGCGTCTTCATTGGCAACCTCCTAGCAACAGCAATTCAGTGATCATCGCACCAAGGCGCCCATTGTCGCCACCGTTTGCGAAGACTGGAGCTTAATTGCCGTGGAAGATCGAGTTCAGAGCGCTTCCCGACGCAGCGTCGGCGAATCCGTCGAACTTTCCCTCTTCCTGGATGAGTTTGGCGGCGCGCATGAATCCGCCCCAGGCGGCACGCGCCAACGCTCCGCCCACGCTGACGCGTCGCACACCCAGTGCCGCGATTTTCGCCAGGGTCAGATCGGCGTTGAAGCCCACGAGTAGATTGACCGGCTTCGGCGCAACCGCGGCGACCACGGCACTGATGTGTTCCACGGAGCTTATTCCGGGCGCGTACAAACAGTCGGCGCCCGCATTCGCATAGGCCTTGAGTCTGGCGATGACTTGCTCAATGTCGGGCTGCCCGACGAGAAAGCCCTCGGCGCGGCCGATCAACATGGTATCGGCGCCGGCTTTGTCGATGGCGCCGCGCGCCGAGCGAATCCGCTCGATCGCCGTATCGACGTCGAACAGCGGTTTTGCGGCCTGGCCCGTTGAATCCTCAATGGACAGTCCGGCGACGCCTGTTTCCACCGCAAGGCGCACGCTCTCGGCGACTCCCCCCGCATCGGGTGCAAAACCATGCTCGAAGTCGGCATTGATCGGCAGATCGGTAGCCTCGACCATTTCCGTCAGATGATCCAGCACGCGATCCCGGGACATGCCGCCGTCACGGTGGCCATGCGACCAGGCGAAGCCGGAGCTGGTGGTGGCCAGGGCCTTGAACCCCAAACTCTGCAGGTAGCGCGCACTGCCCACGTCCCACGGGTTGGGAATCACGAAGCAACCGTGCTGGTGCAAGCGAAGGAATGTGCGCCGCTTGTCGGCGATGCTGGGACGGGTGTGTGGCATGGGAAACTCCTGGCCGTGATCAATACCGCATCACTCGCGCGTCATAGCGCGGTAGCCGATATCCAGCCGGTATTGAACCAAATTCCAGTGGATGGCCTGCACCAGATTGTATGCCTGTTGCTGGGCGGCGCGGACGCTGTCTCCCAATCCCACCGCGCACAGCACGCGCCCGCCGGCTGTCACGATTTGCGCGCCTTCGGCGCGCGTGCCGGCATGAAACACTTTTCCGGGCAGGCCGGCGGCGGCATCGAGTCCGCTGATCGGGTCGCCTTTGCGGTAGGCATCGGGATAGCCGCCTGCGGCCATGACCACGCCGAGCGCGGCGCGCGAGTCCCATCGAACGTCGAGTCGTTCCAAGGCACCGTCGAGCGCAGCCTCGCACAGATCGATGAGATCGCTTTGCAACCGCATCAGAATCGGCTGGGTTTCCGGGTCGCCGAGCCGGCAATTGAACTCCAATACCTTGGGCGTGCCGTCCGCAGCGATCATCAACCCGGCATACAGGAAACCAAGATAGGGGTTGCCGTCGTTGGCGAGGCCCTTCAAGGTCGGCTCGATCACTTCGCGCATGATGCGCAGGTTCAGTTGCGCCGTAACGATGGGAGCCGGCGAGTACGCGCCCATGCCTCCGGTATTCGGTCCTCGATCGCCGTCGTCGCGACGCTTGTGATCCTGCGATGTCGCCAGCGCGATGACCTGCTGGTCGGTCGCCACCACGATGAAGCTGACTTCCTCGCCCTGCAGAAATTCCTCGATCACGATGGTCTTGCCGGCGGCGCCGAAACTTCCACCCAGCATCTCCCGGCAGGCCGCAATTGCCGAATCGTGCGTCTCGCAAATCACCACGCCTTTTCCGGCCGCCAGTCCATCCGCTTTGACGACCAGCGGCAATCGCTGCGCCCTGACATAGGCCTCGTCGAAATCCGCCGCTGCAAAAGTGGCGTAGCCGGCGGTCGGAATCCGGTGCCGCCGCAAGAAATCCTTGGTGAAGGCCTTCGATCCTTCGAGGCGCGCGGCCTTGGCGGAAGGGCCGAAGCAGCGGCGATTGGCTGCGGTGAAGCGATCGACGATGCCGGCGACCAAGGGAACCTCGGGACCGATGATGGTGAGGTCGACATCCTCGTCAGTCGCGAAGCGAAGCAGTGCATCGATGTCGTCCGCCGCGATAGCGACGTTGCTCACCTTTGACTCCAGCGCCGTGCCGGCGTTGCCGGGCGCAACGAAGACGTGTTGCGCACGCGGCGACTGCGCGCACTTCCACGCCAGCGCATGCTCGCGACCGCCGCCGCCGACAATGAGAATCTTCATGGCGCAGCCCTGCTGGAGGAAACTTTAGTGGCGGAAATGGCGCATTCCGGTGAACACCATGGCGATGCCGTGCTCGTCGGCGGCCGCGATCACTTCGGCGTCGCGGCGCGAGCCGCCGGGCTGAATGACCGCCTTGATCCCGAATTCAGCCAACACGTCCAGCCCGTCGCGAAAGGGAAAAAATGCATCGGAGGCGACGGATGCCGATTCCAATGTAAGCCCGGCATCCGTGGCTTTCATGGCGGCGATCCTGCTGCTGATCACCCGGCTCATTTGGCCGGCGCCAATGCCGACGGTGGCCTTGTCCTTGACCGCAACGATGGCATTCGATTTGACATATTTCGCGACTCGCCAGGCGAAAATTAAATCATCGAGTTCCGCAAGCGTAGGAGGGCGCTTGGTCACCGTTCGCAGTTCAGATGCCCGAACAGCCCCGGTGTCGCGCGTCTGTACCAAGACACCGCCGGACACGCTTTTGTATTCGAGCAACTGGGTCACAGGCAAGTGCAGGTCGCCCGTAATGAGCACGCGCACGTTGTCCCGGGAAGCGAGCGCCGCCTTGGCCGCCTCGGTGATGCAGGGCGCCAAAATGACTTCCACGAATTGCTGCTCGACGATGGCGCGCGCGGTCGCCTCGTCCAGTTCGCGATTGAAGGCAATGATGCCGCCGTAGGCGGAAGTCGGGTCGGTTCGATAGGCATGGGCGTAGGCCGCAGCGACGGTGCCGCACCGCGCGGCGCCGCAGGGATTGGCGTGTTTGACGATGACGCACCCCGCTGTGTCGAATTGCCGAACACATTCGAGCGCCGTATCGCTGTCGGCGATGTTGTTGAACGACAGCTCCTTGCCCTGAATTTGCCTGGCCTGGGTCACGGATGCGCCGATGGCGCGCGGGTCCGTGTAGAACGCAGCTTGCTGGTGCGGATTTTCGCCGTACCGCAGGTCGAGGTGCTTGCGAAATGAGAGATTCAAGTCCTCGGGGAAGGTGGGTGCCGCGGGGCCGCCGATGGCACCCGTAAAGTACGCGGATACCATCGCGTCGTACTGCGCGGTGTGTGCAAACGCCTTAGCACTCAACTTGCGGCGCATATTCAAGTTGATGCTGCCCTGGTTGGCGGCCAGTTCATCCAGCAGCTCGCGATAATCATTCGGATCCACCACGACCGTGACGGCGGCGTGGTTCTTGGCCGCGGCACGCACCATCGCGGGACCGCCGATGTCGATAGTGTCGACCGCATCCTCGTAGGTGCAGTCAGGCCGGCTGACGGTCGCGGCGAAGGGATACAGATTCACAGCCAACAAGTCAATGGGTTCGATGTTGTGCTCGCGCATCACCGCTTCGTCGATCCCGCGCCTGCCCAGCAGGCCGCCGTGAATCTTCGGATGAAGGGTCTTGACGCGGCCGCCCATGATCTCCGGGAAGCCGGTGTGCTCGGCGACTTCTTTGACGGGGATACCGTGGCTCGTCAACAGTTTGGCGGTGCCGCCGGTCGACAAGAGCTCGATGCCGCGTTCTTTCAGTTCGCGTGCGAATTCAACGATGCCGGTCTTATCGGAGACACTGAGTAGCGCGCGACGTACGGGCGTGAGCACCAGGAGTTCCTAACGCTACTCGTTGATGCCGAACTCTTTGAGTTTCTTGCGCAAAGTGCCGCGATTGATGCCGAGAATTGTGGCTGCCCGGCTCTGGTTGCCCTGCACGTGGCCCATCACCACCTTGAACAAGGGCTCCTCGACCTCGCGCATCACGAGGTCGTACAAATGCGCTGGCTTGTGGCCGTTCAGTGTTTCAAAGTAGGACTGCAGGGCCTCTTCGGCCTGCGAACGCAACGGCACTCCCCTGCCGTTGACCTTCAAGTCGCGCCCATTGAATGCAGGCGCGATCTCGCGTCGTGATTTCGATTTTTTTTTAGCGACCATGGCCTTAAATCCAATCCCCGTTGATCTTTGCTTTGTTTTACAAAGCGCCTACGCGGCGCGATCTACACTCGTATCATAATGCAGCAGCAGTGTAGACAGTTGTTCCGCGGGCGTCTCGATTTGAACGAGTCGACTCCGCAAGTCCTCTTGTCCGGGGTGCTGCCGGAAATACCAACCCAAGTGTTTACGTGCCACTCGAACACCGGTTTGATCGCCATAAAAAGCATACAGGTCTTCGAGGTGGGCGCGCATAATATCACGGACTTTTTCCAGCGCTAGCACTGCGCGAATTTCTCCTGTGGAGAGAAAAAAATTGACTTCGTCGAAGATCCATGGCCGGCCCTGGGCCGCTCTGCCGATCAGGATGCCGTCGCAGCCGGTCTGTTGTAGGATTTTTCGTGCGTGCTGCGGGGAAGCGATATCTCCATTTGCAAAGACGGGAATCTTTACATTGGCCTTGATGGCAGCCACGGTTTCGTGTTCGGCATCTCCCCGATACATGTCGGTGCGCGTGCGTCCGTGAATGGCCAGCGCGGCAATGCCGCTGTCCTCGGCGATTTTTGCTATCGCCAAACCGTTCTTGTGCTGCGGGTCCCATCCGGTGCGCGTTTTCAATGTCACGGGTGCCGTCACCGCCCGCGCCACGCTGCGCAAAATCCGCGCAACGAGTTCCTCGTCCTGCAGCAGCGCGGAGCCCGCCAATCGGTTGCACACTTTCTTGGCGGGACAGCCCATATTGATGTCGATGATTTCCGCGCCGGCATCGACGTTGCGCCGCGCAGCATCGGCCATCATGTCTGGATCAAATCCGGCGATCTGCACCACGCGAGGGCTGGGCTCGCCTAAAATGTCCATGCGGCGGCGCGATTTCGGCGTATCCCACAAGCGCACGTCGGCGCTGAGCATTTCCGAGGCGGCCAGGCCTGCGCCAAAACGGCGGCACAGAATGCGAAAGGGCCGATCCGTCACGCCGGCCATGGGCGCGAGCAGGACGTTGGAGGGCAATGTGTACGGGCCTATCTTGACAGTCATCGCTTAGCTTGCGCCGGCGCCGCATCATTGGCACACGAAATTTTTTTATCGGCGCCCCGCAGGCACACGTCGATCTCAAATCCCTCCGCGTTCTTGCCCGGATCCAAGATATCCATCGTTGCGTCCACCCGCTCGCCGGGTGCGAGAAGCTTGGCGATGGGCTTGCCCAGGTATTCGAATGGTTCAAAGTCGCGCGTGCCGATGCTGCCGCCAAAGCGATTGGCGAGGGTGACGCGCAACAGCGGGTACGGCTCGAGTTGTGCTGCGATGTTCAAGATGCTGGCGCGCACTCGCAATGTGCCCTCGCCGGCGGGATCGCCGGTCACCCCCCATTGCCTGAGCTGGTAGGCGGTCAGGTTCGCCGGCGGCGATACCGGTGCACCCATTGTCGAGTACAGAGCACGCAGCGTCCCGCCCAAGGGAGTGTGAGCAGCAAGCCACTCGCGATTATGGTGAACGACCTGGACCACCAACAGCAGTGCCGATGCAATCGCCGCGATGAGCCACGGGATGAACGATCGTTCAGATTCCTGGGGCGTGAGCGCGAAGGGTGATGCACGCTGCGTCGAGCGTCGAACGGGTCTCTCCACTGCGAACGGCGCCTCGGTGTCGGCCGACGATTCGATGCCGGACAACATTTCGCGTCGCACGTCCTCGGGGACTTCGAAACCTCCGGTCACGGCCGCGGCCGGCGGCTCAGGCGCCGCCGCGTTGAAAACCTCGATATCCTCCGGGTGCGGGGGCAGGGGCGCCGTTTTTTGCGGCGGCGATGCGCCCTTCTTGCTTTGGACGAAAATCCGGTCCAATTCTCCCGGCGGCAGGGTGAATTCCAGCGATGTTTCGCCCACATCTTCGGCAGGTGCATCGTCGATCCGGGCCGGGACATCGGTTGATGCGTTTTCATCCCAGTCCAGAATTTGAAGTCGAGCTATCTCCATTCCCGGCGGCGGCAAATCTTCGCTGGTTGTCTGCACCTCGCGCGGCGGCGTCATCGGTGCCGGAGACTCCAGAATGCTGTCGGCGCGAAATTCCAAATCAATTTCGGTCTCGCCCACCGTAAAGGCACCGGGGTCCTCTGCAAGTTGTGCAAGTGCATTGAAGACTTCGCCGCATTTCCCGCAACGCACCTGGCCGCCCGCCGCTCGCAGCACTTCGGCGGATAACCGAAAAACGGTCTCGCATTTCGAACATTGCGTAAACAAGCTAGGTCACTCTCCGCGCGTAGATGCAGCACCACTCGTCGCGCTCAACCACCTGCACCATATCAAAACCCGGCGCGTATGCTGCTTTTACCGCGTAGGCCTGCGTTTTCAACAAGCCTGACAGGAGCAAGTGACCCTTGGGCTCGCAGGCCGCGGTCAATTTTGGCGCCAATTCGATCAAGGGTCCGGCAAGAATATTGGCCATCACACAGTAAGCGGACTGCAGATCATCTTCGGTGCCCTGCACCGTCATTTGCGGCGCGACGCCGTTGCGCATGGCATTGTCGCGCGTTGCCAGGAGGGCTTGATGATCCAAATCGACCGCGGTCACGTGAGCGGCGCCCAGTTTCAGCGCGGCCAACCCCAAGATCCCCGAGCCGCAGCCATAATCGATGATCGTCCGGCCCGCCACAGGCAGCGAATCCAAAATCTGCAGGCACAGCGCCGTGGTGGGATGCGTGCCGGTGCCGAACGCAAGTCCCGGGTCCAGGCGCACGACCACCGCTTGGGGGCCCCCGGGGGCTGGATCTTCGCGCGCGCAAACCCACAGGCGGCGTCCGAAGCGCATCGATTTCCACCCCAAGAGCCAGGCGCGTTCCCAAACCTGATCTTCCACCGCGCGCACGCGGGCGGTCTTGGTGACGTGGGGCCCCAAAGAGGTTGCGAGGCGATCGAGATTCAACGCCGCGTCGCTCGATTCTTGAAACAAGGCGCGCACCCGTGTGTCGCTCCACAATCTCACTTCCCCGGGCTTGGGCTCGAGCACCGGCTCGTCGCCGCCATCGACGAAGGTGATGGAACTTGCGCCGACTTCGAGCAGGGCCGCTTCGACCGCGCCTACGCTCAAGGTCGCGAGCGGAAATTCGATTTCATAGAAAGTCATCGATGCAACACCAAAGAAGTCGATGCAACACCAAAGAAGATGTTACTTCAGTCCCAAGCGCCGCTCTAAATAGTGGATGTCGGTGCCGCCCTGCTTGAAGGCGGAATGATTGAATATTTCTTGATGCAGCGGGATATTGGTCTTGATGCCTTCGACCACCATCTCCGCCAAGGCGTTGCGCATGCGCGCGATGGCCGTGTCGCGGGTATCGCCGTACGCAATCACCTTGCCGATCATGGAGTCGTAAAACGGCGGCACGTTGTAGCCGGTGTAGACGTGGCTGTCGACTCGGATTCCCGGACCGCCGGGCGAGTGCCACAGCCGGATAGGGCCGGGCGAAGGGGTGAAAGTCTTGGGATCCTCCGCGTTGATGCGGCACTCCACGGCGTGGCCGCGGATCTGGATGTCGTTCTGGCCGTAAGGCAGGGGTTCGCCGGCGGCAATCAGCAACTGCGCTTTGACGATGTCGATGCCGGTGACCAATTCGGTTACCGGATGCTCGACCTGAACGCGCGTGTTCATTTCGATGAAGTAGAACTCGTTGTCCTGGTACAAAAACTCGAGCGTGCCCGCATTACGGTAGCCGACTTCACGGCAGGCCGTGGCGCAGCGGTCGCCCATGGTCTTGCGTTGTTTCGCGGTGAGCCCGGGCGCGGGCGCCTCTTCGATCACTTTCTGGTGGCGCCTCTGCATGGAGCAGTCACGCTCTCCCAGATGCACGACATTGCCGTAGTTGTCGGCCAGAATCTGAAATTCGATGTGCCGGGGCTTTTCGAGAAATTTCTCCATGTAAACCTGATCGTTGCTGAACGCCGCGAGCGCCTCGGCCTGGGTTACGCCGATGGCATTCAACAGCGAGGCATCGGAATGCACCACGCGCATGCCGCGGCCGCCGCCGCCGCCCGAGGCCTTGATGATCACGGGGTAGCCGATGTCCTTGGCAATGCGGAAATTCTCATCCGCATCCTTGCCCAAGGGCCCGTCGGAACCCGGCACACAGGGGACGCCGGCCGCCTTCATGGTCTTGATGGCGGAAACTTTGTCGCCCATGAGGCGAATGGTTTCCGCCCTGGGTCCGACAAAAATGAATCCGCTTTTCTCGACGCGCTCCGCGAAGTCGGCATTCTCCGATAAAAATCCGTACCCAGGATGAATCGCAACCGCGTCGGTAACTTCGGCCGCACTGATGATCGCCGGCATATTAAGGTAGGACAGAGCCGATTGCGGTGGGCCGATGCATACCGTCTCATCCGCGAGCAGCACATGTTTGGTGTTGAAATCGGCGGTGGAATGAACGGCCACGGTTTTGATGCCGAGTTCTCGGCAGGCGCGCAATATGCGAAGTGCGATCTCGCCGCGGTTCGCGATGACGACTTTTTCGATCATCGTGAGCTATTCAATGATAAACAGCGGTTGACCGAACTCGACAGGCTCGCCGTTCTTCGCAAGCATCGCCGTAACCCGGCCTTCCTTGTCGGATTCAATCTGGTTCATCATCTTCATGGCCTCGATGATGCAAAGTATCTGACCGACCTTGATTTCACTGCCGATTTCGACGAAGGGCTTCGCGCCCGGGGAAGCGGACGCGTAGTAGGTGCCGACCATGGGCGAGGTGACCGTGTGCTCGTCGTTGCGGGGCGCGCGCTCGCCGGCTGATGTGGCCGGCATTGCAGCGCCGACAGGCGCCGCGTGCATGACAGGGACCGATTGGGTGGCAGCGACCTGCATGCCCATCCTCGGGTGCCGGCTGATGCGCACCGATTCCTCGCCCTCCGATATCTCAAGTTCCGAGATGCCCGACTCTTCGAGCAACTCGATCAACTTCTTTACCTTGCGAATATCCATCCGCGAACCCCTTAGGAATCGATCGTTTTAGGTTTCAGGTTATGCGCGCGATGGCGGCTTGGAGCGCTAGCTCGTAGCCAATCGGGCCTAATCCGTAAATGCAGCCGACCGCAATGTCGGACAAATATGAGTGATGCCGAAACGCCTCGCGTGCGAATACATTACTCAGGTGAATTTCGATGAACGGCACACCCACGGACAGGAAGGCGTCGCGCAGCGCGATGCTGGTGTGGGTGAAGGCACCCGGATTGATGATCACGAAGCCTACGCTGTCGCGCTTAGTCGCCTGTATCTTGCCGATCAACTCGTGCTCGGCATTGCTTTGCCAGGCGATCAGTTCATGGCCCCGGGCAACGCTCAAGTCCTTGAGCTTCGTCTCAATGTCTTGCAGAGTGGCCGTGCCATATACAGCGGGCTCGCGAGTGCCGAGCAGGTTCAAATTCGGGCCATTTAGCAATAAAATCCGCGCCATCTCGGCATCCGTTTCCGCGCAGTCGCGTTACAAAGGTTCGCGATAATAACCAGAATTTGAAGTGAAAAGGCAAGCTTCGGCGGCGAACGTCGCCGGAAGGCGCTTAACCTGCCTGTTTCTCAGCCAGTGCCTGCAGGCCGTCGGCTATGGCGCGCCGAGCTTCAGGCAGCCGGATGCGGTCCTGGTTGAGATCTTGAACCTCGGAGAGGATGAAATCGACCTGGGGCCGGTGCAGTTCGCCGACGAACAAGGCCACGACCTCACCCCGCCGATCGGTAAATACGGTAAAGGGGAAGGCCGGCGACGCCATGCCGAACTTTGCCGCAACGTCCAAGGCGTCTTGATCGCCGATGAGCAGCGGGTAGTCAATTTTGAACTGGCCGGCGAAATCCTTGACCTTATCGCGATAGTCCACGGCAATCCCGACCACCTCGAGGTCCCGTCCGGCCCATTCGGCCGCGACCGTCTTCAGCAGCGGTATTTCGCGCCGGCAGGGCGCGCACCAAGTGGCCCAAAAGTTGACCACGAGGGATTTGCCGCTCCATGCCGAGATGGGGATGGATTTTCCGGTTAGATCCTTGAGCGAAAAGTCAGGTAAACGGGTCGGAACGAGAGGATGCGGCACGGCCGCTTCGGACGCTGAACTGTCCGAGGGGTTGGGCGCACTGGCCATGCCGGCCGGCACCGCGACGGCGTGGATCTCGTGAGCGCGGCGAACCGAATAAGCCTTCAATCCGGCCCAAATTCCGAGCAACGCGACTAATGCAGCGCCCAGGAGGCGCAGCCCCCGCGTGTTCATGCCGGAACGTCGAGCTTGCGTCCCTTTCGCAGCACCAGCCCTGCCAGCAGAAATGCGAATGCACCCCCGATGATTGCGATGCTTTCCCAGGGGTAGGGCGGAACATTGGGCGCGACCAGAGCGGGCCCCGCCTTCGGGAAAACCACTTTGCTGATCGGCGGGTAACACAGGCCGGCTTCCGCGCAGCCCTGGTAGGTCACTTTGATCTGGATCGGGTGGGCACCCGCATCAATCCGGGTATAGGGAACCACCGCTTCAACCTGCTGTGTATAAATTTCCTGGGTACCGAGGTATGGGTCGGTTTTCACGACCCCGACAGGCAGCTGCGGGGCGGAGACGACCAGGTCGGGACTTTCCGCTTTGACTTCGAACTTCTGTTTGTAGAGATAGTAGCCATCGGCAATGACCCAACGCACCTTCAGCACATTGCCGTCGATGCGCGCGGCAACCCGGAATGCGACATCGGGCGGAAGGAAGTCGGTTTCGTTGGATTCAATGCCCCGCATCCACCAGGGCTTCGCGTGCGCTGTTCCGGCCGCGCAGAGCAACAGGAAGAGCGAGAGGAGGACGGTGGTTTGGGTGCGTTGCATGAGCGCACTTTAGTGGCCGGGCCCCGCGCGTGCCAGCCCCGCTTTATTGCTGCGACACAGCAAAAATTCAGGTGCCTCAGGCCTTGAATCGTAATATTTCGCCGCTATGATTAGCAGCCTCGATGGGAGAGTGCTAACAACACCTATCCTTTGTTAACTCAAACTCAAGCATTAGGAGTCTTGTCTTATGAAGATTCGTCCCCTTCATGACCGCGTGATCGTGAAAAGAGAAGAGGAGGAGCGTAAGTCTCCAGGTGGCATCGTGATCCCGGATACCGCGACTGAAAAGCCGATCTTCGGGAAAGTGGTTGCCGTCGGTAAGGGCAAGATTTTGGAGAACGGCGAAATTCGCCCGCTGGACGTAAAAGTCGGCGACAAAATTCTTTTCGGTAAGTACAGCGGTACCGAAGTGAAGATGGATGGTGACGAGCTGGTTGTGATGCGCGAGGAAGACATCATGGCCATCGTGGAAGGCAAGTAAGCCGCCCACTCGTTCAATCCAAATTTTACTTCCCGCAAATCAAAATTAATTAGAGGTATCAGCAAATGGCAGCTAAAGACGTACGCTTCAGCGACGACGCTCGGGCACGCATGTTCAAGGGTGTGAATATTTTGGCGAATGCCGTCAAAGTCACACTGGGTCCGAAGGGCCGCAACGCGGTGCTCGACAAGAGCTTCGGCGCTCCCACCGTCACGAAGGACGGTGTGTCCGTGGCGAAGGAAATCGAACTGAAGGATAAGTTCGAAAACATGGGCGCGCAGATGGTGAAGGAAGTCGCTTCCAACACGTCTGACGAAGCCGGTGACGGCACCACCACCGCGACCGTGTTGGCGCAAGCCATCATTCGCGAGGGCTTGAAGTCGGTTGCGGCCGGCGCAAACCCGATGGATTTGAAGCGCGGCATCGACACCGCGGTGCTTGCGGCCACGGAAGAGCTCAAGAAGCTCTCCAAGCCCTGCAAGGATCCGAAGGCGATTGCGCAAGTCGGCACGATCTCAGCGAACTCCGACGAGTCCATCGGCAAGACCATTGCCGATGCGATGGCGAAAGTCGGCAAAGAGGGCGTGATCACGGTTGAAGAGGGTTCGGGCCTCGAGAACGAGCTCGAAGTGGTCGAAGGCATGCAGTTCGATCGCGGCTACCTCTCGCCGTATTTCATCAACAACCAGCAGAGCCAGAGCGCCGAACTCGACAAGCCTCTGGTGTTGTTGGTTGACAAGAAAATCTCCAACATTCGCGAATTGCTGCCCTTGCTGGAGGCGATTGCGAAGGGCGGCCGGCAGCTGTTGATCGTTGCGGAGGATGTGGAAGGCGAAGCGCTTGCCACGTTGGTCGTCAACACGATCCGCGGTATCGTCAAGGTCGCGGCCGTCAAGGCGCCGGGATTCGGTGATCGCCGTAAAGCCATGTTGCAGGACATTGCCGTTCTTACCGGCGGCACGGTCATCTCCGACGAAGTCGGCTTGTCGCTCGAAAAGGCGACGCTGAACGACTTGGGCGAAGCGAAGAAGATTCTGGTGGAGAAAGAGAACACCACCATTATCGACGGTGCCGGCAAGGCCTCGGACATCAAGGGCCGCGTTGAGAGCATCCGTCAGCAAATCGAGGAAGCGACCTCTGACTATGACAAGGAAAAGCTCCAGGAGCGCGTTGCCAAGCTCTCCGGCGGCGTTGCCGTGATCAAAGTCGGTGCCGCGACCGAAATCGAAATGAAGGAAAAGAAGGCTCGCGTCGAAGACGCACTGCACGCGACGCGTGCGGCCGTCGAAGAGGGCGTGGTCCCGGGCGGCGGTGTCGCTCTGGTACGCGCGTTGAAGGCCATCGAGAAGCTGATCGGCAAGAACGAAGATCAGACCACGGGCATCAAGATTCTGGCCCGGTCGATCGAAGAGCCGCTGCGTCAAATCGTCACCAATGCCGGTGAGGATGCCGCGGTTGTTCTGAACCGAGTCCGTGAGGGCAAGGGCACGTACGGCTACAACGCTGCGACAGGTGAATACGGCGATATGATCGAAATGGGCATTTTGGATCCGACCAAGGTGACGCGTCTGGCTCTGCAGAACGCCGCTTCCGTTTCGGGACTTCTGCTCACGACGGAAGTCATGATCGCCGAGTCGCCGAAGGAAGAAGAGCATGCACACGGCGGCGGCGGCGGTGGTGGCATGGGCGGAATGGGCGGTATGGACATGTAATACCGGCAATCTGCTGGTTACAGTCAAAAGAGAGCGGACTCATCGTCCGCTCTTTTTTTTCGCCTCGATCAATGCCGGCTGCTGTCCGCGGCGGGCAAGCTGCTGGTGACGATGCTGATTTTTTCGGATTCTGTCAGCGCGTGATTCGGCGCCGCTGCGCCGTTCGACCAATAGGAATAGCGCATCACGTCGCGGCGATACGCCACCGACGTGATGGGGTCCACGATGAGCCGCATATGGGTGATGGCCTGCAATTGCGGCAACTGACCGCGCGGCAGGCGGGCGCTGCGTGCAAGTAACTTGAGCATATTCTCGAGGACGGCGGGATCGGGCTTTGCATGCAGCACGATTTCAATACAGGCGGTTTCTTTGGTATCGCCGAAACAGGGAACCGGGTGCGTGTAGGCGAACTCAATTTCGCTCCTCACAAAGACCTGCGGTTCCAAGGGTAAGGACAGCGATGCCGTCATGTTGTACCAGACACCTTGTTCCAGCGTCGCTCCGATCCAAGTTCCGGTATCAAAGTTGTAGTTCTCGGCCACCAGCGAATCGATCACGTCAGGCGATTGCTGCCCGCCAAGAGCTCTGGATACGCTGCGCATGAACTGCGCGGTGGGCGGCGTGCCCCGAGAGGCGAGATAGTCGCGAGTGAACTCCCTCACATCGGCGCGGACGCGAGCACCGAATTTGAACCCTCCCTTGCTGTCGGCGAAGTCGCCGTTGCGCGCGAGTTTGAAGTCGTGGAATTGAAGCAGCATGCCGGCGAACGAGGTCGCGAGCCCTTCAAGCGCCGGGTCTTTGGTCGGCGGGTTTGCAAGGTCGAAATGAGCCGGAGCGGCTTGGAATGAGACGCTCCAACCGGCCAGACCCTTCTGCACGCGCCGTTGCGCGCTTCGGGTGCTGTGGACACTTAAGACCTCGCCATCAGCCAATTGGGTGTAGTCGGATTCGATATTCACCTCGGTGACGCTCGGGACCCACCCGAATGCCAGTGTGGCCGAGCGCTCCGGGAAGTCCTGCATGCGAGCGGCAACCTGGTCGGGAGAAGCATCCTCGTTTTTCCACTGCAGCAGCAGGGCGTAGTTGTCTTCGGCATCCTCCGCGTAGCCGTACTCGCGATCCATGGTGATGGCCTCTTGCAGAGCCGAGACGGCCGCAGCCGAATCGCCGAGATCGTGATAGGCCACGCCGGCGTTGAATTGCATGGTGACCATGGATACCGCGTCGAAAGCGCCTCGATAGAGCACAACGGCGCGTTGCGCTGATTCGAGCGCGGCTCGCAGTTCCGCGTCGCGCACCTCTGCCACGCAGGCAGCTCGCGCCGAGTGAATTTGATAGTCGACCTCGGTTGCGCGCGCAAGTCCTGCGGGCAGCGCGGCGTCCAGTGTCGGATTTGCTTTTACGAGGTCCAGTTGACTTTGTGCGCCATCCAACCGGGTGCGGCAGTCGCCGGCCTCTCCCTGCGCGAGAAAAGCAGCATAGGCCAGCCGGGCGTTCAGCGTGTCCGGTGATTGCGGGTCGCTCGCGTTAGAGCGCTCGATCGCGGCGGTGATTTCCTTGACGCTGCTCTCAGCGTCCTTGGCGGCGTCAGGCGAATCGGCTGAGTACAGGGGCAGAGTTGCGCCGCTCATCGCGGCGAACAGGGCGGCGGCGGCCGCGTTAGTCATATCAAGCGCTACGAGTGGCGATTAGTCCCGTTGCCCGGGGTCGACTTGCTGGGACCGTAGCAATTGTTCCAAGGGTTGTGAAGCGGATCTGGAATACTGGCGCAAGTGGGAAACGTGTCGCCCCAGCTCGGTTCGCGTCTGTGGAAGTGGTGCGGATGATGATGATGGTCCGTGCCGGCCATCTTGGCGGGCGCCGCGTGTCCCATCGCAACATGTTGGCCTGCGGTTGGTTTTACCCCGTGAGATGCGCCCGCGTGCCAGCTTCCGTGAGCGTTCCCGTGATTGGCCGCAGCGGCGCCGAAAGAGCCGCCACGCTCAAAGGATCCGCCATGCGTACTGGCCGCAGCGCCTCGCGCTGCCAATCCTCCGCCGCCACCATGACCACTGCCGCCGCCACCGTGACCGCCGCCGCCGCCGCCGCCACCGCCACCGCTATGACCTCCGCCACCGGAGGAAACTGAGGGGCTCGCGCCCGCGCTCGCCGACGATCCGCCCCCCGAATTTCCGGCAGCGAACACAGGACCGACGACAATCAGTGCGGCGGCGAATATAACG